>OMKS01000228.1_pt1 | contig 51927 bp, 53 predicted proteins | sample 1674721 | NCBI WGS metagenome assembly OMKS01 (sample SAMN06264996, study PRJEB25208) | sediment metagenome | isolation source: hot spring sediment | place: USA: California | collected 2014-09-02 | reverse complement strand
ACTACGATTCGTTATTCCCTCATCATGGGGAAAAAGATCAGAAACAGTCGGCAACTTTGTTTACTGGATTGGAGCAAACTTTCTCATCCAGTCCTTCCTTATCGGAAATACGCAATGGTTCGTATTCTGGTCCACAATAATAATTCTTGCTGGAGTTTCTATTATCGTAAGAGCAGTGATTATGGCAGCTGCGCGAATCTAAAGGTCTCGCCTGAATGTTATCCTTCCTGACAACCCATGTTTTTGACGGAGTCTGAAGTTAGTTAACTGTGGTGCTGGCTATTCGGTCACTGTATTTTTGGTGAAGGTCTGTTGAAGTTATTAAGCCGCCAATCAAGTCCAGAAGCAGAAGGACCTGATGGATTTTGCTTATGTTTCGTATGAAAGCCTGCCCAAAAGTTGGTCTTCCACCAGATTTGGTAGCAACCGTGAGACCCATCAATCTCTTCCCGAAGGTGGCGCCATACATTGTCTCCGCAATAGAGAAATAAAGAATGTAAAGCAAACCCATGGCAAAGGGAAAACTGAGTATATTAAAGAACGCAGAGGGATTTCCAATAAAAAACGGAAACATTGCTATGATAAGCAATATCGCAGTTGCGGCGCCCACTATTATAGAATCGATTATGTAGGCTATAGCCCGTTTTATCCAGTGATCTTGGAGATGTGGATCCCTCTCGAACCTTTCAACAACAGTAACGTCTGCTGTAGCCTCAAGCCTCACAGGATTTCCGCACTTTGGACAAAACTTTGTGTCCTCAGGCAGCTTTTCTCCGCACTTTGAGCAGTAAATCTTGAACACCACCCTTTTCTCTATCATCTCATTTTGGGGTTATTAATTATTTTTGCAATCATCAACACGAAGGAACTTGTACAAATAGACCACTCACGATTTCGCTTCACACCTTACCAAACAACAGTTCAGTTTATCTACTAAACTGTGAGAATAATATCAGAGGAGGTTGCGGAAATGGTTTCACGTTTAAGGAATCCCTACTTTTGGGCTGCAGTGGCGATACTTCTTGCCACAGTTTATATATCGTACGGCACATACGTTGGTTGGTTTCAGTTAGGCTTTTTTGTTGGTTCATACCGTTTCAATCACTGGACAAGCTGGATCGGATTTCTTTTTATAGCAATCTACACCCCATTGTATCACATACTGAAACGACGCCACCCAAAAAGAGCAAAAACACTTTTGGGCACACACGTAATAGGCAACCTGCTTTCTTTCATGGTTATTTCCATCCATTTTGCAGCACAGCTGGGCAGACCCGCACAATTTTTTCCCGACTTAGGAACAGGAATAATATTGTACGCCATGGTGGCAATAATGGTTGCAACAGGCATTCTTCAAAGATTCTACATCGCAATTAGCTTTTCAAGAAAATGGAGATTTCTGCACACTAGCATGGCAACATCATTCTATCTGGTAATTCTGGTTCACATATTGCAGGGATTAGGTTTCCTGTAATGTATGTAACCTCTCGTTCATAGACTAGAAGTTTAACCTACTAATTGCTGAAAGAATAGCAGTTTTCAGAATGGGTAAGAACAGGTTGGGCAGCCACCCGAATACTCGGAATCTGCGCTCACATGGTTTTCTGTTTCCGTCTCTTTGGTCAACTGTGAACCCACAGACAAGACCTGCCCTTTTTTGCTGCCATACCGATAAACGGTTATCCCCTTGCACTTCAGCTTGTAAGCCAAAAGATAAATCCGCTTAACGTCCTCCACAGTTGCATCGTTCGGAAGATTCACAGTCTTCGAAACAGCATTGTCGACATACTTCTGGAAAGCCGCCTGCATCCTCACATGCCACTCCGGGTCAATATCTAAGGCGGTGACGAAAACTCTCCGCACATCCTCAGGCACCTCCTTCATGTCCTGTATGGAACCTGTCTTCACAACCTTCAACATCAAGTCCCTGCTGTAGAACCGCCTCTCTTTTGCCACCTCCTCGAATGTGGGCTGCGTCTCCAGAAGCCTTGTGCCCTTCATGACGTTTCGGACAAAAGCCACAGCAAAAATCGGCTCAATTCCTCCCGAGCAGCCGCCGATTATGCTTATTGTTCCCGTAGGCGCGACAGTGGTAACCGTGGAGTTACGTATTGTCTTGTAGCCCCGTTTTTCCCAGAGGCTGCCCCTGAAGTTGGGGAAAGCTCCCCTCTTCTCGGCTATCTCGACAGATTTCTTCGTAGCCTCTTCACTGACAAACTTCATTACCTTTTCTCCAGTTTCCAAGGCGTCTTCTGAGTCATAGGGGATGCCCAAGCTGATGAGCATGTCCGCGAAGCCCATGACGCCCAAACCAATCTTTCTGTTAGCCCGCGTAACCTCGCCGATTTCGGGGATAGGATACTTGTTCACGTCTATCACGTTGTCCAAAAAGTGAACGGCGGTTCTAACGGTTCTTCTAAGCTTCTCCCAGTCCACTTCTCCGTCCTTAACCATCTTGGCCAAGTTGATGGAGCCCAGATTACATGACTCGAAGGGCAGCAGCGGCTGTTCCCCGCACGGGTTGGTGCTCCGAATATCTCCCACCTGCGGAGTTGGATTGTGCCGATTTATTTCGTCAAGGAAAATTAGACCCGGGTCTCCTGATCTCCAAGCATTGGAGACTGTCAGGTCGAAAACGTGGCGCGCCCGTAGCCTTCTTTCAACTTCGCCGTTTCGGGGGTTTATCAGATCATATTCATCATCATTCTCTACCGCATCCATAAACCGGTCCGTAACCGCCACTGAAATGTTGAAGTTGGTCAAAATTCCCTCGTGGGACTTTGCTTCGATGAACTTCAGGATGTCAGGATGGGTCACATCCAGTATTGCCATGTTGGCTCCTCTTCGCCGTCCCCCCTGCTTAATCACGTTAGTGGCGACGTCATAGATGGTCATGAAAGAGACCGGACCAGAGGCTACCCCCTTGGTGGAGCCCACTATGTCTCCTGCTGGCCTCAACCTCGAGAAAGAGAAGCCTGTTCCCCCGCCGGACTGATGAATCAGCGCCATATGCTTCAAGGTGGTGAATATCCCATCTATCGAATCTTCCACGGGCAAAACGAAGCAGGCGGAGAGCTGACCAAGTCTGGTGCCCGCATTCATGAGAGTGGGGGAGTTGGGCAGAAACTCGCGGTTCGCCATAATCTGATAGAACGTTTCCTCTGTTTGTTCAACATCAGATTTCTTGTCGTAGAGAAGGTCAGCTTTAGCCACGGCTTTGGCGACTCTGCGGAACATTTGGCGTGGAGTCTCGATGACTTTGCCTTCTTCATTTTTCATGAGGTACCTGTTTCTTAGCACTTTTATGGCGTTGACTCCCAGCTTCAAATCGTCAGTGACGCCGAAGAACTTTTTTTGTTTCCTGATTTCTGTGCGTTTTTGGCGGTACAGGATGTATGCTTTTGCTACATCAGCGTAGCCGTTTCTTATGAGAACTTCTTCGACGAGGTCCTGAACGTCCTCGACGCTGGGAATCCTATTTTCGAAGCGTTCGTTAAGGCGCTGCACAACTTCTTCTGAAAGCTGCTTTGGAACAGCTCCGTCTTCCTTTTCCACAGCCGCAAACGCCTTATGTATTGCGGCGGTTATCTTTGCTTCATCAAAATCAACTACGCGCCCGTCCCTTTTCGTAATTTTAGAAACTTTGCTCATTTTGTCCCCTAATATTACTACGATTTGCCTCCTAATTTAATTTACAGAAAAAACAGCATCAGCCATGAAACGAGGCTACCGCTGCTAAACAACTGAATATTACCAAATGATTGGCTATACAAAAAAATGACAAAATAGAAAGGGGGCTTTTTGGGAGGTTTTGTGTTTATACTGGCAATTCGTGGTTGAGCCAAGGATAGAGTTGTCTAAGTTTCTTCATAGCTTCGTCGACTTTCTCTTGTGGGTACTCGTATGGGAGCATCTTGCCGCTGTTGTAGTCGTCGTATGCTTGCATGTCAAAGTGTCCATGACCACACAACAGGAACAGTATGGTTTTCTCTTCACCGGTTTCTTTGCACTTGAGCGCCTCGTCAACCGCAGCCTTTATCGCGTGTGATGGTTCAGGGGCGGGAATAATTCCCTCAGTTTGAGTGAACAATTTCGCTGCATCAAACGTTTCAATCTGGTTGTATGCCCGAGATTGAACGACTCCTTCATCTTTTAGCAGGCTGACCGTTGGCGCCATGCCGTGATACCTTAATCCTCCAGCGTGTATTGGCGCAGGTATGAATGTGTGACCTACCGTGTGCATTTTGACTAAGGGTATGATTTTTGCGGTGTCTCCGTGGTCGTAGGTGTAGTATCCTCTAGTAACCTTTGGGCATGCAGAAGACTCAACAGCTATGAACTCGGTTTCTTTTGGTGCTTTTCCTTTAACTTTGTCATGATAGAATGGCCAGTAAAGTCCCGAGAAACTGCTTCCTCCGCCTACGCAGCCGATGACTTGATCGGGGTAATCGTCCACCAATGCCAACTGCTTCTGGGTTTCAAGACCTATGACTGTTTGGTGAAGCAGAACGTGGTTAAGGACGCTGCCTATAGTGTATTTTACGTTGTCGGTATTGAGAGCTTCTTCAACTGCTTCGCTGATGGCTATTCCGAGGCTTCCTGTGCTGTCTGGGTCACCTTCTAAGATTGCTCTGCCGCTGTTTGTTCGGTTAGTTGGGCTTGGGAAGACTTCTGCGCCCCAAGTTTCCATCATAACCCTTCTGTAGGGCTTCTGGTAGTAGCTTGCGCTTACCATGTAAACTGTGGCGCCGATTCCAAATAGCTGACTGCTAAATGACAGAGCGGAGCCCCATTGTCCGGCTCCAGTTTCGGTTGTAACCCTCTCGAGTCCATCTTGTGTTGCGTAATAGGCTTGAGCAACAGCAGTGTTTGTTTTGTGGCTTCCCGCAGGGCTAACACCCTCATACTTGTAGTAAATTTTGGCTGGCGTCTTCAGCGCCTTTTCTAGACCGACCGCCCTGTAGAGCGGGCTGGGTCTCCAGATTCGATACGCTTCACGCACTGGTTCAGGTATGTCTATCCACCGTTCCAGGCTGTACTCCTGTTTGAGGCATTCGCTTGGAAACAGCGGAGGCGGAAGCTTCACTGGTTCCTTTGTTTCTGGGTGTATCATCGGCGGCAATGGCTTCGGCAGGTCGGGTTGAATGTTGTACCACTGTTTCGGTATTTCCTCTTCGTCCAAGAAGATTTTTCTATTTACCATGAGTTGTCACTTCTTTTTCGCTCTTTTGAATTGCCTTTTTTTACCCTGAAGCATTTATATAAGCTTTGCCGTACAACAATGTACGTTGAGGTTTGCCAGCATGTGGAGCCAAATCAAAGAATTCTTCAAAGACCTGCCTGCACAACAGCGTGTCGCACGACTCCTGTTTGAGCGGGGCTTCCAAGTCCGTGAAGACGGCAAAGTAGTCAGCGGCGGAATAGAGATACCGCACACCCAGATTGCAGAAGAAGCGGGTGTTGAACGCCGAGCCGTCGACGGCACAGTTCAAACCATACTCTCGAAGAGTGAGCTGAAGGGGATTTACATGAATCTTAGGCAGGTGTGTTCGCTGCAGGAGGTTGCTCGCGAGTTTAACCTGAGCGTGATTGTTTTTGTTCCTGAAAACGCTAGCCAGACAGGCATAATAGCCGATGTTACGAGGATAGTGTCGGAGAATGGGCTCAGCATACGGCAGGCTCTGGCAGAGGACCCCAGCACAAGTGAGCGCCCCACGTTAACTCTGATTCTTGAGGGCGACATTCCGTCAGACCTGATTGGCAAGATAAGGAGACTGCCCGGAACAAGAAGCATCACAGTGTATTAGCTTCTTTGTCGAAATAGATTTTGATGGCGGAGTACATTATCCAGGCGAGGACAAGTTTTGACACTGTTTCTGGAACCGCAATGCCTATGCTGAATATGTTCAGGGCGTAAAGTAGCCACGAGAACATGACTATAACAAAGGTGGTGAGCGCCACAGCTGACCTTTTTTCCACGGTATAAACGATGGAAGTGAGGCTTAGCATCAAAAAGTGGGGCACCGCCGCAGCATAATGGAGAGAACAGTACACCTCATTAAATGTTGCCAGCAACTGAACCAGAAATGTTGAAACCAGAAGGCAGAGGCTGCTGTATTTGGCGTGCTTCTTGAAAGCTGTTAACGCGTAGACCATCAGGAAAAAACCCGCCAGCAGCAATCCGAGGTTAAATATGGGGGCAACGTCGCTGGTGACTGCGTGTCCAAGGTCGCTTAGGGCGTTGCTTTGCCAGCTGAACCACGGCGAAAGAACCAAAGACAACACAATAGATGCGTAGACCAGTAAGGGTCCAAAAACGCCGAACAACGCATAGACCCGCTCCTCCATAATCTGCAACTCCGCTGAAAAGTAACTGTGTTGGTTGGATACTTATAACAGAATTCCCTTTAGCTGTAACTTCTGAACTTAACTTCCCTCGCGGCGCCACCCTCAATTATCTGCCGTTCAAGCTCCTCCAGTTTACATTTACATCTGGAAACGTCGGCAACCACAACCCACTCAGCCGATTTTCCTCTACGAAGAGTCCGCGATTCGCTGGAAAGCAAATCAACTCCCTCTTTTGCCAGAATGTTCGCCGCTTTTGCGAGGGCACCAGGCATGTCCGAGAAGGCGATGCGGAATTCAACCAGCTCTGCTTCCGGGTCGGCGAAGGGAACTATCCGAACCTCCTTCTCGTCCAGGTCGGCTACCAGCATGACGTACATTCCCTCGGAGAGTCTCACGGCTTCGCGGAGATTGGAGGGCATGGTGATTCTTCCTCTGGAGTCTATTCTGACTATTTCGGTCATTCGCATCTTCTTTTGTCTCCCCTATTTTGTTGCAGAAACCTTTATATAAGATGTGTGGAATATGGGTTTCAACCCACAAATTACCCATTGGAGGACAAACGATGACAAGGAGGAATAACATTCACCAGACTACACACCCCAAAAGGAACAAGAGACTACCTGCCTAACGAAGCCAAACAATACCGCTACATCGAAAACCAGCTAAGAAAAAATTTTGAACTATGGGGATACAGCGAAGTCCGCTCCCCCACCATCGAATTCGTCGAAACCCTATCCACAGGCGTAGGCTCAGAACTTGTCGACTCCATGTTCAAGTTCCAAGACTTCGACGGAAAGCTTCTAGCATTAAGGGCGGAGATGACGGCGCCAGTCGCCAGAATCGTGACCACCCGGATGCCTTCCGCGCCAGAGCCGATTCGACTGTTCTACGTCAACAACGTTTTCAGGTACAGCCAATCCTACCTCAAAAGAGAACGGGAGTTCTGCCAAGCAGGAGTTGAACTTGTCGGCTGCAACACCCCAGAGGCTGACGGAGAAATGCTGGCTCTACTCATATCATCACTCAAAGAAGTAGGCTTGAGGGAAGTGAGAGTTGATTTAGGTTACGCCAGCCTACTCAAAGACCTAATGAATGCAGCAGTATTAGATACGCAGCAGAAGGCTTCTGTTCAGGGTCTCCTAGCGTGCCGAGACTCTGTGGGGCTACAGCAGTTCATGGAACAGAACAGTTTCCCCTCCGATTTGAGAGATGCTTTTCTTGAGCTTTCGCGTTGCAGAAGATTGGACGAAGTTTCATCAATTTCTCTCAGCGGCTCAAAATACGATAAGCTGAACAAACAGCTAGACAGCCTAACAGAGCTGCAGAAAACGTTGGTGGACTATGAGATAGATGACCTTGTGTTCTTCGACTTTTCTTTGACCAAAAAGATAGAATACTACACAGGCATAGTGTTCGAAGCTTCTGTCCCAAATCTGGGGCTTCCCCTCGGCGGCGGAGGCAGATACGACAACTTCATCGAAAAATTCGGAAAACTCAAACTGCCCGCAACAGGCTTCGCCCTAGAAATCGGAAAGCTTCTCCAAGCCCTCAACGCCCAAGGTTCCGAAATTCCAGATGACACCAAATCAAGAGTTATTGTGGCGTCCAAATTCAGGGACACTGCAATAGAGGCAGTTAAGGTTCTTCGCGAAGGCGGAGTCATCGCCTCACTGGAAATAACTGGAAGAAGCCTAGAGAAAACAATAGAATATGCAAAGCTTACCGAGACGGATTACGTGGTTTCTGTTGTTTCATCTCTAAAGTCTACGGTAACCGTTTACGACATAAAAACAAACGCTTCAAGAAATGTGATGTTCGAAACTTTCTTGAAAGAGCTAGGAGGTCGATGTTGAAATGAATAAGAAGATTCGCATCGCCATACCCAACAAGGGGCGCCTGAAGAAGCCAGCGATTGAGGCGCTGGGGCAGGCGGGAATAGAAGTACTAGAAGAGGAGCGAGCGTACGTTTCAGAGACCTCCGACCCAAGATTCGAGGTAATCTTCGCCAGAGCCAACGACATACCAGTCTATGTGCAATACGGCGCAGTAGACTTAGGCGTCACCGGTCACGACCTAATTCAAGAAAGAGAAGCAAATGTCCTAGAGTTAATGGACCTAGAATTCGGAAAGTGCACACTCGTTGTTGCAGTTCCAGAAGAGTCAACCATAAACTCCTTAGGTGAAGTCCCTGCTCTGACAAGGGTAGCAACTGGATTCCCAAACATCACCAGAAAGTTTTTCGAAAAAATGGGAAAGCAGGTGGAGGTTTTGGAGGTCAGCGGAACAGCAGAACTTGCGCCTAAACTGGGTTTGGCTCAGATAATCGTGGACCTCACATCAACTGGCGAAACCCTGAAGAAAAACAAGCTCAAGATAATCGGCACCGTCCTTGAATCAACCACCAGGCTAGCCTGCAACAAGATCGCCTACAGAACCTTCGAGAAGCAAATCAACGAGCTTATAGCCAGAATGCGAGGAGGCATGGAAAAAGAATGAGAATTTTGAAAGTTCAAGAATTCAAAAAGGAAGTCCTGAACGAAGTGCTGAATAGAGGAAAACAGGAAATATCCTCGATTGAGTCATCGGTTAAAACGATAATAAATGATGTCAGAGAACAGAGCGACAAAGCTCTTCTGCGATATACCGAAAAGTTCGACAAGGTGCGTCTCTCCGCATCCGAACTGAAAGTTGATGAGGGGGAAATCAAAGAGGCATACAAGAGGCTGGAAAAAAGCCAAATAGCCGCCTTACGGAAAGCCGCAGACAACATCGCCGCGTTCCACAAGAAACAGCTCAGAGCCAAGTGGACCATGCAAATCGCGGATGGAGTGACCCTTGGGCAGGTCACCCGACCCATAGCGTCTGTTGGTGTCTATGTTCCGGGAGGAAAAGCAGCCTATCCATCTTCGGTGCTGATGTGCGCTATACCGGCCAAGGTGGCTGGAGTCGAACAGATTGTTGTGTGTTCGCCGCCCGGAAAAGGTGGGGACGTTAATCCTGCTCTTTTGGTTGCGGCTGACATTGCGGGAGTAGGCGCGGTGTATCGTGTTGGGGGGGCGCAGGCAATAGCTGCCATGGCGTACGGTACAGGTACGGTACCAAGGGTGGATAAAATCGTGGGTCCGGGAAACGTTTTCGTGACAGCCGCAAAACTGGAAGTAAGCAAAGACGTAGCTATAGACAATCCAGCTGGACCAAGCGAGGTCCTGGTAATCGCAGACGAAACAGGCAACGCCTCCTTCATTGCCTCTGACCTTCTTGCACAAGCGGAACACGACCCCCAGGCCTGGGCGATTCTCCTAACCACATCCGAAACGTTAGCATCAGATGTTAAGGATGAAGTCTACATGCAGATGAAGAATCTCTCCAGAACAGAAATCATCCAGTCTTCCATACAGAAGAGGGGGCTGATAGTCATCGTGGACAACACAGAAGAGGCGATAGACTACTCGAACATGATTGCTCCAGAGCACCTGCAAATCCAAACCAAAAATCCCAATGAAGTCCTCAGCAGAATTCAGAACGCCGGAGCAATCTTCCTTGACAAATACTCTCCAGTGGCTTTTGGCGATTACTCTTCAGGGCTGAATCATGTTCTTCCCACGGCAGGCTACGCAAAAATCTACTCGGGCCTCTCAAGCCTAGATTTTGTTAAGACAATGAACTTCATTCAGTGCAGCAGGGAAGGCTACCGGAACCTGAAAGAGACAACCGTCGCCATCGCTGAGATGGAGGGCTTTGACGCACACGCAAAATCTGTAACCATCAGAGAGGAGAAAAACAATGAAGATTGAAGACCTAGTTCAGAAGGAAGTCAGAGACCTTTCCTGCTACGAAGTCAAAACCATACTTGAGCAGAAGAGTCAAGAAAAGATCGTGAAGATGAATCTGAACGAAAATTTTGCCATGCCAACCGAGACAATACAAGAACTGCTGCTTGATGCTTGCCGAAGCATCGACGTTCGTGCGTATCCGCCTCCACGCGGCAGTCTAGCCATCAAGGCAATCTCCAGTTTTCTCGGCTTTAGCGAGTGTGAGGTTTCTGTGGCGAATGGTGCAGATGAAATCATGGATTTGCTGATGAAAGTGTTTGTCCGTAAGGGTTCGAAGGTGATTGTGGTTGAGCCGTCGTTTCCGATGTACACGTTCTTTGCGCAGCTGTATGGGGGCACAAAAGTCACAGCATTGCTTAAGCCGGACTTCAGTTTAGATGTTGACGCCATATTGAATAAGATGGACAAGGATACGCGGTTGCTTTTCGTGTGTTCACCGAACAATCCAACAGGCAATCAGTTCCGAGAAGCGAACATCAAGAGGCTTTTGCAGGAGTTCAAGGGTGTCGTGGTTGTGGATGAGGCCTACGTTGACTTCGCTTCAGGTTCGATTATAGAATGGGTGCGAAAATATGACAATCTTGCTGTTTTGCGAAGCTTTTCGAAGTCGTTCGGTTTGGCTGGGCTCCGCCTCGGCTATCTGGTTTCAAATGAATCAATCGTAAATTATGTTCAGAGGGTGGTGGGACCCTTCAACGTGAATTCAGTAACCCAGCAAACAATAGCTTTGGCTCTACAGAAATGGAGCTACTTTGAACAGCAAATCAGGTATGTAGTCGATGAACGGGAATGGCTGATTCAGGAGCTAAAGCAAATCGATGGAGTAACGCCGTATCCTTCAGACGCAAACTTCATCCTATTCAAAGTAACCAAACCAAATCTCACTTCTGCAACTGTGGTTGAGAGGATGGAAAACAGAAATGTGCTGGTGAAAGACAGGGGACACCTGCCAATCCTAGAAAATTGCATCCGCGTCACTGTTGGAACCCGAAACATGAACGAAACTTTCCTTTCAGCCCTGAAGGAGAGTCTGGAGGAATAGGCACAATGGTTTACCGGTCTTTGAGCAAGGAAAGGCGGGTATATGTGAGGGAGGGTGCTGAAGAGGCTCTTCGCGGAGCAGAAAAGCTGATTTTTGATTTCGATGGGGTGCTTGTTCAAACCAGCCAGTCCTACCGCCAGACCGTGAGAAAAGTCGTTGACTATTACTTCCTGGAGCTGCTGGGTCTTGAGGGCGAAGAGGGAAAGTTATCTACCCTGCGGGACATCCAGAAGTTCAAGGACACTGGACTGTACAACAACGACTGGAGCCTCTCCTACGCCTTCATCACCTACTACCTAACCCTCATAATGAGAGAGCTGGAACAGAAAGGCGCCCTCGAAGAGTTCACTGAACGATTCGATAATCTGCAGTTCTCGGACATCAAGACTTTTGTTCAATCGCTCACAGATGTCAGTGACTTCCTTAGAAGCTACAAAATTTCCGCAGCAGACCTTGCCAACCTGAAGGATAACGGCATCATAACTTTAGATTTGTTCCTGGTACAAGCCAAACTTGAAAAGCCGAAACCCATAGAGACTTCTCTTGTGGGGGTCGACCCCGAAGTTGCAGAGGACGAACAGCGCGTTATCAGAAAGCTGGTGCCCTACGACCTAGGGAAGCCTGACCTGCTGAAGCGACTGTTTGAGGAAATCTATCTGGGCAAAGACTTGTTCACCAAAATTTATGATGAGCCATCCTTCTTCAGGTTTGACGAAAGCTTTCTGGACAAGGAGACGTTCATTCCCACAAAGGAGACTCTGAAATTGCTTAGTCAACGGTTTGGAGAGTTTGGGATTTATTCGGGGAGACCCAGACCTCAGGGCATGTACATCCTAGAGAAATACGGTTACATCGGCTACTTTGACGAACAAAGTTCGGTTTTCCTTGGAGACCTGCTCAAATCTGAGGTTGAGATGGAGAGGCTTGGAAAGCCAGACCCCACTCTTTTCATTGAATTAGTAGAGAGGATGGTGGACAGGGAGACTGGGGTAATGTATGTGGGAGACGGCGTCGCAGATGCCCTGATGGTTGAAAAAGCGAAGGCGAAGGGACTGAAAAATCTGTGCTTTCTGGGTGTCATGTCCTCGTCAGAGGATTCAAGTAAGCTTTTTACTGAATACACTAAACATGGAGTTGACGCAGCAGTAACGGATGTAAATGACATTCCATACCTATTAGAAAGTTTGGGAGGAAGTGTTTGAAATGAGAAAAGCGAAGGTTGAAAGAAAAACCAAAGAAGTTGACATAGCCGTGGAGCTAGATGTTGACGGAAAAGGAAACGCAGACGTGAAGACCGGAATCAAGTTTCTGGACCACATTCTGGTCACTCTGGCGAAGCATGGACTATTTGACTTGAAGGTCAAGGCTGGCGGAGACCTTGAGCATCACGTCAGCGAGGATGTAGCCTTGGTTCTAGGCGAGGCACTACGTAAGGTAGTGGCTGAAGGGAAGGGCATCAAACGGTTCGGGTTAGCCTACGTTCCCATGGACGAATCGTTGGCAAGAGCGGCTGTGGACTTGGGCGGGAGAGCGTACTCGATTAGGAACCTCAGACTGATGCAAAGTCAGATTGAAGACATGAAAACCGAGGACCTAGAGCACTTCTTCGACTCGCTAGCCCAAGCCTCGAAAGCCAACATTCACGTAGCCGTCATCTACGGCAGCAATGAGCACCACAAAGTAGAGGCGGCGGTAAAGGCGTTGGCGCTGGCTTTGAGGCAGGCTCTAACCGTTGAGCCGAGAATCGGAGATGAGGTCCCAAGCGCAAAGGGGGTTCTGTAGCGATACCTAAAGTTGCAGTTGTGAACTATGGCGTGGGAAATCTGAGAAGCATCAAAAGAGGGCTCGAAAAAGCGGGAGCAGACGTAGAGATAACCCACAACCCCAAGAAACTGCGCAACTCTGATGCTATAGTTCTTCCGGGCGTCGGCGCCTTTGCCCCTGCAGTCAAAAACATGTCGCCAATAACTGACGTTGCAAATGAGGCAATGAAGGATGGAAAACCTATCTTTGGGGTGTGTTTGGGGCTTCAGCTTCTGTTCACGCGGAGCAGCGAAGGCGGGTCAACCAGAGGACTGGACTATATTTCAGGAGACATCGTCAAGTTGCCTGAGACTGTGAAGACTCCCCAGATGGGATGGAACACCCTTAACATTGTGCAGGCTCATCCGCTGCTTGAGGGAATCAAAGACGGCTCCTACGTCTATTTCGTCCACTCCTATTATCCGCAGCCCACAGAATCAGATGTTATAGTGGCAACCACGGAGTATGGGGTCAAGTTTCCTTCCATGGTGGCAAAGGGGAATCTGTTTGCAACCCAGTTTCATCCTGAGAAGAGCAGCAAAACAGGATTAACCATCCTGAAAAACTTCGTGAGGATAGTGAAGAGGTAAACGAGATGATAGTGATACCCGCTGTAGATATTCTGGGCGGAAAATGTGTTCGCCTACTCCGAGGGGACCCCAAGAAAAGCAAGGTCTACTATGAAAATCCAACAGAGGCGGCTAAGCTTCTGGAAGAGCAGGGGGCAGAGCTTATTCACTTAATCGACTTGGATGCGGCTTTAGGTTCCGGAGAGAACATGGAAACAATCAAAAACCTGCTAAAGAATATTAGTGTGAAGGTGCAGATTGGCGGAGGAATCAGAAGCTTGGAAAAGGCTGATGCTCTGCTGAAAATGGGCGCCTACCGAGTAATCTTCGGAACAGCCGCAGTCAAGAATCCCCGATTAGTCCAGCAGGCGGTTAGAAAGCACGGGTCAGAAAGCGTTGCCGTGGCCATAGACGAGAAGGATGACAAAGTGGCGGTTCACGGCTGGAAGAACAGGTCCGAAATAGATTACTTGGACCTCTCCCGCTCTTTCGAGGAGATGGGAGTGGGCGCCTTAATCTTCACGCCTATCAGCGTGGATGGAACCTTGGAGGGACCGCGGATAGAGAAGACTGTGAAGCTGGTGGAAACTGTGAATGTTCCTGTTATAGCGTCTGGCGGCGTAGCCAGTGTCGAAGATTTGGTTGCGCTAACTGGGACAGGTGTGGAGGGTGTGGTGGTTGGCACTGCACTTTACGAGAAAAAGTTTACATTGAAAGAGGCTTTGGAGGCTGTGAAAGGATGTTAGCTAAAAGGATAGTGCCCTGCCTGGACGTCAAGGACGGAAAGGTTGTGAAGGGCGTACAATTCGTGAACCTGAAGGTTGAGGGAGACCCGGCGGAGCTGGCTGCGGCTTATGAGGAGCAGGGAGCTGACGAGCTGGTTTTCCTGGACATAACCGCTTCCCACGAGAAGAGAGACACTACTCTAGAGGTGGTGAAAAAGACGGCGGACATGGTTTCTATTCCCTTCACTGTGGGCGGAGGCATACGAAGCGTCGTCGACATTCAGAATGTTCTCTCCAGCGGGGCGGACAAGGTTTCGGTGAACACTGCGGCGGTGAAAAATCCTAATGTGATAAAGGAGTCGGCTGAGGTGTTTGGTAGCCAATGTGTTGTTGTTGCCATAGACGCGAAACGGGTTTACGTGGAAGAAAGTTTGCCTGACAGGACGGTTGTGGACACTCCTGAGGGAAAGTGCTGGTGGGAAGTCTACGTTGAGGGCGGAAGGGTGCCCACGGGTATGGATGCGATGGCTTGGGCTAAAAAGGTGAAGGAGTTGGGTGCAGGGGAGCTGCTGCCGACCAGCATGGACTGTGACGGGACGCAGGATGGCTACGACATAGAATTAACCAGAACAATGAGCAAAGCAACCAATTTGCCGATTATCGCCAGCGGAGGCGCTGGAAACATTGAGCATATCTACGAGGTTTTGACTGCCGGAGATGCTGACGCTGCCTTAGCCGCCTCTATTTTTCATAGGGGTCAGTATTCTGTGGGAGAAGTTAAGAGATACCTTGCCAACAGGGGAGTGCCCATGCGGCTAGTGTAACAGAGGTGGAGAAGTTTGGTGTTGAAACTGAATGAAAGGGAGATTGACAAGTTCGTGAAAAAGGTGAACTTTGAGAAGGAGGATGGTCTTGTTCCCGTTGTTGTTCAGGATGTTTCCAACCAGCGAGTGCTGATGCAGGCTTACATGAATGAGGAGGCGCTGCGGCTTACTTTGGCTAGCGGCAAGGCGCATTTCTGGAGCAGAACTAAGGGCAGATTGTGGATGAAGGGCGAGGAGTCTGGGCATCATTCGCTGGTGCAGAATGCGGTTTTGGACTGTGATGATGATGCGGTTCTGTTTAAGGTTCAGCAGATTGGTCCAGTGTGCCACACCGGCGAAGAATCGTGCTTCTACAAGCCCATAAAGCCCGAAGAAGCGGTGGCGGTTGATGCGAAACTGCTTGAGCGGATTTTCGAGGTCATAAAAGAGAGGATAAGAAACCCCAGCGAGAAATCGTATGTTTCCCGCCTGACTGCAGAGGGAGAGGATGCTGTTCTTCAGAAGATAGGGGAAGAGGCTGTGGAAGTTGTCCTTGCAGCAAAAGAGGGTAACGCCAAGGAGATTACGCATGAAGCAGCTGATGTGCTCTTCCACATCATGGTGCTGTTCGCCCAAAAGGGCTACAGCCTCAGCAGCATCTTTGAGGAACTGGAGCGTCGCCACAAAACGAAAACAGAATTTTCATATAAATAAGTGAATAACGGCTTTTTCTAAGACACTATGTTCAAGGTTGGTTGGGCAAGATATGAGTTGGGAGAAAACGTTAGACCGTTATGGTGCAATGATTGAGGGGCGCCTCAAAACGTTCTTGGGCAAAGCCGTGGAAGAGGCGGCGGATTATCATCCCTTCATCGGGAAAGTTTACGGTGACTTTGAAGAGTATGTGCTCAGGAAGGGCAAACGGCTGGCTTCATGTAGTACTCTTCTCACGTACAAGGGTTTCAGCGGAAAGGTTGATGACAAAATCTTGGGTGTCTGCGTTGGAGTCGAACTGTACCGCCACGCCATTCTGGTCCACGACGACATAGTGGACATGGACAAACAGAGAAGAGGCGGAAAAACGTTGCACAAAAAATTCACGGACAGCCTCCGCCCCTACAACAGCCGATTCGGAGAAGCGGCCGCCACCTTCACAGGCAACATTGTCTATGCCCTTGCAACTCGTGCCATAATGAACTCAGGCTTTCCAGAAGAGACCACTAGCAGAGTGTTGCTTCTGCTTTCCGAAGGCTACCGCGCGGTTAACGAGAGCCAAATCCTCGACCTGCTGTTCGAGTACAAGGATGTGGACGTGGAGGAGTGGCGGGTTATGGCGGGCAAAAGAGCCGCCTCGCTCTTCAAAGTTACCTTGCTCGCTGGCGCAATTCTAGGAGACGCTTCAGAGAAGGATGTTTCGCTGTTGGGGGAGGCAGCCGAGAACATGGGCTACTCGTTTGACATCCAAGACGACATCATCGACAGTTTCGCTCAGAAGGACGAGTATGGCAGGTCGCCGTGCTTGGACATCTCCAAAAACAAGAAGCCCCTCCACGTAATCTATGCCCTGAACTCGGCGGACAAGACCAAATCTGAAGCACTGAAATGTCTTCTCGGCAAAGAATTCCTCAACATGGGAGAGATAGAGCTTGCCAGAAAGCTGCTGAGAGAAAGCGGAGGACTAGACGCAGCAAAACAGGAATCAAAAAAACACGCCGAACAAGCCAAAAATCTCATAAACCAAACAAGCCTAACCGACGACCCTAAAGAATTCTTCAACAGCTTCATCCAGTATATCGAAGACAGCTTAAACTGGTACAAATAACCAAGCATATTTGTAGCCTAATTAGAGGTTCATTGTTGAAAAACAGCTTTTCTAAGCATGCAAGAAAATGTGAATATCCGCTATTAGTTGGTCATATAACCTGCGTCTATTAGGCTCCTAATAGCAGTTCTATATTGAAAAAATGCTTTTTTCTGAAATTCAGCAGCACAGCAGAAAGTTTCTGTCCTGTGTTCACATGTTTATTGGAATGTCTGAAGGCGTTTTGCTGGACTGTGTGCTTAAAGCTTTATATTTATGGTTGTTTATTTTGGGTTTAATCTGGTGTCGTGGATGAGCGGTGACCGCGAAATTCAAGCCTAATTCTAATCTCTCGTTGACTCAAAATTATAGCCCGCTCGAGCTTGAACGTGAAGTTCGCAGTTTTTGGGAAAAAAACCAGATACTCAAGAAGCTGGAAGAAACCCGACAAAAAAACAACCGTGGACTCTTAGGCTACGTTGAGGGTCCCCCAACATTAAATGGAGTTCAGCATGTTGGTCACGCCCGAGGCAGAGTCATAAAGGACTTCCGTTTTCGGCTGAAGACAATGCAGAACTATTATGTCTCCTTCTGGGCTGGCTGGGACACCCAAGGCTTACCCGTAGAACTCGAAGTAGAAAAAACGTTAGGCGCAAAAAACAAGAAGGAACTGATAGAGCGGGTAGGCGAAGAACGCTTCGTCGAAGAATGCAAAAAAAGCATCATGAAGTATCACCACCTCTGGGTAGAAGCCGACACCATGCTTGGCATGTTCATAGACCAAGACAAAGCCTACTACACCCACCAGGACAGATACATCGAGCGGGAGTGGCAATACCTCAAACGGGCATGGGAACAGAACCTCCTAGGCGAAGGCTACTACGTCGTCGCATACTGCCCCCACTGCCAAACCTCCCTCAGCAACGCCGAAGTGGGACTCGGATACAAGGAAGTTGAGGACCCCTCCATCCACTTCAAGTTCAGAGTAAGCGGAACAGAAAACGAATACTTCATCATCTGGACCACCATGCCCTTCACCCTAGTCACAGACATGATAATAGGCGTCAACCCCAAAGAGGATTACGCCAGAGTCAAAGTCGGCGACGAAGTTTGGATTCTGGCTAAGGCACGCGTCGAACCGATAATGGAAGAGCTCGAAATAGAGAAATACGATGTACTAAAGGTCATGAAAGGAAAGACCCTTGTGGGCACAAAATATGAGTACCCATTCAAGGACCTCATCCCCAAACAGGCAGAACTGGACCAACATCCACTAATCCACACCGTAGTAGACGAGGACTTCGTGGACGTCTCCACAGCCACAGGCATAGTGCATCTTTCCCCAGCAAACGGAGAAGACGACTTCTCAGCCGCCCAAAAACGCAAACTACCCATGTACGCACCCTTCGACGAACAGGCAAACTTCACAGAAGAGGCAGGCAAATTCGCAGGCTACTTCGTCAGAAAAACAGACAGCGTGGTCACCGAGGAACTCGAAAACAGGGGACTACTACTCAAACTGAAAACAGTCAAGCACGAGTACCCCACCTGCTGGAGATCCCACCACAAGCTGGTGTGGATGGCACGCAGAGAATACTTCATGTGGACAGACAAAATAAACGACAAAGTCATGGAAGCCGCACAAAAAGTAAAATACTTTTTCGACAGCCCCAAAAACAGGTTCCTCGCCTTCCTCAAAGAAGGAAAACGATGGTGCATCTCCAGAGACAGAGTCTGGGGCTCACCCCTGCCCATCTGGGTCTGCGAAAAATGCGGAGAAAAAACCCTGATAGCAAGCAAAAAGGAGCTAATCGAAAAAGCCATAGAACTGCCAGGCAAAGACTTCGAGCTTCACAAGCCATGGATAGACCGGGTGATACTGAAGTGCGAAAAGTGCGGCGGCAGAATGGCGCGGGAACATTTCGTTTTGGATGTCTGGCACAACAGCGGCGCCTCGCCATACGCAAGATTCACAGACGAAGAGTTCAGCAAGTTTGTTCCAACCAACTTTTTAACCGAAGCCGTGGACCAGACCCGAGGCTGGGCAAACTCGCTTCTCCTAGAACATGTCATATTAACGGGCAAACCGAAAGCGCCCTACCAAGAGTTTCTGTTTCAAGGCTTTGTTTTGGACGCCAAAGGCAGAAAAATGAGCAAAAGCCTCGGAAACGTGCTGGAAATCAACAAGCTACTCAAAGAAAAGTCAGCGGACATAACCCGCTTCTACTTCCTCTGGAAATGCTCCCCCATCGACTCCATGAACTTCGACCCCCAAGAACTGAAGGGACGCCCCTACCAAGTCCTCAGCACACTCTATCACCTCCACAACTTCTTCATGCAAAACGCCGAATACGACAAATTCAACCCCAAAAAGCACACGCTCCAGTGGGCAACAAAAGAGAATGCCTTGAACGCCTCCGACAGGTGGCTGCTATCCAAACTGCAAGGCCTAGTGAGGGAATTCACCGAAAAAGCAGAGGAATGCGAATTCAATTTTGCGTTATCCAAACTGGAAGACTTCATCGTCAACATTCTGAGCCGCGAATATGTCCCCATGATCAGAAAAGACCTGTGGAGCGACGAACCAGAAACACTGAACCGCAGACTGGCAGTCTACTCGACCCTCTGGCACGTCCTCAAAACTTTGGTTCTACTCTCTAACCCCATCACACCATTCCTGAGCGAAGCACTATACCAGTCAGTCTACAAGAAACTGGACGACTCACTTCCAGAAACAGTGAATCTGGACAACTGGCCAACACCAGACAAAGGCTTGGAGGATGCCACATTAGAAGAAGAATTCGAGATATTACTGCAGACCATTCCCATCGTGTACTCTGCCCGACAGGATGCTCAGCTGAAGCGGCGATGGCCTCTAGCAAAAGCCATAGTGGCTGCACCCAAAAAAGCTCAGAAAGCCCTAAAGAAACTGGAAACCCTGTTTCTTGAACTCGCCAACATAAAAACTGTCGAATATGCGGATGAGCTTCCCGAAGTTGACGCCGAGAGATGGGCAAAAGCTTCTGAGGGCGACCTACACGTTTTGCTTGACAAAATGCGCGGCGATGCACTTGAGGGCGAGGGGCTTATGCGGGACCTAGCGCGCCGAGTCCAAGCGCTCAGAAAAGAACTGGGATTCTCGCCCACCGACATAGTTGAGGCAGTTCACGTTGCAGAGCTGGACCCGAAGGACATCGAGTTGCTGAAACCCTACATGGACGAGATGAAGGAGCTTGTGAGAGCCGAAACAGTTCATGTACACGGAGAGCGGCCAGAAATCAAAGCTGATTGGCACGAAAACAAGTTGGACAAGAAAAAAGTTTACGTCGCCGTCCTCTAGAAACCGAAGCCAGTGTGAAACTGACCGCTTCTGTGGCAGCTATAGTTCTATTGACGGTTTTGTGCATGCAAAAAGTATGCTACGCGACTGACTAGGGACGCTATGGTGGAAACCACGATTCCAATAGTGACAATGCTGTAAACCAGTTGATCTGGAAAAAGCAGTGTTAACCCTATTCCGCCGTACATCAGGCTGCCGTAGTATTTACCAACAGGATCATAGACCGCCCGCTTCGAGTAGAGACTTGTTAACATGAATTGCACAAAAACAGCAACTATGAGAAGAAGAATCCAAGGCGAATAAAACTCTTCGAGAACGAAAGTTATGAACATGCCGGATACTAATAGAAAGTCGGCAGTTACATCAAAGTAGGAGCCGAGCCTTGAGGTTGCTTCAAGCTTTTTGGCGACGTAACCGTCCAGAAAATCGGTGAACATGACAAAAAGAAACAGAACATAAGTTGCAACACGGATTTGCTGGTTAAAGGAACAGATAAGAAAGGGTAAGGCAACTACACGGAGAGACGTAATTGCCCATGGAACCGTTTGCTTGTTCAAGGGAAGATTTCTCGCCCAGCCTGCTCAGCAATATCTAACGGGTTGCCATCTCCCTCATTCGGAACGCTATTGAACAAGGACAGAACCTCTTTGACGACTCCATTATGCTCTTCAACGGTTTGCTGCATCGACGCCTCGGCGCCTCCTTCACTGCCCCCCGACGTGACCAGTAGCACAGTGTCTATCCCGTTGAGGTCACCTATTCTTTCGATGTGCCGTTTGATGGTTGGGCTTGGACTATCTGCATATACTGGAGACCCCAACGCCAAAAGAGAATAATCCGACAGGTCTGTTGGCGCCTGCGAACTCGCGGTTGTGATCTCTACTCTCCACCCATTCTCCATAAGCCCATCCGCAAAAGCATAAATAACATCCTCCATGAAGGATGATAAACCGGGATGATAAATGATCAAAGCAGTTTCGGAGCCATCCTCATTCAAAACATCGATTCCGCTGACGTAATCAGTGTTTATTTTGAAGAAAATGAACCCTAAAAGACTGGCAACAACTATGACAAACGCAATAACGGCAATTAACACAATCTTTTTCCATTTCTTTTCTGGCCAAAGTTTCATGAATCCACACAACCAAAACTACGATGTATTAGGAGAAGATGATTAACTATATTAGTTTTGTAGCCAAACCATTTCAGAGAAGACAAAAGAGAAATGTTCACACAAAAGGAGTTTTGGCACCATTGAATAAAATCAAGTTCAATATTTTTCTTCCGTTTTATGCTTTCAGAAAACAAAAAACATCATTGTTCAATCGGCTCCAAGATATTGTCCTAGAATGTGAGCGACTAGGATACCACTCGATTCTGCTGGATGACCATCTGATGTTTAACAAGATGCCGATTCTGGAGTGCTGGACAACCATCTCAGCCCTCTCCTCAGTAACCGAAAAGATAAGACTGGGAACCATGGTAACATGCAACTCATTCCGGAACCCCGCATTGCTCGCCAAAATGGCTGCAACCGTCGACAACATATCAAATGGAAGGCTGGAGCTGGGCATTGGAGCAGGAGTCCAGAAGAATGAGCACAACGCCTACGGCTTCCCCTTTCCCTCATCAAAAGATAGAATAGAGCGTTTAGAGGCGGCTGTGGAAATCATAAAGAAGATGTGGACAATGGAGAAGGCAAGCTACAACGGAAAACACTACACCATACGCGATGCCGTCTGTGAGCCTAAGCCTGTGCAGAAGCCTTATCCTCCCATAACCATAGGCGGCGGGGGAGAAAAACTGACCTTGAGAGTAACCGCCCGACACGCAGACAGGTACGACTGGGGCTACATTCCTTCAATGGAAGAGTATAAGCGTAAACTGAAGATTCTGGAAAAGCACTGTGACGCGGTGGGCAGAAGCTTCAACGAAATCGAGAAATCATGCTGGCCTGCGGGACAGATATTCATTGGAGAGGACAAAAAAGAGCTGAAGAAGAGAATTCTGCAGTTGAAACCTAAAGATGTTTCTCGGGAAGATTTTATGCGTGCAAGCTTTGTGGGGACCCCTGAAGATTTCATAGAACACCTACAACAATACTTGAATCTGGGTGTGACCCATTTTATGCTGTTTTTCGGTGATCTTCCTGACCTGCAAGGATTGAGGCTCTTCGCCGAAAAAATTGCTCAAAAGATCGATTAAATCAATTGGTGACATTAGCTTGTCTGGAGGTAATTCTGTTCGGTGCCCGTTATAGGTTGATGCCTAAAAGGGTGTCACATGGGAACCACGGAAAGGATGAATACGGCGACGAGTACGATGGCGCCCATTTTTCTGCTGTTTGTGATTTTGGAAACATCGTCCAGTGGACCCGGATGTTGAGCCGCAGAGAAGAAGAGGGCTAAGATGGCCATTGGCCACCATCCGATGATAGCTAACAAAGCGATGCCGATGTAGGAAAGAATTTTGTGTGCCTTACTTCCCATTACGCTTCGGGCCACGTGACCGCCATCAAACATGCCTGAGGGAACCAGATTAAGCATGGTTACGATCATGCCAATCCATCCAGCGAAGGCAACGGGATGTAGTTGTATCAGTTCTCCTAGACCGCTGGGCGGAAACAACATTACGATGAACTGGAACAGAAGAGGCGCGGGGAGTAACTGTGCGTCGGGTTCTAGGGGAACGGCTGTGGAAAGCTGGATTCCTATTATGGTTACTATTGCTGCGATTATGAAGCCTGTTATTGGTCCTGAGAAGCCGATGTCAAAGAGGGCGTCCTTGTTTGGGGGAAGAGCCTTCTGTTTGATAAGGGCTCCGAAGGTGCCGATACCATAAGGAAATGGAATGCCTGGAATGAAGTAGGGGTACGTGGCTTCAACCTCATGTTTTTCTGCCAGTAGCTTATGTCCCATTTCGTGGGTACCTAATATGGCCATAATTGCGCCGGTGAACAGAAAGGCGTCTAAAACGTTTAGAGAATAAAAGTATCCGGAGATGAACACTGTTCCCAGTGTCGCAAAAAGCAGTGCAATGTTGATTATGTTTCGGTTGGGTTTGGTGGGCGGTTTCGGCAAGATTCGGAGAACAACTGTTTCATCTTTCTGTCTTAGAAGAGGAATAAGCTTCAGAGAGTCCAGACGTTCCATAAGCCTCAGGAAGGCTTCCTTTGAATCCTCTCGATAAGTTACATGGAAGGTTGGGATATCATGGTCAACATAGCCTTCTTTTACATCAAATTCTGACTCAACAAGTGCCTGAATTTGCTCATAAGGAGGCGCCCCAACAGGGTCAGCGAAGTAATCGTCTGAAGATGCACAGCACATGATGACCTCGTAATGAGGCTGCTTAGCAGTATTAGAATGTTATGTAAAACAGTTTTCAGTTCCCGCTTTTGCGAGCAGATATTGGACTATTGTAGAAATTTTTTGTTTTGCCTCTCTATTTCATAGGTCTGAAGTGTTCTGGAACCACAAAATCTTTATAACAGTGTTATAGAATCGTTAGGTAAAAGGGGAAACGGTGACATGATTGCGGACAACATCCTAGATCTTATCGGAAACACGCCGATGGTGCGAATAAACCACCTGAATCCCAACCCAAAACTTGAACTGTTCTTAAAGCTTGAAAAATTCAATCCAGGCGGTTCAGTTAAAGACCGCGTGACCAAATACATGATCGAAACCGCAGAAAAGAACGGCCAACTGAAGAAGGGGTTGACGGTCATAGAGCCAACCAGCGGAAACACCGGCATCGGACTCGCCTTGGTTTGCCGCGTCAAAGGATACGACCTCGATCTCGTAATGCCCGACACAATGACCAGAGAGAGACGCCAGATACTGTTAGCCTTAGGCGCCAAAGTCATCCTCAGCGACGGCTCAAAGGGAATGGACGGAGCCGAAGACCTAGCCCACGAAATCGCCGACCAAAACCCGAACAAGTACTTTATACCAAACCAGTTCGCAAACCCCGCCAACATCCTCGCCCACTACGAAACCACAGCCGAAGAAATATGGAGAGACACCAAAGGCAAAATCACACATTTCGTGGCAGGATTAGGCACCAGCGGCACACTGATGGGAGTATCAAATAGGCTGAAAGAACTTAACCCCGACATTCAAGTGATTGCTGTCCAACCGGAAGCAGGCACAGCCATTCAAGGACTAAAGAATCTGACAACCCAGTATGTTCCAGCCATATGGAAACCTGAACGGGTAGACGAAATCTACACCATTTCTCCAAATGACGCTGAGGAAGCAGCAAGGCTTCTAGCTCTTCAGGAGGGTCTATTCGTGGGACCGAGCTCAGGGGCTATCTTCCACATCGCCAGAAAGAAGGCAGAGGAGATCGCGGGGGGAGTGATGGTGGCAATAGCTCCTGATGGAGGAGAAAAATATCTCAGCACCTCTCTATGCGATCCGGACCTATGCATAGAAGCCATCAGGAAATTTGGTATACAGTGCTCATACAAAGACGGAAAACCAATAACCGAATCCACAGTTGCTGCACCCAAAGAGGTTTCACCCTAAAGGTTTGGGTTGCCAGAATTTTCTGGTTTCAGATAGACCGCTTGCATCATGGATAAAGGTTATTAGTTGATGAACGTATTCCTTCTCTCGTGTCCCTAGATTCAGAGAGCACGTGTTAGGGTGCCAGATGTGTTAGTGTGGCTACATGGCATGATTATTCGATTGTCGAGGGAAGGTGGAGAAGATTAAACGGATAATTTCTGGAGTGGAATATATCGAGCGAATCAGCGACAACCTTCTGAAGATGAAAGAGAAAAACCTGTCTCCATTGTATGAAGACTTGAAAGCCGCTGATTGCATAGTTTGTGGTGGCTCGGGTAGATCTCTTCACTCATTGAACATCGCCATGAGCCAAATAGCCCTGATGAAGGAGCCCAAGGTAATCATCACCCGAGAAGATGTCGGATTTCCGGGAAGAGGAATATACGACGCCGCTTCACAACTTGAAAAGAGACATAACAAAATTGTTCTTCTTATCAATTCTGGGAGCGGCGAATCTGACGATCCCAAAAATCTTGTTGAGGATCTTGAAAAATACGTGGAAGAGACTGGCAGCGAAAAGTTTTCTATGGGATTATTAACTTCTAACCCAAGCTCTTCAATCGCAAAAATCGTTAAGAGGCACGGTCACGTCGTCAAGGTTGAGGGCCGAGAAAAACAGCAACTGCCATCTAACACTTACAGCGAAACAGGAATAATGGGAGACCTGTTTGAGCTCGGAAGCTTGTTTCTGCTGCAGATGATTACCGAGGCGATATCCGAGGGCGGTTCTGTGGAGAAGGTTCTTGAGCTGATAAATGAGGAATCGCCAATTCTGAAAAAGATAACTGAGAAGGCAGTTGATTCTGAAGCCATCAAGACTGCCCTAAATTTTATTGAAAGACGCAGTAGCGTTTTCTTGGGGGGAAGAGGAACCGCTGAGGAGGTGGCAAAGATGACCGCCGTGCGGCTGTTTCACATCAAAAAATCTTTGGGAGACGATGTTTATGTTGCTCGGGGCGTCAACACTCCTCATCCTAGGGCTGGAGACTTTGAGATTCTGATCTCTCATTCTGGCAAAACCAAACCTGTTGTTGGTTGGGCTAGCATGTTCAGAAGTTTAGGCGGAACCGTTCTATCCATTATCGGGCGTGAAGACACAACTCTGGCGAAAACTTCTGATCTGAACATTATCCTTGAAGAAAATATTGAACTGAGAAAGCCAAGGAGATTCTATATGCGATCTGCCTATGTGCTGAGTTGCCTGCCCATCCTGTTGACGGCAAGACTGAGCGTGAAAGGTCTTATTCTACCCGAATACATCCTCAAGTGGTACCACTCAGTAATCGAGTGAATCAACGCTGTTAACTACAGGAAAGCATTCACAAGTTGGCGCTTGCTTAGGCTTTCTCTAGCACGCTTCCCTTATTTGCAGCTTGAACCAGCTTAGAATATCGCACCAAATAGCCTGTTTTAACGTTCGGTTCTTTTGCAGTCCAAGATTTTGATCGTTTTGCCAGTTCTTCGGCGCTCAGTTTCACGTTCAGTTTTCTTTTTGGAACATCAATCTCTATAATGTCGCCATCTTTCAATAGGCCTATGGGTCCGCCGACAGCAGCCTCAGGGCATATATGTCCTATGCATGGTCCTCTGGTGGCTCCCGAAAATCTTCCATCAGTAATCAGGGCAACGGATTCGCTTAAACCCATCCCTGCTATAGTTGCTGTTGGAGAAAGCATCTCCCGCATACCCGGCCCGCCTTTAGGTCCTTCATAGCGGATAACAACCACGTCTCCTCCCTGAATCTTTTTGTTCAGTATAGCCTTCATGGCATCCTCTTCAGAATCGAAGGTTTTGGCAGTACCTTGGTGAACCATCATGTTTGCTGATATGCCCGCAGCCTTAACCACGGCTCCGTCAGGCGCCAAGTTTCCCGTTAAGACAGCTATTCCGCCTTCCTTATGAACTGGGTTGTCTATTGGGCGAATCACTTCAGAGTTGAGAACAACTGCAGATGCAATGTTTTCTTTGACGGTTTTTCCTGTTACTGTGACTGCGTTCAGATGGAGTGCCTTTTGTAGTTCTTTCATCACTGCTGGGATTCCTCCTGCTTCATCCAAGTCTTGCATGTCGTATGGCCCACTCGGAATCATGTTGCATAGATGGGGGACCTGTCTACTCAACTTGTCAAATGTTGATAATGGCAAATCAACTTCTGCTTCGTTTGCTATAGCCGTAACATGCAGCACTGTGTTGGTTGAGCCGCCTAGAGTCATATCCACCATAATGGCGTTCTCAAAAGAATCAGGAGACAGTATGTCTCGCGGTTTCAAATCCTCCTTCACTAACCCAAGGATTCTTTCTCCTGTTGCCTTAGCGATTCTTAACCGTTCAGCACTGACAGCAACCGGAGTGGCACATCCGGGCAGCGACATTCCTAGCGCCTCGGTTACGCATGCCATAGTGTTTGCAGTGAACATGCCGTTGCAGGATCCGCAGCCGGGACAAGCAACATCCTCAAGCGCCTTCAACTCTTCTTCACTCATCTTGCCTGCCGCAACTTTTCCAATAGCCTCGAACATCGAGTCTGTTCCCACCTTCTTTCCTTTGTAGCATCCTGAAAGCATTGGACCCCCAGTCACCATTATTGCGGGGATGTTGAGTCTAGCCGCTGCCATCAGCATGCCCGGAGTTATCTTATCACAGGTGGTTATCAGAACTATTCCGTCGAATCTGTGAGCTTGAACCATAACCTCCACAGAATCGGCGATCAGCTCCCGAGAGGGCAAAGAATACCGCATTCCGCTGTGACCCATGGCGATTCCGTCGCAGATGCCTATGGTGTTGAATTCGAAGGGAACGCCACCGGCACTAATTACGCCCGCTTTCACTGCCTCAGCCACTTGATTCAGATGGGCATGTCCGGGAACCACGTTTGTGTAGCTGTTTACTACGCCAATGAATGGTTTAGACAAGTCGCTGTCCGAGATTCCAAGAGCCTTTAACAGTGCACGGTGAGGAGCCCTCTCAACCCCAACTTTTAATGCATCACTTCTCAACTATTATCCCTCTATGATTGATTAAGGAATGTTTGATTCTGTTAAATCTTTTGACCCAATGAAAAATGTAGCAGAATGGATAACGTCCACATTATTCGACTTGCAGGATGTAGAAGACGTAACCGTAGTAATCTGAATATTTGCGGAACATCTCAATCTCTGTCTCTTCAAAGGCTATAAACTGCAAAGCCTTCTTGTCATCTTTGTATTTAGTCTTCATGGCTGGAAGTTTTGCCTCTATCGGAATGTAATAGTTGACCCACCAACTCTTTGAAGGCAAAACAAAAAAGTCTACTACCCGATAACCACTATTTCGCGCAATCTCTAGATTCTCTTCTGATGTTTTAATTTCTGGATATCCAAGATATGCCTGCTTCATGAATGCAGCTGCTTCTTTGGGCACATCCGAACGTAGCCACGACATTTCCGAGACAACTAAATATCCTGTATCTGTCAACAGACGTCTCCATTCGCGCAAGCCTTTTTCAAACCCGATAACAAAAATTGCGCCCTCAGACCAGATTAGGTCAAAGCTGTTATCATTGTAGTTTAGATTGAACATGTCACCTTTAACTGGTCTAATTCTATCAGTCACGCCCTCTTTTTTGGCTCTTTTACTCAAATCCTCCAAAAACGGCTCATGATTATCCAAAGCGTCTATCTGTCCACCGGACAATTTAGCTAACTCAATTGTCTGCATGCCCGGACCGCAACCAATGTCGAGTATACGCGGATTTTCCGGCAGGTCTTCAAGCATCAGGTATGCTTTCCGTGTTGATGCATTATCGCCTGGTCCTTCTCTTGGAAGACCGCCGTGAATTTCCCAGAAGATTTTAGGCAATCTTTCAGACATTAATGACACCCGAGCTAATAGAGAAACAGAACCATACATAGTAAAACTTTTATATCAAGTCTTAAGTTGTTGTGGTGAAACGAGGAATGAATCATGAGGGATCATTGGGTATCCGAGGGACAGAAAATGGGGGATCGCTTTATCCGTTAGCTTCCCCAAAGAGATAAAAATTTTTGACACCACCCTCAGAGACGGCGAACAGACTCCCGGAGTTTCTTTAACCCCCGAAAAAAAACTCAGAATTGCCAAAAGCCTAGACAAGCTTGGAGTCAACGCCATAGAGGCTGGTTTTGCCGCGGCGTCTGAGGGTGAACTAGAGGCAATAAGGCTCATTGCGGATGCAGGGCTAGAGGCAGACGTCTACAGTATGGCTAGAGGCGTGATAAGCGATATAGATGCTGTGCTTAAAACTGGTGCCGTGGGAGTCCATCTGGTTATTCCCTCCTCAGATTTACATCTGAAATACAAATTGAAGAAGAGCAGAGAAGAAATTCTGGAAATCACAACGGATACTACCCAATACGCTAAAGATCATGGACTTACAGTTGAGCTTTCAGCCGAGGATGCCACCAGAAGCGACCTAGACTTTCTCATCAGAATGTTCACGGCAGGGGTTGATGCGGGCGCGGATAGGCTATGCCCCTGCGACACTGTGGGAGTTCTGATACCTGAAAGAACCAGCGAGCTTTATTCCGAACTGAAGAAAAGATTCAGAAAAGTGCCTCTGAGCGTCCACTGCCACGACGACTTTGGTTTAGCCGTTGCAAACTCTATAATTGCCCTAAAATGCGGAGCCGATCAAGCCCACGTAACCGTAAATGGGTTAGGGGAGAGAGCTGGAAACGCCTCCCTAGAAGAGGTGGTCGTCGCCCTCAAGGCAAACTACAACGTGAACTTGGCAATAAAAACGGAACTGCTGTACGAGACATCTATACTGGTTTCGCGGATAACCGAGTTTCCTCTCCAACCAAACAAGTCAATCGTAGGCGAGAACGCCTTTGTCCACGAGTCCGGCATGCACACTCACGGAATACTGGCTCACCCCCTAACATATGAGCCCTTCCCACCCGAATTGATTGGGCGCACAAGAAGAATAGCCTCAGGCAAACACTCTGGTTCGCATGGAATCAAAGCATCATTGAACGAAATGGGACTGGACCCTAACAGCGAGCAGCTGAAAGAAATCTTCCTACGGGTGAAAACTCTGGGAGATAAAGGCAAACGGGTTGCTGATGCTGATTTGCAGGCAATCGCTGAGGCAGTTATGGGGTTGCCGACTGTTCGTCCAATAAAACTTGAGGAGATAACTGTTGTCACAGGCAGCAGAGTTACCTCAACGGCTTCTGTGAGGCTGAGCCTCAACGATAAAATGCTCACGGAGGCTGCTACTGGGGTAGGTCCAGTGGACGCTGCTATTAACGCCATAAAAAAGGCGGTGGGAATCGTTGAACCGATACAGCTGGATAACTATTCTGTTAAGGCTATCACCGGGGGCACCAACGCCGTAACCGAGGTAGCTGTGAGCCTCAGCAAAGGAGACCGGAAAGCTACGGCTGTAGGAGTCAACGAGGATATAGTAATAGCTAGCGTTCAAGCAATGCTCAGCGGCATGAATGTATTGATGACCAACTATAACAATCAAAAATTAAAGGAGAAATCTTGAAAATGGCTAAAATGACTGGCGCAAAAGCGCTCATAGAAGCTTTGAAACGAGAAAAAGTAGAAAATATATTCGGAATCTCAGGAGGGGCACTTCTACCTGTCCACGATGTTCTATGTGAATCGGGAATAAGGCACATCCTTGCCCGACATGAGCAAGGTGCAGCTCATGCAGCGGATGGGTATGCTCGTGCCAGTGGCAGGGCGGGGGTTTGCATGGCTACTTCGGGTCCCGGAGCCACAAACATTGTTACGGGATTAGCTAACGCATATCTAGATTCTTCACCGGTTATCGCTCTTACGGGTCAGGTTAACACGTACTCGTCTAATTCGTCTTACATGATTGGGCGGGACGCGTTTCAGGAGGCGGATATAATCGGAATAACCACACCAATCACCAAGTATAATTGTCAAGTGAAGACTGCAGCTGAGATTCCTAAGGCAGTGAAAACAACGTTCTACATTGCCACAACAGGCAGACCCGGACCAGCCTTAATAGACCTTCCGAAGGACACACAAACTGCAACAGCGGAAATGGACTTTTCAGACAGTGTGCAGATTCGAGGCTACAAACCCAACATTGAACCACATCCACTTCAGATTAAAAAGGCAGTTAAACTGCTCCTCAAGGCAGAGCGCCCCATGATTCTTGCTGGAGGAGGAGTAAACCTCTCGAATGCCTCTCCTGAACTGTTTCAGCTTGCCGAACTTCTGATGACGCCTGTGGCAACCACGTTTATGGGAAAAAGTTGTTTCCCCGAAAATCATCCCTTATCCATGGGAAACATTGGCATGCACGGCACTCAATTAGCGAACAAGGCGATTTTGGAAGCTGATGTACTGCTGGCGGTTGGAACACGATTTCAGGACAGAAGCACAGGAACGCTGGATACTTTCTGTCCCGACGCAACGATAATACATATTGACATAGATGCTGCGGAGATAGGAAAGAACATTAATGTTGACGTGCCGATTGTTGCCGACGCAAAACCGACCCTGAAGCTGATTCACCAGCAGCTAGCTAAGAAACTGAAGAAGCAGGAGAACACTCCATGGGTCAACAGGGTTAAAGAACTCAAGGACAAGTTTCTGAGCGAGATGGATTTTGGCGAAGCTGACTTGACTTCTCCAAAGCTGCTGAAGGAACTTCGAAGGATATTGCCAGAAAACGCCATCGTCGCCACTGAGGTGGGACAGAATCAGATGTGGGCAGCGCTCCACTTTCAAACGTACAAGCCTAGAACTTTCATCAGCTCAGGAGGCTTAGGAACCATGGGCTTTGGTTTCCCAGCGTCTATCGGAGCCAAAGTAGCGTGTCCCTCATGTCCAGTTGTTGACATAGCGGGGGACGGAAGCTTCAGAATGACGGAGCAGGAACTCGGAACCTCAGTCACCGAGAACATACCCGTGATAGTGGTTATTTTGAACAATTCGATGCTGGGTATGGTGGCTCAGTGGCAACGACTATTCTATAATAGAAAGTACGCTGCCGTGAAGCTGGGAAGCGTCCCAGATTTTGCGAAACTGGCTCAAGCTTACGGCGCTGAGGGCGTCCGAGTTGGCTCATTGAAGGAGTTTTCTGAATCAATGAAAAAAGCTTTAAAGACTGAAGTGACCACGGTCATTGATGTTCCGATTTCTCCTGAGGAGGATGTGTTTCCGATGGTTCCGCCGGGTAAGGGTCTAAGAGACACGATTGCGGGGGTGTAAGCCATGTCACAAGAGCCTAATCACATAATATCCACAATAGTGGAAAACAAGCCAGGTGTGCTTTACACGGTTTCGAATCTTTTCAGACGTAGAGGATTTAACATCGACAACATTTCGGTTGGACCTGCAGAAGAAACGGGGTTAGCCAGGATGACGATAATGGTGAGGGGAGACGACAAAACTATTGAGCAGGTGGTCAAGCAACTGAACAAGCTAATAGATGTCATCAAGGTGACCCGGCTGGACCCAGAACACATTGTAACAAGAGAACTAGCCCTAATCAAAGTAAATGCCTCAAACACCAAAGCTCGCTCAGACATCATCAACTACGCGGGCATCTTCAGGGCTCGGGTGGTTGACGTTTCCACCGAGACTTTGATGATGGAGATTACTGGAACCTCAGAGAAAATCGACGCATTCATCTGCTTACTGAAGCCTTTTGGGCTAAGAGAGGTGGCGAGAACCGGGATAACTGCCCTCTCCAGAGGAACTAAATCAGTTAAAGTTGACGACTGAAACTTGGGAGAAAAAAGGATTTATTATCAACTCCACTCTACATATCAGAACTGTGTGATGATTCACTATGGTTGAATTAGACTTTGGCGGAATAAAAGAAACGGTAATAACAAGAAATGAATTTCCTGTAGATAAGGCTAAAAAGATTCTGAAGAACGAAACAGTTGCCACCCTAGGTTACGGTATTCAAGGGCGGGCTCAATCATTGAACATGAGAGACAACGGAATCAACGTTATTGTAGGGCAAAGCAAGAAATTTCCAGTAAACTACCAACAGGCACTAGACGATGGATGGATTCCCGGAGAAACTCTGTTCTCACTGGAGGAAGCTGCGGAAAGAGGAACAATCAAACAGTATCTACTGACGGATGCAGCACAGAAAGCATTATGGCCCACACTCAAATCCACTTTCAAAGAGGGCGATGCAATATACTTTTCACACGGATTCTCAATAGTCTACAGAGAACTCACAGGCGTCATTCCTCCCAAAAACATTGACGTTATTTTGGTGGCGCCAAAGGGTTCTGGAACATCGGTGAGAACGAATTTTCTGGCAGGCAGCGGAATAAACAGCAGTTTTGCGGTCCATCAGGACTTCACAGGAAGAGCTGAAGATAGAGTGAAAGCTATTGGAATTGCTATCGGTTCGGGTTACCTGTTTCCAACCACGTTTGAGAAGGAAGTGTACAGTGACCTAACTGGAGAAAGAGGAGTTCTGATGGGTGCACTTGCGGGAATAATGGAAGCTCAATACAATTGTTTAAGAGAAAATGGTCATAGCCCCAGTGAAGCCTTCAATGAGACTGTAGAGGAGTTGACTCAAAGCTTAATCAGGCTAGTTGACCAAAACGGCATGGACTGGATGTACAACAACTGCAGCGAGACCGCAAGAATAGGAGCACTTAGATGGAAAGAACGATTCAGAGATGCTGTGAAACCTCTGTTTGATTCTCTTTATGAGCTGGTGGCTTCAGGAGAAGAAACAAAGATTGTTCTTGAAAAAAGTGCAGAACCTGAATTTGCAAAGAAGCTGAAAGAAGAATTGGAAGCAATGGGCAACTCTGAGATGTGGAGAGCCGGCAAAACAGTGCGGTCATTAAGACCTGATAGACAATCTTAAAAAAACTACAAGAAACAAAAACAAACCTTTTTTCTCTTTTTTCTGGATTTCACAGCGATTCTAGTCCGGCATTTTCTGCTATATATTCTATGATAATATGTCGAGCAGCACAATATGCTAGCCTGTAGAGGATGCTATTTATAGAAAAATGCTTGTTTGGTTCTAGTATGGAATGTGGCGTATATGAGAAGCTCCTTTGAGATAATCGCTGAAATTTTAACGACCGCAAAAAACGGCGCAAAAAAGACCCGTATTATGTACAGGTGTGGACTCAGCTACAAGTTTGTCCAAAAATATTTGGACTTATTGCTGGAAACTGGTCTGCTCATGACAGGGAGTTCCTATCACACCACCGATAAGGGCATGGGATTTCTCCGTAAATATCAAAACTTAGAGCTACTCTTGAACACAAGTTGAGCACCACCTTTTTGTTTCGGTAAACCATTTATCTTGTTCTCTGAGAGTCTCGAGGTATGATAAGCAGAATATTTACGGATGCTTTCAATATCGTGTTTCGGAATTTTGCTTGGTCAGGGTTTTAGCTGTTTTCTCAGTTGCTTCAAGCTTAAAGTGTTGATGACATCTTTTTCCAGCCAAGCGGAGATGCAAAAAATCGCTGAAAACATTAGAGGGTTAACCTAATAATCAGGGTAGGCTAATTTCAGAGTTTTAAGCCAAGGTTTTTAAGGGATTACACGTAACATATATATAGAAGAGCAAAACAGTAGAGCGTTACTCTCGTTTTTGCGATTTATCTCCAATAGAGGAGACATAAAAATGCCGTCACAAAACATTGTTCAAGCCAGATGCCCAGAATGCGGGAGCAATAAAGTAGTCAAGGATATGGACATGGGCGAGTTTGTCTGCAGCAACTGTGGTCTCGTTATTGGAGATGACATCGCGGACCAAGGAGCAGAATGGCGTGCATTCACTCCTGAAGAGAGAAACGCCAAGGTAAGGGCCGGAGCCCCCATAAAATATTCACATTTTGACAAAGGCTTATCCACAGTTATCCAAGTGGGAAGAGACGCATCAGGTCGCCCTCTGTCACCGAAAGTTAAGCAGGAAATGTGGCGCCTCAAAAGATGGCAGATGCGCTCAAAAATCCACGCCTCCCAAAGCAGAAACCTGATGAAAGCCATGAATGAACTCCAGCGCCTCTCCGACGTACTCAGTTCTCCCTCTTCGGTTCAAGAAATGGCAGCTGTTATCTACCGCAAAGCACTCAACGAAGGACTTGTACGGGGACGCAGCATCAAAGGCATGATTGCAGCAGCACTATACGTAGCTTACCGATTCACCAAAAACCCCAGAACCTTAAAAGAGATCACGGAAGCCAGTTTTCAAGACATCAAAGAAGTTTCACGGAATTATCGCTTGATCGTGCAAAGGTTAGATATGAAGATGCCCATTGATAAGCCCCTAGATTATATTACCAAGATAGCTGAGAAGGCTGGGGTCTCCAGCGATGCGGAGGGTCTGGCTCTCCGTCTCCTTATGGAAGCTAAGAAAAATTATGCTACTGCGGGTAAAGACCCGTCTGGACTAGCAGCGGCAACTCTTTACATAGCCGCTAAACTATTAAAAGAAAAAGTAACCCAGAGCCAACTAGCTAAAGCAGCAAACGTAACCGAAGTCACGATTAGAAACAGAAAAAAAGAACTGACGAAAACTCTTCAACTCAAGCTCTAAGTTAATGCTTCAAGTTTTGCTTTACAGGCTACTCTCGTTTTCTTTTGGTTCTGCTGCCTGCACTTCTAGCCGCGATTAGACCAACCTTTTGGCCTGGAGGAGCATTCCGCGACACCGTTGTAACTTTACGTCCACCCTTCTTGCTGCTACCGTAAGGATGAGAAGCAGCAATCATGGCGATGCCCCTGGTGCGAGGATACATGTGCCCCTTAGCCTTCATAAGATGATGCTTGGTTCCCGCTTTGAGGAACGGTTTCTCGGTGCGACCTGCTCCTGAGATTACGCCAATCGTTGCTCGACAATGATCATTCACATACTTGGTTCTTTTGGAGGGAAGCTTCAAAATTGTTCCATCAGGCGTGTGCGCCACCACAGTTGCGTAGGCCCCTGAGGAACGCACCATTTTGCCTCCATCTCCAGGAGAAAGCTCAATGTTGCAGACCATGGTGCCTTCGGGAATCTTGCCCAAAGGAAGAACGTTTCCTATATCCACAGCCGCTTCGCTGCCGATTTGGGTAGGCTGTCCCTCATAGACACCCTCTGGAACCACCGAGTAATAGGTTTCGCCGGTCTCAAGCTTCACGGCAACCATCGGAGACCCTCGTCCAGGATCATGAACTATCTCCTTGACTTCACCGTGGATTACTCTTTCCTGCTGTTTGGCTGACATGGAAGGATACTGAACCGGGGCTACCCTCTTGTGGGTTGATGCCTTAAACGTGGAGGTTCCTCTTCCGCGTCTTTGAACTCGAATTCGTTTACCCAATGTGTTACATCTTCCTTTGGAACATTCAGGTTCTACAGATGGAACCCTTTTTTAAATACTTTTAGTTTTCCCTTTCCGCTGTGTACCTTCTAGTTACAATCCAGTATACCACAAAAATTACGGCTATCATCACAACCACTCCCAGCAGAACGTAATTGAATTGAGTAACCATGTTTTGAAGGTTTGGAGGTATTTCCCCATATAGTCTGTAGTGATCTATAAGTTCTTGGAATGTTAGTCCAAAGAAGCTGCCCAAAGAGGTATAGAAGAGGGCTCTGGGTATCGTGCCTACTATTGTGGGAATTATGAAGTTCTTCAACTTAATCGTGGTTAAACCCGCGCTGTAGGATATGGCATCAAAAGGTATGAAGGGCGCAAATCTTCCCAGAAGAACAGCCCAAACTCCCCATCGGTTAAACCAGTTATCCGCGAACTTGATTCCATTTTCGCCAACGACCCGGATGGCAAGAGATCTTCCGCCCTTTCGGGAGATGTAGAAGCCTAACAGTGCAGCAACTATTGATCCTAATGCACCAACAATCCATCCTAACGGGAATCCAAAGGCTAATCCTCCGGCGATGAGGACAAGCTCAGAGGGAATGGGGATAGCTATGGCCTGTATAAGCATCATGCCAAACAATAGGGGGAGTCCTCCAGCTTGGAAAGACTCTATCACCCAGATTAGAAGAGTATACACGAGTTCAGGGTAGAGAAGAAGAGTCAGAGAAATTGCAAAGACTAACAGAAACACTATGGCAGGCAAAATTTTGGAGGAGCGCGGCATTTTGAAAACCAGAGGCTCCTCTGTTTTAGATGATACCTAGCTTGATGGCAACGTCAACTGCTTTGTAGTCTGGGTGAAGCGTCACAAAAGCTTTTTTTTCGCCCTCAGGAGTTATTGTGGAGTTGACCTTATCCACAACCACGTAGTAAAGCTCCTCCACCGCCATTTTGATGTCTCTTTTCGTGGCTTTTTGGTTGACAATAAAAACGAGTTTGTTTTCCGCCTCAAGTATGCGGCTTGTAACCTCTGTCATGACTGGATAGCGGATAGTTTTGGTGGGATCCAACCTATTTTCCTCCAAAGACCTTCTCTACTTTCTCAAAAGCTGAACTCGTCCAAACTGTCAGTCTCCCCGGGTGGGTTCCGGGCGCCAACAGTTCAGCGTTCAAGTTCTCAACTGAAGCAACCTCTATTCCAGGAAGGTTCCGAGCGGCCTCAGCCACGCCTTCATTTTTGGTTATGACCAGCAGCGGTCCAACCGCCTGTTTCATCTTTCGCCCCCGCATCTTTCCTTTGCCAGCTCTAATCTTCCGGCTTTCTTTGACCCGAAAGATGTCTGGCCATACTCCAAGGTTGGTGAGGACTTCCTCAACGTCCTTGGTTCTTTTCACACTTTGTATCTCGTCCACTACAACCAGCGGAAAATCGGAGACATCCTCTACCATGTGACCTCTAGAAGCCACAGTCTCTTTGGATCCTGTTGCCGCGATTGCTGAGCGCAATGCTAAATGCATCTCCTTTTTTGGAATCTTCTTTCTGATCTTCTTTTCAGCCACAGGAGGATGAGCTGATCTGCCTCCCACGGTGCCAGGAGCGAATGCAGCTCGTTGTCCCCTTTCCTTCAATCGGGGCACACGCGCTATTCCCAAACCGACTCCTCGGGACTCAGCTGTTGTTCGTTTTCCAGCCATGGGGTCTCTGCCTTGCGGTTGAAACCTGTGAGATTGAATGGCGACTACCGCCCGCTTTATTACATCAGGTCTGCTGGGCGTATGGAAGATCTGAGGAAGATTAACTGTAGCCACTTCTTCGCCTTTCAAATCAAAAACTTTAGCTGAAATCTTACCCATAATTTACCACCATTCTATTTTTGCATAGACTCCAAGGAGATATAAGTGATGTTTGGCGGGGCTTCAGGTACCTTGTTGGGAGGACGAGCTGGATATCTCAGTCGTACAAGACGTTTGGCGGGGCCAGGAAGGCTTCCGTCCACAAGAATGTATGTTCCTTTTACCTCTCCATAGCTCAGGAATCCGCCCTTTGGAGTAACGGTTTTTCCGTCTATACCGATTTTTAGGATGCGCTTGTTATATTCGGTTCTTTGGTGGTAACCCATCTGTCCAGATCTGGGAACAGTGTATAGAACCCTTGCAGGTTTCCACGGTCCAATTGCGGCTACTCCCCGCTTGGTCTTTCTGGACTTGCGCGGCAAAATTTTGATTCCCCACCGTTTCACTGGACCTTGAAAGCCCTTTCCTTTAGTTATCGACACCACATCAACATAGTGCCCTTCCTTGAAGACGTCTGTTATAGAGATGTTTTTTCCCAGCAGTCCCTTTGCGTACTCAAACTGTTCCTTGATTGAGCCTCCATCCACCTTGATTTCTGTGATATCTGGCTTTTTCTTCGGAACTGCCGCGAGCCTCGGCTGTGTTGCAGCCAGTATTCGTATCTCCGCTAGTTCATCTATGTTATCTTCAATCTTCTTCAACTTTTCTTCGGTGTTGAATTCTTCAGGTAAAACAAGGGCGCGGTCAAAATCTTTGGGCGGATTCTTCATCCAAGCTTCAGTAAAGGTGTGTAAACCATACTGGTCTTTTGTGTAAGCACGAATGGCAAAAACGATTATGGGAGGAACATCCAACACTGTGGCTGGATGCGAGGTCTCTTTGCCAAAGTCAAAGGAGTTTGGCTTGTCCTCAACCATGATGAGTTGGGTCATTCCTGCCTTATAGCCCATGAATCCGAGCAGTGTTGGTCCCTCTTCTACTTTGGGCCAGAAACGGATTCTTCCCACTGTTCGTTTGGCGCGTCCTCTAGGCAAATAGGCTAATGAACCATGTTTAGGTGCGCTCTTTTTTCTATGACCCATGTTTGCTATCCTTCTGTTGTGTTATTCCCAGTTCGTCTTTTCCAATAAGAATGTCAAGTTATAAATATTGCTCCTAGGTAAACCAAATCTACCATAGACGGCGCTGAAATTTAAGTTAATACCTAAGGCGAAACGTCTATAGAACCACCCAAAAAAGTGAGAGTAAAAAGCTCTCCCCCTTTGAGATAGGATAGCGTAAGCAAAGTCAAACATTAATTGATTGCCCACGCTTTTCCTGAACCATTTTTTCCGAAATTATCTCTCATAATATCTGTGATAGCCTGTTTTGCGTCAACGCCGGTGCAGTGGCAGGGAGAAACTAGTTGGGCGCCTAATTCGCGCAAAAACTCTGCTACATTTGTGCCTTCACGTTTACTGGAAATGTGAAAACCGCCTATAACGGCATACAACTCTGAGACGCCGCTGACCTGTTGCGCACGTTTAACGATGTTCACGATTCCGGGATGAGCGCAGCCTGCTAGAACCACCAAACCCTTGTCGCTAATATTGATCACGAGAGAATGTTCACTTGCTCCACCTATCATTTCGCCTGTTGACATCACCCCACCCATAAGAGAAACAGGGTCGGAGCAGACAACCGGAATTCCCTCAGCATCCTTTATTGTCTTGATCCCAGAGGGGTTCATTGATGGCACATAAACGTGAGCTCTCTGTCTCACCAGTGGAAGAACATGACTTAGGCAGCCGCAATGATCCAGATGCCAGTGTGAAACAAAAACGGCTTCAACGTCCGAAAGGTCAACTTCAAGTTTACTCACATTCTTGAATAGGACATCGGAGGAGCCGCTTGTGTCCATCAGGATTCTGTGCCGTTCCTCTCCAGAGTCTATTTCCACGTACAAGGAAAGCCCCCAAGAAGACGCTAACCCTTGCATCCAAACATCGTTATCAACTAACGTTGTTATTTTCACTGAGCGACCAAAATTCATTTTTCTCATACTTCTCCATCAATTACGCAAGCTTTCATCGAGACTACCGTCCGGCAGCATCCAGTCAGGATGAGGCTCTCCCCGCTCCTCCATGTGGTACCTCACACAACTTTTCCAGTCGCCTTTGCAGTAGAGTTCAATCCACCTCTTTTGTATCCTGCCTTCCTCGTAAAACCGTTTCATCGGACAGCACAGGAACCACTTGCAATCAGCCATCAATGTTTTCAGCTTTTGATAATTCTCCGTCATCTCTTCGCTTATAGAATCGTTGTAGAGGAGGGCAGCTGGATGCCGCAACGGCAGTATCTTTATGTCGTCTGCCAAGAAGAGGGTGCCACATTTTTTCGAGTTTAACTGAATCTGATATTTGTTAAAAATGTACTTGGTTGCGTAGTAGCCTAGAGGAGCAATCACAGACGGATTTATCAGCCGTATCTCCTCGTCTAGATGCTGAGCACACGCTTGAATTTCATCCTGATTGGGTTTCCGGTACTTCGGAAGCATACATTTGACCAAGTTTGTCACATATATCTCCTGTCTGCTCACACCGGCTTCCTGAAGCAATTCATCAAATTTCTTGCCGGAAGGACCAATGAACATTCTTCCCTCCCTGTCCTCTTTCTCTCCAGGTGCTTGCGCAACCAACATAACTCTGGCGTTATATTTTCCCTCGCCGGGAAGGGCATTGATTCTGGTTTCCCACAACCTGCACGCTTTGCATTCTCTGATTTTCTGCTTCAAATCTTCAAGTTCGTTCATTCTATTATTCACCGACACAAACGAACCTCTATCATCACGTTTTGGGTATACTTTTAGATTGTGAGTATCCTGAAGGCTATGCCGCCTACAAGTAGTGCGAATACGATTTCGAAGACTGTGATTATCAATGCTTTCTTCCAGCCGAACTCCTTAACCAAGGCACCTATAGTGGCTATGCATGGTATGTACAACATTGCAACTAGGGTGAAGACAATCATCTGAACCGGAGTCATAACCTGAGCAAAATTTACGGTTCCAAAGAGCGTCGCAAGCATAATCAAAGTTAATTCTTTTCGCAGCACACCGAAAATCAGCGCTATCCCTGTAACTGCCGGCAATCCCAGCCAAGCAACAGTTACTGGACTGAATACGTCTATTATTGGCTCCAACAAGTTTGCAATCTCTACGAGTTTGATTGCGAGGCTGCCTGCGATTATTAGTGGAAATGCCATTAGTATGAATTCTTGTAGCCTGAACCATGTTTGTTTGGCAACCGTTTTCATGTGTGGTACTCTGTAGTCGCTCATCTCCATTATCAGTTCGGTTGGCTCACCGGGCAATGCCTTGAAAGCTATTCTTCCAAGCACAAAGATGATTATCAGGTTGATGATGTAGAGAGCCAGCGCCCACTCGATGCCCACGTGGGCTCCAACCAATCCGAGGATGATGACTGATGTTGCGGCGCAGGGGACAAGAGTGACAACGAAGGCGGTCAAAAGCCTTTCTCGTGTGGTCTCCATTATTCTGCATCCTAGGCACCCGGGAACGTTGCAGCCGAAGCTGAGCATCACCGGAATGAAGGCTTTTCCATGTAACCCCATTTTATGCATTAGGTTATCCATCAGAAAGGCAACTCGGCTTAGGTATCCAGAGTCTTCGAACAGATACAAGATGAAGTAGAACGGGAGAATGTATGGCAGCGCCACTGTGATGCCGCCAATGATTCCCTCCATAACTCCTCCCCAAACCAGTTCCCCAACGATTCCGGTACCTAGAACACTGTCGAAAGCCGGCTTCAAACCAAAAAACCAGTCACCCAAAAGACCAGAGGCGATGTCTCCGAAACTGAATATGGCAACAAAAACTGCGAGAACCGCCGCTAACATTATGGGGTAACCAAAAATCTTGTGGGTTGTCACTATATGCAATTTTTCTCTAAGAGGAGTCTTCAAGGGTTCCGTTATTTTCTGGATTTCATCTGCGAGACTGCTTGCAACTTGGTATCTTTCGCAACTAACGACAGTGGGGCAAGAGTGTCCGTGAAGTTGTTCCAGTTCGTCCCTGAACCTCTCTGCAACCGACACAACTTCAGGGTTTACTTTGAGAACCTCTTTCTCCACCTCTTTATCTTCTTCCAGAAGTTTTATGGCAACCCATCTATCAGGGTATTTCAGCTGAACTTTGCTGAGAAGTATGATGAGGTCTTCAATTCTTTCCTCGATTTCTTTTCCGTATCGTGGCTTCAGAGGACTTATTTTCGTTTTTTGTTCGATAACTTCGATGGCTTTTTCCAGCATGCCGTAGATGCCCTTTCCGCTCACAGCAACTGTTGGAATAACGGGCACGCCTAGAAGATTCTCTGCCTGCTCACAATCAATAACAATTCCCTTTTTCTTGGCCATGTCTACTTGGTTCAGGGCTATAACCATAGGGGTTTCCAGTTCGAGAAGCTGCAAGGTGAAGAACAGGTTTCTTTCCAGAAGCGAAGCGTCTACAACGTTTATCACTAAGTCAGGCTTTTCGGTGGCTATGTACTCCCTTGAGACCACCTCCTCAATGGAGTATGTTGACAGAGAGTAGATTCCTGGCAGGTCAATTATGTCTACAGTGTAGCCCTTGAAGTGGAGGGTCCCCTCGGCTTTTTCAACTGTTTTTCCAGGCCAGTTACCAATGTGCTGGTGCAAGCCTGTAAGCTGATTGAATATAACTGATTTTCCTACGTTAGCGTTTCCTGCCAACACAATTCTAAAATGCTTGTTGTTCATCGTTCGACATCCACTGAAATTCTGCTAGCCATTCCTCTGCCTATAGCCAACCTTGAACCCCTAACATTAACTTCTAGGGGTCCATTGAAAGGAGCCGACTTTACCACAGTTACCTTGGTGCCTGGAGTTAGACCCAAGTCGCTGAGTCTTTTGGCGAAACGAGCAACCGTGAAATGTCCTCTCCAACGTGCTCTTCTTGCTCTATGTCCAAGCATGCATTTTGGCTCTGAACGGAAATCTGTGGAGGTTATGACTCCAGTTTCGCCGTTTTTCAACTCGGTTAAGGGCAGCTCCATCAGTTCTTCACCGCTCCTTCCTTCTTAACGTAGATTATCGATGCCAATGCATGGTCGATGGTGCAGCTTTCTCTCTCAACACGGATTGCCAAAGAAACATCAGGAACAATGTTTTCAACTTGCACCCGCTTTCCAAGCGTGAGATTCAGTCGGGTAAGCTGTTGCAGCGTCTCAGTTTTCTCCTCAGTTATCTTGACGATAACTCCACTCACGTTGACGCCAAGTTCGCTGAGTGCCACGGTTTCTTCCTCGAAGATTCCTCCACAACTTGTCGGTATCGGGTTTCCATGAGGACACTTTTTCGGGTGCCCCAAGGCTTTCTCTAGGGGCTTCAGAATTTCTGGAGAGAGGGCGTGCTCTAGCTTGCAGGCTTGGTCGTGAACTTCGCTCCAATCCAGATGTAAAATGTCTGTCAGCAGCCGTTCTGCGAGGCGGTGTCTCCTCAGCACACTGGAAGCAATTTTTTGCCCATTCGCAGTTAACTTTACCCCTTTGTACGGCTTATGAGTAACCAATCCCTTCCTCTTTAGGTTCTCTATCGTGTTTGTAACCGAGCCCGGAACAACATTCAAGCTTTTGGCAAGCTCCATGGTTCTGGCAAATCCTCCCTTCTGCTCTAGACGGTAGATTGCCTCAAGATACTCCTCGGCTTGGCTCGAGACTGATTCTGCTTCAGCGTTCACATGTTTCACCTGTCAGAAATTACGACCTCTCGTAATTTCACTCAACGTCATCATAGATAAACTTTGCTCTCCAAACACCAACAAATCACTCTAAAACCATCCACGCATCCGGAAGGCGGCACCTCAGCCAAACTGGATGATGCTGTAATAGAATTCTGCGGTCAACCATAACTGTAGAATATTAATTTCTGACATCACGCTTCGTCTGGCTTGAAGTGCTTTTGGAATACTTGATGTATTTCCTCAGGTTTTTCCAGTATGAAGAGACCACCCATGGGGGCTAGTTTCTTGGTGTTTTCAACATCTTCTTTTCTTACTTGGATTTTCATTTCAGTGCCGTCGGGAAGCTGCGTGACTGTCACTCCTTCCTTGTAGTCGCAGGGCAGTATGTAAACAGGTACAAAGCTTTTCAGAGACATTATTGTGGAGTTAGACAGTAAACTGTCCGCTATCCCCGTTGCAATCTTCGCAACCGTGTTTGAGGTTGTTGGGGCAATCAGCAAAAATTCGATTTTTCCGCTCTGAAGCTGAACTGCAAGAGTGGGCACGTTTGCGTTGGCTTCAACTCGGATAGTGTCAAAGTTTTCTTTCAAATCCTTGTTTAAACCGTAAAAACCTAGTACTTGGTTTCCTGCCTTCGAAAGATAAACTGTAATTCGGACATCGTCTTGATATTGCTGGTTGATTTCTTTCATGACTTTGATTGTTTCCACAAGTCGGTCTCCGCTGCCTGTGATTCCCCACGCAACCCGTTTCTTCTTTTTCTGATTCTCTTCCATTTCCACACCCTCGACAGCCATTTTCCATCACTTATTCCTGCGTTTTGATTTCGATTTTGTTCATGGCTTCGGCGAATCGTTTAACTGTCTTTTTCAAAGTTCTGAAGCCTTCCTCATCGTCTTTTACGCCTTCTAGTGTGTCTTTTGACCAGAAGTTTGCTCCCAGATTTGCTCCGAAGGGCCCGCCGCTTACGGGTATAACACCATTCAGGATGTAAAAAGTGTGGATTTGCTGTATTGCCAGTTCCTGCCCCCCAATTCTGTCTCCCCCCACAGCGATAGCCATGCCTATTTTATATTTTAGGGCGTCTTTGTCTGCGGCTAACAGTGCTCTGCACCTGTCCAATACTGTTTTGGTTTGGGCGCTGACTCCCCCGTTATAGACTGGAGTGGCAATTATGATTCCTTTAGCCTCTCTGATCAGACCGTACACCGTGTTCATGTCATCCTGTATTATGCATGTTTTATGTTCCAAACAGTAGTCACAGTGTCTGCAGAATCCAAGGTTTTTGCCGCTAACTGTGAAAAACACTGCGTTGAATCCTTTTGTCTCCAGCATGCTTAGAGCCTCTCTTAAAACATGCTCTGTTGCACCTTTCCTAGGGCTACCGCATATGCCGACAATCATGGTGGGTCATCAAAGTTCTATATTCGATAAAGTGAATAAAGGTTACTAATCCTCAAAGGGCAACACCTAAAAGCAGGAGACAACGGAACTAGCCAATATGAAAAAGAAGCAAGCCGCAATTATAGCACTTGTTTGTGGCATCGCCATTTTTGGCATAAAACTCGCAGCATACTTTATTTCAAATTCTGTGGCTCTGCTTTCCGACGCCCTCGAATCCATCGTTAACATAGCGGCTTCGGGACTGATGTTCTTCTCGGTTTGTGTCTCCGAAAGAGCCCCAGACAGCAACCACAGGTATGGTCACGAAAAAATCGAGGACATATCCAGCCTCCTAGAGGGCATCTTCATACTCATAGCCGCACTTTTAATCATCTACGCCGCCGCAGGACGCCTCTTCGAACCTGCAGAACTGTTTGAACTCGATGTTGCCATTGGAATCTCGATGTTGGCTACTGCCCTGAATGCAGGGCTATCTTTGCTGTTAATCAAAACTGCTAAGAGTTGGGGCTCAGCGGCTCTTGAGGGCGACGCGAAGCACCTGTTCTCTGATGTAGTCTCAACTGTGGGCGTGTGGATAGGACTCTTTGTTGCCCAGCTGACTGGGTGGAGCTTCTTGGATTCTGTTCTAGCCTTTGTGGTCGCAGCATTGATTATAAGAATAGGCACTAAACTCGTCATGAAGTCATCAAATCATCTAATGGATCAATCATGTATAGCGGAGGAAAAGAAGGTAAAGGAAATCCTTGGCAGACATTCCTTCCATTTTATTGACTTCCACGATCTGAAAACTCGAAGAAGCGGGAACCAAGTTTTTGCGGAGCTTCACCTTTCGGTTGACGGTTCCCTTAGCGTTAAGGAGGCTCACGACCTCACGGATCATCTAGAAGAGGAATTGAAGGAAGAGTGCCCAAACATAAACTTGACAATCCATGTTGAGCCTCCAGAATAGCCCAAATTGGGAAAACCGTTTCAGTTTTTGAAATGCTCTTTTCATAATGTCCCTTATCTTACACGACTTTATAGTATATTGCTATAGACGATGTGAGGTGAAGAAATGACTGATAAAAAAAGAGGTGCTGTCGGCTTCGCGGCTCTATCTCTTCTGATGTTGCTGACATTTTCAGCTGTTATGTCTGTTCAAGCAAACGGGCAAGCATTTGGGGGCAATACTCCGCCAGATTTGCCGGATAATGCGTTACAATACAATCGGACGGACGTCACTCCCTCGGGATACATGGAAACGATACAGGCGATGGAGATGAACGCCTTCTTCTACAGAAACGTGACGTTAATGATGAACTGCACCAGAAACTGCGAAATGAACGTGACCATAGACCCGCAGGTCAGATGCAGGATTGCCGCCGTTACTGTTGATCCGAACCAAACAATGAGTTTGACCATGAACGTTAGCGCTTCACCGCCCCAAGGCGAAGCAGTGATGGAGCGCACTCTTAACTTCTACATGGGACTAGAACCAAACGCTACACTCCAACTGCAAGCCCAGCTGAGATTACTTATCAACCAGACGGAGCTCAGCGCTGAACTTGGCAGAGAAGTTAACGCTTCGAGGCTAACATGGATGTACTGGAACACGACTCAAGCCCAGTGGGTTTCAGTTGAAAGCTACATGGACCAAAACGGCTACTTGGTCTGCAACACGGATCACTTCTCAACATGGACTGTCGCTGAGGTTGATTCGTCAGGTGAAGTGCCGGAGAACATACACACCTACACAGTAGTCGGTTCTGTAGTAGCCGTAACTGTTGCCGCAGCACTGTGGAAACGAAAAAGGCAAAAACAGGAAAGCTGATGAACTGTTGGAGTCGGCTCCAACGACCCTTTTCTTCTCTTTTTGACTCAGCATCTACCAGCGTAAGATGTTTGTCAGGGTTTTTTTGCTAACAGCTTCGGCGACCTGTTTTCCCGCCAATTTTTCTGCCAGTTTAAGCGCAAAAGGAAGGGCTGTTGCCGGTCCGCGGCTGGTTATGATGTTGCCGTCGACCACAACAATGTCATGTTTGGGTTTGCCTCCGCCTGCCTCCAGTTCTTGGTCCATTCCCGGATAAATGGTGCAAGCTTTCCCGGCTAAAACGCCAGCGTCTGAGAGAACTGTTGGACCTGCGCAGATTGCTGCTACTATTTTGTTGGAGTTGAACGCCTTTTTGACCATAGCTATAACTCGGGGGTCCTTTCTGAGGTTCTTGTAGCCCGGATTTCCCCCCGGAACTACAACTGCATCAAAATCTTCCACTTTCACGTCGTCGATGGTTTTGTCTGGAACAACTTTCACTCCATGTTTGCCTTCAGTCACATTGGCTGTCAAGCCAGCGACCGTTACGTCTACTTCGGCTCTTCTTAGCACATCTACAACGGTTAATGTTTCTATTTCTTCGAATCCTGGGGCAAGAAAAACTAATGCTTTAGCCATATACACATCTCCATCTTTTATCGTTCTAGTTCTTTGACTAGCTTCACTATCTGTTCTATCACATGCTCGTTTATTTTTTGCCCCTTCTCAGCAGACGCTACTGTCGGGTCGCCCATAACCCCACTCGGGAAGTATCGCTCAGGGTCCGGGACAACCTCGAATCTGGGCAAATCTGGAAAGTTCCGCCTTCCTTTCCCCTTTATCAGGTCTGAGCTGATGGCCATCACTCTTGAAGTTTCGATTGTGCCAGCGTGCGAGTCTCGGCTGTCAACATCCTCCATTTCAATGTCGAAGGCAAAGTCGTAATCCGTGCACACCATAATTCTGGGTCTATCTTTTTCATGCTGGTGATTGGTTACGACCGTTTTGGCTGCAAGCTTAAGCGCAACCATATGCGAGCCCCCAGCGTGACCGGTTATAATTAGCAATCGTTTGAAGCCGTTGCGGATGAAATCCTCCAGAATGTCAGTCATTATGCTCCGCAGCGAATCAAAAGTTATCGTGATTGTGCCCGGAAAGTTTCTTGTAGAACTGCAGAGACCATACCGCAGAGGCGGAGCAACCAAGCAGCCTGCTTTTCGGGCGACTTCCAAAGCCACATACTCTGCTTGGATGCTGTCTGTGCAGAGCGGCAGATGGTCCCCATGCTCTTCGATGCTTCCGCATGGGATGATTACAACTTTTCCGTCTTTAGCCGCCTTCTTCGCTTCAGGCATGCTCAATTCGTCAAACCATAATGTTCCTTTTTTGCTCAAATCTGAACACACCTTCTCTCTTTCTCCTTTCTTTGCTGCAGACATCGCGTATACTAGTTCAGTCTTTGATGACCTTTAATTAGTTGAATACCACTCTTTTTTAACACTAATTAATGTTTGAACGGCTCATTAGACGTTCCAGTTGCCTATAAGACTCTTCTTGACCATAAAAACCTATCTGAAGCCTAAGAAAAGTCACTTACTGGTCAACACTCGACAGACTTCTCAACTGTCTCCCGTAACTTCTGGGCACTTAACTTATTCCAGTCTTTCACGTTTCCAAGTTTTATCCTTTTTAGCCACTGAAGAAATTGACTCTCTAAAAGATCAAATAACACTTCTTTCTCATACGTGCAAAGCCAATAATGTCTGTAAATGAGCTTCTCTGCATCCTTTATTTTGTTCCAGTCAGGTTCAGATTTTTCTAGCTCGGAAAACACTAGATTTATCCGTTCTGTAATTATTTTCGCATTCACGACGTCAATCGCTCTCCTTTTGCGGAGACAATCTCTTACGCGTTTCCTAAACTCAGGATCAGCATGCAAAATCTTGTCAATTTCTATCATGCCGTCTTGGCTGTAGCGGGTTACCTCATATATTTTTTCACAAAACTTTTCCTCAATAATTACGGCGACGTGGGCATCATCAAAAATTACGGTCATAGGTCTAGCCTCTTCCCATGCCATACTTAGACATGTCCAAAAAAGATTCTTGTCAAAAAGCGGGAGTTTATTGAGGAGTGGGAGAAGATGCCCCCATTTTTCTTTGAGCCATTCAGGATCTTCATCAAGTAGATCCAACTCTACCAACGCCTCACATAGCCCTCTCAAGCTTAAAGTGTACATTTGCCGCTCTCTTTTTGGTTTTCCTGCTTTTATTGCTTTTTTATGCAGTAACCTCTTACGGGCTAAATTGTTAAGCGCAACATTGGCTGTTTTCTCGGTTCCCAAAATTTTTTTTGTCATGCCCAACTCGTATGCGTAGGTTGAACCATGTTCTATAATGTAGTGTAAAGTTTTTTTTTCGCTGGGGGTTAGGTGTTTACTCTTTTTTTCGCTACGGGTTAGATATATGCCTGGATTTTTTTTCATTGATGCTTACCTTCCATATACTTACCTTAATGCTGTAATACTTACGTAATAAACGTATATAAGTCTTACCAGCATACAGTATTCATTGAGGCTCGAAATTGAAGGAAATCTTGACTGTCCGACTCACAGACGGACAAAAGAAGGCAATTGAGGCAGTGGTGAAGCGGGAGTACCCCAAACTCAGAACTTATTCCGATGTTGTCCGGCGTGCGCTTAACGAGTTTCTCAGGGAGGCGTCGAAATGACCGACTTTATCGAAGTCCCTAGATCCATCGTAGAGGAAGCGATCGCAAAAATCGATGAGATTCTTGAGAAACTTCCCAAAGAATAGAACTAAAGGAGACACTAAACTTGAATCAAGAAGAGCGTGAAGCAATCGCAGAATTTGTAGTAGCGATTTGCGACAGTTGCAGAGACGTCATAGACGCTGGAGATCAGCTTATCAACGTTCTTGGCAAGCCAATCCTCGAAGCAAATCCATCGGAAAAGCCAACACGAGAAGAAATAAACTCCTTGAAATCTACAGAACAAACCAGCTCAAAAGGTCAATATCAACTAGTAACCAAATCAGAAAACTCCGATAATCCAGTTTTCGAGAAGCTGCGATCTTACCTTAAAGAGAAGGGCGGCTTTGTGACCTTACACGGTCTAAAAATTTGGCTGTTCAGCAACGACCCAGAGAACAGAATCGGAATCCGCAAAAAGTAGGTGACAGCCAATTTGACGCAGCCAGAGACCAGTGAAATCGCTGAAGCGCTGGAGATACTCTTTGTTAACCGCAAAGACACCTACGCAGAACAAACCAGAGACAACCAATACATTAGGCAAAACAAACCCTTAACCCTAGAGGTCCTGCAGCAACACCTAACCGGAGAGATAACGGTTGCAGCCTACCAACTGAGCAAAGAGAACAAGGTTAAGGAATTGGCCTTTGACATCGACCCAGAACATAATCTAAATCCTTTAGCAACTGCAAAAAAGCTAGTTAAGACATGTCTAGAAAAGAAACGGTTTTACCCTAACTCAGTGTGGCTAGAGGCTTCCCGTTACCCTGACCCCTCTTACCATGTTCGGATTCTCTTCTCTATTCCAGTTCCGGCATGTGTGGCAAGATGGATAGGAACAAAGTTACTTATGTTTGCAGACATAAACCCCAACACCATAGAGCTATTCCCAAAACAGACAAAAATTGACCCTGACGGATTCGGCAACTGCATAAAACTGCCACTAGGAATACACCAAGAAGAGAAGAAATGGAGCAAGTTTCTGGATTTAAAAACTTTGCAGCCACTACCGAAAAAAGCGATACTCTATGCTGGCGGCGTTTCCTTTAGCGAGAAAGACTTAGCGAAAATTGTGCAGCTTGCAGAGGCACCACCGGCAATTCAGATTAAACTTTCTAAAACAGTTTACAAACGCTCAAAAAAGATTAGACCTTGCATACTGGAAGCCTTAAAGGCTGATCTTCGCAAAACACAGGGACACCATTTAATGAGGCTGGCAATAGCTACAGAATATCTTGCAGCTGACTATCCAGTAGAAGAGATTAGAGACCTGTTTTCTTCTCAGCTTGACTATGATCCCAAAAAAACAATGACACAGATTGAGCATGCAAAAAAGAAAGGGTATAAGCCTTTCAAATGCTCCAAAATTAAGACGCTTGGTTTCTGCATTGGGGAAGCATGCCCAATTTACCGTAGAACACAACGAAATTTTGAGCGTGAAGTGGAGGCGCTACTTTGAACTCTATCCAAGTTGGCAAGTTAACAATCAAACCGAATCTCGAAAAAACAATTGAGGAAATCCATCCGGCAATAGGAACCGTTGACAAAACCGCTTATGTTGGCGTGTGGCTGCCCTGCCAAATCACAGATGACAAAGGAAACGAAAAATACAAGGACATACTCTTTCTTGTTACTGACAAAAGGCAGCTAATGTTAGCCAATGACAACATTTTCAGAGAGAAAGGCTTAGATTGGCAACTAGGATACAAGCCTATCAAATTTCCTAATCGCTGGACCCTAAAGAATGTCCAAGAATACCTGAATGGAAAACAGGTTAATCCTGTAGAAACTTTTGATAAAGTAATGACTATGTGGAAGAAATACTTGGAGCTACCGGACGAAAAGGAGTATTTCTTTCACGCTCTCTGGGGTATCGGCACATATTTCCACTGTTTGTTTAATTGTTATCCTTACATCTATTTTGGCGGAGTTAAACGATCTGGGAAAACTAAGGGGTTAACGCTTCATCACTGTTTAGCTTTCAATGCTACTTTCAGCAATAACATGAGTACTGCAGCAATCTATAGGCTGGTTCAGAATGCCCGTGCAACGCTGCTTTTGGATGAAACCGAGAAACTTTCATCTAGAGGACAGATGAGCGAACGAACCAGAGAGATACGCAGTATTTTACTCTCAGGGTATAAGCGGGGAGCCAGAGTTTACCGCGTGGAGAAAACAACAAAAGACCGGTTGGTCCCTAGCCCGTTTGACCCTTACAGTCCTAAAGGATTGGCAAATATTCGGGGACTTGAGGATATTATAG
>OMKS01000225.1_pt1 | contig 52018 bp, 60 predicted proteins | sample 1674721 | NCBI WGS metagenome assembly OMKS01 (sample SAMN06264996, study PRJEB25208) | sediment metagenome | isolation source: hot spring sediment | place: USA: California | collected 2014-09-02 | reverse complement strand
CATCCCTACAGCCACGAAGCGCAGCGGCCAACAGAGGCAACCCGGCAGCAGCACTTCACTCTGTGTCCTCTGTTGTGCGCGCATTTCCAATGAAGGCGGCGCCTGCGAAATCGTGGATCTGCGCCTAGACTTTTCCCATTCGTCCATCCCGGGAGGATTCATGTTTGAAGACACCGGCCAGAAATATCCCTGCCCCTGTTGCGGCTACCTCGTGTTCACCACCCAGCCCGGCAGCTACCAGACCTGTCCCATCTGCCTGTGGCAGGACAACCTCGCCCAGCTGCGTTTTCCGCTGATGCCGGGCGCCGCCAATACCGTCTCGCTCGAGCGCGGTCAGCAGAATTTCGCGACCTGCCATGCAGCGGAGAAGCGCAACAGCGGGCTGGCCCGCGAGCCCTTCGAGGCCGAGCGCCGTGACCCGCAGTGGCGTCCGCTGGACCCCGCGCGCGACAACATCGAGGAGCCGCAGCGCGGTATCAACTACGCCGACTCCTACCCGATCCAGGACACCACGGTGCTCTACTACTGGCGCGACACCTACTGGCGCCGTTACTCCAGCTGACCCCCCCGCCGGTCTCGCATGCGCACCCGTTGATCTGCGTCAGCACGGGGGGCGCGCCCGCATGGTAAAAATCCATGCGTTTCGTGCCGGAAATCGGTGCCTGTGAGTGGCGGATACCGCCGACGGGGGAGAGAAGACATGGGAACTGGAGAGCTGCAAACCGTGGCCAGTTTGCCGCGACTCGGTGTGGACGAACTGCACCTCTTGCGCGGGCTGCTCACGTTTCCCGCGGAGTCGACGCTGGACCTGGTACGTGATCTGAGTGCCGTCTGGCCATGGCTGGGCGACGCCGTGCGTGAACTCGACACCCTGGGCCTGGACGACTGGCGTGCTGAATACCGCCGCCTGTTCTTTCATGGCGCGGCACCTGCCCTGTGCCCGCCCTTCGCCTCCGCCTACGCGGGAGGCGGCGACGAGCCCGCCTGGGGCATGGCCTCGCTGCACATGCGCGCCGAGTTGCCGCTTTCCAACCTGCCGCCGGACTACCTGGGGGCGGAGCTCAACCTGCTGGCAGAGCTCCTGGAAAGCGAGCACGACCTCGGACCCGAGCTGCTGCAGGAGGCCTGGCGCCACATGCAGGGGTGGGTGCCGGCATTCGCCGACTGTCTCGTGCGCCACGCCGGCCTCCACCTGTATCGCGGCATCGGCCAGCGCCTCGACCAGTTATTCGCCTGAATCCGGCGACTGCAGGAGGTGGGCGAGGAGCGCGTCGATTCCGGCTCCCGGACCGTGGCCCAGGCTGAATACCGCGTGGCCCGTGTGGGCAGCGAGCTCACCGGCATTGTCGAGGTCCGGATCCGCGTCCGTCGTGAGCCGGTTGAGCACCACCGCCGCGACGCGCAGCTGCCAGGCCGCCGCCGCTGCCAGTCCCATCAGGGCCTGGTTGATCCCCCCGAGCCGGTCCGGCACCACCAGCACCACAGGCAGGCGGAGGGCTGCCGCCAGGTCGGCGTTCAGCCCGTCTTCGGCAATCGGCGAGCAGATGCCGCCAGCGCCCTCCACATGTAGCCAGTTCGACTCCGTCTCGCCGTTCACGCCCGTCAGTACCGCGTCGCGCAGCTGCGCCAGGAAGATGCGGGTGCCCGTGAGACTTGCTGCGCGTGGCGGCGACAGCGCGTGCCGAAAACGCAGCGGACAGATGGTCTGCAGCGGTTCGCGCGCGCCGGCCGCCGCCCGCAATCGCAAGGCGTCCGCCGGCAGCAGTTCGCCGTCCTGCAACTCGCAGCCGGATTCGACGGGTTTGCGCACGGCCACGCGCAGACCCTGGCGTGTCATCGCCTCCACGAGGCGCGTGCCGACATGGGTCTTGCCCACGCCAGTGTCGGTGGCGGTGACGAAGATGCCGCGAAGGAGGGAGGTACGGGACATGCGGGTATTGTTTCACAGCCACTGCCGGCTCGCAGCCCTGCGTGCGTCGGCTGGCGCCTAGCTCTGGGCGGCAGCGACCGGGGCAGGGAAGTCTTCGGCGAATTTCTCGATCCACTCCAGCGCGGCTTGCTGGCTGTCGAGCCGGCGACCTTCCCGGTCGAGGACGTCGAGGCGGTACTGCTCGATGTGACACAGCTGCTCGATCATGCGGGTCCGGTAAGCGTCTTCCGCGAGCAGAAACGCCACGCCCATCAGGTAGCCCTGATCATCTGGGCGGCACCAGGCCACGCGTGCCGTGATCTCGAAATCGTCTGCGATCAGCGGGATGCGCAGGCGTACGGTCTCGCCGGGGCGCCGTGGTTCGCTGGCGTGGTAGCTCAGGCCGCCGAGGCCGACGTCCCGCAGCCGGGACGCGTACCGGCTCTTCGGGTCGCTCACGACCTCAAGGGGAATGCTCGATGGGTGACGCATGAACGAACGCATCGCTAGCACCTGTCTCGCCTACGCTTGAGTATAGCCCCACCGGGCTCGTCCCGGCCCCATCGCGGGGCCCGACGTCACGCCGCCAGGGGCGAGGGTAGGTCGCGCGTCACGGCCTGTTTCTGTTTCGTGGCCTCGCCCATCAGGCATACGCCGAGCAGGCGACCGTCGGGGGTGACGTAGTCGGCGCGGATGTCTGGCGCCTGTCCGCTCACGCGCCACTCGCCTTCGCTGCCTGGTGCGGGTGGGTTGACCACGGTGGCCAGCGCCGGGGTCTTTACCATGACCGGCATGGCCGGGTAGGCGACCGCGGTTGGCGTGCCTGCCAGGGTCTTCGCCAAGGCCCGTGCCGCGTGCATGATGGGCATCACATAGGGCAGCACCACGCCGTCGACCTCCGCGCAGTCACCCAGGGCGTAGACACCGGCCGCGCTGCTACGCAGCTCTCGGTCGACTTTCACCCCGCGGCCGACGGCAAGTCCCGCGGCCTCGGCGAGCGCGGTGCGCGGGCGCAGGCCCACGGCCGAGAGTACTGTGTCGGCATCGATCGCCTCGCCGCTGGCAAGCGTCAGACGGACGCCGTTGACGGCATGTTCGATACGCTCCACCTGGGTGGCCAGGTGCAGGCGTATCCCGGCCGCTGTCAGGGCGTCGCGCATGGCGATACCACAGGCCTCGGGCAGCAGGCGCCCCAGCGGCAGGGGCGCGAGATCGATAACATCGACGGAGAAGCCATGGCCCGCGAGATCGTTGGCAAACTCGCACCCGATGAGCCCAGCGCCGAGCAGCGCCACCCGCGGCCCGTTCTCCAGGGCCTCGCGAAAACGCGCGTAGTCGGCAAGGTCGTTGACCGAAAGCACCGCATTCGCGGCCTCGCCCGCCAGCGGCAGGCGGATGGGGTCGGCGCCCATGGCCAGCACCAGGCGGGAGTAGGGCATCGCGCCCTGATCGGTGACGACCTGTCGCGCCTGCGCGTCGACGCCCGTCACGCGGGTATGCGTAAGGATGCGCGCCGACAGCTGCTCGGCCATCTTGTCGGCCGAGGTGTTGACCAGCGCGGCCGCGTCCTTGCCCTGGGCGAGGGCGTTGGACAGCATCGGCTTGGAATAAAACGCGCCATCATCGGCGCTGATCAGCACCAGCGGCGTCTCGGCGTCGAGCTTGCGGAACTCGCGCGCCAGCGTGTAGCCGGCCAGGCCGGTGCCGATAATGACGATGGGATTCATGGATGACTCCTGTGTGTCTGTCTAGGGCAAAAAACCGCGGCCGTGAAGGCCGCGGTGCATGTGGTCGCTGTGGCTTTGACTCAGGCGGCCACCTCGACCATCTCGAAGTCGGCCTTGGCGACGCCACAGTCCGGGCATTCCCAGTCTTCCGGGATGTCCTCCCACTTGGTGCCGGGGGCGATGCCCTCCTCGGGCAGGCCCTGGGCCTCGTCGTAGATGAAGCCGCAAACCACACATTCCCACTGTTTCATCGTAATCACCTCTGAAAGTTTAATTCGCAAGCCTGATGGTTCAGGCCGCGTTCTTCGCGTTCACCCGCGCCAGGGTGTCGCGATAGCGGTTGGCATGACGCTCCTCGACCTTGGTCAGGGCGCCGAAGCGCTTGGCTGCCTTTTCCAGCGTGGCCTTGAACATCTCCGCGTGCTCCTTCGACTCCGCGATCTGCTCGTCGAATTCGCGCACCGCAGCCGCGTTGCCTTCTTCCACGGCCAGGTGGCGGAAGTTCGGGTACATCTCGGTGTACTCGTAGGTCTCGCCCTCGATGGCCAGCTCCAGGCACTTGGCGGTGTCGAGCCTCGCCTTCGGGTACAGCAGGTCCATGTGGCCGAAGGCGTGCTGGACTTCCTGCTTCGCAGTTTCCTCGAAGACCTCGGCGGTCTCGATGTCGCCCTCGGCGCGGGCGACCTGGGCGAAGTACATGTACTTGATGTGGGCCATCGACTCGCCGGCCAGGGCCGCTTCCAGGTTCTGGATAGTGACCGAATCGTTCTTGGTGTTGCTCATCTGTGTATCCCCTCGGAAAGGTTGGGTGAATTTCAGGCTACGGGACACAGTCTAGAGGCGAGCCATAGATTGATAAAATCGAATGTTTTGAATTACGCGATAGTTAAATACTATCAATAAGGCGGCAGAGTTCGATAGCGGCTGGCGATCAATCCAGCGGCAGGTTCAGCATCTCCACACAGGTGAGGGGGCTGGCCTGGATGGCGTCGTGCAGGGCCTGGATGGCCGGTATGCGGTGGAAGGAGTCGCGCCAGGCCAGGGCCACGCGGCGGGTCGGAGCGGGATCGGCAAAACGGCGAATGGTCACCAGTCGGCGGCTGTACTGATCGGCCCCGGCCGCAGAGCAGGGCAGGACCGTGGAACCCATGCCCGAGGCGACCATGTGACGAATGGTCTCCAGCGAGCTGCCCTCCAGCGTTTTTTGCATGCTGCCCTCGGTGGCCGCGCTGCGATTGCACTCGGGGCAGACCTGCAGGACCTGGTCGCGGAAACAGTGGCCCTGGCCGAGCAGTAGCAGGTTCTGCCGGGCCAGTTCCTCGGACGAGATCTTGGTCTGCCCCTGCAGCGGATGGCTGCTCGGTAGCAGCACCACGAAGGGCTCGTCGTACACGGGCCAGGTGCGAATGCCGGGCTCGGCAAAGGGCAGGGAGATGAGGATCACATCGAGCTGGCCGCGCTTGAGCTTCTCGGCCAGCACGGCAGTGTAGTTCTCCTCCAGCAGCAATGGCATGCGCGGGGCTCGCTGGTGCAATTCGGGGATGAGGTGCGGCAGCAGGTAGGGGCCGATGGTGTAGATGGTGCCGAAACGCAACGGACCGGCCAGGGGGTCCTTGCCGTGCTCGGCGATCTCCTTGATGCGGTCCGCCTCCTCCAGCGCCCGCTGGGCCTGCGTGACGATCTCCTCGCCGGCAGCGGTGAGCTTCACCTCGTTCTTGCTGCGTTCGAAGATCTCCACGCCCAGTTCCTCTTCCAGGCGCTTGACGCCCATGCTGAGCGTGGGCTGGGAGACGAAGCAGGCCTCGGCGGCGCGCCCGAAGTGGCGTTCCCGGGCAACGGCGACGATGTAGCGCAGCTCCGTGAGGGTCATGTCACTCAGTCAGGCGGCGCAGCGCCTCACGGTACTTCTCGGCGGTCTTTTCCACGATCTCGGCCGGTAGCTCGGGCCCGGGTGCGGTCTTGTCCCAGTCCAGTGTCTCGAGGTAGTCGCGCACGAACTGCTTGTCGAAGGAGGGCGGGCTGATTCCCGGGCGGTACGTGTCGGCCGGCCAGAAGCGTGAGGAGTCGGGGGTGAGCGCCTCGTCGATCAGGACCAGCTGGTCGTCGTCATCGAGGCCGAACTCTAACTTGGTGTCGGCGATGATGATGCCGCGCTTGCGCGCAAACTCGGCCGCCTCGCGATAGATGCGCAGGCTCACGTCGCGCACCTGCGTGGCCAGTGCTTGGCCGACGAGTTTCACCGTGTGCGCGAAGTCGACGTTGATGTCATGGTCGCCTACCTCGGCCTTGGTGGACGGGGTGTAGATTGGTTCGGGCAGCCGGTCGCCGAGCTGCAGGCCCGCGGGCAGCGGAATGCCGCAGACCGCACCGGTCTGCTGGTAATCCTTCCAGCCCGAGCCGATCAGGTAGCCGCGCACGATGGCCTCGATGGGCAGCGGGCGCAGCTTCTTCACGATGATGGCGCGGCCCTCGACGGGGGCGCGCTCGGTGGCGTCCGGGAGTACGTCTTCCAGGCGCAGGTCGGCGAGGTGGTTGGGGATGATGCTCGCCATTTTTGCGAACCAGAAATTCGAGACCCGGGTGAGCACCTCGCCCTTGCCCGGGATGGGCGTCGGGAGGATGACGTCGAAGGCCGACAGCCGGTCGGTGGTGACGATGAGCATGTGCCGGTCGTCCACCGCATAGATGTCGCGCACCTTGCCGCGCTGGATCAGGGGCAGGCTGGTGAGCCGGGACTCGAACAGGGGTGTGGTCATGGGCCTACCGCTTGGAGAAGACGTCGTCGCGTGGGGTTTCGCGCGTGGATTCGTAGGGGTACTTGATGTGGCCGAAACGGATCACCAGCACCGCCAGCGCGATGAGCAGGATGGCGGCGCCGAAGGCCACCAGCCCCCATTCGCTGATGGACTTGATGTCGATCATCACGTGCCGGGCCAGCGCCACGATGGCGATATACAGCGGGATGCGCACCGGCAGTGCACCGGAATCGAGGTACACCCCGACCATGGTCAGGACCTCGAGGTAGATGAACAGCAGCAGCAGGTCGCCGAGCGTCACCTCACGGGTGCTGATCATCTTCCAGATCTCTTCGCCCGTGGCATAGAGCGTGGCCAGGGCAATGACGAACAGGGCGACCGTCTCGACCACCTTGATCATCTTCTTGCCGAGGCTCGCGGCTGGCAATCGCTGCAGATTACTGTCCATACCTTGCATCATAGCGAAACTCTATCGACGCGACTATCCTTCATCGGCCGACGGGCCAACTGGCCGCCGTACTTGGCATCCACCCGGGGGAAGGGTATAAATGCACGTTTTTTCACGCGATTTTGCGGGGGGCAGCGGATGAGCAAGCCACTGGTTGGCGTCGTCATGGGCAGCAACAGCGACTGGCCCGTCATGCAGCATGCCGTCGTCCAGCTGGCGGCCTTCGGCGTGCCCCACGAGTACCGCGTGGTCTCGGCACATCGCACGCCCGACCTGCTCTTCGAGTACGCCGCCAGCGCGCGCGAGCGGGGGCTCAAGGCCATCATCGCCGGTGCCGGCGGGGCGGCGCACCTGCCGGGCATGCTCGCGGCCAAGACCACCGTTCCCGTGCTCGGCGTGCCCGTGCCCTCGCGGTACCTCAAGGGCCAGGATTCGCTGTATTCCATCGTGCAGATGCCCAGGGGCGTGCCCGTGGCCACCTTCGCCATCGGCGAGGCGGGCGCGGCCAACGCAGGGCTCTTCGCCGTGGCCATGCTGGCCAACGACGACGCGGCACTGGCCGAAAAGCTGGCCGACTTCCGCGCCCGTCAGGAACAGGCGGTGTTCGACATGCAGCTCCCGCCGGAGGCCTGAGATGATCCTCCCGGGCGCCACGCTGGGGATGCTGGGCGGTGGTCAACTGGGCCGCATGTTCACCATCGCCGCCCGTACCATGGGCTACCGGGTGATCGTGCTCGACCCGGATCCGGACAGCCCGGCCGGGCGCATGGCCGATGAGCACCTGCATGCCGCCTACAACGACGAGTGGGCGCTGGAGCAGCTTGGCCATTCCTGTGCGGCCATTACCACCGAGTTCGAGAACATCCCGGCCGAGACCCTGCGTAGGCTGACCCGGTATTGTCCCGTGCGTCCCTCGGCCGAGGCCCTGGAGAACACCCAGAACCGCATTCGCGAGAAGACCTTCATCCGTGACGCCGGGCTTGCCACCGCGCCGTTTGTGGCCGTCGAACGCGCCGACGCGCTGGATGCGGCCTTCGCCGCCATTGGCGCGCCGGCCATCCTCAAGCGCGCCGCCTTCGGCTACGACGGCAAGGGCCAGTACGTCGTGGAGAGCCCCGAGGCGGCGCGTCAGGCCTTCCAGGCCATGGACGGCGTGCCCTGCGTGCTCGAGCGACGGGTGAATCTCGCCGTGGAGGCCTCGGTGATGGTCGCGCGCAACCCCAGCGGCCAGGTGGCGACCTACCCGGTGGCCGAGAACATCCACGTGGGTGGCATCCTCGATACCTCCATCGTGCCGGCCCGTATCCCCGACGCCCTGGCGACCCAGGCGCGGGATACGGCGGTGCGGCTGGCCGAGGCGCTCGATTACTGCGGCGTGATGGGGGTGGAGTTCTTCGTCACCGACGAAGGCGAGCTGCTGGTCAACGAGATCGCGCCGCGCCCGCACAACAGCGGGCACTACACCATCGATGCCTGCGTCACCTCCCAGTTCGAGCAGCAGGTGCGCATGGTCTGCGACCTGCCCTTCGGTGACACCCGCCTGCTTTCGCCGGTAGTGATGGTGAATCTGCTGGGCGATCTGTGGGGCGACGCCAGTCCCCCCTGGGCGGCGCTGCTCACCGACCCCGCGGCCAAGCTGCACCTTTATGGCAAGCGCGAGGCGCGCCCGGGGCGCAAGATGGGCCACTTCTGCTGCCTGGCCGAGGACGTGGATACCGCATTGACCCGGGCGCGGGACGCCATGGCGCGCCTGTCGGACTAGCCCGCGGCGACGTACACTGGGGTCTTGCGCCCGACTTCGATAGTGACCGATGGAAACCGCCGAATACCTCGACAAACTCCGTCAGGACCTCGTCTTCACCGACACCCTGCGCGGCCACACGCTGACCTTTCACAGCACCTGGGGCATCTTCTCGCCCCGGGGCATCGACGAGGGCACGCGGCTGCTGCTCGACTTTGTCGAGGTGAACGAGGCCGACGACTGCCTGGATCTGGGTTGCGGCTATGGGCCCGTCGGGCTCACGCTCGCCCGGCTCGCGCCCAGGGGCCGCACCCTGATGGTGGACAAGGACTTCATGGCCGTCGAGTACGCCAACCGCAATGCTGCCCTCAACCGCATCGACAATGCGCAGGCCATGCTGAGCAATGCCTTCCAGCATGTCGGCGACCGGCAGTTCGACCTGATCGCCTCCAATGTCCCCGCCAAGGTCGGCAAGGAGCTGCTCACCCTCATGCTGCATGACGCCCATGCCCACCTGCGTCCCGGTGGCCGTCTCTACGTGGTGACCATCACCGGGCTGCGCCAGCTCTTCAAGCGCGAGCTGACGAACGTGTTCGGGAACTATGACAAGGTCAAGCAGGGCAAGACCTACACCGTGGCCATGGCGGAGAAGAGCGCCTAGGCGGGGCCATGTTCATCTCCTCCGACCAGGTGCTCGCTGACCTCTGGCTGCTCGTCAACGCGGTCTATGTCGTCCTGCTGCTGATCGCCCTGCGCCAGGCCGACTGGCTGCGGCTGTGGCGTGCCGACCAGCTCAATCTCTTCGTTATCGCCTGCCTGGCGCTCGTCGGCCTGTGGAGCCTGCGCGCCGGCATCTCGCCGGGACTGGCCTTGCACTACCTGGGGGTCACGGCCTTTACCCTGCTGTTCGGCTGGGGACTTGCCATGATCGGTGTGTCCGCCGCGCTGGTGGGCATGATGCTGTTGTGGCAGGGCGAGTGGAGCGCCTTTGCCGTCAACGCCCTGGTGGTCGGTGCAGTCCCAGTGCTGGTAACGGTGGTCGTGCACCGCTTGGCCCAGCGCTACCTGCCGGCGCACTTTTTCATCTACCTGTATATCAACGCCTTCCTGGCCGGGGCGCTGGCTATGCTCGCCAGCGTGCTGCTAGCCGCCGCGCTACTGGCGCTGAGCGGTGCCTACAGCTTGCCGCGCATGGGCTACGAATATCTCGCCTACCTGCCTCTGTTGGTCCTGCCCGAGGCCATCCTCAACGGCATCGTGATGACGGCGTTCGTGGTGCTCAAGCCCGAAGTGGTGGCCACTTTCGATGACGAGTTCTATCTGAAAAACCGTTAAGAAACGGTTCAGGCGGGCTGGTTTACTTTGACCCCGTGCTCTGTAAAAATGCCTGCAAACAAGAAGTTGCACTGCCAGGATATAAAGCACTCGAGTGCGTCAGTTCAATCGGAGGAGTAGTGTGATGAAAAAGATGATGACCTATGCGGTGGCGGGCTTGCTGACCATGGCGTCGGCCGGTGTAATGGCCGCGGGTGACCCGGTTGCCGGGAAGGCCAAGTATTCCGGGACCTGCGTGAGCTGCCACGGCGCCAACGGTATCAGCAACGTGCCGATGTATCCGAACCTGGCAGGGCAGAAGGAACAGTACCTGGTGGCCGCGATGAAGGGCTACCAGAACGGCACCCGTACCGATGCGACCATGAAGGCGATGGCCGCCGGCCTGTCGGAAACCGATATCAACAACATTGCCGCCTACCTGACCAGCCTGAGCTGCAGCAAGTAAGCGCACAAAAAAGCCCGGCCCGCGAAAGCGGGCCGGGCTTTTTTGTGCGCGTGTGATTGAGCATCTAATCCGGGGGTTTGCCGTAAAGGGGGCAGCGATCCCGGAGATTTTCAGGACAGGCTATTGCGTCGTGCCCTCACGGACTCGACTGGGCTTGTCCTCACGCCACTTCGTACTTGCGCATGCGGTAGAGCAGGGTGTCGCGGCTGATGCCGAGCAGGCGGGCGGCGCGGCTGCGGTTGCCGTTGGTGCGGGACAGGGCCTGGCGGATCAGGCTGAGCTCCACGTCTTCCAGGCGCAGGCCGGTCTCCGGCAGGGTAACCGGGCCGCCGGCGGGCGTCGCATCCAGGCCCTGCATCTCGCGCGGCAGGTTGCTGATGTCCACCGTGCGGCCGTTCAGCAGGATCAGCGTGCGTTCGCAGAAGTTGCGCAGCTCGCGCACGTTGCCCGGCCAGCCGTAGCGTTTGAGTGCCTGCAGGGCCTCGCGGGTATAGGTGGGCGCGGTCAGGCCATGTTCGGCCGCCAGTGTCGTATTGAAACGCTCCAGCAGCAGCGGGATGTCGCCGCGGCGCTCGCGCAGGGCCGGCAGGGTCACGGGGACGATGTGCAGGCGGTAGTAGAGGTCCTCGCGGAAGCGCCCGGCCTGTACCTCGGCGTAGAGGTCGCGGTGGGTGGCGGCCACCACGCGGATGTCGGTCTGCACCGGGGTATTCGCCCCCAGCGGCTGGCACTCGCCGCTCTCGAGGAAACGCAGCAGCTTGGCCTGCACGGCCAGTGGCAGTTCGCCGATCTCGTCCAGGAACAGCATCCCGCCCTCGGCCGCGCGGATGCGTCCGGGCTGGGCGGCGTCGGCACCGGTGAAGGCGCCGCGCGTGTGGCCGAAGAGTTCGGATTCGACCAGCGATTCGGGCAGGGCGGCGCAGTTCACGGCCACGAACGGGCCGGCGGCACGGGCGCTGGCGGCATGCAGGGCGCGGGCCACGAGTTCCTTGCCGGTGCCGCTCTCGCCGAGGATCAGCGTGGTGACGTCCGCGGCGGCGACCAGGTGGGCCGAACGCAGGGCGGACAGAAACTCCGGGTCCTTGCCGATCAGGTGCTGCTCGAAGGGATTCGTGTTCATGGTCTCTGTGCCCGCAAGTCCATGTGAAGAATGCGGACTAATATACCAGCCCGGCCGCTACTCGCCAAAGCCGGAACCTCCCGGGCTTGATCCCGGTCAGCCATAATAGGCATTCATGATGCAGCAACCCACAGGGACACCATGACAAATACCGAGACCGGCAACACCTATCGTTTTTCCATCGGCGGCATGAGCTGCGCGGGCTGCGTGGCGGCGGTGGAGAACGCGATCCGCGCCGTGCCCGGCGTGCGCGAGGCCACGGTGAACCTCGGCGAGCGCACCGCCAGCGTGAGCGGGGAGGTCGCCCCCGAGGCCGTGGTCGCGGCCGTCAGCGAGGCCGGCTACGAGGCGGCGGAGCTGCGCGGCATCGCCGACGAGGCCGAGAAGGAGGCGGCCGAGATGGCCCATTACCGCCGCCTGCTGTGGAAGTTCGGCGTGGCCGCGGCAGTGGGTTTTCCGCTCATGGGCATCGACTGGCTGGGACTCATGCCGGCGCTGGCCGGCTGGGGACAGGCCTTCTGGATCGTCACCGGCCTGGTGACCGCCGGGGTGATGTGGTTCTCCGGCCGGCAGTTCTTCGTCGGCGCCTGGAAGGCCTTTCGCAATCACAACGCCAACATGGATACCCTGATCGCGCTGGGCACCGGGTCGGCCTGGGCCTATTCCCAGCTCATCAGCCTGTGGCCCGCGCTGGTGCCGGAATTGGCCCGCCATGTGTACTTCGAGGCCGCGCTCATCATCATCGCACTGATAAATCTTGGCGCGGCGCTGGAGATGCGCGCGCGTGGCAAGACCTCCGAGGCGATCAAGCGCCTCATCGGCCTGCAGCCACGCACGGCACGCATCATCCGCAACGGCAAGGAGATGGACGTGCCCATCGAGGAGGTGGGCCTGGACGAGACCGTGCGCGTGCGCCCGGGCGAGAAGATCCCGGTGGACGGGGTGATCATCGACGGGCATTCCAACATCGACGAGTCCATGCTCACCGGCGAGCCGCTGCCGGTGGCACGTGGCAAGGGCGACGAGGTGATCGGCGGCACGCTCAACAAGAGCGGCAGCTTTCTCATGCAGGCCAGGCGCATCGGTGCCGACACGGCGCTGGCGCGCATCATCGAGCTGGTGCGCAGCGCCCAGTCCTCCAAGCCCGCCATCGGCCGGCTGGCCGACCGCATCTCGGCCGTGTTCGTGCCGAGCGTGCTCATAATCGCCACGCTCACCCTGCTGGCCTGGTTCAACTTCGGCCCCGAGCCGCGGGTGAGCTACATGCTCGCCGCGACCATGACCGTGCTGCTCATCGCCTGTCCCTGCGCGCTGGGGCTGGCCACGCCCATCTCCATCATGGTGGGGGTGGGCAAGGCGGCCGAGTTCGGTGCCCTGATTCGCAACGGCGAGGCCCTGCAGCGGGCCCGCAGCCTCACCACGGTGGTGCTGGACAAGACCGGCACCGTCACCGAGGGGCGGCCGCGGGTGGTGGAGCTGCTGCCGGCCGAGGGGCGTGACGAGGCCGAACTCCTGCGCCTGGCGGCGAGTATCGAGGCGGCCTCCGAGCACCCCCTGGCCGAGGCCGTGGTGGCCGCCGCCCGCGAGCGCGACATCGCCCCCGAGGCGGTCGAGGGCTTCGAGGCCGTGTCGGGCAAGGGCGTGCGTGCCCGCCTGGCGGGCGCCGAGATCCTGTTCGGCAACCGTCGCCTCATGGCGGACAGCGGCATCGCCGCCGACGACTGGGAACGGCGTGCAAGGGCGCTGGCCGATGCGGGGCAGACGCCCATGTACCTGGCCGTGGACGGTGTCCTGGCGGGACTGGTGAGTGTGGCCGACCCCATCAAGGCCGACTCCGCCGAGGCCATCGCGCGCATGCACGCCCTGGGCCTGAAGGTGGTGATGCTCACCGGCGACAACGAGACTACCGCGCAGGCCGTTGCCCGGCAGGTGGGGTTGGACGAGGTCTTCGCCGAGGTACTGCCGGCACAGAAGGAGGAGAAGGTTGCCGATCTGCAGGCCCGCGGCGAGGTGGTCGGCATGGTCGGTGACGGCATCAACGACGCCCCGGCGCTGGCACGGGCCGACGTGGGCTTTGCCATCGGCACGGGCACCGACGTGGCCATCGAGAGCGCCGACATCACCCTCATGCGCGGTTCGCTGCACGGCGTGGTGGAGGCCATCGCCATCTCCCGCGCCACGGTGCGCAACATCAAGCAGAACCTGTTCGGCGCCTTCATCTACAACGGCATCGGCATCCCGCTGGCCGCCGGCGTGCTCTACCCGCTGGGCATCCTGCTCAACCCCATGATCGCGGGCGCGGCCATGGCCATGTCCTCCGTCACCGTGGTCACCAACGCCAACCGGCTGCGCTTCTACAGACCGAAGCGGGAGGTGCGCGCATGAGTCTGGTGGTCAACCTCGCGGGGCTGGTGGTCATCGGACTCATCGTCTGGTGGTTCTGGCTCTCCAGCCCACGTGCCCGTACCGCCGCGGCGGGCGCGCCCATCGACATCCTGGTGGACGATGGCGTCTATACGCCGGGGGTGATCGAGGTGAAGGCGGGCGAGCCGGTGGTGCTGCGCTTCCTGCGCAAGGACGCGAGCCCCTGCGCCGAGCAGGTGATCTTCGAGGACCTCGGCATCAGCGCCGAGCTGCCGGTGGACCGGCAGAAGACGGTCACGGTGACGCCACCCGCCCCGGGCGAGTACGCCTTTACCTGCCAGATGAAGATGTACCGGGGGAAGCTGGTGGTGAGAGGGCGTTAGGCGTGAAGCGTTAGGCGAAAAGTCCAGGCGCCAAAGAGGACACCGAGGTGATCAGGAGTCCGGTTTTACTCTGTGCTCTCTGTGACCTCTGTGGCTCAACATATAGGGCCGCGCCCGCCGCATTCAGTGATTCAGTAGGGACTGCCCCCAGTCGGGGGCAGTCCATCTATCCCCTCACGCCTTGCGGCCTTACGGCACCAGATACGGTCCGGCGGCGCCGACCACGGCGGTGAGCAGGCCGATGGCCGTGTTGACACCCACCAGCAGGCGAATCTGCGAAAGGGCCTTGCCGCCGGTGGCCCAGTCCTCGGCGGCGACTGCGGCCTTGAGGCGGTTGTATGGCGCGAAGAAGACATGGAAGAAGATCAGCATCATGAGGATGCCGAGCCCGAGCATGGCGTGCACGTACAGCGGGGCGCCCTTCATGCCACCGAAGTGGTCGAACAGCATCCAGAAGCCGGTGGCCAGCAGGGCGATGATCGCGGCCCAGACCCAGGGGAAGAAGCGGCGGAAGGTGGCGACCCACAGCTTCAGGCGCTGCGGTGGTTCCAGTACCTCGACGGCGGCGGGGCGCTGGGCCGTGTAGGCGAAGAACATGCCGCCCACCCAGACGATGGCGGCGAGGATGTGCAGACTGATGGCGAGACTCATGCGGACTCCATTTGTGATGTGTTATTGGTCCTGATGCGATGCCGACTCATTCTGACGCAAGCTCCCCGGGTGGACAACCAGGGCCGACAACCGCAGTCCGATGCGCCCGGACGCATATCGGAGGCTGAAAATTGCCGCCCGATCGGGTAAAGTCGCGCGTTCATATCAATTTATGGGTGGGCGGAGTCCGTGCAAACCTGAGGGTTTTTCGGTCCGGCCCGAATTTACTGATAGCACCCACGAGGCTTTGCCATGGCTAACGATTTCGCGATTGCGCCGTCCATTCTTTCCGCCGACTTCGCCCGTCTGGGCGAGGAAGTCGACAACGTGCTGGCGTCCGGCGCCGACATCGTCCACTTCGACGTGATGGACAACCATTACGTGCCGAACCTGACCATCGGCCCGCTGGTCTGCGAGGCCCTGCGCAAGCACGGCGTGACCGCGCCGATCGACGTGCACCTGATGGTCAAGCCGGTGGATCGCATCATCCCGGACTTCGCCGCGGCGGGTGCCACCTACATCACCTTCCATCCAGAGGCCTCCGAGCACGTTGACCGCACCCTGCAGCTGATCAAGGCCGAGGGCTGCAAGGCCGGCCTGGTGTTCAACCCGGCCACCCCGCTGGACGTGCTCGAGTACGCCCTGCCCATGTGCGACATGGTGCTGCTGATGTCGGTGAACCCGGGCTTCGGCGGCCAGGCCTTCATCCCCTACGTGCTGGACAAGGCCCGCAAGGTGCGCGCCATGATCGACGAACAGGGGCTGGACTGCCGCCTGGAGATCGACGGCGGCATCAAGGTCGACAACATCGCGGAAGTCGCGGCGGCCGGCGTGGATACCTTCGTCTCCGGCTCCGGCATCTTCGGCAAGCGCAACGACGCCGATCCCCACAAGTACGACAGCATCGTCAAGGCCATGCGCGACGAGCTGGCCAAGGCCGGCTGACGGGGACGGAGATCGCAGCATGCTCAAGCGACCCAAGATGGTCCTGATCGACGTGGACGGCACGCTGGTGGACAGCGTGCCGGACCTCGCCTATTGCGTGGACGAGATGATGGACCGCCTGGGTATGCCGCGTCGCGGCGAGGCGGCCGTGCGCAACTGGGTGGGCAACGGGGTGGAACGCCTGGTCGAGAGGGCGCTGGCGAACGAACTCGACGGCTACCCGGACGAAGCCCTGCGCGCCCGCGCCCTCCCGGTTTTCACGGAGCTTTACGCCGAAAACACCTCCAAGCGCAGTGGCCTGTACCCGGGCGTGGAGGAAGGACTGGCCTACCTCAGGTCGGCCGGCTACCGCCTAGGCTGCGTGACCAACAAGGCCGAGCAGTTCACCCTGCCGCTCCTGCAGGATCTCGGTATCCGCGACTATTTCGAGATCGTGGTCAGCGGCGATACCCTGCCAAAGAAAAAGCCCGATCCGCTGCCGCTGCTGCATGCGGCCGAGCAGCTTGGGGTCACTCCAGCGGAGTCGCTCATGATCGGTGACTCGATCAGCGACGTGAAGGCCGCGCGTGCGGCCGGGTTCCAGATTATCTGCATGAGTTATGGTTATAATCATGACAAGAACATCCGCGACTACGATCCGGACGCCGTGATCGATTCCATGACGGAAGTCCGCGGGCTACTCGAACAGGCAGCGTGATGGACATGCAACGATTTCAGTTCAACAGTGTGGGTCAGCGTGGCTGGCGATGGTGGCGATAGCACCGTCGATAACCAGTCCTGCTTCACTGTTTGAAATGGAATCCTGTTCATGAACCGCGAACAATTCGACAAGCTCATCGGCGACGGCCACAATCGCGTACCGCTCGTGCGCGAGGTACTCGCCGACCTCGACACCCCGTTAAGCACCTACCTCAAGCTGGCCGCCGCGCCGTATTCCTACCTGTTCGAGTCCGTGCAGGGCGGGGAGAAATGGGGGCGCTACTCCTTCATCGGCCTGCCCTGCCGTACCGTGATCAAGGTGTGTGGTCACCGGGTCTTCGTCGAAGACACCGGTCGGCTGATCGAGGAGCACGAGGTCGAGGACCCGCTGGCCTGGATCGAGGCCTTCCAGCAGCAGTACCGGGTGGCCGAGGTCGAAGGGCTGCCGCGCTTCACCGGCGGGCTGGTCGGCTACTTCGGTTACGACACCATCCGCTACATCGAGCCGCGGCTGGCAAACGTCGACAAGCCCGATCCCATCGGCAGCCCGGACATCCTGCTGATGGTCTCCGAGGAGGTCGTCGCCTTCGATAACCTGAGCGGCAAGCTCTACCTCGTGGTGCATGCGCATCCTGACGGCTATGACGAGGCCATCGCCCGGCTCGATCGGCTGGAAAACCAGTTGCGTGACGCCACGCCGGTGTACCGGCCGGCCGCCGCCGCGCGCCATGTCACCGAGGACGACTTCGTCTCCGGTCTCACAGAGGACGGCTTCAAGGCCGCGGTGCAGAAGGCGCGTGAATACATCGTCGAGGGCGACATCATGCAGGTGGTGCTGTCGCAGCGCCTGTCGATTCCCTTCAAGGCGCGACCTCTGGATCTGTATCGCGCCCTGCGCAGCCTCAACCCCTCGCCCTATATGTTTTACCTCGACCTCGAGGACTTCCATGTGGTCGGCTCCTCGCCCGAGATCCTGGTTCGCCTGGAAGACGGGATGGTGACGGTGCGTCCCATCGCCGGCACCCGCAAGCGCGGGCGTGACGAGGCGCACGACAAGGCGCTGGAAGAGGAACTGCTCAACGATCCCAAGGAACTGGCCGAACACCTCATGCTCATCGATCTCGGGCGCAACGACGCCGGGCGCGTTAGCCAGACGGGCTCGGTGAAAGTCACGGACAAGATGGTGATCGAGCGCTACTCGCACGTCATGCACATCGTCTCCAACGTGGTCGGCAAGCTGAAGCCGGGCCTTGGCGCCATGGACGTGCTGCGCGCGACCTTCCCCGCGGGCACCGTGAGTGGCGCGCCCAAGATCCGCGCCATGGAGATCATCGACGAGTTGGAGCCGGTCAAGCGCGGCGTGTACGCGGGCGCGGTGGGTTACCTCTCCTGGAACGGCAACATGGATACGGCGATCGCCATCCGCACCTCGGTGATCAAGAACGACATGCTGCACATTCAGGCCGGTGCCGGCGTGGTCTACGATTCGCAGCCCGACCTGGAGTGGAAGGAGACCATGAACAAGGGGCGCGCGACCTTCCGCGCGGTGGCCATGGCCGAGGCCGGCCTCGATGGCGCGCATGAGTAGGGGAGAGCCGACATGATCCTGATGATCGACAACTACGACTCCTTCACCTACAACCTCGTGCAGTACCTGGGCGAGCTCGGTGCCGAGGTGCGCGTGGAGCGCAACGACTGCGTCACCCTCGACGACATCGAGGCCATGCGGCCCGAACGCATCATGATTTCGCCCGGGCCGTGCACCCCGAACGAAGCGGGCGTGTCACTGGACGTCATCCGGCATTTCGCCGGCCGGCTGCCGATTCTTGGCGTGTGTCTCGGTCACCAGAGCATCGGCCAGGCGTTTGGCGGCAAGGTGGTGCACGCGCGCGAGATCATGCACGGCAAGACCTCGCTGATCCATCACGAGAACACCGGCGTGTTCGCCGGCCTGCCGAATCCCTTCGAGGCCACCCGCTACCATTCGCTGGTGATCGAGAAGGAAAGCCTGCCGGACTGCCTGGAAATCACCGCGTGGACGGCGGCCGCCGATGGCGGTATCGACGAGATCATGGGCGTGCGCCACAAGGAGCATGCCATTGAGGGCGTGCAGTTCCACCCCGAGTCCATACTCACGCAGCACGGCCATGCGCTGTTGGAGAACTTCCTGCAAATGCAGGCGCGATGAGGAGCCAGACATGAACATGCAAGAGGCGATTCGTGCCGTCACCGAACACCATGACCTCAGCAGCGAGCAGATGACCGCGGCGATGCGTCTGATCATGACCGGCGAGGCCACCCCGGCCCAGATCGGCGGTTTTCTCGTCGGCCTGCGCATGAAGGGCGAGACGGTCGACGAGGTGGCCGCCGCCGCGGGCGTGATGCGCGAACTGTCCACGCGGGTGATCGTGAACACGGATCACCTGGTCGATACCTGCGGCACCGGTGGTGACGCCTCCGGTACCTTCAACATCTCCACCGCCAGCGCCTTCGTCACCGCCGCCGCCGGCGCCCGGGTGGCCAAGCACGGCAACCGCTCGGTCTCAAGCAAGTGCGGCAGTGCTGACGTGCTGGAGACCGCCGGGGTGAACCTCGACCTGGGTCACGAGGAGGTCGCGCGCTGCGTGAACGAGATCGGCGTGGGCTTCCTGTTCGCGCCGAAGCATCACGGTGCCATGAAATACGCCGTCGGCCCGCGCAAGGAGATGGGTGTACGCACCATCTTCAACGTGCTGGGGCCGCTCACCAACCCGGCTGGCGCGCCCAACCAGGTGCTCGGCGTGTTCAGCCACGGCTGGCTGCGGCCGCTGGCCGAGGTGCTTCAGCGCCTGGGCAGCCGCCACGTGATGGTCGTGCACGCCCGCGACGGGCTGGACGAGATCTCCATCGGCACGCCGACCCAGGTGGCCGAACTGAAGAACGGCGAGATCGCCGAGTACGTCATTTCCCCCGAGGACTTCGGCCTGATCACCACCGATCTGGATGCGGTCCGGGTATCCAGCGCCGGCGAGAGCCTGGCCATGCTGCGCAGCGTGCTCAATAACACGCCGGGTCCGGCGCGCGACATCGTCGCCCTCAATGCGGGGGCGGCCATCTACACCGCCGGGGTCGTCGACGACCTGGTCGCGGGCGTGGCCCGCGCCCAGCAGGTGATCGCCTCGGGCGCGGCCGCCGAGAAGTTCCAGCAGCTCATCGACCTCAGCAATTCCTTCAAGGCCCAGGCGGGCTAGGGGCGGACAGATGCAAGACACCCCCGACATCCTGGTCAGGATCCTGGACCGCAAGCGCGAGGAGATCAGCGAGCGTTCGGCCCGCGCGCCGCTGGCCGCGCTCAGGGACTACGCGGACGCGGCGCCCGCCGTGCGGCCCTTCCTCGGTGCGCTCGAGGCGCGAATCCTGCGCGGCGAGCCGGCGGTGATTGCCGAGATCAAGAAGGCCAGCCCAAGCAAGGGCCTGCTGCGCGCGGACTTCGATCCCGAGGCGATCGCCCGCAGCTACGAGGCCGGCGGTGCCGCCTGCCTGTCCGTGCTCACGGATCACGACTTCTTCCAGGGGGCCGAGGCCTACCTCGAGGATGCCCGTGCGGCCTGCAGCCTGCCGGTGCTGCGCAAGGACTTCATGATCGACCCCTACCAGGTCTGGGAGGCGCGGGTGATGGGGGCGGATTGCATCCTTCTCATCGTTTCCGCCCTGGACGACGCCACCCTGGTGGAACTGACTGCACTCGCCCACGAGCTGGGCATGAATGTGCTGGTGGAGGTGCATGATGCCGAGGAGCTCGAGCGGGCCCTGCGCCTGGAGACCCGTTTGATCGGTATCAACAACCGCAATCTGCGGACGTTCGAGACCACGCTCGATACCACGCTCGGGCTGCTCGACCGCATCCCGGATGATCGCCTGGTGGTCACGGAGAGCGCAATCCATACCGCCGCCGATGTGCGCCTGATGCGGGAGCACGGGGTACACGCCTTCCTGGTCGGCGAGGCCTTCATGCGCGCCGATGATCCCGGGAGGAGGCTGGCCGAGCTGTTTGGGATGCCCGCCTGAAAGGCGAGGCGTCAGGGGTGAGGCGTGTTGCCGGCGGTGAGGTGATCAGCGCGTGCCGTAGAGGACGATGGTCTTGCCGCGGGCATGCAGCAGGCCCTCGGCCTCCAGCTCCTTGAGCACGCGACCGGCCATCTCGCGGGAGCATCCGACCATCTTGGCCAGTTCCTGGCGGGTGATGCGGATCTGCATGCCGTCCGGGTGGGTCATGGCGTCTGGCTGCTTGGCGAGGTTGAGCAGCGTGTGGGCGATGCGCCCCGTCACGTCGACGTAGGCGAGGTCCATCACCTTGCGGTTGGTCTCGCGCAGGCGCGCGGCCATCTGCGCGGCCAGCGCGAAGAGGATATCCGGATCTTCGCGCGCCACGCGGCGGAATTCCGTGTAGGTCATCTCCGCGATGGTGCATTCTTGGCGAGCCACCACCAGTGCGGCACGACCTTCCTCTTCCTCGCTGAACAGGCCCATCTCACCGAAGAAGTCCCCGGGGTTGAGGTAGGCGAGCACGATTTCGTGGTCCTCCTCGTCCTCGATCATTACGCTGACCGAACCCTCGATGATATAGTAAAGTGATTCGGGCTTGTCGCCAGCGTGGATGATGATCGAGCGCGCAGGATAGTGCTTCCGGTGGCAATGCCCCAGAAAGCGTTCCAGTGCCGGGTTCGCCGGCGGTTTCTTGATTCTCAGTTGATCCATGCGCATGGCGAGGTGTCCCCTGTTCCGCGCCCAAGTGTATGCCAAGCCTGACAATATTGTCGAACGCAAATATCGGGAAGTGTGACGAATTATGAAAGCACGCGTGAAGTGGCTCGATTACATGAGTTTCGTCGGCGAATCGGGCAGTGGCCATTCGGTGGTGATGGACGGCGCCCCCGAGGCGGGCGGGCGAAATCTGGGCATTCGCCCCATGGAAATGCTGCTGCTGGGCATGGGCGGGTGTACGGCCTTCGACGTGGTCATGATCCTGAAGAAGGCCCGCCAGGACATCGTCGACTGCGAGGTGCATCTGGAGGCCGAACGTGCCGACACCGAGCCCAAGGTCTTCACGAAGATTCACGCGCACTTCGTGATCGTGGGGCGTGATCTGTCGCAAAAGCACGTGCAGCGGGCCGTCGACCTGTCGGCCGAGAAATACTGCTCGGCGTCCATCATGCTCGGCAAGACCGCCGAGATCACGCACGATTACGAAATCCGCGAAGCCTGCGAGTAGTCCCGGCATGAGCAACGATGCCAACGTCGCCTTCGAGGCCCTGGTCGCGGCCTATTACGAGGCCTGGTTTCGCTATCACCCGGAGCGGGCGGTCGATGTGGGCGTCGACGGCTACGCCCATCTGCTACGGCCCTACGGTGACGACGAGATTGGTGCGCTGGTGGCCCTCAACGAGAAGCTGCTGGCCGAACTCGAGCTCATCCGGGTCGACGACCTGAGCCCCGATCACCGCATCGACCTGGATGTGCTGGAAGGCGCCGCCCACCTCGAGATCCGTGAGCTGCGCGAGTCCGACTGGCGTCACCACAATCCGGGTGAGTTCCTGCCGGTGGATGCCATCCACCAGCTCTTCCTCAAGCCGGTGAAGGACTTCCCGGGCGCCCTGCGTGCGCGGCTGGCGCAGATCCCTGCCTACCTGCGCGGGGCTCGCAGTCACCTCCTGGAGACACCGTCGCTGGTACCGGTACTGTGGGCCGAGTCGGCGCATCAGACGGCGCGTGCCGGGGTCGACTACCTGCGCAGTCTCGAACAGCACCCCCGGGTGCTGCACGAGCTTGGTCGGGACGGCCTGCACGGGCTGGTCGAGCCGGCCGCCCAGGCGCTCACCGAGTTCGCGCATTTCCTCGAATCGGACCTTGGCCCGCAGTGCGAGGGCGACTTCGCCTGCGGTCGCGCCCATTTCGACCGCTTGCTGGCCCAGCGCCACTTTCTCGACGTGGATGCCGACGCGCTCCATGCCTTCGGCCGCGAGCTCTTCGACATCACCGCCCGCAACCTGCGCGACGTGACCCGCGAGCTCAGTGGACAGGACGACCCGGCGGTGCTGCTGGCGCGGATCCGGGCGGAACACCCGGCGGCCGACGACCTGGTGGAGGCCTACCGGCAGGCAATGGAGCGGGCCCGTGCCTTCGTCGTCGCGCAGGACCTGGTGACCCTCCCGGAGGCGCAGGTCCTTCATGTCGTGGAAACGCCGTCGTTCCTGCGCCATCAGATTCCGTTCGCGGCCTACGTCGAACCGGCGGCCAACGACCCCGAGCAGGCGGGTTACTACTACGTGACCCCGCCGGAGGGTGATGCGCTGCTGGCCGAGCACCACTACCTGGGCATCGCCCACACCGGGGTGCACGAGGCCTGGCCGGGGCATCACCTGCAGTTCGTCACCGCCCACCGGCGGGCTGAGTCACGCAGTCTGCCCCGGCTGCTCAATCCCTCGGCCACCCTCTACGAGGGCTGGGCGCTCTACTGCGAATCGCTGATGCACGAGCAGGGCTTTCTCGGCCGCCCCGAATCGCGCTTCGTGTTGCTGCACGACCGGCTGTGGCGCGCCCTGCGCATCCTCATCGACGTCGAGCTGCATACCCGCGGGCTGCCGCTGGACGAGGCGGCCGAACGCATGGTCGAGACGCTGGGGTTTACCTATTCACAGGCCATGGGCGAGCTGACCTGGTACAGCATGGCCCCCACCGTGCCCATGGGCTACGCTACCGGCTGGGGGCTGGTCAACGCGGTGCGCGACCGGTTAAGGTTGACCCCCGGGTTCGAGCTCAAGGCCTTCCACGACGGCCTGCTGGCCAGTGGCTCTATCGCCCTTCCGCTGGTGGTGCGCCACCAGTTTGGCGAGCCGACCTGGCAGTCGGCCCGTAACATGATATTCGGGGCGCGGTCCTGACGGATCCGCGCCGGAACCAACGGAGGTACGCCGTGTCGAATCGACCACCTGCGACCGGTGGCATGCGCCACGTGGCCCTGAACGTGCGGGATCTGCCCGCCTGCGAGCATTTCTACGTGGATCTGCTGGGTATGCGGGTGGAGTGGCGGCCCGACCCGGACAACCTCTACCTCACTTCGGGCTGCGACAACCTCGCCTTGCACAAGGCCGCGGGGGAGATTCTCGACCACGGCCAGCGGCTGGATCACATCGGTTTCATCCTGCGATCCGAGACCGATGTCGATGCGTGGTACGCGTTCCTCACCGGCCACGATGTGCCGGTGGAGAAGCCGCCGCGCACCCATCGCGATGGGGCCCGCAGCTTCTACTGCCGGGACCCGGAGGGCAATGTGGTGCAGATGATCTATCATCCCCCTGTGGCCACCGTCTGCCAGGACGCCTGAGCCGGCCGGCCGGGAGCAAAAACCACTGTGATCGGGGGCGTGCTATGGCACAATGTCGCCCCTTTTTTCTTTGCCGATGGCCTGGCCACGTCAGCCCATCGTATTACGCTGGATATTCCGGAGGACACCTTCGTTGGTTGAGCGCATGAACAAGAAGCTGAAGCTGCACGGTTTCAACAACCTGACCAAGACCCTGAGCTTCAACATCTACGATATCTGCTATGCCAAGGACGAGCAGCATCGCAAGGAATACATCGAGTACATCGACGAGGTATACAACGCGGAGCGTCTCACCCAGATCCTGACGGACGTGGTGGATATTATCGGCGCGAACATCCTCGATATCTCGCGACAGGACTACGATCCGCAGGGCGCCAGCGTCACCATGCTTATCTCCGAGGAGCCGGTCGCCGCCGAGCACCTGCCCAACACGCCGGCGCCCGGTCCGCTGCCGGAGACGGTGGTCGCGCACCTGGACAAGAGCCACGTCACGGTCCACACCTACCCGGAGAGCCACCCGGACAACGGCATCAGCACCTTCCGGGCGGACATCGATGTCTCGACCTGCGGGCGCATCTCGCCGCTGCGCGCGCTCAACTACCTGATCCACAGCTTCGATTCGGACATCGTCACGCTGGATTACCGCGTGCGTGGCTTCACCCGTGACATCCGCGGCAAGAAGCACTTCATCGACCACAAGATCACCTCGATCCAGAACTACCTGTCGCGCGACACCAAGCGCCGTTACGAGATGATCGACGTCAACGTCTACCAGGAATACCTCTTCCACACGAAGATGATCCTGAAGGAGTTCGACATCGACAACTACCTCTTCGGCCTGGGGCGCGGCGACTACAGCGCCAAGGAACTGCGCGAGATCGAAAAGCGCCTGCGCCGCGAGATGCAGGAGATCTTCTACGGGCAGAACATGACCGGCGCCTGAGGCCGGCCGCCTTGCCCGGACACGAAAAAGCCCCGACTGATCGGGGCTTTTTCGTGTCCGGCAGGTGATCCGACGGCCGCATGTGCTACAGCCAGTAGGCCGTCTTCGTCATTACCTTCGACATCAGTGGCATCATGAACTTGCGCACGGGCAGGGGTAGTTTTGCCCCGCCGGCCTCCAGCGCCACCGTGGCGTGATGCGCCTCGTCCTCCTTCATCTGTTCCAGGACGGCCCGGCTCTTCAGGTCGTCGGCCGGCAGCCGCTTCAGGTGGTCCCCCAGGTGGCGTACCACCTGATGCTCGGTCTCGGTGACGAAGCCCAGGCTCCACTTGTCGCCGATGGCGCCGGCCACCGCCCCGATGGTGAACGAGCCCCAGTACCAGAAGGGGCCGAGGTGGCTCTTGTGCGAGCCCAGCTCCGCGATGCGTTTCTCGGTCCAGGCCAGGTGGTCGTTCTCCTCCATGGCTGCACGGTGCATCTGTTCGCGGATGTCCTCGCGTTTCGCGGTCAGCGCCTGGCCCTGGTAGAGCCCCTGCGCGGAGACCTCGCCCGCGTGGTTGATGCGCATCAGCCGCCCGGCGAGTTCGCGCTCGGCATCGGTCATGTCCGCCTTCTCCGGCAGGCCATCGGCCGGGTTACGGCGGTCGGTCACGGGGGAGCGCCCGTAGACCGTGCGCAGGGACTGGTCGATCTCGGCGAGGAACTGGTCGATGAGGGTCATCTTTCGCATGGGGGAAGGGTACTGCTGCGGCCGGGGATGGGCAAGCGGCGTGGCCGGAGAACGCGGGCGATGGCGTCTGCGGAAATCACGCAGGCCGTCGCTCGTCCGTGATCAGCCGCAGGCAGCCCCGCTTTCCGTGCCCATGCCCGTCGCCTTACCCGTCACCGGTCGCGCCCGCCGGGGACGGATGCCGTTCTATCGGTTCCATCCGCGGGCTCATGCAGTGCCGCCATCTGCCGCGCCAGCAGCGAGATCGGATGCAGGACCTCGATTTCGAGCCCCTCGGCCGCGATGCCGGCGCGCAGGTGCAGGGCGCAGCCGACGTTGCTGGTGACCAGGATGTCGGGCCTGAGGGCGCGCAGGTGCACGAGCTTGTCTTCCCGCAGGCTGTCGGCCATCTCCGGCTGACTCAGCATATAGCTGCCGGCCGCGCCGCAGCAGCGGGCATTGTCCGGCAGGTCGACGAGCTCGATGCCCGGGATCGATTCGAGCACCCGGCGTGGCCCGGCGGCGGCCTTGAGCGCGTGGGTGAGCGAGCAGGGGGCGTGAATCGCCACGCGGGCATGCAGGGCGGCGAGGGCGGGGACGCGTGTCGCCAGTGCCTCGGCCACAAACTGGCTGACGTCGACTACGCGATTCGCGAATGCCTCTCCGGCCGCCGTCTCGTCGTGCCGGCCATAGTCGGCGAGCACGGCGCTGCAGCCGCTGGCCGTGCCGATGATGGCCTGGTAGGGCGCGTCGAAGGCGGCGAGGTTGCGCGCCATCAGTGCCCGGGCGCGCTCTACGCGTCCCGCGTGCTGGTCGATCGCGCCGCAGCAGCCCTGGTGCGGCGGGATATCGACCCGGTAACCCAGTGCCGCCAGTACCGCGACGGCATCGGCCAGGGTACGCCGGTCTAACACCTCGCTCGCGCAGCCGGTGAACAGCGCTACCGTGGGGCCCGCGCCGGCCCCCTTCACGGCGTGGGGCCGGGCCGGCGACAGGTAGCCCTCCCACCGGGCGAGGCCCATGGCGCGCAACAGCCCGCTGTTGCGCGCCAGGCGCTGCAGGCCGCTGACCTGGTAAAACCGTAGGGCCCGTGTGGCTACGCGCCTGAGACCGCGCGAATCGATAAACTGTTGCCCGAGCCGTGCGCCCGGTCCCTGTGGGCGTCGCTCGGCGAGAGTCTCGCGCACGGCATCGATCAGGTCGCCGTAAGGCACGCCGGACGGGCAGACCGATTCGCAGGCCCGGCAGGCGAGGCAACCGTCCAGGTGCGCCAGCAGGTGCTCGTCCACGGCCAGCTGCCCCGTGTTGAGGCCCTGCATGAGTGCGATGCGCCCGCGCGGCGAGTCCGCCTCGTGACGCGTCTTGCCGTAGGTTGGGCAGTGCGGCAGGCACATGCCGCACATCACGCAACGGTCAGTGGCTGCCAGTTTCGGGTTGAGCAGCGAGGCGGGCGCGGGTTTGTTAGGATTCAGGGCCACAATAACTCTGGAGGGTGAATGCTTCGTCAGTCGATCTATGTTAGCAGCCTCTGCCTGTGGGCCGTGAGTGCCATGGCGCAGGAGCCGGGCGAGAACCCCGTGGCGGACGCGGCCGGCGGCGAGTGGAGCGGCTCGGCCGAGCTCGGCGCCACCGTCACCAGCGGCAACTCCGACACGCGCAACCTCAACGGCAAGGCCGAGGCCCTGTACGAGCGCGCACGCTGGCGCCATACCACCCGGGCCGAGGCCCTGCTTGCCTCCGACTCGGGGGAGGACACCGCGGAACGCTACGTGGCTTCCTACCAGGCGGACTACAAAAAGACCGAGCGTAGCTATATCTACGGCACGGTGCGCGGCGAAGTGGACAAGTTCAGTGGCTATGACTACCGTCTCTCGGAGGCAGTCGGTTACGGTCACCGCTTCTGGGAAGCCGGCGACAAGGGCTATTTCGATCTCGAGGCCGGTCCCGGTTTGCGCCAGAGCAAACCCGAGGACGGGGTCCGCGAGGACGAGGCCATCCTGCGCATGGCTGCCAAATACCGCAACAGCTGGACGCCGACTACGCGTTTCAGCCAGGACGTGATCGTCGAGTCGGGTAGTGACAACACCTTCACCGAGTCGGTCACCGGCCTGAAGGTGCGGATCAACAGTGCGCTCGCCATGAAGCTCAGTGTCACGGTCAAGCACAACAGCAGCGTGCCGATCGACACCGAGAAGACCGATACGATCAGCGCCATTACCCTCGTCTACGATTTCTGAGCCGGAGGCGTACCGCGCCCATGAGCTATTACAAGCATCACGTGTTCTTCTGCACCAACCAGCGCGCACCGGGCCAGCAGGCCTGCGAGAACTGCGGTGCCAGCAAGCAACGCGCCTATGCGAAGGCGCGGATCAAGGAACTGGGGCTCAGCGGGAAGGGCGGTGTGCGCATCAACACCGCCGGCTGCCTGGATCGCTGCAGCGAGGGGCCCGTGATCGTCGTCTACCCTGACGAGACCTGGTATACCTACGTCGATCAGGAAGACATCGACGAGATCATCGAGGAGCACCTGGTGAACGGCCGCCCGGTCGAGCGCCTCAAGATTTGACCGCTCGCCGGGCCGTACGAGCCCGGCGCCACCCCACCGTTGACCGGCCGCCCCGGGCCCGGGGCGCCGGCTGCCTCTCGCATGACAAAAAAATGAAAACAGGGGTTGACATCACGGATTGGTATATTAGAAAATACTTACATGCTGATTGAGCGGCTTCATGTCGACATTCAGTGGACTCCTCCATCCTCCTTTGGTGGTATTTAGCGCGGCCCTCCCCTCTTTGCCGCGCTTTTTTTTGCCCGTAATTCAGAGGTTCGGCCGCAGGCCAGGGGTCCCCGGGCCGGGTTCGGGCGCTTTTGGCGTGCCGGGCACTTGTCACCCCGGTCTCAATCAAGTAATATCTCGCGCCTTTCCTTGGATAGAACGTACCTGTTTGGAGCGTTTGGATGAAAACTGTAAGCGCCAAGCCGGCTGAAGTCCGTCGCGACTGGTTTGTGGTTGACGCCACGGGCAAGACCCTGGGTCGCCTGGCGACCGAAATCGCCCACCGTCTGCGCGGTAAGCACAAGCCGATTTACACGCCGCACGTCGATACCGGCGACTACATCGTGGTGGTGAACGCCTCCAAGGTACGCGTGACCGGCAACAAGATGCAGGACAAGGTGTACTACCATCACACCGGTTACATCGGTAACATGAAGTCCATCAACCTGCAGGACATGATGGACAAGGCACCTGAGCGCGCCATCGAGATCGCGGTCAAGGGCATGCTGCCCAAGAACCCGCTGGGCCGCGCCATGTTCAAGAAGCTCAAGGTCTACGCCGGCCCGGAGCACAACCATCAGGCCCAGCAGCCCCAGGCGCTGGACATCTGATCAGCCATCTGAAGAGCATTGACAATGGCAGCTACTGAACAGTATTACGGAACCGGTCGTCGCAAGAGCTCGGCCGCGCGTGTCTTCCTGCGTCCGGGCAAGGGCCAGATCCTGGTCAATCGTCGCCCGCTGGACGAGTTCTTCGGTCGTGAGACCTCCCGCATGATCGTGCGCCAGCCGCTCGAAGCCGCGGAAATGACCGAGAAGTTCGACATCCACGTCACCGTGGAAGGCGGCGGCGCCTCTGGCCAGGCCGGTGCCATCCGCCTGGGCATCGCCCGCGCACTCGTCAACTACGACGAAGCCATGCGCGGCGAGATGCGCAAGCACGGCTACCTGACTCGCGACGCCCGCGAAGTCGAGCGCAAGAAGGTCGGCCTGCGCAAGGCCCGCCGCGCTACCCAGTTCTCCAAGCGTTAATCACGTCTGGAATCGACCCGACCGGGCCGCTCGCGGCCCGGTCGGGTCATGAGCGAACTGGCAGGTATTGTCGCGAAGTACGAGACGCCTTAGGCTTAAAGCTCATTGGGGAATCGTCTAACGGCAGGACAGCGGACTCTGACTCCGTCAATCTAGGTTCGAATCCTAGTTCCCCAGCCAACATGAGAAAGGCCCGCCCTGTGCGGGCCTTTTTCATGTTCGAAGGGGAGCGGGAGGCGGAGCTCCGTTCGAATAGCCCGCCGGGAGCGGGCTATCGCGAGCGTTAGCGAGTCCGAAGGATCGGGCACAGGAACGTGCCCGACAATCCTAGTTCCCCAGCCAATACAAAACCCCGCTGTTTTTCAGCGGTTTTTTTTGGCTCCGGATCTAGGGGTGAGAACCCAGGCGGTTCGAATAGCCCGCCGGGAGTGGGCTGACGCGAGCGTTAGCGAGTCCGCGGGACCGGGCACAGGACGCGCCCGGCAATCCTGGTTCCCCAGCCAACATGAGAAAGGCCCGCCCTGTGCGGGCCTTTGTCATGATGGCGTTAGGGGATAGGCGTCAGGCGTCAGGCGAAAAGTCTAGGCGCCACAGAGGGCACAGCGGTCACAGAGCGGGGTCTGTGCGCGTAGGAGCCGAGCCCCCTCGGCGATAATGACCATGCCGGATGTGGCTCCACCGGCCAGAGGGCTGGCCTCCTGCCTGAGGCGTGAGGCGTGAGGCGCAAAATACGCCTCCTGCCTCCCGCCTCGTGCCATCAGAGCTCGCGGGCGGCGATCAGGCCGATGGCGAAGTCCTGCGCGCCCAGGATGGCGGCCTGGGTGGTGGCGACGTTGACGTTCATCGCCGCCTGGGTGAGCAGGATCTGGTCGGCCTGCAGGCCGATGTTGTCCGACATGACCAGGATCTGGTCGCCCATTTCCAGGATGCGGTTGGCCATCACGCCGATGTCGGCCGACAGCTGCAGCATGCTCTTGAGCGAGTCATAGAGCGTGGGATCGCGCGTGATGGCCTGCAGGCTGCCGATGGCAATGACGTAGCCGTCCACGGCGGTGGCCAGCGAGGTCAGCATCAGCGAGAGGTTCCCCAGCTCAACCAGCGTGGTGGCGCTGCTCGTGAGCGTGTTGCTGGCGGTGTCCGCGGCGAGGGTGGCCTCCATGGACTTGACCTGCTCGAGGAAGCTGCGCACGTCGCTGGCGACACTGGCCATCTGTGCGTCCATGGTCCAGGGATGGAAGGCGACCGCCATCATACGGGCGGCGAGCCACTCGCCCTGGGCGATGAGGCTGGTCAGGCTCAGGTCGTAACTCGCCGTTTCCACGACCGAGACGAGGGTGAGCGCATTGGTCTGGGTCTGCAGGATGGCCTGGGTGGTGAGTACGACGTTCTGGTTCTGCAGTTCCTGGGTGGCGATGATGCGGTCCGCCATCAGGCCGATGTTGTCGCTCATGACCAGGATCTTGTCGGCCATCTCGCCGATGCGGTCGGCCATGGTGCCGATATCGCTGGAAAGCTGCAGCATGGCGGTGATGCCGTCCTTCAGGGTCAGCGCGTCGGCGGTGGTCGACAGGGCATCGAGATCGAGCGACAGGCGCAGGGCCTCGTTGGCGATACCCAGGCCCGTGACGGACAGCTCGTCGAAGGCGTCCATGGTGGCGGCGTCCACGCTCAGTGGGGCGGCCAGGCTGGCCTCCACCGCCGTGATGCTGTTGACGAGATCGCGGGCGGCCTGGTTGGCGTCGACCAGCGGGCCGCAGACGGAGTCCGCGCTCAGGTTGATGCCTTCGAGCTGGGTTTCGAGGCTCGCGGCCTGTGCATTGAGGGCAGCGAGGTCGGTGTTGACGTCGGCGCGGGCTGGCAGCGCATAGGCCAGCAGCAGGGCCAGTGCGAACAGCGCGGCCGGCAGGCGACGGGAAAGCATGTTAGTCATCGTGATGTCTCCGTGTAACGGCGCCGCTTACAGGCCGAAGTTGCGAATGACGGCCAGCGTGGTGGTCTGTGCCGTGAGCACGGAGCTTTCCGTCAGTTCGATGTTGGTTTGCTGGATGTTCTGTGTCTCGACGATACGATCGGCCATCACGCCGATGTTGTCGGCCATGACGATGATCTTGTCGGACATTTCCATGATGCGGCCGGACATGACGCCGATGTCGGCGGTGAGCCGCAGCATGCTGGCGGTGGCGTCGCGCAACACGGCGTTGTCGGTGAGCGGCGCCAGGGTTTCGATGGCACGGGCGTAGTTTTCCAGCGACAGGGCCAGCGCCCGGTGCAGGTAGCTCAGGTCGCCGAGCAGCGTGAGGGTGTCGCCATTGATGTAGTGGCTGGCCCCCTGGCTCGTCTCCATCGCCCAGGTGTAGAGGTCGAAGGTGCGCGTCAGCACGGCCGTGGTGGACGTCTCCAGGGCCAGGAGCTCGCTCGCCATGTTGGTCTCGTTCAGCGTCACGCCATCCATCTGGGAGGACAGGGCGCCGCCGTCGCTGGCAATCAGGCCCAGCGAGAGGTTGTAGGCAATGGTAGAGAGACTGTCGGAGAGCGCCACCATGTTCTGCTGGGTAGTGAGCATCGCGGCCTGGACCAGTGCCACGTTCTGGTTCTGCAGTTGCTGGGTGAGCAGGATGCGATCGGCCATCAGCACGATGTTGTCGGCCATGACCAGGATGCGGTCGGCCATCTCCAGGATGCGGTTGGCCATGGTGCCGATGTCGTCCGAGAGCCGGAGCATGGCGCTCAGCGCGGCGCGGTACTCGAACAGCTCCTGGACGTCCTCGATGCCGCGCAGCTCCCAGGACAGGCGAACCATCTCGTCGGCCATGCCGAGGCTCACGGCACTCAGTGTGTCGAGGGAGGTCATGTCTTCGGTCGTGAGTGAGAGCGGACTCGTCAGCTGCGCGGTGACCGCCTCCAGGCTGGCGGTATAGTCGGCGATCGAGGTGTTCAGCGTGCCCAGGGTAGAGCAATTACCACCGGTGGCGAAGCTGAAGCTGGCCAGTTCGTCTTCCAGTGCGCCGATCTCGGTCGTCAGCATGCCCAGGTCCTCCGTCAGCGCGGCGTGGGCATTAAGGGACAGCAATGACAGCAGTAGCCAGAGCGTTGCGGCGCGAAGTGTGGGGATACGCATGGTTGGGGCCTCGGCAAGTAACAGAGATGTACCCGCTGTGTTCGCACGCATTGGCGCGGTATGCTGGGTCATCGTGAGTCGAATGCTGCAGGCTGGGTGCCCGCGGTCGGTCAATATAACAAATATTAAGTATATTATTAACTGCTAATGGACTTGCCGCGCCTTAGGGGCCCCGGGCAACCCGTTGATTCAGGAGGCGAGCGCGTACCCATGGACCAGGCGGACTTTGACATCCGGGCCGGCACCGTCCGGGACCTTGACGCCGTCAACGCGGTCATCACGGCGGCGGTGATGGGCTGGGACCTGCCGGAACGGGTAAAGCGGCTGTCGCTGCCCTCCTACCGGTACGATGCGATCGCCCTCGGACACCTGGACATGGTGGTAGCCGTGCAGGGAGACCGCGTGATCGGGGTGGCGGCCTGGGAGTCGGCGCACCCGCGCGACGCGCCCGGCGGCGCCCCGGCCTTGCTGCTGCACGGGTTGTATGTCGATCCGGCCTGGCAACGGCGTGGTGTCGGGCGGCGCCTGCTGGCGGCTGTCACCCGTGCAGCGGTGGCGGACGAGGTGGCCGGCGTCCTGGTCAAGGCGCAGGTGGATGCTCGCGACTTCTTCGCCGCGAGCGGTTTTGCCGCGATCGATGTGGAGGATCCCGCGCGACACTATGCCCACCGCTACTGGTTGCCGATGCGCTGACCGCCGCCACCGTCTTCACTGCACCCCAGGCAACCCGCCGCGCGACACATAGACCCCGCGCTATGCACCGGGTAGAAAAATCCAACTGGTCACCACAGGACATCCGACGCCATGCTCATGCCGTGTCTTTCAGTTCATCGAGTCGGTGCGGCACAGGTGTCCGGTTGGTCGTGTGGGCACGCGCGGCCGCGCCATAGGAGGCGGCATGCAGAGTGCTTCGGTTGGGCGGGCAGGGATGACAGAACGAGGCGGGGATCGCCTGTCACCCGATGTCACGTCTCTCGGCAGGCGGCTCGCGCCGGTCCTGGGCGCGGGATGGTGGGTCGGTGTCGAGTATGCACTGGTCGATGATTGTGCCTGCCGATGGGAGCGCTGGGGGAAGCCCCTGGCCGGCACGTCGGGCGCGGACGCCGTTCTCGGCGCACTGGCCACGTGCCTGCACGCGCGTCCCCACGATTGCCTGCGCCTCGTGGCGGAGCACTGGGGCATGCGCGCGCGGGTGATTCTGCCCGTGCGCGAGTACTAGGCGGCACTTCCCAGCCAGAAGCTCACGTTCTTTTCCAGGAATTCGTCCCACGACATGTAGTGGGAGCCGTCACAGGAAAAGGTCAGGCTGATCATGCCGTTGAAGATGTTGATGGAGGCCGAGCGCAGGTAGACGGTCTCGTCGGCGAAGCGCAGCTTGCGCATTTCTGTCAGGATCTCGCCAATGACATCGCGCGGGGTCAGTGCCTCTGCCGGGTAGTTGCGCTTCGGGTAGGCGAGGCAGACGTCCGGATCGCTCAGTGCATCGTGCTGCAGCAGGCGATAGCGGTAGGGGTCGTCGTAGGTCCACACGGTGGCGCGGCTGCTGGAGAAATGCAGCACGCACTGGAACACGCCGCGCTCGGTAATCAGTTCCTCGAGGATCGACATGGCCTGTTCGATGTTCTGATCCATGAGACTTTCGACGCGTGTCTGCTGGAACAGCGTGCCACGGATGGCCGCATCGCCCTTGATCTGGCGCCACTGGGTCGATTCCTCGTAGAGCTCGGCGGTCACCGGCAGGTTGCGCAGGTCGAAGTCTGCGCCGATGAAGCCCACCACCTCGTCGTCCCTGTGCACGAGCTGCAGGGCCGTCAGCGATGGCCGCCGGCCCAGCAGGCTGATGTAGGCGTCAGAGAGCAGGAAGCCCGTGGCCGGGACCACCTCCTTCATGTAGGGGCGCTGCGAACGGTCACGTCCGTAGTGCTCCGGGAGCAGGCCGGAGCGCGATACGTTGTCCGTGATCTGCACACCGTTGGTGTTGAGCGCGTAGAGAAAGGTGCAGTAGGGCACGTTCTCCAGACTCTCGCCGAGTACGCCGTCCAGCGCCTCGCGGTGCCCCCAGACGGGCGCGCAGGCCGCGGCCACGCGTGCCAGCGGTTCGGCCAGCATGCCTTCCAGCGACTGGCGCTGCTTCTGGATGCTCTCTTTGAGTGATTCCATGCGTTTGTATTTTCTTGGTTCTCGGGTAACGGTGCCGCGCAGGGCCTGCCGGGAAATATACCGGGCATCGCCCCGGCTTGCGAGGTTGCAGGTCACATCGCGGCCGAGTGGCCGGGCTGGGCGTGGCGCGGGCGACGCGCAGGGGGGCGAGGAACCCCCTGCGGCGGCTCCCGCAATGATGGGCCGCCGCAGGGTAGGTCGCTAGTCGTGGACGATGATCCAGTGCCTGTTCGCATCCACGTCGATGGTCATGTGGAAGCGGTCGATCTCGTCGGCGATTTCCTTCAGGCGGGGTGCCTGGTTGCGCTCGGCCAGGGTGCCGAGCCCCGCTTCCGCGTCGCAGCTTACGATTACCCCGTCGTCGGTGATCTCGCGGCAGTGCAGCGCCTCGCCGTCGAGTCTCAGGTCCATCTCCTCCGGCATGTCGAGGATGAAGGGTTCGAGGCGCCGGATCTGCAGTTTGGCCTTGGCCAGTGCGCGGCCATCGTCCCAGGCCAGGTGGGGCATGTTGCTGTAGCCTCTCATGACGGACCTCCTTGATCTGCCTGTTCAGAGGTATCCCGGAGTCTAGAAGCCGCGCTCGATTCCGTCCAGCAACGGGGCGAGGTGGATCGCAGGCACAAAAAAACCCCGCCCGAGGGCGGGGTTCCTGAAATCGCCTTGGCGATTACTGCTTAGTCGCGAACGACGTTGGCAGCCTGCGGGCCTTTCGGTCCCTGCTGGATGTCGAAGGTCACTTTTTCGCCTTCGGCCAGCGTCTTGAAGCCCGAGCCCTGAATCGCGGAGAAGTGGACGAACACGTCGTCGCCACCGGCGTCCTGCGAGATAAAGCCAAAGCCCTTGGATTCGTTAAACCACTTCACGGTACCTGTCGCCATGATGTTCACCTTCTTGAACTACTTAAACTATTGCATATATAACGGGTCTTGCGTGCAGATCATGAGATGGGTCGTTCGGGAGGTAAACCTGGCGGGACACTACCTAAACTGCCTAAACCACAAACTGCAGCAAAGTCACTATACGTCAACCTCTGGCGGAAAACTACTGCATTTTGCCGCCGCCAGGGTCCGCGCGCCGGGCACCGGCGTGGGGCGAGATACCCGATATTGGTAGGGAACTGATCCCATTCGTGTTACTCTAACGCTTCATGTTTGTCGCGGCGCCACCCAAGGGGCCGCAAAGTACCCCCCAAGAAGCAAGACTGCTGTGTGGCTGGTACGGCAAACCGGCCGCGGCGTGTCTGTTCCCCTTTCGGGTTTTCGCTCCGCACTTCATCGCATCGGGCCGCCGCATGTTCGCATACGGCACGGGTCCATCCAGAGGTATTTCCACAATATGTCATTTTCCGATCTTGGCCTGTCGGCCGAGCTGTTGCGTGCTGTTTCCGATCAGGGTTACGACACGCCGACCCCCATCCAGGCCAAGGCCATCCCGATCATCATCGCCGGCCATGACGTCATGGCCAGTGCCCAGACGGGCACCGGCAAGACGGCGGCCTTCACCCTGCCCCTGCTGCAGCGCCTCGGCGCGGCCAATAACGGCGGCAAGCGCCGGGTGCGCATGCTGGTACTGGCCCCGACCCGTGAACTGGCCGACCAGGTCGCAGAGAGCGTGCGTACCTACGGGCGGCATCAGCAGCTGCGCACGGCCGTGATCTACGGCGGTGTGAATATCCGTCCCCAGATCAACGCCCTGCAGGCCGGTGTCGACATCGTCGTCGCCACCCCGGGTCGTCTCATCGATCACCTGGACCGCCGCACGGTGGATCTGTCCGCCGTCGAGACCGTGGTGCTCGACGAGGCCGACCGCATGCTCGACATGGGCTTCATCAAGCCCATGGAGCGCATCCTCGGCCAGGTGCCGAAGACCCGTCAGACCCTGCTGTTTTCCGCCACCTTCTCCGACGGCATCCGCAAGCTGGCCCAGCGCTTCCTGCGTTCGCCCGAGGTGATCGAGGTGGCGCGCAACAACTCGGCCGCCGAGTCCGTGGCGCAGGAGGCCCATTGGGTCGATCGCGGCCGCAAGCGCGAGCTGCTGAGCCATCTCATCGGTGCCAACAACTGGCGCCAGGTGCTGGTGTTTACCCGTACCAAGCGCGGCGCCGACCGCCTGGCCCTGCAGCTCTCGCAGGACGGCATCGACGCCATGGCCATTCACGGCGACAAGAGCCAGGGTCAGCGCACCCGTGCCCTGACCGCGTTCAAGCGCCAGCGCGTGCGTGCACTGGTGGCCACCGACGTGGCCGCGCGTGGCATCGACATCGATCGCCTGCCGCACGTGGTCAACTACGAGCTGCCGGATAATGCCGAGGACTACGTCCATCGCATCGGTCGTACCGGGCGCGGCGGTCAGCAGGGTAGCGCGATCTCGCTGGTCGCGGGTGACGAACGCGGCCAGTTCGCCGCCATTCAGAAGCTTGTGAGCGGCAACCTGAAGGCGACCGTCGTGCCCGGGTTCGAGCCGAGCCCGGGTAGCGATCGCGCCCCTCGCCCTGAGGCGCGTCGCGGCAAGCCGCGTCCCGCCTCCCCCCGCGCCGGCCGCCCGCCGCACAAGGGCCTCGCGCCCCAGGGTGCGGCCCGTAACGGGCGTCAGAAGCCGGGGCGAGGCGCCTCCCGAAAATCCGTGTAGGAGAAGTCGATGTTAACGATGTACGTGGGCAATCTGCCCCCTGAGACCCGGGAAAACGACGTCGAGGAGCTGTTCTCGCAGTTCGGCAAGGTGCGCGGGGTGAAGATGTCGCGTGACGTCTTCTCCGGCAAATGCCGCGGTTTTGCCTTCGTCGATATGGAAGGTCACGAGGCCCGCGCCGCGATCGCCGGTCTGGACGGCTCCGAGTTCAACGGCCGCCCGCTGCGGGTGAATCAGGAACGAGCGAAGGATGCCAAGGGCCGCGGCCGTCGCCGCTAACCGGCGGCGCTGTACCCGATGAACCCGAGCCGGGCCGCTGTACAATAGCGGCCCGGCTTTTTTGATGGACCCCGTATCTGCATGGAGCCAACATGGCCCTCTTGACGTTTCGCGATGTCGTCGTGACCTACGGCAATCCGCCGTTGCTGGACCGCGTGAGCTTTCAGATCGAGCGCGGCGAACGCCTGTGCCTGGTCGGCCGTAACGGTGCCGGCAAGTCCACCCTGCTGCGGCTGGTCTCGGGTGAACTCACGCCGGACGACGGGCAGATCACCCGTAACCAGGGCCTGCGCATCGCGCGGCTCGAACAGGAGGTGCCGCGGGATGCCACGGGCAGTGTGTTCGACGTGGTCGCCAGTGGTCTGGGCAAGGCGGGTGAACTGCTGCGGCGCTACCACGCCATCACCCACGCGATCGCCGAGGATCCCAGCGCGGCCCGCATGGACGAGCTGGAGCGCTGCCAGCACGAACTCGAGGCCGTCGACGGCTGGGACATGAACCAGCGGGTGGAGGCCACCATCTCGCGCCTGCAGCTCGATCCGGAAGTCGCCATGTCCGCCCTCTCCGGCGGGCTCAAGCGCCGCGTTTTGCTGGCCCGCGCCCTGGTGGGCGACCCCGACCTGCTGTTGCTCGACGAGCCCACCAACCACCTCGACATCGAGGCCATCACCTGGCTCGAACAGTTCCTGCTCGACTGGAACGGTGCACTGCTGTTCATTACCCATGACCGCGCCTTTCTGCAGCGGCTGGCCACCCGCATCATCGAGCTGGACCGTGGCCGTCTGACCGACTGGCCGGGCGACTACGACACCTACCTGCGCCGCAAGCAGGAGGCGCTGGAGGCCGAGGAACGGCAGAATGCCCTGTTCGACAAGAAGCTGGCCCAGGAAGAGGCCTGGATACGCCAGGGCATCAAGGCGCGGCGCACGCGCAACGAGGGCCGCGTGCGCGCGCTCAAACAGTTGCGCGAGGAGCGCCGCGAACGGCGGGGGCAGGTGGGCAAGGCGCGCATGCAGATCCAGGAGGCCGAGCGCTCCGGCAAAATCGTGGTCGAGGCCGAGGACGTGCGTTTCGAGTACCATGGCCAGCCGGTGATCCGCGACCTCACCACCACCATCATGCGCGGCGATAAGGTGGGCATCATCGGCCCCAACGGCGCCGGCAAGACCACGTTGCTGCGCCTGCTGCTGGGCGACCTCGAGCCGCAGGCGGGTCGCATCAAGCGGGGCGCAAACCTGGAGATCGCCTACTTCGACCAGTACCGCGCGATCCTGGACGAGGAAAAGACGGTGCAGGACAACGTGGGCGAGGGGCGCGACATGCTGACCATCAACGGTCAGCCGCGTCACGTGCTGAGCTACCTGCAGGACTTCCTGTTCACGCCGCAGCGTGCGCGCCAGCCGGTCAAGGCCCTGTCGGGCGGCGAGCGCAATCGCCTGTTGCTGGCGCGTCTGTTCACGCGTCCGTCCAACGTACTGGTGCTTGACGAACCCACCAATGACCTCGATGCCGACACCCTTGATCTCCTCGAGGAGCTGTTGATGGACTATGAGGGCACGGTGTTGCTGGTGAGTCATGACCGCGCCTTCCTCGATCACGTGGTCACCAGCACCCTGGTGTTCGAGGGTGACGGCGTGGTCAACGAGTACGTGGGCGGATACGAGGACTGGTTGCGCCAGCGCTCGGCACCCGCGACGGCGCCGAAGGAGGGCAGCCCGGCCCCTCGTCCCGCGGCGACGCCGACGCCGACCCCGGCTGCGCCGAAGCCGGCCAGGCTCTCGTACAAGGACCAGCGCGAACTGGACCAGTTGCCTGCGCGTATCGAGGCCCTGGAGCAGACCCAGGCCGAACTGCACGCGGCGATGGCCGACCCGGCGTTCTACAAGCAGGATCCGGACGGCATCGCGACGACGCAGGCCCGGCTGGCCGCGGTCGAGGCGGAGCTCGAGACGGCCTTTGCGCGCTGGGAGGTACTGGAGGCGCTGCGCAACGGCAGCTGATCCGCACAGCTGGGGGCGATGGAGCCGGTGGACACGGGGCGGTTTTCCCGATCGGCCGCTCTGCATCCCTCCATGCGCCCGCCCGTTACACCACGACCCTGCTTCCCCGGTAGACCATTTCCCTTTTCGGCTCGACACTGCTGTCCAACTCGCGGGTGGCCTGCGGTGGCCGGCCCTGATCGACCGCCTGTCCGCGATAGACCTGGCCGGGATTGGAACCCACGAACTTTTCGTGCAGGGGCCTGCGGAAGTTGTCGTCGAGGCGTTGCCGGCAGTCGGGTCCTGCGACGCGATAGTGCAGTGCGCTCAGGTGGTCGCATAGCGTGTACGCCAGCTTTTCGGCCTTCTTGTCTCGCGCCTCGCGCGCAGCGTCGAAGAGATTCTCCATCACGTGCGGGTCCTCGAGGTCGATCTCAACGCCGTGATCCTGCTGTAACACACGGCGCAACTGGATGACGATGCGCATGGTCTCGGCATCGAGTGGCTGTTCGAAAGGCTGTTTGAAAGGCATGTCGGACTGATCCCTCAACGCGTCATGGTGTTCTTCACAGTGCAGCAGGTTTCATGCCATCCATGGCAGTCGCGGTGCGACGCGACCGGGCCGGCTGCCGACGCCCCGGCGCGGTACGCCCGTGTCCGTCATACACGATGGCGGTGCGCGTTTTACGGTTTCATGACAGATGCACACCGCGCACCCGCGTAGCGCGAACCGCGTCGCGGTTTCAAACATTCGGGTTTTTGCGCTCTTACCCTCCTGCTGCTGCCTGTAGTATGTTTCGCCGCGCCTTGGGTGTCCGCATGAGGCCCCGGCCAGCAGGAGTACTTCCCCGTCAATATGGAGTGTGACTCATGAAAAAAATCCTTCTCGTCCCTGTCATCGCCAGCGTGTTGCTGGCACTTGCCACGTCCCTGGTCTCGGCCGCTCCCGCCGCCGATGTTCCCAAGAAGAAGCAGACCACGCTCGGCCTCTACATGAGCGCCAAGGAGGCCTACGACCATATGCAGGCCAACGGTGAACAGACGCTGTTCATCGACGTGCGCTCGCACGCGGAAGTGAACTTTCTGGGTATGCCGACCGTGGCCGACGCCAACGTGCCGTACATGCAGCTCAGCGAATGGTATGCCTTCGATGAAAAGAAGCAGAGCTACGTGATGGATGTGAACAGCGAGTTCGCCACGGAGATCGAACGTCGCCTCAAGGCCAAGGGGCTTGGCAAGGACGATATGGTCATCGTGCTGTGCCGCTCCGGTGATCGTTCCGCGAAGGCCGCCGATCTGCTGGCGCAGCTCGGCTACAGCCGCGTATACAGCGTGACCGAGGGTTACGAGGGTGACGTGGCCAAGGACGGTACGCAGGCCGGCCAGCGCGTAGTCAACGGCTGGCGCAACGCGGGTCTGCCGTGGACCTACAAGCTCGACCGCGCGAAGCTTTCCCGCGTCGCGGCGAACTGATCGGATTCAACCTCCTGCTGCCAGGGCCGCCATGCTTGCATGGCGGCCCTTTTCGTTATGGGGTGTCGATTACAGTACGGGGGCGAACAGCCGGGCGACGCGGTGCGCGATCCGTGCGGGCAGGCGGACCGAGCGTACCGTCTGCGCGTCCAGCGGTGTGCTCACGGTGAAGTCTTCATCCAGCATGGCCTCGACCTCGCCGGCAAACCGCGGGCAGGCGGAAATCACCGTGACCTCGAAGTTGAGTCGTAGCGAACGGTTGTCGAGGTTACTGGTGCCGATGACGCTGATGCGGTCGTCGACCAGCGTCACCTTCTGGTGCAGGAATCCCCGTTCGTGCAGGTGGACGCGGATGCCCGCGGGCACGGCATCCGCATAGTAGGCCCGGGCGGCCAGGTTCACCAGACGGTTGTCGGGGTTGCGCGGCGCGAGGATACGGACCTCCACGCCGCGCAGCACGGCCAGTCGCAGGGCGTTCATCACGGACGAGTCCGGCACGAAGTACGGACTCACGATCCACAGGCGGCGTCGCGCCATGTTGATGAGCTGGGTGAAGAGCAGGGAGCCCGTTTCCTGCTCGTCCGCCGGTCCGGTAGGCACCACCAGTACCGGCTGGTCACCATCCGCTGCCGGCCTCGCCGCCCAGTCCAGCGTCGGTACCACACCCGTCACCCAGTGCCAGTCCTCGACGAAGGCGAGCTGCGCGGCGAGCACCGCGGGGCCCCTGAGTGCCACGTGGGTATCGCGCCAGGGCGTCAGCGTGGGGTCGAGCCCCAGGTATTCGTCGCCCACGTTGTGACCGCCGACGAAGGCCTGCTCGCCGTCGATGACCAGTATCTTGCGGTGATTGCGAAAGTTGATGTGCAGGCGGCTGCGGCGGTCGGTCCCGGCGTTGAAGGCCTCCACCTCGATGCCCAGTTCACGCAGGGACTCGACGTAGCGTTCCGGCAGTTCGCGGCTGCCGATCGCGTCGTACAGGAAATACACGCGCACCCCGCGGGCGCTGCAATCGGCCAGCGCCTGTTTGAAGCGCTGCCCGAGGCCATCGTTGCGCACGATGAAAAATTGCGCCAGCACATAGGTTTTTGCCTCGCGCAGGGCGTGGAAGATGGCATCGAAGGTCGGTTCGCCGTCGATCAGCAGTTGCAGGTGATTGGCGCGCGTGAAGGGGGTGCGGGCGAGCCGTTCCAGGGCGCGGAAGGCCGTGCCCTCCCCACCCAGGTCGGCGCGATACTCCGGCGGGAAGTCACGCGCGAGGTCGCGGGCGATGTGATTGATGCGCAGATCGCCGGCACGACGCGCATGTACATAGCCCTGGAAGCGGTTACGCCCAAAGAGGAAGTACAGCGGCAGCGACAGGAACGGAAAACTCACCAGCGCCACCGACCAGGCGACGGCGCCCTGCGAGGTGCGTACGGTCATGATGGCGCGCACCGCCGTGATGATGGCGATGATCTCGATCAATGCGTAGCCGATGGAGGCGAGCAGTCCCCAGCTGATGCCTGCGCTCGTCATGCAGCGGCTTTCCGTACGAGGGTTTTCATTCTCTGGTCAGTGTAGCAACGACGCCCCGGCGGCGCTTGTCCCCGTGTTTCGAGCCTGCCTATAATGACGCATAAATTGTAAGGGTAAGCAGGCGCGTCACCGCCCGGTGCGACCACGGTCGCAATCAACCAAGGAGGACACATGAGCTTCATGCCCTGGACGGACGAACTTTCCATTGGCATCGACCTGATCGACGAGCAGCACCGCTGGCTGGTCGACAGTACGAATGCGTTGCACGATGAGATCTCCAGGCCCGAACCCAGCCGCGCGGCGATCGGTGAAATCCTGTTCGGGCTGGTGGATTACACGATGAATCATTTCATCGTCGAGGAGGAACTCTTCCAGCGGTATGGGTACGATTCGGAGGCGGCGCACAAGGCCGAGCACAACGCCTTTACCGCGAGTGTCACCCGTCTGCTGGACCGGCACGAGGCCGGCGAGGCCGTGGATGAGGAGGCGCTGACGCTCCTGAAGGACTGGCTCACCCACCACATCCTCAAGGTCGACAAGGCCTATGTGCCGTGGATGAAGGAGAACGGTATCCGTTAGGGCAGGGGGCGTACCCGGAACCAGCCGGCGATGCTCATGCGGCTGCGATGGGTCACCGCGACCTCGTGCGGGACGTGCTCGCTCAGAAAGGTCACCAGCGTGCCGCCCTCGGGCCGGATTGATTCGAAGACCCGTTCGCCGTCGAAGAGATTGAGCTCGCCGCCATCCCAGGGACGCCAGCGCGCATTGAGGTAGGCGACGATCGTCACGCGCCGCAGGTTACTGTTGTTGAAGCTGTCGAGATGCCGCTCATAGTGTGCGCCTGGCGGATACAGCGCGAAGTGTGCCTCGAAGTCTTCCAGGCCGAGGAACAGCTCACGGTTCAGTGTCTCGCGCAGCGTCTCCATCTGCCCAAGAAACGCGCGCTGGGCGTCGGTCTCGCCGTTCAGCCAGCGGATCTGGTCACCGCGGATGTCGCGGCGGAGCTGCAGCTCGTCATCCTTTCCGATGCGTGCGGCGCGCAGCCGGTCCTCGCGATGCAGGAGGCGCAGCTCGCGACGCAGCGCTGCGACCAGCTCGGGCGCGAAAAAGCCGGGGCGCAGGCTGTAGCCCCGGTCCACGAGTTCGTCGACCACGGCAAGCGGGTCGGCCTCGGGCGCGGCGGGCAGTGGCAGGGCGAATTCCATGGCGGGCGGCTCTCACGGGGTGAAGGCGGGGCAACTATTGCCCCAAAACGGGTGGCGGGCAACAAAAATCGAACCGGTCCGCGCGTCCCGGTCATGGAACATCGGGCATGAATGACCGGGACGCCCGCGTTACATCTCCTCCACTTCGTCGAGTTCCTCGGCCTCCTCGACGTCGTCGGCACTGAGGTCGATGTCGAAGTCATCGAAGTCCGCGTCCTCGTCGTCCTGCAGCCGCGGTTCCTGGGTAGCGGCCCGGCCACTGTCGCGCTCGGGCAGGTTGAGGATGCGTGCGCCACGGGTCCTGAACTCGTGGCGGGCGGCCTCGAACGCCGCCTTGAGCTCGCCCACCACCGACTGCTCGTCGTCGTGCAGCTCGCGCAGTTTCGGCTCGGCGATATCGCGCCGGTATTCGAGAATCCTGCCGCGTGACAGGTTGAACACATAGAGGGTGTGCGGGTTGCCGGTGTTGAGTCGCTCGTCGATCGCCACCGGCGAGCTCTTTTCACCCGCGTCGAGATAACCGAACCAGATCGTGGACTTGCTCATGTGACAGGCCTCCAGAAACGAAAACCGGGAGCGGAGCGGGGAGGGACCCCATTGAGACGGATATTAGCCATCCCTGATTCACTGTCCAGCACATTTTTCGCCCCTGCCAGGCGCGTTGGGTAGAATGCGCCTTCCCATCCTATTCGACCATGCCGCATGCCCGTTGCTCCCCAGACACACCAGTTCGATGCAGACCTCGCCATCGTCGGCGGCGGGGCGGCCGGCCTCATGGCCGCCGTCTGGGCGGGCCGTGGTGCCCCGGGTGCGCGTATCGTGGTGCTGGACGGGGCGCGCCGGCCCGGGGCCAAGATCCTGGTCGCCGGTGGTGGTCGCTGCAACGTGACCCATGAGGTGGTTACCGAAGCGGATTTCAATGGCGGTTCGCGCAATACCATCCGGCGCATCCTGCGCGCCTGGCCGGTGGCCGCCACGCGCGATTTCTTCGAGGCGCTGGGGGTGCCACTCAAGCGCGAGCCCACGGGCAAGCTGTTTCCCGTGAGCGATTCCGCGCGTGATGTCCTGGCGGCCTTTCACGACGAGCTGCGTCGGCTCGGTATCCCGCTACGCGCCGGGCACCGCGTTGAACGCATCGAGGCGGCGGCGGGCGGGTTCCGGCTGACAGGCGCCTGGGGGGTCTGCCGCGCCCGGCAGGTGGTGCTGGCCACGGGCGGCAAGAGCCTGCCCAAGAGCGGCTCGGACGGCTCGGGCTATGCGCTGGCACAGTCACTGGGACACCACGTTCGCGGACCGCTGCTGCCCGCGCTGGTGCCGCTGGTACTGGCGAAGGAATCCGTGCTGCGCCAACTTGCCGGCGTGGCCATGCCGGCACGCCTCACGGTGCGCAGCGCGACCGGCAAGCCGCTGGCCCTGGCGGAGGGTGACGTGCTGTGTACCCACTTCGGTCTGTCCGGACCTGCGGTGCTGGATATCAGCCGGCACTGGCTGAGCGCGGTGCGCGAGGACCGCGGGGCGGAGTTGCATGCGAACTGGGTGCCGGGGCTGGCGTCGAGCGCGCTCGACGCGCAGCTGCGCGAGGGTGGGCGCAAGTCGGTGCGCAGTATCGTGCGCCAGTGGCTACCGCAGCGGCTGGCTGATGCGCTATGCACACTGGCGGGCATCGCCGCCGAGGCCACCTGTGCAGAACTGCCGCGCGAGCGGCGCCGCGAGCTGGTGGGCCTGCTCGCCGACATGCCCCTGCCCGTGGTCGGCGACCGGGGGTTTGCCTATGCGGAAGTAACGGCGGGTGGTGTACCGCTGTCGGAGGTCGACCCGCGCAGTCTGCGCTCGCGCGTCTGCAACGGCCTCTACCTGGTGGGCGAGATACTGGATGTGGACGGGCGCATCGGCGGCTTCAACTTTCAGTGGGCCTGGGCTAGCGGGTATCTCGCGGGCAAGGCGGCGGCCGCTGCCTTGCGCGAGCCGCTTGTCGTGCAGTAATCATTCCCCGACCAGCCACTCCACGCGCGTATAGCCCTCGCCCGCGGGTGATAGCCGTTGCCACAGCGCGGGGAGCAGTTCGGCGAGTTGCGTGTCGAGCTGCCAGGGTGGGTTGATGAACAGCATGCCGGAGCCGTTGAGGCGGTCGCGGCGATCGTCCGGCAGCACCGTGAGTTCGGCTACCAGTAGCCGCCGCCAGCCGCGGGCCATCACCGAATCCAGAAAGCGCGTGGCGATCGCACGCTGGTGGATGGGATACCAGATCGCATAGCAGCCGGTGGCCCAGCGGCGCAGCCCGCTGGCCAGCGCATCGACCAGGCGGCGGTACTCGTCGCGGCCCTCGTAGGCTGGGTCGATCAGCACCAGCCCGCGACGTTCGAGCGGGGGCAGGAAGGACTTGAGGGCCTGGTAGCCGTCCATGTGGTGAACGGTCACCTGCCGGTCGCCGGCGAATTCCGACACCAGCACATCGTGATCCTTGCGGTTCAGTTCGCAGAGGATCATGCGGTCGGTCGGGCGCAGGAGGTGGCGCGCGACGCGCGGTGAACCGGGGTAGAAGCGCAGCGGCCCGCGCGGGTTCACGGCGTGTACCGCGTCCAGGTAGGGGGTAAGCGCGTGCGGCAGGCCGGTAACGTCCCACAGGCGCCCGATGCCGTCGCGGTATTCGCCGGTCTTCTGCGCGCTCTCGTGGGCCAGGTCGTAGCGCCCGCAGCCGGCATGGGTCTCGAGGTAGCACAAGGGCTTGTCCTTGCGCCCGAGGGCCTCGAGCGCGAGGACCAGCGCGGCGTGCTTGAAGACGTCGGCGACGTTGCCGGCGTGAAAGGCGTGGCGATAACCGAGCATGCAGGATTCCGGGGTCAGGCACGGGTGCAGGGCGCACCATGCGCGGGTTGGCTACGGTCACCAAACCCAGCGAGCGGCAGGGTGCGGCGGTGGGCGAGGATCACCGGCGTCGCGCGCGATGCCCCTCAAAGCCGGTCGCCAGGTCCGCGCCCGTTCTGAACGGAAAGAACATGCCCTGACCACCTGCGCCGCGAAGGCGACGGTGGCCGGGCAGTGCTACGCAGGCGAGTCGCTCCGGCCCCGGGTCGCTGTCGCGACCCGGGGCCGGACGGCATCACTCGGGAACGACGTTGGCCGCCTGCGGACCCTTCGGGCCCTGCTGGACGTCGAAGGTCACCTTCTGGCCTTCACGCAGGGTGCGAAAACCCTCGGCACTGATGGCGCTGTAGTGGACGAACACATCGTCGCCACCGTTGTCCTGTGCGATGAAACCAAAACCCTTGGTTTCGTTGAACCACTTGACGGTACCGGTTGCCATGCTGCTTTCCTCGAACACGAAACAAGAAGCGGACCCGCCTGTCCGGACAGGAAATGAACACACTTCCCAGGATACTTGGCGAGTACGGTTTTATTATCATGAAAAGAAACCGGGTGTGAAAGCGTTTTCTGCGGCCGCATCCGTGAACAATTGGTGACCGGACAGCCTGTGCTGTACGGCACTGACGAAGGGGGATCTGATGTCCGATACGCTGGTTGATGTCCACTGGCTGCGGCGGCATTTCGCTGCACCCGGCGTGGTCGTGGTCGATTGCCGATTTGTCCTGGGCGACCCGCAGGCCGGTCGCCGCGCCTATCTTGCCGGCCATGTCCCGGGCGCGGTCTACGCCAACCTGGAGCAGGACCTCTCCGGGCCGACCGGTCCGCTCACCGGCCGGCACCCGCTGCCGGACCCAGCGGCGCTGGCGCAGTGCTTCGCCGCCTGGGGGATCGGTCCCGCAACGCGGGTGGTCGCCTGCGACGATGCGGGTGGCGCCATGGCCGCGCGCCTGTGGTGGCTCGCACGCTGGCTCGGCCACGCACACACCGCGGTGCTCGATGGCGGATACGCGGCCTGGCTTGCGGCGGGACTGCCAGTGGATACACGCGTGCCGGCCGCGCGGCAGGGAGGCTTCGTGGCGCGACCGGCGGATGCCTTGTGGGTGGCGACGGACGAGGTGACTGCGGCGCTGGCCGCGGGCACCGGTGTCCTGCTCGATGCGCGCGCGCCGGCCCGGTTTGACGGCGAGGAGGAGCCGATCGACCCCGTCGCGGGTCACGTGCCGGGCGCGCTGAACCGCCCCTTCAGCGCCAACCTCGACGGCCAGCAGCGCTTCCTGCCCCCCGCTGTCCTGCGGGCCGCCTTCGAGACGCTGCTGGCAGGCCGCGCGCCGCGAACGGTCATGCACATGTGTGGCTCGGGGGTGACGGCCTGTCACAACCTGCTGGCGATGGAAGTGGCGGGGCTAGCCGGCTCGCGACTTTATGCGGGCTCCTGGAGCGAGTGGATCCGCGACCCGGCGCGGCCGGTGGTGGCACGCCAGGGCGACTGACGCGGGAGCGCCCGGACCTCGCGGCTCAGGCCGGCGCGCCGAGGCGCTCGGGCTGCCCGGTGTTCTCGCGCACGGCGTACCAGAGCTCGCCCTGCGGGTTGACGCGCCGGGTCTGGCCTTCCAGGGCCTGCATGGGCACGTGGGTCATGCGCCCGTGCCAGTAGCCGATGAGCATGCCCGTCTTGCCCGCCATGGCGGCGTGCACCGCCGCCCTTGCCAGCCGGTCGCAGAAGATCTGGTCCGTGGGATTGGCCGGCGTGGAGCGGACCAGGTAGCTCGGGTCGATGTACTTGAGTACCGCGGGTTGCCCGAGCTCCGTGAAATGCGTCTTGATGCGGTCGCGCAGCAGGGTGCCGATGTCGCCCAGCGCCTGGTTGCCCGAGGCGTCCCTGCCGAGCGTCTCAGGATCGAAGCAGTTCTGGCCCGCGCCTTCCGCGGCCACGATCACGGCGTGATCCTTGCGCGCGAGCCGCGCCTCCAGCCAGCCGAGCAGGTCATCGAGTTCGAATGGCACTTCGGGGATCAGCACCAGGTTCGCGTTGCCCGCGGCGAGCGCCGCCGTGGCGGCGATGAAGCCGGCATGTCGACCCATGAGTTTCACCAGGCCCACTCCGCGCGGGGCCCCCTTGGCCTCCACCTCGGCCGCGCGCACGGACTGCATGGCAATGGCCACTGCAGTCTCGAAACCAAAGGCGCGGCGCACGTAGGGGATGTCGTTGTCGATGGTCTTGGGAATGCCGACCACGCCGATGTCGAGCCCGCGGTTGCGGACCTCCTGCTGGATGGCAGCGGCCCCGCGCATCGTGCCATCGCCGCCGACCGTGAACAGCACGTCGATGTCGCGTCCGGCCAGTGCGTCCACCAGCGTGGCGGTTGGCGGGGTGCCGCGGGACGAGCCGAGAATGGTGCCGCCCTCGAGGTGGATATTGCTCACGCGCTCGGGCGTGAGCGTCACCGCTGGCGGGGCATCCGGGCCGAGGCCATTATAGCCGTAGCGGATGCCAAGGATCTCCCGGCAACCGTAGTGATACCAGAGCTGCATCACAATGCCGCGGATCACGCTGTTGAGTCCCGGGCTCAGTCCCCCGCAGGTGACGATCGCCGCCCGCACGCGGGTGGGGTCGAAATGGATCCGGCGCCGTGGCCCGGCCAGCTCGAAGCCCACCGGCCGTGTGCCGCTTTCCACCGCCTCCTCGAGACCGCTCAGGTACGGGTCGCAGAGCAGCCGCTCGTCTTCGTCGATGAAGTGAGCATTCCCCTCGGTGGCAATCGGATTGTCGTGGCGGCAGGGGCCGAGATGATCGATCTCAAAGGATTGTCGGAAATTCATGTGATTGCGGGACGACGGCGTGGTGGCGATCCGGGGATCGTGTTATCCCTATTCAGGACGCATCGCCGGGAGGTGTCAAGCCAGCCATGGCCGTGGCTGGTGAAACGGGCGTATCATTTCGCCTCATCAGGATGAGCGGCGATGGATTGCACCAACTTTCGAGTACGCATGACGTGACCGACAACGCGCCGGCCCTGATTATTTCCCGAAACATCAGCCGCATGCTGGTGGCATCGTTTGCGGCCACCGCGCTTGCCCTGGTGGTGGCCGTCGGGTTGGGTATCGCCGGGCTGCACGCCACCCAGCAGTCGCTGGTCGAGGTGCTGCACGGTGAACAGCTGGCCTCGCGCGCGCTGTTTCGTATGGCCGAGGTGGCGCGCCAGCGAGTGGCCATACTGCACCGCATCCAGGCCTCGGACGATCCGTTCGAGGTCGAGGCGCAGCTGCAGGCGTTTTATGCACTCGGTGTCACGTTTGGCGAGGCGCGTGCCGAACTGGCCGGTCTGGAGATGCGTCCCGACGAGGTGGAGTTGCTGGCCGAGCAGCGACAGATTGCCATCGACATCGTGGGCCTGCAGCACGAGGTGATCGGCCTGGTGCAGGACGGTCATCGCCAGGAGGCGTGGCGCCTGCTGGTGGAAGACGTGCAGCCGTTGCAGACACGCATGCTGCAGACGCTCGTCGATGTGCTGGCGCTGTATTCGCAGCGTGGGCATGAACAGACCAGCCGGGCCACCCTGCTGGCCGAACGCATGTACTGGCTGTTGCTCGCGGTGGGCGGGGTCGGTCTGTTGCTGGTTGCGGTCGTCGCCGTATTCACCGTCCGCCACGTGGCCCGCAGCACGTCCACCATCGAGGCGCAGGCCACCCGCCTGGACGCCCTGCTCGGCGAGGCCGAGTTTCAGCGACAGGCGACGGATCGCCACAATATCGTCAGTGTCACCGACGCCACCGGCACCATCATCTACGCCAACGACAAGTTCTGCGAGGTCAGCCAGTACGCGCAGGCGGAACTGATCGGCAGCACCCACCGCCTGTTGCGCTCCGGCGTGCATGACGCCGCCTTTTATCGCGAGATGTGGATGTGTATCACTGCCGGGCGGGTCTGGCAGGGGGAGATCTGCAACCGCCGAAAAGACGGTAGCCTTTACTGGGTCGCCACCACGATCGTGCCGTTTCTGGACGAGCACGGCAGGCCCTACAAGTACGTCTCGGTACGCACCGAGATCACCCGAATCATGGAGGCTGAAGCCGTGCTGCGTCGCAGCCGGGACGAGCTGGAGGCGATGGTCAAGGAACGCACCGCCGCGCTGGCTCGCGAGGTCGGCGAGCGCAGGAAGCTGCAGGCGGAGCTCGAGGCGTTGGCCACCACCGACCCGCTGACCGGTGTGGCGAACCGGCGCGAGTTCAACACCGTGCTGCCGCAGGAGGTGCGCCGCGCCGCACGCTACGGTGCGCCGTTGTCACTGATCCTGATGGATATCGACCATTTCAAGCGGATCAACGACCAGCATGGCCACCCCGCCGGTGATGCGGTGCTTCAGTACTTTACCAGTCTGGTGCAGCGTCATGTGCGCGATCAGGACATGCTCGCCCGCTGGGGGGGTGAGGAGTTTGCATTGCTGTGTCCGCATACCGACATCGAGGCCGCCAGCCGGATCGCCGACAAGCTCCGCGCGCTGGTACGGGAACACGCATTCCCGCACGTCGCGAGCGTGACCTGCAGTTTCGGCGTCGCCCAGTGGCTGGCAGGCGAACAGCCGGCCGACCTGGTCGCGCGCGCGGACGCGGCCCTGTATGCGGCCAAGGGCGGTGGTCGTGACCAGGTGATGACCCATGCGTGAACCGGTGAGGAGCCGGCTACCCGAGGATGCCGGGTACCGCATCGAACGCACGAGGCGTGGCGTCTGGAAACGCTACCGCTACCCGGGCGGAGACGGTTACTCCGAGTTCACCTCGCACGCACGGCTTGGCGACTGGCCGTTGATCCATTACACGCGTGGTATCTGCCCCGAGACGGGGCGGCGCCGCGTGGCCCGCGGCGTGTTGGCCATCGGCCGCGTGGCCGTTGGCGGTATGGCCATCGGGCAGGCCGCCATCGGCATCATCGCCGTGGGGCAGTTGGGCCTCGGCCTGCTGTTCGGCCTGGGGCAGGCTGCGGCCGGCTGGTACGGGATCGGCCAGCTCGCCCTGGCGGTGGAGTTGGGTGCCGGCCAGCTCGCCGTAGGTGCGACCGCGATCGGCCAGCTGGCCTATAGCGAATACGTGCTGGCCCAGGCCGGATTCGGGACCCACGTGTGGGACCAGGAATCGGTCAACCCGGAGGCGCGGTGCCATTTCCTGGAGCTGTGGGACCGCCTGCGCCGCTGATCCGTCGCGCAGGCGGTGCACCCTCCGGCCTAAGGTGCCTCCTCCGGCAGCTGCAGCGTGGCGTAGTCGCCCAGCGCGCGGCGCATCTCCTGGATGGAGGGCGGGATGGCGTCGGCGGGATTGTCCTCCCCGCCGCGACACACCAGGCGGTAGACGTCCGGCTGTTCCGCCGAACTCAGACGCATTTCCACCACTGTCTCTTATACACATCTGACGCTGCCGACGAAGAGGATAGTGTAGATCTCGGTGGTCGCCGTATCATTA
>OMKS01000224.1_pt1 | contig 52356 bp, 63 predicted proteins | sample 1674721 | NCBI WGS metagenome assembly OMKS01 (sample SAMN06264996, study PRJEB25208) | sediment metagenome | isolation source: hot spring sediment | place: USA: California | collected 2014-09-02 | reverse complement strand
GATTTGCCTTGTTATTCCTTCAATGTGCATTATAATTATTAGATAAGCAAAGGAGGCTTACTATGAAAAGACTTGTTCTTTTGTTTGCGGTATTGTGTGTGGCTGTGGGTATGAGTATGGCGTTGGATTACGGTGTCCGCGGAGGAGTTGCTCTGGGCAATATGGCTTTGGACCCTGAATTCGAGGAATGGGGCAGTTCTGATTTTGATGATGTGATCAAAATGGGCTTTTACGGCGGTTTTTTTATTCAGTACCCGTTGAGTGAGACCATGGGGCTTATGGGAGAGCTGAATTATATCCAGAAGGGTGACCGCTATCATCAAGAAGTCGATGGCGACAATCTCAACTACATCTTTTACGGCAAAGTCTTGGAGATGCCGATTCTTTTCTATTTTCTCCCCATGGAGAAGATGACTCTCTACGCCGGCCCTGTCTTGGGCTACGTTCTCAAAGGGGGGTACAAGTACAAGGTTTCCGTCGACGATCCTGCTATCTCCTGGTATGAAGGCCTGGATATGAATGAGTATATCAACCGCTTTGAGTTGAGTGCCGCCGCAGGCGGACGCTATCAGTTTGCCGGGAAATATTTCGGGGAAGTCCGCTATATTTACGGATTCTCAAACATATTTAAGGATGATACCGATGGTATGTTACCCGATGAAATGGAAGGCAAAACCAGCACATTGACCATCGGGTTTGGTGTGAACCTGTAAGCGAACAGGGTAAAAGGAGATTTACTATGAAAAAAATAATGATTTCTCTTATTTTGATTGTGGCTGTTGCCGCTATGGCCTCAGCGTTGAATTTGAATTACGGACTTCGCACCGGTTTGGCCATTGGCAATATGGCTGTGGATCCGGATCCTACCGAGAGTGAACCCGGATTGGAAAACAAGATGAAGATGGGCTTTTACTGCGGAATCTGGGCCCGTCATATGATGAATGAGAAGATAGGGATCACCGTAGAGCTTAACTATGTGGAGCAAGGAGATCGCTATACGGATGAGGGTTCGGGATTCACCGAACATGCGTATATGATCCAGAACACCCTGGAACTCCCCATTCTCTTCACCTATCTTCCTATGGAAAAGATGACTCTTTATGCCGGCCCCGTGCTGGGTTATGCCTTAAACGGCGGCATTAAAATGGTCTATGATGTTGATGATCCCGATGTGGCTGAGTACGTGGGCTATGATTTCGGCGAATGGCTGAACCGTTTTCAATTCAGCGCGGCAGCCGGCATCAAATATGAGATTACGGAGACGTTCTTTGGAGAAGTGCGTTATACCTACGGGTTCTCCATTGTCATCAGTGAAGACCAGGAGTTGATGTCAGAATATGTGGAAGCGATTCCGCGCACCCTGACCATCGGTATGGGGATTAATCTGTAATTTTTAATCTGTCTTGCGGCTCCCGCTTCAACGCGGGAGCCGTTTCATTTTAATATTGATAACCCGCCGCTTCACTTTCGGATGTCTCAACGCCCAGGCCCATGGCGATTCTGTTGACAAAATTGAAATACGAGATGATAAGATTTATATTGAGGATCTCTTCGTCAGAAAAGCCGGTTTTTTTCATCTTAACTACTGAGTTTTCAGTCACCGAAGAAGGATTTTCGGTCAAAGATTTTGCATAAGCCAGCATGGCAGATTGTTTCTCATTCAAAGGGACAGATGAAAAGTCATCGATAAAACGTTCAAGTTTCTCTCTGTCTTTCCAGTAGTAGTTAAGGGCCTCTCCGTGATGGCGGATGCAATAAGGGCATTGATTAGAGGCCGAGACAGTGACTGCAATCATTTCACGTTCTTCTCTGGTGAGTCCTGAACGGCTGAACATGATCGTCATGTAAAGGTCCATGTGATTTTTCAACGATTCCGGGTTCAGGCTGTGAATCGTGTGGATATGCGCCAGTTTCCCGCGTGATTTTTTTATCTGGTCATAACAGGTTTTCAGGGCTCCTTCAGCTTTTTCCGGGGGGATGACTTTGATCCATGCCATATTATTTCTCCTTTTTTGTTAGTATAGATCATGTATTGGGAGACGCCAGTATTTTGCTTAAGAATTCTTTTGTTCGCTCTTCCGCCGGCTCTGTGAACATCCTTTCCGGAGTTCCCGATTCCAGGAAGACGCCCTCGTCCATGAAGATGACCCGGTCGGCTGCCTCGCGGGCGAACCACATCTCATGGGTCACCACGATCATGGTCATCCCCTCTCTGGCCAACTCTTCCATAACCAGGAGGACTTCCCCGACCAGTTCCGGGTCCAGAGCGGATGTGGGCTCGTCAAAAAGCATAATCTTCGGTTCCATGGCCAGAGCCCGGGCAATGGCGACACGTTGTTTTTGTCCGCCGGAAAGGCTGGCCGGATAGGCTGTGGCTTTATCGGAAAGTCCGACCTTCTCAAGGAGCTGATATGCAAAAGAGGCTGCTTTCTTTCGGGGCATCTTTTTGACTTGCGTGGGCCCCTCGATCACATTTTCAAGGACGGTCATATGAGGAAAGAGGTTAAAGTGTTGAAAAACCATACCGACTTCCCGGCGTACCATGTTGATATCGCGGTCTGTATGATGGACATGGTTGCCTTCGACGAAAATTTCTCCGCTATCGCTTTCCTCCAGAAAGTTGATGCAGCGCAAAAGCGTTGATTTTCCCGAGCCGCTGGCACCGATAATGACAACGACCTCCCCTTCCTCCACATTCAGGCTGACTCCCCTTAGAACATGCAGTTGCCCGAAGCTTTTATGCAGGTCTTTGATTTGAATCATCATAGCTATCCCTTTCTATGCACGGCTGACAGACATTTTTGTTTCCCAGTGGTTGACTAAAAGAGTCAGCAGCCCTGTTAAAATAAGGTAAAAAACGGCTGCAATCGCCAGCATTTCCATCATCATATAATTGGAGGACGCCAGCTGTCGGGATGTGAGGACCAGTTCTCGGACAGTTACGGTGCTGGCCAGGGAGGAGTCTTTCAGAGCGATGATAAACTGGTTCCCCAGGGGAGGAAGCGCCCGCAGCATCGCCTGAGGGATGATGACCCTGCTCATGGCCTGCATATGGGTCATGCCAAGGGAGCGGGCTGCCTCCATCTGACCCCTATTGATGGACTGGATCGCCCCCCTGATGATCTCGGCGATATAAGCCCCGTTATGAACACCCAGCGCCAAAGCGGCAGAGGGAAGGGGGGCCAGGGCCACCAACCGAACCAGGCCGTAATAGACGACAAAGAGCTGAAGAAGCAGAGGAGTGCCCCGGATAAGGGCGATATATCCTTTAGAAGGGAGTGAAAGCCATTTCCGTGTTGAAAGACGTCCGAAGGCCATGGGAAAACCGATGAAAAGCCCGATAAGAATACCCAAAGTCGTGATTTTCAGCGTCATCCACGCAGCCGGCAGAAAATAAGGGACAAATTCAGATAGTTTAGTAAAATCCATGGATTTACCTCTCTTTTGGCAAAAATGATAAAAGACTTATTGCAGGCTTTCTGTCCCCGTTATCGGGGAATCTTTCCGGACGACAAGCTGGGCTCCGGAAATATAATAGGGGTCGCTAAAATCGACAATATTAAGCCGTCCTTCCGTAATAGCCATACTTCCCCAGACCCCGTCATAACGGCCTGCGCGCAAGCCTTCGATGATCCCGTCCCAGGCTGTGGTCACGGGTTTATAGCGGACGCCCAGTTTTTTGCAGACAGCTTTTGCAATTTCAACATCAAATCCGCTCAGTTCGTTTTTTTCATTATAATAATTAAAGGGAGGGTATCCTCCGCTCATGGCAAAGCTTAAAACGCCTTCTTTCAGAACCTTTTCCAGGGAGTCGTCCGATGCCGGCGCTTCATTGGGAAAGGTAACGGGCCTTGTCACATCAAGCATAATATCTGTACCGAAATATTTACGGCTGATTTCGGCATACGTACCGTCGGCGATGATCTGGTTCAAGGCTTTATTGATGGCCTGGCGAAGCGCATCATCCTCCTTTGACAAAGCGACGGCTATTGTTTCCCGATAAAGCAGATCCCCGGCTAATTTCAAATTGTCATAGCCCCCTTTTTCAATTCCGGTCAAAGCGACAAGCCGGTCGGTGATGACTGCATCCACTCTCCCGGTTGAAAGCTCCGTCAGGGTTTGATTGTCATCCTCGTAAAGTTTGACTTCGGCCACTCCGGGAAATTTTCGGGCCTCTTTTTCAAATGTTGTTCCTGTTACCACAGCCACCGTATAGCCTTCTTTTTTACTCGTGCCGAGCACCAGTAAAAGAAGAATGATTATCGCTACGGCGGCCACACCGGTCCATATTCCTTTTTTCGTCATCTTTCCTCCTTTCAAAAAACAATTGTCAGGTTTATACAATCCTGTGGATGTATCTTCACAAAGACGTTTTACAATGAGCCTCGTCTGCAACCTGTATAAATATGAGAAAAACATTTTTTGTAAGCGTCTGTCATTATATCAGAAAAAGGCAAAGCCGTCAAATTTGCACTTCTTTCGAAAAGAAACGGATTTCCTTTGATTCCGCTTTTCTTTTTCATTATGATAGGGGCGGAGGAAAAGCGATGATAAGGGAAATCACAGGTGACAGACAGGAAGAGATGATCCGTTTTCTGCAAAAAGACGGCCCCTTGGCGCTGTTTTTTATGGCAGACCTTGAGAATTTCGGGATAAAAAGCAACCGCCACTTTTTTTTGGGACAATACTGCCGCGGGGAATTGGCAAGTGTCGTCTTGGGGTTTTACCGCTCAAGAACCCTTTCTCTTTCCGGCCTGTCGGATCCGGATGAATTGTGCCCCGTTTTACAGCAAGGGGATTCTTTGGCAGGCGAGCGGTCTGTTGTTGAAGTGTTCAAAGCGATTCTTGAGCCGGAGAGTTTCAGAGAACAGTATTTTTTTCATTTAAAGAAATTATGTAGTGATTATTCTGTTTTCCCGGATATCCATGTCAATATGGCTGAGCCGGAAGATTGTGAAGAGCTTTTCGCCTTTCAAAAGGAGATCAAAGAGTTTGGTTTGGGCGGCGGGGATAAAGAGGCTTATTGCGATGCCTTGATGACGGGAACGGGACGGATCGCTTTCATCAGAAAAGAGGGCAAGATCATCGCTTCAGCTTCTTCCGTGGCAGAATACGGGAGCGGCGCGATGATCACGGCTGTGGCGACGCATCCTTTTTATCGGGGCAAAGGATACGCGACAGCCTGCATGAAGGCCCTTTGCCGGGTATTGTTAAATGAGGGAAAACAGCCGTCTCTCTTTTTTGATAATCCCCGGGCAGGGCATATCTATCAGTCACTCGGTTTTAAACAAGCCGGGTTTTGGGGTATGGGCACGATAAGAAAGGGAAAATGATGATAAAAAAAGGATTGGCATTATTCATGACGTTGTTCGGTATTTTGGATTTTATTTCGCTGTTCAGAGGGTATCAGTTTCCCCTTGCCGCCTTTCAGGGACGTTATTCCTGGGATCTGCTGACGCTGATTACTTTACTTTTATACGCCTCCTTTCTCTTTTCGGGGATTATTTTTATCCGTCATAAAAGGAAGCTCTACTTTATTTATTATTTTCAGTTTCCATTACGTTTTCTCCTGGCGGTCTTTTCCTTCGGTTTCCTCTCCTTGTTTTTTCAGAAAAGCGCTTCCGGGGAGCCTCTTTTGGCTGTGGCGATATGCGGTTTTTTAGAGGTCGGGCGCCTTTTGGTGACCATTATGGCTCATCGGCGATGGAACTTGCGTTGACAAAAAAGGACTTTCTCTTATGATAAAGGCCGGAGGATCAATATGAAACCGTTGGATGTCGTATGGTTAGGGCGATGCCCTTATGACAAAGCCCTGACCATTCAAAAGAATTATCATGAAAAGCGTTGCAACAGAGAGATTCCCGATACATTGCTCCTGGTGGAGCATCCGCCTGTCATTACCGTGGGGCGTTTCAGTTCCGGGTCAAATGTCATTGTTTCGGATAATTTTTTGGCAGGGCAGGGTATTGAAGTCGTGAGGACCACCCGGGGCGGAGATGTGACTTATCATGGGCCGGGCCAGCTGGTGGGGTATCCCATTTTTCACATTAAGGAATTGGGTTTAGGAGTCAAACCATATATTCAATCGCTGGAAAAGGTCTTTATCCGTCTGCTCAAAAAGCGTTACGGCATAACGGCAGAAGCCGGAGAAAACCAGATCGGTGTATGGATCGGTAACAGGAAGATCACGGCTATAGGAGTCTATGTTTCTCATTTTGTATCGATGCATGGATTTGCCTTCAATGTCAATACGGACCTCCGCCATTTCTCCTATATTGTCCCCTGCGGGATTACAGATAAAGAGGTGACCTCTCTTCAAAAAGAGCTGGCTCAGGAGCAGCCCTATTTGAAAGTAGCTGATGATGTCGTGGAGGCTTTTTGTGAAGTCTTTTCCATGAATGTCAATGAAAGAAGGGATGAGAATGGTTGAAAAGAGAAAACCTGAATGGCTGAAATCAAGACACCGTCCTGCTAAAGAAGAACGGAGCGTCCGCAGGCTCATGAAAGATCTCCATTTGAATACGGTATGTCAGGAAGCCCGCTGTCCCAACAGGACCGAATGTTTTAACAGAAAAACAGCAACCTTTCTTATTCTGGGGGATACATGCACCCGGCGGTGCAGGTTCTGTAATGTCAAAAAGGGTGTGCCCCAGAGGGTGGATCCTCAAGAGCCGGGGCATCTGGCTGATGCCGTCGAAGCCCTGGGATTAAAATATGTCGTGATAACCTCGGTAACACGCGATGACATGAAAGACGGGGGTGCAGGGCATTTTGCGGCTGTCATCGAAGCCGTCCGGGAAAGGGTTCCCGGCGTGGGGATCGAAGTCCTTATCCCCGATTTCCAGGGAGACGCTGAAGCTTTGGAGATTGTCCTGAAAGCCCGTCCGGATGTTTTAAACCATAATGTGGAGACAGTTCCCCGTCTATATACAGCCGTGAGGCCAAAGGCGGCCTATGATCGTTCCATCAATCTCCTGGCCGGGGCGAAAAAATACAACCCTTCTCTTTTAACAAAGTCCGGCTTGATGGTGGGATTGGGGGAGAGTGAAGAAGAATTGATCGCAGTTTTGAAAGATTTACGCAAAGTCGGCTGTGACCTGTTGACTTTGGGCCAATACCTGGCTCCGACGGCGGAACATTATCCTGTGGCTGAATATGTGACTCCCGAGCAGTTTGAAACGTATAAAAAAAGAGCATTAAGCCTTGGTTTTCGTGATGCTGCTTGCGGCCCCCTTGTCCGAAGCTCTTATAGAGCCGGGGAGATGTATCGGGGAAGTGCTTCAACAGGAGAGCATGCAACGCCGCGAAGCTAATCTCATATTATAATAGGGGTTAAATCCCTTGACAAGCCGAACGAAGAGCGATATTATTCTTGAACGCCCGGCATCATGCGTTTGGTTAAAAAAGAGAGGAAAATTTTTTGAAAATGACTTGACAGTCTTTCTATTTTCCTGTATAAATTCTTGCGTTGACCAAACGCTGGCATAGCTCAATTGGTAGAGCAGCTGATTTGTAATCAGCAGGTTGTGGGTTCAAGTCCCTCTGCTAGCTTTGGAGGGGTGCCCGAGTGGTTAAAGGGGGCAGACTGTAAATCTGTTGCCAAACGGCTACGAAGGTTCAAATCCTTCTCCCTCCATCTCTTTTTGAGCGAGCAGCGGGAATAGCTCAATTGGCTAGAGCATCAGCCTTCCAAGCTGAGGGTTGCGGGTTCGAGTCCCGTTTCCCGCTCTTTTTTTTTATGGTGGACGTGGACAGGCCCGTGTAGCTCAGTTGGTAGAGCGCATCCTTGGTAAGGATGAGGTTCACCGGTTCAATCCCGGTCACGGGCTTATAAATTAGAAAACAGGAGGTAGGAAAGATGGCCAAAGAAAAATTTGTAAGGAACAAACCGCACGTTAATGTTGGTACCATCGGTCACGTTGACCACGGGAAGACAACCCTTACAAGTGCCATGACCAAGGTGCTTGCCAAAAAAAGTCTTGCCGCAGCGATGGATTTCGATGCCATAGACAAAGCGCCCGAAGAGAGGGAACGCGGGATCACCATCGCGACCGCTCACGTCGAGTACCAGTCAGACACGAGGCATTACGCCCATGTCGACTGTCCGGGCCATGCCGACTATGTGAAGAACATGATTACCGGAGCCGCTCAGATGGATGGAGCGATCCTTGTGGTCAGCGCCGCAGACGGTCCCATGCCCCAGACCAGGGAGCATATCCTTTTGGCCCGTCAGGTCGGTGTGCCTTATATCATCGTCTTTTTGAACAAGGTCGACATGGTGGATGATGAAGAGCTTTTGGAGCTTGTGGAAATGGAAGTCCGTGATCTGTTGAGCTCTTATGAGTTCCCCGGCGACGATATCCCCGTTATCCGCGGAAGCGCTTTGAAGGCTATGGAGAGCGCAAATGAAGATGTCAACTCTCCCGAATACAAACCTATTCTGGATCTGGTGGATGCTCTTGATAATTACATCCCGGATCCTGAGCGTGAAGTGGACAAACCTTTCTTGATGCCGATTGAAGATGTCTTCTCTATTACGGGGCGGGGAACTGTTGTGACCGGCCGTGTAGAAAGAGGGCGAGTCAAGACAGGTGAAGAAGTACAGCTGATCGGTATCCGTGAGGATATTCAGAAAAGCGTTGTCACCGGCGTTGAGATGTTCAAGAAGATTTTGGACGAGGGTCAGGCCGGGGACAATGTCGGGCTTCTTTTGAGAGGCATTGCCAAAGAAGATGTCGAGCGCGGCATGGTTGTGGCCAAACCGGGTTCGATTACACCGCATAAGAAGTTCAAGGGCGAAGTGTACGTTTTGAAGAAAGAAGAAGGGGGCCGTCATACACCGTTTTTCAGCGGATACCGTCCTCAGTTCTATTTCAGAACGACAGATATTACCGGGACATTGAATCTGCCTGAAGGCGTTGAGATGTGTATGCCCGGGGATAACGTAACCGTAACCGTTGAATTGATTCACCCCGTTGCTTTGGAACAGGGTTTGAGATTCGCTATCAGAGAAGGCGGAAGGACTGTAGGAGCCGGCGTCGCTGCTGAAGTTATCGAGTAATCGGTTCGCAAGATAAGGTGGAGAAAACATGGCAAAGAAAAAAGGTGTCATAAGGGATATTATTACCCTTGAATGCACTGAGTGTAAAAACAGGAACTATACCACCACGAAAAACAAGAGGAACACCAAGGACCGTATTGAGCTGAGCAAATACTGTAAGTTCTGCAAAAAACATACATCGCATAAGGAGACTCGCTGAGTCTCCTTATGCCTTTTTGTAGGCCAATAGCTCTAATTGGTAGAGCACCTGACTCCAAATTAGGTGGTTGGGGGTTCGAATCCCTCTTGGCCTGTTAGTTACACATATTGGAGGGCGTATGAAAAAGATAAAAAGGTTTATCGACGAAGTCGTAGCCGAAATGAAAAAGGTCGTATGGCCGAAGAAGCATGTCTTGTGGGCTTCCACATGGCTTGTTATTTTTATATCACTGGTCTTTGGAGTTGTTCTCGGTTTATTTGACCGTTTATTTATCTTTTTGCTTGGCCTTGTATTCTGAGTTTCTGCTGAAGGCATGATGATATGAAAAAATGGTATGTTTTAAATGCATTAGTCGGAGGAGAGGGGAAAGCGCGCAAGCTTCTCCTGGAACGGATCAAACAGGCCGGAATGGAAGAGATGTTCGGCGAGATCTATATTCCCTCTGAGAAGATTGTTGACACCAAAAACGGTAAAAAGAAAGAGATCATAAAAAAGATCTTTCCCGGCTATATCCTGGTAGAGATGGATCTTACCGAAGAGACATGGCATTTGATCGCCAGTGTGCAGGGTATCGGTTCTTTTGTGGGCCCCAAAGGGCGTCCTGTCCCTCTGACGGAGACAGAAGTCCTTCAGATCAAGGAAGACAGTGAGGACAGGAAGAACACATTAAAACCGAGGATTTATTATCGGGTGGGGGAGAAGGTGCGGATCGTCGATGGCCCCTTTGCCTCCTTTTCGGGTGTTGTGGACAATGTAATGGCTGAAAAATCCAAGTTGCGGGTCATGGTCTCTATTTTCGGCCGGCAGACTCCTGTTGAGCTGGATTATTATCAAGTGGAAAAAGAAGATTAGTGAAGATAAAGGAGTAGGTGATTGTTATGGCAAAGAAGGTCAAGGGGTTTATTAAACTTCAGATTCCTGCCGGAAAAGCCAATCCTGCCCCTCCTGTAGGCCCGGCCCTCGGGCAGCACGGCGTGAACATCATGGAATTCTGTAAAGCATTTAACGCCAGCACACAGGATAAAGGGGACCTTATTATACCTGTTGTTATAACGGTTTTTGAGGACAGGAGTTTTTCATTTATTACGAAAACTCCTCCTGCTGCGGTTCTGCTGAAAAAAGCAGCCAAGCTGGATAAAGGATCAGGTGTTCCGAATAAGGAAAAAGTCGGGTCAGTAACAAAGGCCCAGTTGAAAGAGATCGCCGAGCTGAAGATGCCCGATCTCAATGCAAATGATGTGGAAGCCGCTATGCGTATGATCGCGGGAACAGCCCGCAGCATGGGGCTTGAAGTCAAAGGCTGAGAAAAGATGTGGGAGGCCGAAGGGTCGTTGGACCACAGGAGGTAGCATATGGCAAGAAAGATTTCAAAAAGGCTGAAAAGCGCCAGGGAGCTTGTTGAGAGCGAAAAGCTTTATACTCTGGACGAATCTATTGAGCTGGTCGGGAAATTTCCTCCGGCCAAGTTTGACGAAACGGTGGAACTGCATATCCGTTTGGGGGTTGACCCGAAACACGCGGATCAAATGGTGCGCGGTACAGTAGTTTTGCCTCACGGAACAGGAAAAGATGTCCGTGTTCTGGTTTTCGCCTCAGGCGATCAGGAAAAAGAAGCCCTTGAGGCGGGAGCTGATTATGTCGGTGGCGATGACTTGGTAGAGAAGGTCAAAGGCGGATGGCTTGATTTTGATATTGCGATCTCTACGCCGGATATGATGAAGGAAGTCGGTAAGCTGGGACGTGTTTTGGGCCCCCGCGGGCTCATGCCCAACCCCAAAGTAGGGACTGTTACCGCCGATGTCAAGACCGCAGTCAGTGAATCAAAGGCCGGCCGTGTCGAATATAAAGTGGATAAATTCGGTATTGTCCATGTCCCTGTCGGAAAACGCAGTTTCAATGCCGAACAGCTTCGCGGGAACCTGTCCTCTATCATTAAGGCGGTCATCAAAGCAAAGCCGTCTTCAGCCAAGGGGACGTATTTAAGATCCGCCTATGTGACGACCACGATGGGGCCGTCTGTAAAACTGGATATAGCGACATTACAGAGTGTGTAATAGATATCCTGTCGTAGACAGTGGGTGCGCAGGCTTAAAAATGCCTACCGAGACAGAGGTCCAATGACTCAAATCATTGCCCGACCTTTGTCGGGCTTTCTTCCGTCTGAAGAGAGTCCCGATAGATCAGGAGAAAGGAGGGGGAAACATGGCTCAAAAAATTAGACCGGAAAAAGTGCAAGTCGTCGACGAGATTAAGGATAAGGTCTCCAAAGCCAAGTCTGTCATCTTAACAGATTACATGGGCTTGAACGTGGAAGAAATCACAGCGTTGCGTCGCGAGTTGAGAGAGAATAATGTCGAATATAAAGTCTATAAAAATACAATGGCTTACAGAGCGCTTGAGGCCTTGGAAATCAAGGGATTGGAAGACAGTCTCAAGGGCCCGACAGCCTTTGCATTAAGCTATGATGATCCTGTCGCACCCGCGAAAGTCCTCGTTAAATTTGCTAAACAGAACAGCAAATTCAGCGTCAAGGCAGGTATGGTTGAAGGTATGGTGGTCGATCAGGAGAGAATCAATGCTCTTTCTGAACTGCCGTCAAGGGATGAGCTTCTTGCGATGCTGCTCAGGACTATGCAAGGCCCGGTAACCGGGTTTGTCAATGTTCTGGCCGGCAATATCAGGAATCTTGTGGGTGTTTTAAGCGCAATTCAGGAAAAGAAAAGCGAATAACCGTAGGGGGTGTTCACTATGAAAAGAGAAGATCTTATTAAAGCGATTGAAGAAATGACTGTTTTGGAGCTGTCTGAGCTCGTCAAAGAACTGGAAGAAAAATTCGGTGTAAGCGCTGCGGCTCCTGTCGCCATGGCTGCTATGCCGGCCGCCGCCGCTGCTGCAGAAGAAGAGAAGACTGAGTTTGATGTCATGATCAATGCCGCGGGCGATCAGCGTCTGAAAGTCATCAAGGCTGTCAAAGAGATCGGCGGACTCGGTTTGCCGGAAGCGAAAGCTTTTGTTGACTCTCTTCCCAAAGCCATCAAGGAAGGGATTCCTAAGGCTGAAGCAGAACAGGTCAAAGCTCAACTTGAAGAAGTCGGAGCTGTTGTTGAGATTAAATGATTTATTCTTGACACAGAATGATACCAGAAAACGCAAAACGGGGGTGTGCTTCCTGCGCACCCCGCTTTTGCTTAATTTGAGAGAAATCGACAGAAAAGACATCATCGGCCTTGATTAAATTCGCAGGGGCTTTTGCAGACAAGGGGGTTTTTAAACAATGACCCAGAAAACGAAAGAGTTTCCTTTCTCGTTAAAAGAAAATTTCGACCCGAAAACGGGACGTTTCAGCTTCGCAGAGATCCGGGAGATGGTGGATATCCCGTATCTTCTCGATATGCAACAGAAATCATACGAAGAATTTCTTCAAATCAATGTTCCGCCGGAAAAAAGAGAGGATAAGGGGCTGCAGGGCATTTTCCTCAGGACCTTTCCTATTACGAATCATGAAAAGAAGAACCGGGAACCTGACCTGGAGCAGAGTAAATATATTCTTGAGTTCATAAGATATGACCTGGATACGCCGCTTTTTACTCCCAATGAGTGTCGTGAAAGAGGGTTGACCTACGGGAGCAACCTGCGGGTGACCTTGAGACTGACGAAGAAGATTGAGAATCCCGGCACAGCCGAACAGGAGATCGACGTCAGTGAAGAGCAGGAAGTCTATTTTGGAGATATTCCCTTGATGCTTCATAACGGCTCATTCATCATCAATGGAGCCGAGCGTGTCGTCGTGGGACAGCTTCACCGTTCTCCCGGGTTATTCGTGGATTCCGTGGATGACAATCCCGGAAAAGAAGCTTATTCAGCACGCTTGATTCCTTATGACGGCTCATGGATCGAATTTTCCATTGACCGCAGGGATTTGATGTATATTTCTATTGACCGGAAGAAAAAGATCTATATCACGACTTTTCTCCGGGCCCTCGGGTACGAAGGGCGTGAAGAGATCCTGGATCTTTTTGCAGACAAATATGAGATCAATACTTCAGCTTACCCGGATGCTTTTTACCTTGAGATGACTCTTGCCGCCGATCTGAAAGATGAAGCCGGAACGATTATCGGCCAATTAGGACAGCGTATTGACACTGATGTCTGGGAAGCCATCAGTCATTTAAGGGATGCCGGCCATAAGGATTTTAAAAAGATATGGATCTATGCGGAAAAACGGCAGATCAAATTGGCTCCCGGAAAAGAAGAGGGGTTGCGCGGCTATATCAGAAATGCAATATTCGGAAATAAAGTGAAAACAGAATTGGATGAAGTAGCCGCCAAACCCGGCGATCAGTTCACCATGGATGTTTTTAATAAATTCAAAGAGCAGGGCGTAGAAAACGATATCATTTTCTATGTTGTCAAAGAGGGAAATCAGGATATTATCGCCGCGTCTTTGGAAAAAGATGCTTTTGACACAACGGAGAGGGCTTTGGCCCGCGTGTATGGGATTTTACGTCCCGGGTCACCGGCGACTATTGACCTGGCCGAAGCTTTGATCTATGACCTCTTTTTCAACCCCCGGACCTATAATCTGGGAGAAGTCGGGCGTTACAAGCTCAATGTCGTCTTGGGGCGGGAGGCCGAATCAGGAGAAAATACTTTAACCAATGAAGACATCATAGGAAGTATTGCCTATCTTTTGAAACTGCGTTTCAGCCTTGTTGAAGCCGGCGATATCGATCATTTAGGCAACCGGCGCGTTCGTGCTGTCGGCGAACTTTTGATGAACCATCTCTATACAGGGTTTTACCGGATGAAGAGAGTGATCCAGGAGAGGATGAATATCAGCGAAGCGGATAAGATCAATCCGCAGAACCTGGTCAATTCACGCCCTGTCACGGCTGTGCTTAATGAATTTTTTGGAAGCCATCAGCTTTCTCAATTCATGGACCAGACAAACCCGCTCTCTGAGATCACTAACAAAAGACGCCTTTCAGCGTTGGGCCCCGGCGGGCTTTCTCGGGAAAGAGCCGGATTTGAGGCCCGTGACGTTCATTACACCCATTACGGGCGGATCTGTCCCATTGAGACGCCGGAAGGGCAGAACATCGGACTTATCACCTCTTTGGCTTCTTATGCAGCCATTGACAAATTCGGGTTTTTACGCACACCTTACCGAAAAGTTTCCAAAGGAAAAGTAACCGAAGAAGTCGTCTATCTCTCAGCAGATCAGGAAGAAAGCCAGATCATCGCCCAGGCGAATGCCGCCCTCAAAGAAAACGGAAAGTTCGCTTCCGAGCGCGTTATGGCCCGCCAATCCGGAGAATTTCTTTTAGTCGACCCCAAACGGATCGACTATATGGACGTTTCCCCCAAGCAGCTGATCTCTGTCTCTGCGGCCTTGATTCCTTTCCTGGAGCATGATGATGCGAACCGGGCTCTGATGGGGTCGAATATGCAGCGTCAGGGTGTCCCTTTGGTCAACCCGGATTCTCCCGTTATCGGCACGGGAATCGAAGCAAAGATCGCACAGGATTCCGGCTATATTCAGATTGCCAAAAGATCCGGAGTCGTGGAAAAGGTCACAGCGAATCTTATTGTCATCAAAACGGATCAGGACAAACCGGATCCCGATCATCCCGAAAAAGATTTCGGGGAAGATATGGGCCGTGATATTTATTATCTGGAGAAATTCAGAAGGTCCAATAAAGATACTTGTATTAATACGCGCCCCATTGTCCATGTCGGGCAAAAGGTTAAAAAAGGAGCGCCCTTAACTGAAGGTTTCGGGACCCAGGGCGGGGAATTGGCTTTAGGACAGAATCTTCTTGTGGCTTTTCTGCCCTGGCGCGGCTACAATTTTGAAGATGCCATAGTCCTGAGTGAGCGGTTGGTGAAGAATAACAGCTTTGACTCCATCCATGTGGAAGAACTTCAGATCGACGCCCGTGAGACAAAACTGGGTAAAGAAGAGATCACGCATGACATTCCCCAGGTCATGGATGAAATGATCAAGGATCTGGATGAAAGCGGCATCATTAAAATAGGAACATACGTGAAACCCGGTGATATTTTGGTCGGTAAAGTTACTCCCAAGGGAAAAACAGAGCTGACCCCGGAAGAGAAACTGCTTCGGGCTATTTTCGGTAAAATAGCCGAAGACGTGAAAGATGCCTCTCTGCGGGTGCCGCCCGGAGTGAAAGGCAAAGTCATTGACGTCAAAGTCTTTACCCGGAAACAGACTGAGGATATGGAAGCGGTCATCCGCCGTGAGCGTAAAGACGATATTGATAAAATAGAAAGAGAACAGGCATTGAAGCTTGAAATCATCAACAAGCGCCGGATAGAAATATTGAAAAAGGTCCTCGTCGGGAAGTCTCTCTCCAAAGAGGTCAAGCCGATCGGGCCGAAAGGAACTGTGCTGGCCGATGAGCATTGTCTTGTTAAAGCCGTTGAAAAGGTGCTCGTTGAGAAAAAAGCCCTTGCCGTTGAAGACCTTCAGCGTCTGCAAAAACTGTCGGATGTTGTAGAGGAAAAAAGACGTGAAATCATCAAATGGCGCGACGAAGAGTGGAAAAAACTGTTGCGCGGCGATGACCTTCCCCCGGGTGTCATTAAATCCGTCAAGGTCTACGTGGCTAACCGCCGCGTTGTCTCTGTCGGGGACAAGATGGCCGGGCGTCATGGGAATAAAGGTGTTGTTTCCATTATTTTGCCTGAACAGGATATGCCCTATCTTGAAGACGGGACCCCTGTGGATATTGTATTGAACCCGCTGGGTGTTCCTTCCCGTATGAATGTAGGACAGATCCTGGAAACTCACCTGGGCTGGGCCGCTAAAAAGATGGGTGTTAAAATAGAAACGCCGGTTTTTGACGGAGCTCCTGAGTCTGAAATCAAAGAATGGCTGAAAAAGGCCGGACTTCCCGAATGCGGAAAAACCACATTGTTCGACGGCTATACCGGGGAGCCTTTTGATGAGCAAGTCACCGTAGGTGTTATCTATGTGATGAAACTGCATCATCTTGTCGATGATAAATTGCATGCTCGTGCTACAGGGCCCTATTCTTTGGTGTCTCAGCAGCCTTTAGGCGGAAAAGCCCAATTCGGAGGACAGCGCTTCGGTGAAATGGAAGTCTGGGCTCTTGAGGCATACGGGGCGGCTCATCTTCTGCGGGAGATGCTGACAGTCAAATCCGATGATGTCAACGGCAGGACCAAAATGTATGAATCCATCATCCGTGGTGAAAATCCCTCGGAGCCGGGGATTCCCGAGTCGTTTAATGTTTTGGTCAATGAGCTCAAGGGCCTTTGCCTGAACGTAGAATTTTTTAAGAATGATAAATAAGGAGGATAGCTTTGACATCTCCGAAAAAGGTTTTTCCGAAATCGACGAATGATTTTGATTCTATCAAAATCTCTCTGGCTTCTCCCGAAGAGATCCGTTCCTGGTCTTATGGGGAAGTGAAAGAGCCCGAAACGATTAACTACCGGACTCTGAAGCCGGAAAAGGACGGTTTGTTTTGCGAAAGGATATTCGGGCCCGTTAAGGATTACGAATGTGCCTGCGGGAAATACAAGAAGAAAAAGAATAAAGGGATCATCTGCGACCGTTGCGGCGTGGAGGTCACCGAATCACGTGTACGCCGTGAGCGCATGGGTCATATTGAGCTTGTGACACCTGTGGCACATATCTGGTTCTTTAAGAATCTGCCTAATCGTATGGCTTTGCTTTTGGACCTGAAAAGCAAAGAGGTAGAGTCAGTGATCTATTATGACAAGTATTATGTTGTCGACCCCGGGGATATTCCTGAACTCGTAGAATATGAGACCTCTTTGGAAGACGGGAGCCTGAAGCCTAATATTAAAAAACTGATTCTTGACGAGGAGGAGTTCGACGATCTTGTGGAACGCTACGGAGAAGAGAGTTTCGTGGCTGAAATGGGGGCGGGAGCTTTAAGAAAGGCCCTTGAAAAGATCGATGTGGAATTGGATTTCTATCGGATTCAGAGCGAGATCGAGACTACAAAATCGGTTCAGAACCGCAAGAAACTTATTAAACGCCTGCGGCTTCTCAATCAATTTAAAATCTCCGGCATCCGCCCGGAATGGATGATCCTGGAAGTGCTCCCGGTTACTCCGGCCGATCTCAGGCCTTTAGTTCCCTTAGACGGCGGAAAGTTCGCTACTTCGGATCTCAATGACCTTTACCGGCGGGTGATCCACCGGAATAATCGGCTGAAAAAGCTGATGGATTTGAATGCTCCGGAGATTATTCTTAAAAATGAAAAAAGAATGCTTCAGGAGGCTGTCGACGCCCTTTTTGACAACGGGCGGCGCAACCGGCCGGTCACGGGAACGGGAAACCGGCCCTTGAAATCACTCTCTGATATGCTCAAAGGGAAAAACGGGCGGTTTCGTCAGAACCTGTTGGGCAAACGCGTCGACTATTCAGGCCGTTCTGTTATTGTTGTGGATCCTAAACTTCGTTTGGATCAATGCGGCATTCCTAAACAGATGGCCATAGAATTATTCAAGCCCTTCCTTTTAAACAGGATCGAAGAAAATATGGTGGATACCCTTAAAGGGGCCCGTAAGATTCTGGAGAAGGCTTCTCCCGAAGTATGGCAGTATTTGGATGAGATAATAAAAGATCATCCGGTTCTTTTGAACCGGGCGCCGACACTTCACCGTCTGAGTATTCAGGCCTTTATGCCCCAATTGGTGGAAGGAAAAGCTATTAAGATCCATCCCCTTGTCTGTACGGCCTTCAATGCCGATTTTGACGGGGATCAGATGGGCGTCCATCTGCCGCTTTCTCTGGAAGCTCAGATCGAAGCCCGCATGCTGATGCTTTCTAAATATAATATCCTCTCTCCTGCCCATGGAAAGCCTTTGGCCACTCCGACAAAAGATATGGTGCTTGGCCTTTACTATTTGACCAAAGAGAGAAAAGGGGTTCAGGGTGAAGGGCGGATCTTCAGTTCCACCGATGAAGTCATTATCGCTCTTCATAATAAAAAAGTCGGTCTCCATGCCCGTATAAAATTGGCGGGTGTGAACAAGATCAGAGAAAAGAGCGACTGGACCGATAAAGAGATAAAAGATATTGATAAATGGAGAGATTATACAACGGCGGGAAGGGCCCTTTTTAATTTTGAAGTGCTGCCCAAAGGTTTCCGTTATGTCAACCTCATAATGAATAAAAAGAACATTGAAAAGACTATCGGCGATATTGTCAAGGAAGTGGGAAATGAGTATGCCGTAGAGACATTGGACCGGATGAAGGATGCCGGCTTTTCCTATGCGACTTTATCAGGGGCCACTTTTGCTTCAGATGATTTGCTGACTCCTGAGATCAAAAAAGAAATGATCGATACCACCACAGAACAGGTGGATAAATACTGGAGCCAATACCGGAAAGGGATCATCACGGAAACTGAGCGGTATAATATGGTTATCAATGCCTGGACCCATACGACTGAGCTGGTCGCTGATGAAATGATCACCAAAATGAAAAACGACAACGGAGGCTTTAACCCTGTCTTTATGATGATGGATTCCGGGGCCCGAGGATCAAGAACACAGATAACGCAGTTGGCAGGTATGCGCGGGCTTATGGCTAAACCCCAGAAGACGCTGACTGGAAGTGTGGGAGAGATCATCGAACAGCCTATCACAGCTAATTTCCGGGAAGGGCTGAATGTTTTGCAGTATTTTATTTCAACGCATGGAGCCCGAAAGGGGTTGGCCGATACAGCATTGAAAACAGCCGATGCCGGGTATCTTACCCGTAAACTCGTCGATGTGGCTCAGGAGATCATTGTCAAAGAAGAGGATTGCGGCACATTACGAGGCTTGAAGGTGGGCCATCTGAAAGACGGTGAAGAGGTCATTATCCCCATTTCGGAGCGTATCCGCGGACGTGTTTCGCTTTATGATGTGTCGGATCCTGATAATCCCGACCGTATATTGGTCGCTGCCAATGAAATCATTGACGAAGATATGGCAAAAAGAATTGAGGATAAAGGAGTGGAATATATCTATGTCCGCTCTGTGCTGACATGTGATGCTAAAGCGGGGACATGCGCGAAGTGTTACGGGACGAACCTGGGAACCGGCCGCCCGGCTGAAGTGGGCGATGCTGTCGGTGTCGTCGCGGCGCAGTCGATCGGTGAACCGGGAACGCAGCTGACACTCAGGACTTTCCATATCGGAGGAACAGCTTCCCGTATCATTGAGCAATCTGAAGTCAAAAGTAAATATGCCGGAAATATCCGTATTGAAGGACTGAAGTATATTGAGAACAGAAACGGCGAAAAAGTCGTCATCAACCGTTCGGGTAAAATATTCGTCATTGATGCAGAAGGAAAAGAACGTTCCAAATATGATGTTCCTTATGCCGCTTTGCTGAAGATCAATGACGGTGATGAGATCAAAGCCGGCGACACTGTTTTTGAATGGGACCCCTTTATCCGGCCAATTGTTGCGGAGAAAGAAGGGGAAATCAAATTCGAGAACCTTATTGAAGGAAAGACAGTGGAAGAGGTCTTGGATTCCTCCACGGCCACAATACAACGTGTTATCATTGAAGATAAGACAAAAAAGCTGCATCCCCGTGTCATCATTGACGGAAAAGAGCCGCCTAAGGGCAGTGAAGAGGAAGGACGAAGCCTCTACTACCTTCCCACGGGAGCGTATCTTATTGTTAATGAAAAAGATGAGGTGAAGCCGGGTGATTTGTTAGCCAAAATGCCGCGCCAGATAGGAAAGACCCGTGATATTACCGGAGGCCTCCCCCGCATTACCGAGCTTTTTGAAGCACGAAAACCCGATGACACCTCTATCATATCTGAAATCGACGGTGTCGTGGAGTACGGGAAAATCGTACACGGGTATCGTATACTTATCGTCAAGAATGAGTTCGGCGATGAGAAGCGTTATAAAGTCCCGTTGGGAAAACAGATCCTCGTCAATCCCGAGGATCGTGTCGAGGCCGGCGAAGCCCTGACATCGGGAAATATAAACCCCCACGATATTCTCAAAGTCAAAGGATTGGACGATGTCCGGGAATATCTTCTCGATGAAATACAGGAAGTCTACCGGATCCAGGGGGTCGAGATCAATGATAAACATCTGGAGATCATCATCCGTCAGATGACCCGGAAAGTAAAGATCAAAGAGCCCGGTGATTCTCTCTTTATGCCCCAGGAGTTTATTGACCACAATGCTTACATGGAAGAAAATGAGCGATTGATCAGTGAGGGCAAAGAACCGGCTCAGGCGGAGCCGATTCTGCTGGGAATAACCAAAGCCGCTCTCAATACAGATTCCTTCCTTGCATCGGCTTCTTTCCAGGAGACAAACCGGATCTTAACCGAGGCTGCTTTGGAAGGAAAGTACGATAACCTGGAAGGGCTTAAAGAAAACATTATCATCGGCCACCTGATTCCGGCGGGAACATGTGCCAAAGAGTATAAATACATCGATTCCATGGTCGTCAACGGGATCACTGATTCCCTGGAAATCGATGTAGAAGACGAAGAATAGACAAGATCTCCGCTCTGAAAGAGAGCCTTTACCGGGCGGACTGCATCTTTTTAAAGGTATTTTCAGCTGAAAGTGGTTTTTTTGCCTGAATTATCTTGACAGTGCAGGTTGAGGTTGTTAATATTTGTGCACGAATTAAAAAGGAGGACATAGGAGTATGCCTACAATAAACCAGCTTGTGCGTAAAGGGAGAAAAAAGATCATAAAAAAGAGTAAGTCTCCTGCCATGCAGGGGAACCCCCAAAAGCGCGGGGTATGCACCAGGGTCACGACACAAACCCCGAAAAAGCCAAACTCCGCTTTACGTAAAATCGCCAGAGTCAAATTGAGTAATCAATTTGAAGTGACAGCCTACATCCCCGGAGAGGGACATAACCTCCAGGAGCATTCTATTGTATTGATCCGCGGGGGCAGGGTTAAGGATTTACCCGGTGTGCGTTATCATATCGTCAGGGGAGCTTTGGATACAGCCGGCGTTGACGGACGTATGCAGGGAAGATCCAAGTACGGAACAAAAAGACCCAAGAAATAAAACGGAGGGAAAGCAATGCCAAGGAGAGGAATCCGTAAAAAGATTGAAAAAAAATATGATAATTATGAGCAGATGGTGGTAGAAAAGACCATCAATAAGCTTATGCTGCAGGGCAAAAAAAGTGTGGCCCGGAATATTTTTGAATCAGCCATCGCCGAAGTGCGCGAACGTACCGGGGAAGACGGTTTGGCCATGTTCCGTAAAGCTATTGAAGCCTTGAAGCCTGAACTGGAAGTCAAGTCGCGCCGGGTAGGCGGAGCCAACTATCAGGTTCCGATCCCTGTCCGTCCTGAACGCAAGTTGTCTTTAGCCATCCGTTGGTTGATTAATTATGCCAGGGACCGTAAAGATGAGTACGCCATGCATAAACGCCTGGCCAAAGAGATAATTGATGCTGTCGCCGGCCAGGGCGGTGCAGCTAAGAAAAAAGAAGATACACATAAAATGGCTGAGGCCAACAAAGCCTTCGCGCATTTCCGTTATTAGGCAGGAGGAGTTGTGGCAAGAGAAATACCGCTTCAGAAACAAAGAAATATAGGCATCATGGCTCATATTGATGCCGGAAAAACGACGACGACAGAGCGGATTCTGTACTATACCGGGGTGACTCATAAAATGGGAGAAGTCCATGACGGGAATGCCGAAATGGATTGGATGGAGCAGGAGCGTGAGCGCGGTATTACAATCACCTCGGCATCCACGACCTGTTTTTGGAAAAATCACCGGGTGAGTATAATAGATACGCCAGGCCATGTTGACTTCACGGTCGAAGTGGAACGCTCGCTTCGTGTCCTCGACGGGGCCGTCGGTGTTTTTTGCGCCGTCTCGGGGGTTCAACCCCAGTCGGAGACAGTTTGGCGTCAGGCTGACAAATATAGTGTTCCTCGTCTTGTTTTTGTGAACAAAATGGACAGGACCGGGGCCGATTTTCACAGCGTAGTCGATGAGGTCAAAGATAAATTAGGGGCTAATCCTATCCCTGTTCAATTCCCTATCGGAGCTGAAGACTCTTTCCGGGGAATGGTGGATCTTTTTACGATGAAAGCGCTCATCTGGGAAGGGGAAGACCTGGGTGCAGGATTCCACGAAGAAGAGATTCCCTCTGATGTCAAAGAAGAGGCCCAGATGTATCATACGCATCTTATCGAGACCCTGGCAGAGCATGACGAGCATCTGATGGAAGCCTATTTGGAGGGGAAAGAGCTCCCCGTTGATGAGTATAAAGCCGTCTTGCGAAAGCTGACAATCGATAATGAGGCTGTCCCCGTGATTTGCGGCTCTTCTTTCAAAAATAAGGGAGTGCAGCCCTTGCTCGATGCCATTGTGGATTATATGCCTTCTCCCATGGATATTCCTCCTGTAGAGGGAAAAAACCCGAAAACCGATAAATGGGAAGAGCGGCCGGCCGATGATGACGCTCCGTTCTCCGCATTAGCCTTTAAGATCATGGTCGACCCCTTTGTCGGAAAGCTGGTCTATGCCCGTGTCTATTCCGGCATGCTGAATAAAGGTAGTTATGTTTACAATGTCAACAAAAAGAAAAAAGAGCGTATTGGGCGTATCCTGCAGATGCATGCAAACAAGCGTCAGGAGCGGGAAGCTCTCTACGCCGGCGATATTGCCGCCTTTGTGGGTATGAAAGATGTCTCAACGGGGGATACGATCACTGACATTAGTCATCCTGTCGTCCTGGAAGCCATGGAATTTCCGGAGCCGGTTATCTCTGTGGCCATTGAGCCGAAAAGCAAGGCTGATCAGGAAAAGCTCAGCAATGCCATTCAGAAGCTTTCCGATGAAGATCCCACGTTTAAGACTTATGTGGATCATGAGACAGGCCAGACGATTATTTCCGGAATGGGGGAGCTTCATTTGGAGATTTTAGTCGACCGGATGAAGCGCGAATACAATGTGGACGCCAATATCGGGAAACCTCAAGTGGCCTATCGGGAAAGCATACGAAAAAAAGTCAAAGTGGAAGGGAAATATATACGTCAGTCCGGCGGACGCGGCCAATACGGCCATTGCGTTTTGGAGATGGAGCCGGTCTCCCGCGGCATGGGCTTTGAATTCGTCGATAAGACAGTCGGCGGCGTTATTCCAAAAGAATATATACCGGCTGTGGAGAAGGGCATCAAAGAGGCTATGGTCAGCGGCACTATGGCGGGATTTCCTGTCGTAGACATTAAGGTGACCGTTGTTGACGGCTCTTATCATGAAGTGGATTCTTCGGAAATGGCTTTTTCTATCGCCGGATCCATCGGATTTAAAGAGGGGCTCAGGAAGGCATCTCCTGTTTTGCTGGAGCCCATTGTAGAAGTTGAAGTCACGACTCCCGAAGATTATATGGGAGATATCATCAGCGATATTAACAGCCGCCGGGGAAGCATAAAGGGCATGGAGCCCAAGGGGAAAACCCAGATCATTACAGCGGAAGTCCCCTTGTCCGAAATGTTCGGTTATGCGACGACCATGCGTTCGCTGACCCAGGGACGGGCAGGCTACAGTATGCAGTTTGCCTATTATGATGAAGTCCCCACAAGCATTGCTGAAGATATTGTCAGTTGACAGAGGAGGTAAGTACGAATGGCCAAAGAAAAGTTTGTAAGAAATAAGCCCCATGTAAACGTCGGCACCATCGGTCACGTTGACCACGGTAAGACAACATTGACCAGCGCCATGACCAAAGTCCTGGCGTCTCGCAATTTGGCAACAGCCATGGAATTCGACGCCATAGACAAAGCGCCCGAAGAGAGGGAACGCGGGATCACCATCGCGACCGCTCACGTCGAGTACCAGTCAGACACGAGGCATTACGCCCATGTCGACTGTCCGGGCCATGCCGACTATGTGAAGAACATGATTACCGGAGCCGCTCAGATGGATGGAGCGATCCTTGTGGTCAGCGCCGCAGACGGTCCCATGCCCCAGACCAGGGAGCATATCCTTTTGGCCCGTCAGGTCGGTGTGCCTTATATCATCGTCTTTTTGAACAAGGTCGACATGGTGGATGATGAAGAGCTTTTGGAGCTTGTGGAAATGGAAGTCCGTGATCTGTTGAGCTCTTATGAGTTCCCCGGCGACGATATCCCCGTTATCCGCGGAAGCGCTTTGAAGGCTATGGAGAGCGCAAATGAAGATGTCAACTCTCCCGAATACAAACCTATTCTGGATCTGGTGGATGCTCTTGATAATTACATCCCGGATCCTGAGCGTGAAGTGGACAAACCTTTCTTGATGCCGATTGAAGATGTCTTCTCTATTACGGGGCGGGGAACTGTTGTGACCGGCCGTGTAGAAAGAGGGCGAGTCAAGACAGGTGAAGAAGTACAGCTGATCGGTATCCGTGAGGATATTCAGAAAAGCGTTGTCACCGGCGTTGAGATGTTCAAGAAGATTTTGGACGAGGGTCAGGCCGGGGACAATGTCGGGCTTCTTTTGAGAGGCATTGCCAAAGAAGATGTCGAGCGCGGCATGGTTGTGGCCAAACCGGGTTCGATTACACCGCATAAGAAGTTCAAGGGCGAAGTGTACGTTTTGAAGAAAGAAGAAGGGGGCCGTCATACACCGTTTTTCAGCGGATACCGTCCTCAGTTCTATTTCAGAACGACAGATATTACCGGGACATTGAATCTGCCTGAAGGCGTTGAGATGTGTATGCCCGGGGATAACGTAACCGTAACCGTTGAATTGATTCACCCCGTTGCTTTGGAACAGGGTTTGAGATTCGCTATCAGAGAAGGCGGAAGGACTGTAGGAGCCGGCGTCGCTGCCGAGATTACGGAATAAAGGTGGGGTAAAATGGAAAGACAAAAAATTAGGATTAAAGTCAAAGGTTATGACCACAAGCTGTTGGATGAATCCGTAAAGAAGATCGTGGAGACAGCAGAGAAGAACGGAGCCCGCATTGCCGGCCCTATTCCGCTGCCTACAAAGATCAGCCGTTTTACGGTTTTGCGTTCACCGCATGTGAATAAGAAGAGCCGTGAGCAGTTTGAGATGAGGGTTCATAAACGTCTGCTGGATATTTTAGAACCCAGCCCGAAGACGATGGACGCCCTCATGAGAGTCGATCTCCCCTCGGGAGTTGACGTTGAGATTAAATTGGTGAAATAGGAGGCGAGATCATGGGAATGCTGGGTAAAAAAATTGGAATGACACAGATTATTTTTGAGAACGGAAAAGTCGTTCCCGTTACCGTCATTGATGTGGCCGGCAATATCGTGACAGCCGTAAAAACCAATGACCGTGACGGATATGAAGCCGTCCAGGTAGGCTATGGAAAAGTTAAGAAACTTATCAAGCCTTTGGCCGGTTTATTCAAAAAAAATGAAATCGAAGCGAAACGGTATATGAGAGAATTTAAAGACATTGACGCATCAGCCGTAAAAATCGGTGATTCGGTCACGATGGATATGCTTCCCGAAAAAGTCAATGTTATCGGAATCACAAAGGGAAAAGGCTTTCAGGGGAATATTCGCCGCCACGGCGCCGGAAGAGGGCCGATGAGCCATGGCTCGAAGTTTCACCGGGCTCCGGGTTCACAGGGCGGGTCCAGCTCACCTTCACGGGTCTTTAAAGGGAAAAAAATGCCCGGCCGAATGGGAGGGGTACGCTTTTCCGCTGAAAACATCACAGTTGTAAAGAGGGATGACGAAAGAGGTTTGCTCTTTGTCAAGGGGACTGTCCCCGGAGCCAACGGCTCTCTCCTGAAAATTTGCAACGCGCCGAAAGCAGCGAAGTAAAGGAAGGATGATCTGGTATGATGGAATTGAAAGTATATAACATGGAAGGAAAAGAAGTCGGAAAAGAAAAAGTTTCAGACTTCGTTTTCGGAATTGACCCCAACATGGCTCTGATCCACCAGGCCGTTGTACGGCAATTGGCCAACAAACGTGTCGGGACCCATTCAACGAAGACCAGAAGTGAAGTCCGCGGAGGCGGGAAAAAACCCTGGAAGCAAAAAGGCACGGGAAGAGCTCGTCAAGGGACTATTCGCGCGGCCCAATGGGTCGGCGGCGGTATTGTCAATGGGCCGAAACCCAGAGATTACAGCCAGAAAATGCCTCAAAAAATGCGTCAGTTGGCTTTGCGGAGCGCTTTAAGCCTGAAAGCCCGTGAAAAAGAATTGCTCCTGATCGATGAGATCTCCCTGAAGGAATTCAAAACCAAACTGATGGTAGACTTTATCAGTAAATTCAAAGATGAAAAAGAGAAGGTCATGGTCGTTATCGGGCAATTTGATGAGAACCTTCACAGAAGTGCCCGGAATATTCCGAAGGTCAATATGGTTTCTGCCGGACGTGTCAGTGTTTATGACCTGATGTGGGCAGATAAGATCATTATGGCTAAAGAAGCGGCTCATGCCATTGAGGAGGTGCTTGGATAATGAAAACACCCTATGATGTCATCCTTCAACCTGTCATGACAGAAAAAAGCCTTGTTCAGAAAGAGCAGGAGAACAAATACACTTTTAAAGTGGACAGGCGCTCCGGAAAAGGCGAGATTAAAAGAGCCGTAGAGAAAATGTTTAATGTCAAAGTGAAAAATGTGGCGATTATGAATGTTCTTGGCAAAAAAAAGAGAGTGAGAATCGTTCAGGGGCGCACGCCTAATTGGAAAAAAGCGATTGTCACCTTGGCCCAGGGACAAAAGATCGACCTCTTTGATTAATAGGAAAGGAGTGCGGAACAATGGGAATTAAGAAATTCAACCCGACGACTCCCGGAAGAAGGGGAATGACCGGATTTGATTTTTCTGAGATTACAAAAAAAAGTCCGGAAAAATCCCTTGTGGAAAAACTTGTCCGGAAAGCCGGACGTAACAGTTGCGGGAATATTACAGTGCGCCGCAAAGGCGGGGGCCATAAAAGGCTTTATCGTATTATAGATTTTAAAAGGAATAAGAATGGTATTCCCGGAAAAGTCTTTTCTGTGGAATATGATCCTAACAGAAGCTCACGGATCGCCCTGATTCATTATGCTGACGGGGATAAACGCTATATTCTGGCTCCTGCGGGCTTAAAAGTCGGCGATGCTGTCATGAGCGGGCCCGAAGCGGATATTAAGGTGGGGAACGCTCTTCCATTGATCAATATCCCTGTGGGAACATTGATTCACAATATCGAGTTGAAACCCGGAAAAGGCGGACAGATCGTCCGCAGCGCCGGCACTTTGGCTCAGCTCATGGCTAAAGAAGGAAAATATGCGAATATCAGGCTCCCTTCCGGGGAAGTCAGGCTGATCAATTTGAAGTGCATGGCGACTATCGGCCAGGTCGGAAACGCCGAGCGTGAGAATATTACGATCGGGAAAGCCGGCCGTAACCGGTGGCTCGGTAAAAGGCCTAAAGTCCGCGGTGTTGTCATGAACCCCGTAGATCATCCCCATGGCGGGGGTGAGGGGAAATCTCCGCAGGGGAATCCCCATCCTGTGACTCCTTGGGGACAGCCTACCAAGGGATATAAGACTCGGAAGAAAAAGAAGTCTTCAAACAGATATATTGTTTCCAGAAGGAAAAAATAGGAGGATGTCAGACTATGCCTAGATCAATAAAAAAAGGTCCCTTTGTCGATGAGCACCTGCTGAAAAAGGTGCAGGGAATTGACCTGACAAAAGAGAAAAAGGTTATAAAGACATGGTCCCGGCGTTCCATGATCGTGCCTGATTTTATCGGCCATACATTTAATGTCTATAACGGACGCAAGTTTGTTCCGGTTTATGTGACAGAAAATATGGTCGGCCATAAATTAGGCGAATTTGCACCTACACGGACGTTCAGAGGACATGCCGGACAAAAGGAAAAAGGTTCCAAGGTAAGGTAGGAGGATAGCATGGAATACAGAGCGATTGCACGTTATGTCAGGATGGCTCCCCGTAAAGCCGGCCTTGTAGCCCGACTTGTCCGGAGTAAACCCTGCGACGAGGCCCAGGCCATCCTGAAATTCACCCCGAATAAGCCGGCCCGTCATATATTAAAAGCGCTGAATTCAGCCATTGCCAATGCTGCTGACAGATCCAACGGTCAATTGAGCGCTGAAGATCTGTTTGTCAAACATATCAGTATTGACGGGGCTACGCCCATGAGAAGGGTTCGTCCCCTTTCACGCGGCCGGGCGGCAATAATCAGGAAGACGAGCAGCCATATCAATGTTATCGTGGCTGAGCGTCAACCCAGTAACGAAGAATAGCAGGAGGGTTTTCATGGGTCAAAAGACACATCCTAAAGGATTACGGTTAGGAATAAACGAAACCTGGGATTCTCAGTGGTATGCAGGAAAAGACTATGCTAAATACCTTACTGAGGATATCCGTGTTCGTGAAGAGTTGATGTCACGGCTTCGGAATGTCGGGGATACAAAGCAGGATGCCGGAGTGGCACGGATCGTCATCACGCGCCCCAGCAAAGAGAAGATTCATTTTACGATTTATGTTTCCCGCCCCGGAGTGATCATCGGAAGAAAAGGCGAAGAAATCAAACGGTTGAGAAGCGATCTGAAAAATAAGCTTCAAAAAGAGGTTTTTATTGATGTAAAAGAAATCAAAATAGCCGATTTGGAAGCTAAGCTTGTGGCCGAATCTGTTGCGACCTCACTGGAACGTCGGGTCTCATTCCGTCGCGCCATGAAAAGAGCAATTCAGAACACGATGAAATATGGTGCCGAGGGCGTTAAGATCTGTTGTTCAGGACGGCTGGGCGGAGCCGAAATGGCCAGGACAGAGTGGTATTCTGAAGGGCGTGTTCCCCTTCATACCTTAAAGAGCGTCATTGATTATGATGTGGCTCTGGCTAAAACGACGTATGGCGTAATCGGCGTAAAAGTGTGGGTCTGTAAAAGGCCTGAAGCCGAATAGACGACATCAAAGGAGGCTGGAACTATGTTAATGCCCAAACGTGTAAAATATAGAAAGATGCAAAAAGGGAAAATGCGGGGCAAAGCCTATCGCGGCGCCGAAGTCTCTTTCGGAGAGTTCGGTTTAAAAGCGACCGAATGCGGATGGCTGACCAATAATCAGATCGAAGCCGCGCGTGTGACCATTAACCGGACCCTGAAAAGAAGGGGAAAGTTATGGATCCGGATCTTTCCCGACAAACCGATTACAAAAAAGCCTGCCGAAACCCGTATGGGTAAGGGAAAAGGAAACCCTGAATACTGGGTAGCGGTCATCAAGCCCGGCAGAATCTTGTTCGAACTGGAAGGTGTCTCTGAGGACCTTGCCAAACAGGCCATGGATCTGGCTTCTTATAAGCTGCCCATGAAGACCAAGTTCGTGACAAGGGATGAAAGATGAGGTGATGGAGTATGACGATTACAGCCAAGGAATTACGGGAATTCACATCTAAAGAGCTGGGACAGAAACTGTATGAGCTCAAGGAAGAATTGTTCCGTTTAAATTTCAGGAAAGTGACTAATCAACTGGAAGATACATCCATGATCGCCAAAACAAAGAAAAATATAGCGCGTGTTTTGACTGTGATGCGCGAAAGAGAGTCGGAGGAGGGCGCAAGTGAAAAGTAATGTAAAAAGACGTGAAGGCGTCGTCGTCAGCAGTAAAATGGAAAAAACCGTTGTGGTCAACGTCGATCATCTCATTAAAGACAGGCTGACCGGCAAGATTGTCCGTAAAAGGAAAAAGTTTTATGCCCATGACGAAAATCTTCAATGTGATGTCGGTGATTATGTGCTTATTGAAGAGACTCGCCCCCTTTCCCGGTTGAAAAGATGGCGCGTTGTTGAAATCCTCAGGAAAAAGGCTTAGTGAGGAGGAACGGACATGATTCAACAAGAAAGTTTACTCAATGTTGCCGATAACACCGGAGCGAAAAAAGTTCTGGTGATCCGTGTTCTCGGAGGAACGCGGAGACGTTACGGCCGCATAGGCGATATAATCGTCGGTACCGTAAAGGATGCGATTCCGAATGCGGGAGTGAAGAAAGGCGATGTTATCAAGGCTGTTGTGGTCAGGACAAAGAATCGATACAAACGTGAAGATGGATCCTACATTGCATTTGATGATAATGCCTGTGTTATTCTGGATAATAAAAAGGAACCCAGCGGCACACGTATTTTCGGGCCTGTGGCCCGGGAGTTAAGAGAAAAAAACTTTATGAAAATCGTGTCTCTGGCTCCTGAAGTATGGTAGGATGGAGGGAATGCCATGGCATTGAGAATTAAAAAAGATGATATTGTTGTCGTATTGGCAGGAAAATATAAAGGGACAAAAGGTAAGGTCCTTCGTGTCTTCCCTGTGATGAACAGAGCGATTGTAGAAGGGGTCAATTATATTCAGCGTCATACACGGCCCAGCCAGGATAATCCCAAGGGCGGAGTCGTTAAGCGAGAGGGGACCATTCATCTCTCCAATCTGGCTCTGTATTGCCCTAAATGTGATAAAGGGGTTCGTTTTAAAACTGTCATAGACAAGAAAGACAAGAAACGTGTTTGCGTCCATTGTGGCGAAACACTGTAAGGTAGGTGTGGAAGATGACATTTGAAATGAAAGAGCGATACAAAAAAGAGATCATTAAAAAAATGATGGAGACACACAAATACAAGAATGTCATGGAAGTGCCCAAACTTCAAAAGGTGGTCATCAACATCGGTGTGGGAGAAGCTTCCAGGAACACGAAAGTCCTTGATGCTGTCATTGAAGATCTGCGGAAGATCACCGGACAGCAGCCCGTGATAAGAAACGCTAAAAAGAGTGTGTCGAACTTCAAGATCAGAGAAGGAATGCCTGTAGGCACATCATTGACCCTGCGGGGCGAGATGATGTGGGCTTTTATGATGCGCCTTCTCTATGTGGCTCTTCCCCGTATCAGGGATTTTCGCGGCGTGAACAAGAATGCTTTTGACGGACGCGGGAATTATACCTTAGGTGTGACGGAGCAGATCATTTTTCCTGAGATCGAATACGATAAAGTCGATGCAGTCAGGGGAATGAATATTACCTTTGTGACAACGGCCAAGACCGATGCTGAAGCCAGGACACTTTTGGCTGAGCTGGGTATGCCGTTTCAAAAGTAGTCAGGAGGGAAGTCGATGGCAAAAAAATCGATGATTGTAAAACAGCAAAGAAGATCGAAGTTTAAAGTGAGAGAGTATAACAGATGTCAGATCTGTGGACGCCCCAAGGGATATTACCGTAAGTTCGGCTTATGCCGGGTTTGTTTGCGTAAATATGCTCTGGAAGGGAAACTTCCCGGGGTTACTAAAGCCAGCTGGTAAGAGGAGGAAAGACAAATGGTAATGACTGATCCTGTTGCTGATATGCTGACCCGTGTAAGAAACGCCATACGCGCAAAGCATGATTATGTTACCGTCCCGGCTTCGAAGATCAAAGGGGAGATCCTCAAATTGATGAAGGAAGAGGGCTATATTGAAGATTATGAAGTCGTTGATTCCGAAGAATTCAGGAATGTAAAACTTTATAATGTCAAACTCAAGTATTACGGCGGACGTGAGAAAGTGAGTGTTATCACTGAGATCAAGAGAGCCAGCCGCCCAGGGCTCAGGCTTTATAAAAAGAAGGACGATATTCCCATGGTCAATGAAGGCTTGGGAATCGCCATCATTTCGACGTCTAAAGGCGTCATGACCGACAAGCAGTCCCGGAAGTACGGGATTGGCGGCGAAGTAATCTGCTATATTTCATAATGAGGAGGATATACAGATGTCAAGAATAGGAAAAAGAATACTCAGTATCCCCTCCGGGGTAACCGTTACCGTTTCCAAAAGCAATGAGGTTACGGTAAAAGGACCATTGGGGGAGTTAAAACGACAATTTGACATGGCGATGAAGATTACCGTAGAAAACGATACCATAAAAGTAGACCGGCCCAATGAATTGAAACGCAACAAGATGCTTCACGGAACCACAAACGCCCTCATCGGGACAATGATCGAAGGAGTATCTAAAGGATACAAAAAGACTTTGATCATCGAAGGCGTCGGATCCAAGGCCAATGTTCAGGGCAAAAAGGTCGTCTTTGATTTGGGTTATTCGCACCCGATCGAATACGATATGCCCGAAGGCATTAATGTAGAGGTGGAGAAGAATACAACGGTTCATGTCTCCGGAATCGATAAAGAGCTGGTAGGCCTGGAAGCGGCTAAGATCAGGAAGTTCAGAAAGCCCACTGTTTACCTTTCCGGAAAGACTAAACAGGGCCGTGGTATCCGCTATGCCGACGAACGCATTAAGTACAAAGTCGGAAAGAAAGCTTAAGGTTAGGGGTGTCACATATGAAAAAAGTGCATAAGAAAACCGACAAAAAAGTGAGAAACCGGGTGCGGAGGCATTTGCGCGTGAGGAAAGCCATTTCGGGGACAGCGAAACGTCCCAGGCTGGCTGTTTTCCGCAGCAATATGCATATTTATGCCCAATTGATCGATGATGAGACAAAAAAGACACTGGCGACAGCATCGACATTGTCAGAAGATGTGAAAGCCGGTTTGAAAAGCACATCCAATAAGGATGCAGCTGAAGCCGTTGGCAAAAGAATCGCTGAGCTGGCCAAAGAGAAAAAGATAAAGACCGTTGTCTTTGACAAAAGTGGATTTCTTTATCACGGCAGGGTCAAAGCCCTGGCCGAAGCGGCCCGCAAAGGCGGATTAAAATTCTAACAAGGAGGGAGAACCTTGAATAATAGACGCATGATTCTATCCCAGGAAGAGATAAAGGATCTCGGCCTTGAAGATATCGTTGTCAAAATAGGCCGGACAACAAAGGTTGTCAAAGGCGGGCGGCGTTTCGGCTTCAACGCTTTGGTAGCCGTAGGGAATAAAAGAGGAATTGTCGGGATCGGACTCGGAAAAGCGAAAGAAGTGCCGGATGCCATAAAAAAGGGCCTTCAGCGTGCACGGAAAAACCTTATCAAGGTCGAGCTTAAAGAGGACCGGACGTTATGGCATGCCATTGTGGGAGAGCATGGCGCAGCCCGGGTTTTGTTGAAACCCGGCAAACCCGGTACCGGTGTTATCGCCGGCGGCGCGGCGCGTGCTGTTCTTGAATTGGCCGGTTTTAAGGATGTTTATGCCAAAAGCCTTGGCTCTAACAATCCGCATAACTTGATCCGGGCGACAGTTGACGGGCTGCTTCGGCTCACTGACCCTAAACAAGTGGCTGCCAAACGCGGAAAAACCGTTGAAGAGATTCTCGGTGAGTAAGCGATAGGAGGCGGAAATGGCAAGAAAAAAGACGAAAACCATAAAAATAAAGTTGGTCCGCAGTGTAATCGGACGGCCCGAGAAACACAGAAAAATCGTTGAAGCGTTGGGGTTGAAGAAACTTCAAAGCACCCGCGAGCATAATGATACACCTGAGATCCGCGGTATGATTGCGAAAGTGCCCCATCTCGTGGATATTATTGAAGAATAGGGGGGAATGTCATGGCTATAAAATTAGATGACTTAAGACCTGCTGACGGATCCAAACGAAAAACAAAACGCGTTGGACGGGGAAACGGCTCCGGCTGGGGCTGTACTGCCGGACGCGGAAATAACGGCCAGAAATCCCGAGCAGGGTATTCAAGGCGTTTCGGATTCGAAGGAGGACAGATGCCTCTTTACAGACGTATTCCGAAAAGGGGTTTTAAAAATCCTTTCCGGGTAGAATACGATGTGGTCAATGTCGGCGATCTGGCCCGTGTAGAAGCCGAGACCATTACTGTGGAAGAGATGAAAAAATGCGGCCTTGTGCGGATCAATGCCAACTTAGTAAAAATATTGGGAGAAGGTGACCTGGAGAAGCCTGTAACCGTTGAGGCGCATCGTTTTTCACAAACCGCTCGTGAGAAAATTGAAAAAGCCGGCGGTAAGGCCCAGGTGGTATCATGATCTCCAATTTGAAAAATATCTTCAAGATCGAAGAGTTGAGGACAAAGATCTTTTATACCTTTTTCCTTCTCTTTATCTATCGCCTTGTCTCTCATGTCCCGACGCCGGGAATCGACTTTTCCGCTTTGCAGGAGTATTTTGCCGGTGCCGCAGGCGGCCAGGGGATTTTAGGGCTTTTGGACGTTTTCGCCGGCGGGGCATTAAGCCGGGCGACAGTTTTGGCTTTGGGCATTATGCCTTATATCAGTGCCTCGATTATTCTGCAGCTTTTAACGGCTGTGGTTCCGGCTCTGGAGCGTTTGGCCAAAGAAGGGGAATTAGGGCGTAAAAAGATTAATCAATACACACGTTATCTGACCGTATTGATTACCTTGTTTCAGTCTCTGGCTTTGGCCCGTTGGCTGAACGGTCAGGGTTTTGTGCCGAATTACAACACCGGTTTCCTTTTAATGACGATGATGACCATGACAGCGGGAACCATGTTTGTTCTTTGGCTGGGAGAATTGATCACTAAAAAGGGAATAGGGAACGGCGTTTCTCTGATTATTTTTGCCGGTATTGTAGCCCGGTTTCCCAATGCGGTTATTCAGACGGTGGGATTAGTTGTCGAAGGACAGCGTCTTAATCTTTTTGAATTGGCCCTTATCGGGATCATGATGTTTGCCGTTGTTTATTTTATTGTGCTGATTCAGGAAGGCCAGAGAAAGATCACTGTTCAATATCCGAAACGGATCGTCGGCCGAAAAATGACGGTCGGACAGACAACATATCTGCCTTTGCGTGTTAACCAGGCCGGTGTTATTCCCATTATATTTGCTTCATCCATTCTTATGTTTCCCGGGACGATCGCTCAGTTTATGGGGGATAAGAGTGTGTTTTGGAGCAAAGTGGCCCGGGTCTTTGATTACGGGACATCGACCTATATGTTGGTCTATATTGGCCTGATCATTTTCTTCACCTATTTCTATACTGCGATTACTTTGAATCCTATTGATGTGGCGGATAATCTGAAAAAAAGCGGAGGTTTTATCCCCGGTGTCAGGCCCGGCAAGGCTACGGCGGATTACGTGAATTATATCCTCAACAGGATCGCTCTTCCCGGAGCAATTTTTCTGGGCGCGATCGCCGTTTTACCGATTATCCTGTACAGCCGCCTTAATTTGCCCTTCGCTTTCGGAGGGACTTCATTGCTGATTGCTGTGGGTGTCGGATTAGATACGATGAAACAGATCGAAGCCCATCTTTTGATGCGGCATTATGACGGTTTTACCAAAAAGGGACGCTTGGGGCGGCCTCGGAGGTAATAATGAAACGATTCATCTTTTTGGGGCCGCCCGGTGCCGGGAAAGGGACTCAGGCGGATTATTTATCCGATAAACTCTCTATCGAGCATATTTCGACAGGGGAGCTCTTGAGGCAGGAAATCAATGAGAAGACAGCGCTAGGGGAGAAAGCTCGCAGCTTTGTGGAAACGGGAGACCTCGTTCCGGATGAAATCGTTATCGAAATATTAAAAGAGCATATCAGGAAAATACGTGGGGCCGGCTATATTTTAGACGGCTATCCGCGTAACACGGCCCAGGCAGAAAGCCTGGAAGAGCATGAGATCATTGTCGACAAAGCGGTTCTCTTTGATATTGACAAGGAAACCGTGGTGAAACGGCTCAGCGGACGGCTTTATTGTCCGAAATGCAAGAAGTTCTACCACAGTGAATATCGGCCGCCACAGAAAGATATGGCTTGTGACAACTGCGGCCGCGCTCTTGTCAGGCGCAAGGATGATGATCCTGTTTCTATTGAAAACAGGATAAAAGTCTATTTTGACCAGACGCATCCTCTTATCGAATATTATGAAAAAAAGGGAAAGTTAGAGCATATTGATGCAAACCGGAGCGTTGAAGCCATCCATAAGGATCTTTTTAAAAGGATCGGACGATGAAGATATCTTTGGCTAAAATGCGCCGGTCCAATGAGATTATCGGAAGCCTTCTCTGTGATATTAAAGAGAAAGTGAAACCCGGAGTCTCCACCCTTGAACTGGATCGATGGGCCGAAGATTATATTTTAGAGCGGGGAGGGAAACCGGCCTTTAAAGGACTGTACGGGTTTCCGGCCACCCTTTGTGTCTCCGTCAATGAGGAGATCGTTCACGGGATCCCTCGCGAAAAACGACTGATCAAAGAGGGCGATATCGTCAGTTTGGATGTCGGGGCCGTTATTGAAGGACATTATGCCGATGCAGCCAGGACTTTCCCCGTGGGAAATGTCGATACTGAACTTCTGCGGCTGATCGATATCACCCGGGAATCATTTTTCAAAGCATTGGAATATGCCAGACCCGGGGCTCGTATAGGAGACATCGGGCATGCCGTCCAGTCGTTTGCTGAAGCAGAGGGCTTTAATGTCGTCCGTGATTTTGTGGGACACGGTATCGGACGAAAGCCTCATCTTCCCCCGGAGATCCCCAATTTCGGAACTCACGGAGAAGGGCCTGTAATCAAAGAGGGGATGTACCTGGCCATCGAGCCGATGTTGGTAACAGGAAACTGGCCGATACATATCCTGGATGATCACTGGACGGTGGTGACTCAGGACGGAGGGATTTCAGCTCATTATGAAAATACGGTTTATATATCAAAGGAGGGGCCGATGATTTTATCAGCAGGAAGTTGTGAGGAGGATTATGGCAAAGAATAATGAACAGGTATTCGCCGTTGACGGTGCAGTCACCGAGCAGCTGCCGAATGCGATGTTCCGTGTGAAGCTGGAGAACGGCATTCATATTATTTGCCATGTATCGGGTAAGATGAGAATGTTTAATATTCGCATTCTTCCGGGGGATAAAGTCAAGGTCGAAATCACCCCTTATGATCCAACAAAGGGTAGAATAGTCTATAGATATAAATAAAGGGTTGACAGCCTGGGGGGGCTCCTATAGAATGCAACCCCGGAGGTTAAGGAGGTTACAAATGAAAGTCAGGGCATCAGTAAAGAAGATGTGCGACAAATGCAAGGTTATCAAGAGAAAAGGCGTTGTCATGGTTATCTGCGAAAATCCCAAACATAAGCAGAGACAAGGCTAAAAGGAGGTTAGGACGTGGCTCGTATAGCAGGAGTGGATCTGCCTAAAAACAAGCGCATAGAAATCGGCCTGACTTACATATTCGGTATCGGAAGATCAGCTTCCCTTAAGATCCTCCAGGCAACGGGTATCAATCCCGATGTAAAAGTCAAGGATCTCACCGAAGAGGAAGTCGCCAATGTGCGTAATGAGATTGAAAAGAATTATAGAGTAGAAGGAACGCTCAGGACAGAGACAACCATGAACATCAAAAGACTTGTTGAGATCGGTTGTTACCGCGGGTTAAGACATCGGATGGGCCTGCCCGTCCGCGGTCAGAAGACAAAAACCAATGCGCGGACAAGAAAAGGCCCTGCAAAGGCCATTGCCAAAAAGAAAAAGTAAGGAGGAGCAGCCTTGGCTAAGGTAAAAGGAACCATTAGAAAAAAGAAGATCAAAAAAAGAGTCAGCTCTGCTGTCGCGAAGATCAAGGCGACGTTCAACAATACCGTCATTACAGTCATTGATGACAATGGTGAAGTGTTGACTTGGGCCAGCGGAGGCACAGTAGGATATTCCGGATCGAAGAAATCGACTCCCTTCGCGTCGCAGATCGCCGCGGAAAATTGTGTCAAAGTATTGGCTGATATGGGGGTCAAGACCATGGAGATCAATTATGCCGGCCCCGGCCCGGGAAGAGAACCGGCTATAAAAGTATTTCAGAATTCAGATATCCGTGTGACCGGAATCAAAGATGAGACACCGATACCCTATAACGGGTGTAAACTCAAAAAACGCAAAAGAGCCTAAAGAGAAGGACGAAGGAGGAAGAAATGGCTAAACATACAGGCCCCGTTTGTAAACTTTGTCGTCGCGAAGGCACAAAGCTCTTTTTAAAAGGAGACCGCTGCCATTCGCCGAAGTGTGCCCTGGATAGGCATCCCTATCCGCCGGGTGTTCACGGGAAATCGACATTACGCAGAAAAGCAAGTGATTATTCAATGCATTTGCGCGAAAAGCAAAAAGTCAAAAGAATGTATTTTTTAATGGAGCGGCAGTTTAAAAAATATTATGAGATGGCCGACAAAAAAAAGGGTGTTACGGGAACCAACCTGCTTGAGTTCCTGGAAAGACGCTTGGACAATATTGTCTTCAAGCTTAATTTCGCACCGTCACGTCCTTCAGCCCGTCAGTTAGTCAATCACGGACATTTTTCCGTGAATGGACGATTGGTCAATATTCCCTCTTACCTTGTCAAAGAGGGGGATATCATCGAAGTGAAGGAGCCAAGTCGTAAAAGCAGTATTTTTAAAGTCGCTATGGAAATCGCAAAACAAAACGGAACAAGTGCAGAATGGCTGGACGTTGATCCTGATAAATTTAAAGGTACGGTTAAAAGAATGCCGTCGCGTGAAGAAATGCCTTTGGATATCCAGGAAAACCTTATCGTTGAGTTCTATTCAAAATAGGAATGAAGGAGAATGTCAATGAAGTGGATTAATCTGGAACGTCCCAGGAAACTTGAATGGGATAAGGAAAATAGATCCAACGCTTTCGGGCGGTTTTCCATTGAGCCTTTTGAGAAGGGGTTCGGTATTACACTGGGTAACGCTTTGCGCCGGACCATGCTCTCCTATATACAGGGAACAGGGCTGGTCGGGGTGCGGGTTGACGGAGTCGCGCATGAATTCACATCTATCAATAACATGAAGGAAGATGTCCTGGATGTTATTATGAATTTGAAAAAGATGCGTGTGCGTTATACCGGCGAGAATTTGAAGACTTTGAGTTTTACGGCCAAGGGGCCTGTTCAGGTCTATGCCCGGGATTTTGACAATCTTGATTCTGAGATCGAAATCATGAACAAAGATCTCTATATTTGTGAATTGAGTGAAGGCGGAACACTTTCAACAGATCTTTATTTTGATCATGGATTGGGTTATAAGACAGCAGAAGAACATTCCTATGAGGACATGCCTGTTGATTTTATAGCTGTGGACACGGTCTATACTCCTGTGATCAATGTGAAATATGAAGTGGATCATGCATTGGTCGGGAAAAGCGTCGACTTTGATAAACTGAGCATGGAAATTCAAACTGACGGCAGTATCTCTCCCGAAACAGTATTGAAACGTTCTGTCCGCCTGATCAAACAGTATCTGGATGCCTTTGAAGCTGACAGTGAAAACGTAGATTATCCCTTGGAAGAGCCTAAGGAAGACAACACCGATTTGAAAAATATCCTCTCAAAGAGCGTCGAAGAATTAGAACTTTCTGTCAGAGCAGCAAATTGCCTGAAAAATGCGGGGATTAAATCAATCGGGGAATTAGTTCAGAAGAGCGAGCCTGAGATGCTCAAATACCGTAATTTTGGGAAAAAGTCTCTGGAAGAGATCAAGGAACTTCTTATTGAGATGGGTCTCTCTTTCGGCATGGACTTAGACGACATTATGGACTCATAATGGTGAGGGGAAGGTGAACGTAGATGCGTCATAAAGTAAAATCTGTGCGCCTGGGACGAAACTGGTCTTCCAGAAAAGCGCTTTTAAGAAATATGGCGACCTCTCTCATTCTTCATGAAAGAATTGAGACTACAGAGGTTAAGGCCAAACAGATCAAATCGTATGTTGAAAAGCTGGTGACTCTTGGGAAAAAGGATACCCTTCATGCCCGCCGAATGGCTGCAGGTAGACTTTTCGGCAAAGAGGCCGTTCAAAAACTATTCAGTGAAATCGCCCCCCGTTTTACAGAAAGAAACGGCGGTTATCTGACTCTTTACAAAACCGGATTCCGGAAAGGGGATGCAACTCCGACAGCTATTGTGGAGTTTGTCGTCCGTCCTGAAGAAAAAGGCGCAAAAGAGAAGGAAAAGAAAAAATAAGACATTTTTATGTCTGAACGCAGAAACGGTATAATCTTATGGCTGATCCTGACCGCTGTACTGGCGGTCTGGGTCAGCAACAGTGCTATTCATTTGAAAAACGTCTTCCGCATGAATCTTCAAAAGAAACGCCTTATACAAGAACGCAAAGACCTTATGACAGAGAATAAGGGGCTTGAACAATATTTGAAAGAGCTCAGGGAATATGATTATATGAAGGAACGGATGGCTCGGCTGACATTAGGATTGAAAAGAAAAGATGAAACCATTTTTAAAATCAAAAATGGGGTTGACAAATAACAGAAGTTCGTTATACTGCTTTTCGATGACGCGGGGTAGAGCAGTTGGAAGCTCGTCGGGCTCATAACCCGGAGGTCGTAGGTTCAAATCCTACCCCCGCAACCAAATATTCCCTGACATGGCGGGATAGCTCAGCTGGCTAGAGCGTGCGGTTCATACCCGCAAGGTCCCCAGTTCGATTCTGGGTCCCGCTACTTGTTCAATCTTTTATCTTCAACAGTGACGTCAGACAGCTCCGGCAGAAGCGATGATAATGCGTCTAAAGAGGCATTTGTCTCTTTCCCCGGAGAATAAATATACCGGGTCTTTGAATGGCCCGATTGAAAAAGGATCTTTCCGGTGAATAAAGTGATGATCTGTAATTTTGCCAGGGGATAGGATTTATTGTTGACGGTTATATGATGATCATGGAGGGTGATGACGCTTACGGGATGAACAGTCAGGGCGATGAAAAGATCTGTCAGGCCCAGAATCAGGCTGATGGCCACAAGCCAAAACATATTCCTTTGCAGCCCTAACCAAAGGCCCAAGCCGAGAATAACAGCTGAACTCAGGTAAAAAAAAACGGTGATGAAATGTGATTTTTTGGGATCGTAAAAGTCCCAGCGTTTCTCCATTTTTGCCTCCTTGATGACGTTAATTTATTATAGCACAAGAGATTTCGATTTGAACTGAAAATTAGAAAAATGTTGACGCCAAACACAATATGTGTTACATCTTTAAGGGAAATGATGACTAAAGAGTACCGGTGGACTGTATACCTTTTTAAAAAATATCTGACAAGGGGGATTTTGATTTCTTTGTTTTCACTTTTTCTTATTGTATTTGCGTATGTTTATATTAATCCCTTTTTGGCTGTCCTGGCCTTTCTTATGATCTTCATTCCGAATATGAATTTTTTCCTTCCCTTGCGCTATACCCTTTCCGATGAAGGGATCATCATCGAGACCCCGCTTAATGTCAAAAAGATCTCCTGGGATAATGTCAAAGGCTACAAAATTATCCGCGGCGGTCTTGTCTTAAATCCGCCAAGCGGACGTTCCCTTGTGCGCAGATCTAAAACAATCATTATTTATGATGTGCCTGATGTCGAAGGAGTCCGCATACTGGCTGAGGAGATGATCAAATAATGTATCTCTATGAGGATATCCCCGAAACAGAGCGCCATGCTCTTTTAGATAAGTTGGCCGGTGAAGTGGTGCGTTTTCATATGGCGACTCCGGCCATCATATTCCTGGAAAGCACTAAATATATGAACAGGATCGGTTCCCAGTTTCTTATCTTCCTCTCTCCTGTGGTTACCGCTATTTTTACAAAATGGGAGTTGGAAAAATATGCTGTAATCATTGAAGAGCGAGAAAATATAGAATATCTGCTTGATAAGATCGAAGAGCTGGACCGGAAGCAGCAGGACAAAGAGAAGGAATGGAAAGCGAAAAGAAAAGAAGAGAAGCTCTGGAGAAAACAAAGAAAAAAAGAATTAAAAAAAGAGATAAGCGGTAAGTAGAAAGGAGTCGTTCATGGGTGACAAAAAAGAGATGAGAACTATTATTGCAACCGACTGCGGAAGTACAACAACAAAAGCCATTTTAGTGGACAAAGTAGACGGCGAATACAGGTTGATCAGCCGCGGTGAAGCGCCCACCACTGTAGAAGCCCCTTTTGAAGATGTGACAAAGGGCGTGTTGAATGCGATCAACGAGATCGAAGATTTATCCGGCAGGACTTTTATCAAGGACAATCTTCTCATTAAAGAAAGAAAAAATGATAAAGAAGGCATGGATGTCTATGTCTCGACTTCATCAGCAGGCGGCGGTTTGCAGATGATGGTTGCCGGTGTGGTCAAATCGATGACCGGAGAATCGGCTCAAAGAGCGGCCCTTGGTGCCGGTGCGATTGTAATGGATGTCATTGCCACCAATGATGGCCGGCTTCCCCATCAACGTATTGAAAAGATCAGAAATCTTCGCCCTGACATGATTCTTTTGGCCGGCGGAGTCGATGACGGGACCACGACTCATATCGCTGAACTGGCTGAGATCATCGCTGCAGCCGATCCCCGCCCCCGCTTGGGTATCGGGTATAAACTGCCATTGATCTATGCGGGGAATTCAGCTCAAAAGGCGCGTGATATTGTCCAGGATACTATCGGAGAAAAGATGGCCTTGGAGATTATTGACAATATTCGGCCTACGTTGGAGCAGGAAAACCTGGGTCCTGCACGGCATAAGATCCATGATCTCTTTATGGAGCATGTCATGCAGCAGGCACCCGGATATAAAAAACTGATGTCATGGACAGATGCTCCTATTATGCCGACACCCGGTGCGGTGGGGTCCATGATCGAGACTGTGGCTAATGAAAGAAACATTGCTGTCGTCGGTGTAGATATCGGCGGGGCAACTACAGACGTCTTTTCCGTCTTTGAATCAGAGGATGAAAAAGGCGATATTGAAAAAGTGTTTAACCGTACGGTTTCAGCGAATCTGGGGATGAGTTACAGTATTTCCAATGTTTTTGCCGAATCCGGGCTGGAGAATGTCATGCGTTGGATGCCCATTCATATGGATGAGGCTAAATTGAGAAACATTGTCAAAAATAAAATGATTCGTCCGACGACGATCCCGGAGTCACTTGAATCGCTGATTTTTGAACAGGCGATTGCCCGGGAAGCTCTTCGTCTGGCTTTTGAACATCATAAATCTCTTGCTGTAGGCCTCAAAGGTGTTCAGCAGCAGAGAACCATCTCTGATGCTTTTGAGCAGACAGAGAGCGGACAAAGCCTTGTGGATATGATGAAACTGAATATGATTATCGGCAGCGGAGGCGTTCTGTCGCATTCACCCCGCCGGCATCAATCAGCATATATGCTTATCGATGCTTTCCTGCCTGAAGGGGTGACCACATTGACTGTTGACAGTATTTTTATGATGCCTCAATTAGGTGTTTTGGCTCAGGTGAATAAAGAAGCGGCCACTCAAGTCTTTGAGCGGGATTGCCTGATTTATCTGGGAACCTGTATTGCTCCTGTCGGCCGGGGTAGGATTGGACGGCCGGTCATGGAGATCATCGTAGAGCATCCTTTAGAGAAAGAAGCCTTTATCAAACGGGCTAAAGAGGAAAGTCCTCATTTCCCTGTGGTCGAAGATATGACGGGACATGTCATCAAAAAGATGTTGAACTATGGTGATATGTACCGTATTCCCCTGGAGTTAGACGAAACAGCGAAGGTCACCGTCAAACCCATGAAGGGTTTCGATGTCGGCAACGGTCCCGGAAAAGAGATGACTGTGAATGTTACCGGGGGGACAACCGGTATTATCTTTGATGCCCGCGGACGGCGTCCCTTTTCTATTCCGGCCGGAGATAAAGAACGTGTACAAAAATTAATGGAATGGGCCGTCGTCATGGATGCATACAACCTTGACGCCCTGAAAAAATATATAAACGAATAAGGAGGTCGATAATGGCTCAAGCTTTTACACCGGGTTTAAAAGTAACTCAGGAAACGATTATAAAGAAAAAAAGAATTCTCCCCCTTAAGGGTGAGGTGTTGGTCAAAGAGGGCGACAAAGTCTCTTATGACCAGGTGGTAGCCAAAACCGATCTTCCCGGAAATGTCATTCCCATTAATATTGCCAATCATCTGGGAGTCGCCGCCAATGAAGTGCGGGAATGTATGTTGAAAAAAGAGGGAGAGAAAGTGGAAAAAGGGGAAAAAATAGCCCTTTACACCTCTTTTTTCGGTCTTTTTAAGAATTATTCTGTTTCGCCTATCACGGGCACCATTGAAAATATTTCTGATGTCACCGGCCAGGTTCTGTTGAGAGAACCGCCTATTCCCATCGAAGTCCGGGCTTATATCGACGGAATTGTGACCGAGATCTATCCCCAAGAGGGATGTCAGGTTGAGACCATGGGGGCTTTTATTCAGGGTATTTTCGGCCTCTCCGGAGAACGGAGCGGTGAAATCGCCGTGGTCGCAGATAGCCCCAAAACAGAGCTGACGGCTGATATGATCAAGCCTGAACATAAAGGGAAGATCCTTGTCGGCGGTTCGCTGATTCGGTTGAATGCCATTAAAAAAGCCCAACAGGCCGGAGTCTCGGCTGTTGTCGTCGGCGGTGTAGACGATAAAGATCTTCGGGCTCTTCTGGGACATGATATCGGTGTTGCTATCACCGGCCATGAAAAGATCGGCTTTACGTTGATAGCGACAGAAGGGTTCGGAGAGATGTATATGGCACAGCGGACATTTGAGTTGTTAAAAGCCAATGAAGGGAAATGGGCTTCTGTCAATGGCGCTACACAGATACGCGCCGGAGTCATGCGCCCGGAAATCATTATTCCCGTTGATAAATCTTTTGATAAAAACGCAGCTCCTGACGAAGAGGGCCGCGGGCTTCTGGTCGGAGATCCGATTCGCATCATTCGCGAGCCTCTTTTCGGTGAGCTTGGAACGATTACGGAGATGGTTCCTGAGCTTCATAAAATGGAATCCGAGACCATGGTGCGTGTCTTCCGTGTTAAGCTTTCTAACGGGGAAGAGCGTATCGTCCCGCGCGCCAACGTGGAACGTATCGAGGTGAAATGACAGGGCCTTCCCTGCAAAAGCTCCGTGCTCTTGCTGAAGAAGTGATTCAGAACTCATACAGCCCCTACTCGGGATTCCGGGTGGGGGCTCTTATTTTATCAGGAGAGGACGGTCTTCCCTTCAGCGGAGTTAATGTGGAAAACGCATCCTTCGGGCTCACTGTATGTGCCGAGCGGAATGCCCTTTTTAAAGCGGTCGGGGAGGGGATACAGACCTTTTCTTACCTCTATATTCTTTCAGACGGAGAAGAACCCCCGCTTCCCTGCGGAGCCTGTCTCCAGGTCTTGAACGAGTTCTGCCCTCCCGATATGCCTGTGACTTGTGAGTCATGGTCCGGTGCGCAGCGGACTTTTCTTCTGCGTGACCTTCTTCCCTTCGGTTTTTCTTTTCATAAAAGTGAATAATCATTCATTCTCCCCTTGACAGTTCGGGGTAACGGCATTATTCTCTTATTTATGAATGACGGTTCATTCATTAGAAAAGGAGGGGCTATGGCACGTATCAAAAGCCGGACGAAGGGGCAGGAGATCATTCAGGCCGCCATGGAGCTTTTTGCGGAAAAGGGTTTTTTTTACACAAATGTCAAGGAGATCGCCGAGCGCGCCAATGTCGGTGTCGGGACAGTCTATATCTATTTTGATAACAAGGACAATATACTCATCGAACTTTTTATTGCTTTCCTGGACCGGGTCATCCGTGATATTCAGACGATTCTGGATACTCAGCTCCATCCCCTGGAGAAGTTTAAAAGGGTCCTGAGGACGGTGGCGGAGATCCTGAGCGAAAATATGGATATGGCCCGGGTTTTCCTTGTGGAGCTCCGCCAGACTACCGAAGCTCTGAGTTATCTGGCCCCGAAATTGGAAAAAGAGTATAATTTCCTCATCAAAAAACTGCTCCAGGAAACCAAGGACCAGGGGTATGTCCGTTCGGATATCAATGTCCATATCGTCTCTATCGCTTCTCTCGGCCTTATAGAAGCCCTCCTTTTTGACTGGGTGACAAACAAATATTCCAAAGAGAAACTCTTCAGCATGTTTGACCAGGCTATCGAGTATTTTGTGTTTGGATTTGAAGGGAGAGAGCATGATTAGGATTATCCGGCTGATCCTCGACTACCCGCGATGGATCGTGGGCCTGACTTTGGGTTTGACACTCTTTTTCGCCCTTTTTATCGGTCAGATCCGGTTTGATAATGATGTCAACCAGTATATTCCGAAGACCCACAGAGAAGAAGCCTTTTTTTCGGAGATAGAGAACAATTTCGGCCCTCAGGACAAGGTCTTTGTGGAACTCCTCACTTCCCACCCCGAAGGGGTCTTCAACCGAAAGACCCTTCAGCGCATCGAGATCCTATCGCAAGTCCTGGAAGAGTCGGGTTATGTGGATAAAGTCGATTCCCTGGCTCTCAGTTCCATGATCACGGGAGTCGAGGAGGGGATGCGTGTGGGGCCTCTCTGGGAAGAAGGGACATTAACGGATGATCCCTCATTTTTAGAGAAAATAAAAGATGAAGCCTTGTCCAATCCCCTTTTTCTTAATAACCTTGTCTCGGAAGACGGGAAAGCAGCCGGAATCATTCTTACGCTTCGGGACTTGCCGGAAAACGTTTCCGATGGAGAATCGATAAGAGAAGAGTACTGCCGGGAAGTCGCCCGTTTTCAGGAATCTCTGCAAAAGGCCGGGCTTCTTGCAGAGGTTAAAAAGGGGGGAGAGAAGACCCTTTTTCTCCTTAACGGCTCGATAAAAGGAGAAGCCCTGACACAGGCTCTTCATCGGGAAGGGATCCTCAGTTCTCCTTTTTTCGTCGGCAGCCGGGACGAGCGCAGAGCTCTTCTCTTCAGCCTCAATGAAGACTATTTCGCCCTCCCCCTGGAGGACAGAGTGGTCCGGGATATTCAGAAGGCGGTCCGGGAGGTCCCGGGACAGGAAGAGATCTACTTTTCCGGAGAAAGTATTGTCAATTCTATGCTGGGTGTCTACATGCTCCAGGATATCACACGCCTTGTCCCTCTGGTGGTCGTCGTTGTCTTCCTCTTCCTTTTTCTGGCTTTCCGAAAGATCAGAGGAGTTCTCTTCCCCCTCTTCTCTGTACTGATCTCTACGGTGTGGGTCACAGGACTCATGGGGCTGCTGAAGATCCCCCTTAACCAGATCTCAGTGACTCTCCCGGTGCTGCTGATCGGGGTAGGAAGCGCTTACGGGATCCATATCATCAACAGCTATTATGAACATCTTCACGAAGAGAAGCAGAAAGCAGGGCTCATCAAACGGATCATGCAATTGGTGGGAGTGGCAGTAGTGATGGCCGGGGTGACCACAATCATCGGTTTTTCCTCTCTGGCTACCTCTCCGATGACACCTATGCAGAATTTCGGTATCTTTACAGCGGCAGGGATCTTTTTTGCCCTCGCGGTGAATATATTTTTCGTCCCCTCTTGTCTGGTCCTGCTTCCCGCACCGAAAAGACTCCCGAAACAGGACGAAGGGGGGCGAAGAAAAAGTCCTGCCTTGTTCCAACGTTTTTTGCTTGCTTCGGGAGAGATAGTCTACAAGGGCCGGGCGGGGATTCTGATATCAGCCCTGGTGATCGTGGGGCTTTCCGTGTGGGGGGTACTGCACATGGTCATCGACACCAACACGGTGGAATTCTTTAAAAAAAGCAGCCCTGTCCGTCAGGCGGATGAAAAGATCAACGCTTCATTCGGAGGGACATCTACGCTTAACCTTGTCATCGACGGTCTGACGCCGGATGCCATGAAAGACCCTGAAGTCCTCAGGAAGGTCGAAAAGATCCAGGAATATGCAGAAAGCCTGGAACACGTGGGAAATACCCTCTCTTTTGTGGATTTCGTAAAGCTCATGAATCAGGCGATGAATCAGAATGACCCCCGTTTTTTCAAGGTTCCCCGATCACAAAGCCTCATCGCACAATATCTCTTTCTCTATACTACTTCAGGGGATCCCGATGATTTCAGCGATGTGGTGGACTATAACTATCAGAAAGCCAATATCTTTATCCAGATTCGTAAATCAAATACGAAGACCATCGACGGAATCGTCAGAAAGGTGGAGTCGTATGCCCGGGATCTCTTCAGGGATACTGAAGAGATGAGAGACGACGAGTGGGTGAAACGCCTGGAAAGAACCCATGAGTTGGCTTACAGGAGAGATGTGGAATCCTATGCTTTGAGTGAGGTCAAAGCCGGGCTGGATGATCTGTCTGGAGACAAGCTTCTCAACGCCTCTACCGAGATGAGAGAACTTCTGGACATGTACAGGGAGGTTTGGGAAGAGGACCGCAAAAACGGGGAGGAGACGGCGTCCTTTTCCCTTATCGAAGTCCTGAACGACGCCGACGCCCTTTTCTACGGACAATGGGAGGGAGAGGCCGGAAAGAGGGCCCTGATCCGGACGGGTGGTGTCTCTAAACTTTACCTTGTGGTCAACCGCATGATCATCAGGACTCAGATCAGCAGCATTGTCATGGCGGCAATCCTCGTCATCCTGGTGGTTTCTCTCATGTTCCGTTCTCTTTCCGCCGGCCTTCTGAGTGTCGTCCCTCTGCTATTGGCTATTCTGGTCAATTTCGGAATGATGGGTTTCACAGGGACAAGGCTTGACCTGGCCACGGCGATCATCGCCTCGGTAGCCATCGGGATCGGCGTGGATTATGCTATCCACTTTCTAAACCGCTTCCATCACGTGGCCCGGAGGGGCCGCGATTTTAAAGCAGCCACAGCTGAGACCATGTCTACAGCCGGACGGGCCATTATCTTCAATATGATCTCAGTGGCTGCAGGTTTTCTGGTCCTCTGTTTTTCCAACTTTCCGCCACTTCAATCGGCAGGATGGCTCATAGCCCTGACGATGCTGACTTCTTCACTGGGAGCACTGACGCTTCTGCCGACTCTTCTCAATATCTTTCGGCCTAAATTTTTAAATGATCCTGTCAAGGAGGTAACGCTATGAAAAATGTTTTTGGAACTTTTCTGTGGGCCATGCTTCTGCTTAGCCTGGCCTGGGGTGAATTAAGCGGGTTTGATGTAATGAAAAAGGCGGACAGCCGGTATACCGGTGACGACGGAGTCTCCCGGATAGCCATGTCCATTGTCAACAGCCGGAAACAGGAGCGTAACCGTGAGATCGTCCTGTGGAGAAAGAAGGTAGATAAAGTCAATGATATCAGCCATACATTCATTCTTTTTTTGACGCCGGCTGACGTCAAAGATACCACTTTCCTCATTCTGGAAAAAGGCAACGGAGCGGATGACGACCAGTGGATCTATCTCCCGGCCATGCGGAAAGTGAGAAAGATCTCCTCTTCGGAAAAGGATAAATCTTTCATGGGGACAGATTTCTCCTATGACGATATGAGTAACCGGGATATCGATTCCTATGAATGGACCCTGGTCAAAAGAGAGGAATGGAAGGGCGAGATGTGTTACGTTGTCAAAGGGGTGCGGAAGGATAAAGATAAGGCTGTTTATGATCACTCCCTCTTCTGGGTGAGGGAAAAAGACTGGATCCCGGTAAAAGCTCTGATGTTTGACAAAAAACAGCCTGAGCGGATCAGTAAAGTCATGCTGGTGAATGAACTGAAAGAGATCCAGGGGATAATGACGCCCCTGGAAACGGTGATGTACACGGTGAAACCCATCTATAAAGAGGGACGGGACCTGGAAAAGAGTTTTCAGAGCAAGACGGTCCTGCGGGTGAAAGAGGTCAGATATAATGTGGGCCTTGATTCGTCTATCTTCAGCCAGAGAAATATGGAGCGTCCCATGCCGTATCAGAGGTATTTGGACTGAGAAGGGAGGAAGAACATGGGGAAAAAGCGTCTTTGTATTCTTCTGCTGGCCGTTTTCGGCGCTCTCCGTCTTTTTGCCGTTGAAAATCTTACTTTTCAGGGAAAAATGCAGGTGGAGACTGCAGTCTCCCTGACTCCTGTCGAAGAAGCTGCTTTTATCAAAGGAGAGACTGCGCTTGACTTGGTTTTAAAACACTTTGCCGGCCCTTTCCGTTTCTACGCCGCTCTGGAAGGGAGATATGATACCCTGACAGGAGGTGAGGGCGAAGCGGAGCTCACAGAAGCCTATGTGGCAGCGGACTTTGACAAGACCTCTCTGGTGGCTGGGAAAATATGGGTCTCCTGGGGAAGAGCTGATGAGGTGAATCCCGTGGATGTGGTCAACCCCGAGGATTACCGTGAACCGGTGGTTGCTGAAAAAGAGGAGAGGAAGATCCGAATTCCGGCGTTTACCGTGAGCCGTTATCTGGGGGACTGGACCCTGACCGGCGTCCTGGTTCCCTCCTTTACTCCTCCCGCCCTGGAGACCTCCCCCCATTGGCAGACTTCGTTCTACAAGCTTCTTCAAGAACTGAAAGGGGCATACCTGGCAAAAGCTGTTGCTTTAAGTGTGCCGCCCTATGCCCTGGAGGATTATGTGATGGATCATCTCTTTTTTGAAGATCATGAGGCAGGCCTTTCTGATGTTCAGTTCGGCGGGCGCCTCAACGGTTATCTGGGAGCGCTGGATATCTCCCTTTACTATTACAACGGATACTGGACCGATATGTCGCGTCCGGCCATCTCGATGAGAGGTTTTGATCCTCTTTTCCCGGCTCTGCCTGAAAAAACGGTGGTCTGTTATCCTCGGTTTCAGATGGCCGGCGCTGATTTTGCAACAGTCCTGGGCCCTTTTACCCTCAGAGGAGAGGGGGCCTGGTATCTGGGCCGCAAGATCACTTATGACTTGTCGCAGATGGGGGATCCCCGGTTTTGGGCCGACGGAGGCTGGGGTGAGACGGATGTAGTGAAATTCGTTGTAGGCCTTGACCGCTTCTGGGGAGATCTCTATGTGAATATCCAGTATATAGGAGAGGTTATCACCGACTATAATTCCCTGATGATGCTTCCTGCAGACTATCTGCAGAGTATGACTCTCAACATTTCCTGGCCTTTAAGTGACGGCCGGTGGGAGCCCGAGCTCAAACTCCTCTGGGAAGAGACCGAAAACGACCTCTATGCAGGCCCCCGTCTGACCCATGAACTTTATAACGGCATCCATGCCTATGCCGGAGCGGATATCTTTACGGGCGATCCGGAGGGGACTCTGGGGCAGTACAGAGAGTGCGACCGTTTCTATACCGGGCTGACCTATAGTTTTTAATTCAAGAGAGGGCATAGCCCTCTCTTTCTTTTCTTTACTCTCACCGAAAATCTGGTAAGCTTCTCCCAATAAAAAGATCAGACGAAAGGGAGAAAATGGATAAAAAGAAAATCGTATGGATAGCTTTCGGAGTAGCTGCCTTTGTCTTTATCACGGCCCTTCTTCTTTTGCTTCCGGGGCTTGAAGAGCGGCTTCTCCAGGTGGTTTGGGCTGAAGATACAGTAAAAATCAAGGCTCTTCTTGAAAAGGGTCTGGGCCGGGGGCATAAAAAATACCGGGAAGCCTTCAGGCAGGCTCTGCTTTACCGCTCTCCCGGGATTGTTCAGGCCTTTGTGGATGCCGAGAGCGAAAACCGTGAAGGGTGGGTGCTTTTGAAAGCCGCTGACGCAGGTCGCCCGGAGATAGTACCTCTCCTGATAGAAGCGGGATGGGACATAGACGGAGCCAATGAAGAGGGAGAGACTCCCTTGTTTAGGGCTGCTTCGCATACGTCCAAAGAGCACAGGGATGTTGTCCGGTATCTTGTGGAAAAAGGGGCTGATGTCAACGCTTTGACAGAATACGGCTGCACGCCCTTTACGGCTTGTATGGGAAAGTTGGATTTTATCGAGCAGTATGACAACGAGACTATCACGGAAGAGGATAAGAAAGAGTTCGAAGAGATAAAGAGGCTCCTTCAAAGAGAATCTGACAGAATGCTTTTTGAAGCTGTTGAGAAAAGAAGTGTTCAAAAAGCGGCAGAGGCCCTGGAGAAGGGGGCGAGCCTCAATACCCGGGACGAACACGGGAACCCTCCTCTGGTGAGAGCCGCGCTTCACCATGATGAGCCCATGATCCGGTTTCTTGCAGCCCGCGGAGCGGATACCGACCCCGAAAAGCTGACAAAAAACAAGTTGACCCCTTTGCGGGCCCTCTTTATAAACAACAGGAAAGAGGAGAGAATCCTTTCCATGGTGCGATTCCTCGTGAAGAACGGCGCGGACATCCATAGAAGAGGCCCCTTGGGGGAGTCGCTTCTGGAACCGGCTGTAGTCCATGACTTTATCCCCGAGATGGAATATCTCATTGCCCTGGGGCTGGATGTGAACAGTCCTAACGAGCATGGAAAAACCCCGTTGATGACAGCGGCCCTGACAGGCAATGTCAAGGCTCTGGAGCAACTCATCCGGAGCGGTGCAG
>OMKS01000223.1_pt1 | contig 52389 bp, 35 predicted proteins | sample 1674721 | NCBI WGS metagenome assembly OMKS01 (sample SAMN06264996, study PRJEB25208) | sediment metagenome | isolation source: hot spring sediment | place: USA: California | collected 2014-09-02 | reverse complement strand
CGATCGGGGAACACATCATCGTGGACGGACGGCGATACCAGGTGATCGGCACCCTCGAGAAGAGCGGATCCGCATTCACCGGGGTCACCGGCGACGGGTCTGTCCGATGCACCAGGCAAGAAACGCAGTTTCCGAAAAAGGGTAAACCGTGCAGTTCGGCGAATTCGACGACGAAAAAAAAGAATATGTGATCACGCGGCCCGATACGCCCCGTTCCTGGAGTAATTATCTGGGAGACACGACCTACGGCGCGATCGTCACGAACAATGCGGGGGGATACAGTTTCTTTCACTCCGCGGCCCGGGGCCGGTTCACACGCTGGCGGCCCAATGCCTTGCCGATGGATCAGCCGGGCCGGTATTTTTATCTGCGCGACCGGGAGTCGGGCGATTTCTGGTCCGCCTCCTGGCAGCCGGTGGGCAAGTCTCTCGCGGAATACAAATCCCTCTGCCGTCACGGCACGGCGTATACGATCCTCGAATCCGAATATAACGGTATCCGATCGGAAACCACCTATTTCGTCCCCCTGAACCGGGCTTTCGAATGCTGGCACCTTCGGCTATCCAACACGGGCCGGAAGACGCGCCGGCTTTCGGTGTTCCCCTTCATCGAATACGCCTCTCACTGGCAGCTGTGGATGGACTGGGTCAACCTCCAGTATACCCAGTATATTCTCGAAATGAAGGTGGCGGATGGGATCATCGACCATTGCACGAATCCCTTCCTGCCGGTCGTGCGGGGGGATTTCGAGGCGGATCCGCAATCGCGGCATACTTTCTTTGCGCTGGCCGGCGCGGAGATATCCGGATACGATACGGATCGGGAGAAGTTCATCGGTCCCTACCGTGGATACGGCAATCCTCTCGTCGTGGAACAGGGCCGGTGTACGAATTCCATCGCCGTGGGCGACAACGGATGCGGGGCATTCCAGTCCGATATCGATCTGGAGCCGGGTGAATCCCGGGAGATTCTGGTGCTCATGGGCATCGGGGAGGCCGGGGTGGAAGGGAGAGCGGCGGTCCGTGAATTCGGGAATCCGTCCCGGATTTCTGCCGAACTCGAAAGGCTCCGCGGCCACTGGCAGGACCGGATCACCGGAATGACCGTCCAAACCCCCGACCCCGAATTCGACAGCATGATGAACATGTGGAATCCGTATAATTGTCTGATCACCTATTCCTGGTCGCGTGCGGCCAGCCTCGTGTATGCGGGAGAACGCGACGGACTGGGTTACCGGGACACCGTGCAGGATATGCTCGGCGTTTTGCATACCATCCCGGAAGAGGCAGAGAAACGCCTCGAACTCATGATCACGGGACAGGCTTCCACCGGAGGCGCATTGCCGGTCGTCAGGCCGTTCAGCCATCATCCGGGACGGGAGAAGGCGCCTGAAGAATTCGAATACCGGTCCGACGACGCGCTGTGGCTTTTCAACGCGATCCCCGCTTATGTCAAGGAAAGCGGGGATACTGAATTTTATCACAAGGCGCTTCCCTATGCGGACCAGGGAGAGGACTCCGTATTCGGGCATATGAAGCGGGCGATCCAATTCAGCCTCGACCGGATGGGCGGTCACGGCCTGCCCTGCGGCCTGGCGGCGGACTGGAACGACTGTCTGGTTCTCGGCCCGCGGGGAGAGTCCGTTTTCGTGGCGTTTCAACTCCGGTACGCCCTGAAGACCTACATCGAAATCTGTGACCTCTTCCGTCTCACCGAAGAAAAATCCTGGGCGTCCGCCCATCTCGAACGGCTGGATGGCGTCCTACAGGAACATGCCTGGAACGGCCGCTGGTACCGGCGCGCATTCCGCCCGGACGGACTGGTCTTCGGCGATTCAGACAGCGAAGAGGGAAGCCTGTGGCTGAATTCCCAGACCTGGGCGGTTTTCAGCGGACACGCCGCGGTCGCGCAGGCCGAGAAAGTGATGTCCGTCGTCCAGGAACGTCTCGAAACGGAGTACGGACTCGCGATCCTCGATCCGCCCTATGAGAAGGCCGATCTGTCGATCATCAAGGCACCGCTTTTCAACCGGGGCATGAAGGAGAACGGTGCGGTTTTCTGTCACACCCAGGGATGGGCCGTGATCGCGGAGGCGATGCTGGGCCACGGGGAACGCGCGTTCCGCTGTTACCGCGCCTCCCTCCCCGCGGCGATGAACACCCGGGCCGAGATCCGCGAGATCGAACCCTATGTGTACTGCCAGTCCACCCACGGCAAAGCCAGTCCGCGGCACGGGGCATCCCGGCTCCCCTGGCTGTCCGGATCCGCGACCTGGTCCTATTATGCGGCGGCGCAGTATATCCTGGGAGTCCGTCCGGAGTATGAGGGCATCCGGATCGATCCCTGCATACCGCCCGGTTGGAAAGGTTTTTCAGTCCGGCGCCGGTTTCGGGGGGAAATCCTGGAAATCGCGGTCGAGAATCCCGACGGTGTGGAAAAGGGCGTAAAGGAAATTTTCCTGAACGATAAGAAAATCAATGGGAATCTGATCCTGTTCGAACAGATGGGGGAGGAGAATTCTGTTCGCGTGGTGATGGGATAAAATAATGTTATTGCATTGATAAAACCTCTTGACATTATAGCGTTATAGCGTTATTATATTGTGTCTGTGAAATTAATAAATATTGGAGAAATATCGTGGCAGTTTTAAACAAAAGAGCAACAATTTATTTTGATCCCGATATTCATCGCGTATTAAAGATTAAAGCTGCATCATCCAGTAAATCTATTTCTGAACTGATCGATATGGCAATCAGACATGAATTGCTGGAGGATGAGGAGGACATCCGTGCATTTAAAGACAGAGAAAATGAATCAACAATATCATTTGAAAGTGTCCTAAGGGATTTGAAGGCTAATGGCAAAATATAAAATTGAATTTAAAAAATCAGCAGTGAAAGAACTTAAACCAATACCGAAGAAAGATTTAAAAATAATTCTATCAAAGATAAATGATTTAGCAGATAATCCAAGACCTAACGAAAGTGTTAAGCTAACGAGTCGAGAACAATATAAAATCCGGCATGGAAATTATAGAATATTATATTCAATTGAAGATGATCGATTAGTGATATCTGCAGTTAAAACTGCTCATCGAAAAGACGTTTACAAGTAAAATAATTTAGAGAAATAAGTAAATGATCGAATTGTCATAAAGAGCAGGCGATAACCCAATCATGCACTGGATCGAAACGCACACCTTTTTCTGAAAATTTTATGTTTTGTGGAATCACCGGCTTGAGTGAAATCTCGTTTGGCATTTCGACCCCGTGATGATCACGTGATATTTCATGTCAGGTGAGATATTTCATTGAACATTGAACATCGAGCATTTAACATTGAGCATCGAAAATTGGGCGATAGGACAAGAAATCAATCACGGATGGAATGACAAGGAGACGTTATGAACGGCACAGCGGTCGGCAAGCTGGCGATGCGGGAAAAACTCGCGTATGGTTTCGGAGATCTGGCGTCCGTGCTGTACTGGCAGACCTTCATGTTGTATTTCACTTTTTTCTATACCGATGTGTTTCTGATTCCGGCCAGCGCCGCGGCCACCATGTTTCTGGTCAGCCGGATCTGGGACGGCGTGAACGATCCCCTGATGGGCTTGATCGCGGACCGCACGCAGACGCGCTGGGGAAAATTCCGCCCCTATCTGCTCTGGTTGTGCCTGCCGTTCGCGATCGCCGGTGTCCTGGCCTTTACGGTCCCGGATTTCGGCATGACGGGAAAACTGATCTGGGCCTATGCGACGTTCATCCTGATCATGATGCTGTACACGGCAATCAATATCCCCTATACAGCGCTGCTCGGCGTGATCTCCCCGGATTCCGCCGAGCGCACGACCGTCTCCTCCGTCAAATTCATTTTCGCCTTTTCCGCGGGGATCATCGTCTCCGCGACGCTGCTGCCCATGGTCAAGGCGTTCGGCGGCGGGAATGACGCACGCGGATGGCAATTGTCTTTCGTCGTGTACGGAATCGCCGCGATTGTGTTTTTCCTGATCGCTTTCCTGGGAACGAAAGAGCGGGTTCAGCCGCCCAAATCCCAGGTGCATTCCATTAAAAAGGATTTATACGAACTCGTGACCAACAAGCCCTGGCTCATCCTCCTGGCTACGACGATCACATTCATCCTCTTCGTGGCGGTGCGCAGCAGTGTAACGGCCCATTACTTTAAATATGTGATCGGCTCACAGGAACTGTCCCTGCCGTTTCTGAAAAGCAGGGAATATCCGTTTGAGACGCTGGTGTCCGCGTTCAACACGATCGGACAAATCGCATCCCTGATCGGCGTGCTCATGGTCAGCTGGTTTGCCAAAAAGGTCGGGAAGAAAAAGGCGTTCATCTTCATTTTCCTCGTCGCGATCGTGAGCACCGCCGCCTTTTTTTTCATGCGGGCGGATCAGCTGCCCCTGATTTTTCTCTTCCAGATCACCGGATCTCTGACCGGCGGACCGCTCAGCGTCCTCATCTGGGCGATGTATGCGGATACGGCCGATTATGCCGAATGGAAGCGCGGCCGAAGGGCGACGGGTCTGGTTTTCTCCGCCTCGACCATGTCCCAGAAATTCGGATGGGCGTTCGGCGCCTTCGTGGCGCTCAACCTCATGTCCCAGGTGGGATTCGAGCCGAATCAGGAACAGACCGCTGAAAGCCTGAAAGGGCTGATTCTTCTCTTCAGCCTGATTCCAGCCGGGATGGGGGTGATATCCACTTTGCTGGTGTTGATCTATCCCCTGAATGAAAGGAAGGTGGCTGAGATCACCACCGAACTACAGGAAAGACGCAAGGCGGGGGATGAGTCTGTTCGGACTGTGTAAACGATGGTTTATGCCCGGATCGCCGGTGTCGGGCGATCCGGGTTTTTATAGAACATGGTACTGAGAACATATCACATTGATTATATAACTTTAATCATATAACATTGAGCATTGAGCATTGAGCATTGAAAAATTTGTCAGGAGAAGTTCATGCAATACGGCCATTTCGACGACGAACGCAGGGAATATGTGATCACCCGGCCGGACACGCCGAAGTCCTGGAGCAATTATCTCGGCTCAACCGAATACGGGGCGATCATCACGAACAACGCGGGGGGATACAGTTTCTGGAAATCCGGCGGGATGGGGCGGTTCATGCGCATGCGGTTCAATTCCATCCCCATGGACCAGCCCGGCCGGTATCTCTACTTTCATGATCACAACGTGAAGGATTTTTGGTCGGCCTCCTGGCAGCCGGTGGGCAAATCCCTGAAAGAATTCAAATCCGTATGCCGGCATGGAACCGGATATACTCTCATCGAATCCGAATACAACGGCATCCGTTCCGAGGTCACCTATTTCGTGCCGATGGGGAGGCTCTACGAAGTCTGGAGAGTCCGTGTGACCAATCTGACGGACAAGGCACGGAATCTCTCGGCGTTCACCTATGCCGAACTGGCGGGAAACTGGAACGCCGTCGACGACCTGCTCAACATCCAATATGTCCAATATACCGCCCGAATGCAGATGGTGGATGACATGATCGATCACGGCACGAACGTCCATATCCCCGAAATGCCGCACGATTTCAAAGAGAAGGATCAGGGCCGCCACAGTTTTCAGGCCGTCGTCGGCGCGAAGGTCATCGGATTCGATACCGACCGCGAGGCCTTCCTCGGTCCCTACCGGACGTACGCCGATCCCATTGCCGTCGAAACCGGCCGGTGCGGCGGGTCGCTCGGTTACGGGGACAATCCCTGCGGCGTGCTTCAGTGCGAGGTGAAACTCAAACCCGGAGAGACCAAGGAATTCCTCGTGCTGATGGGTGTGGGTAAGGCGGATCAGACCGGCCGTGCGGCGTCCGAAGAATTCGCCGAAACCCACGTGGCGGAGGCCGAACTCGAGAAGATCCGCCGGTACTGGCACGGACGCCTCGATGGATTGTCCGCGGAAACGCCGGATTCCGAACTCAACAGCACGATCAATACCTGGGGAATTTATAACGCCCTCATCACCTTCGCCTGGTCCCGCGCGGCCAGCCTGATCTATTCCGGCATCGACCGGGACGGACTCGGATACCGGGATACGGTGCAGGATTTTCTCGGCGTGTTCCACGCCATCCCCGAGGACGCGAAGAAACGACTCGAACTCATGATCACCGGCCAGGCCACGACCGGCGGCGCGATGCCGGTCGTGATGCCGTTCGGCCACCGTCCCGGTTCCGAAAAGAAACCGGAGGAATCTGAATACCGGTCCGACGACGCGCTCTGGCTCTTCAATGCGATCCCCGCGTATGTCAAGGAAACCGGGGATCTCGATTTCTACGGCAAGGTGCTTCCCTATGCGGATGCGGGGGAGGACACCGTATTCGGACACATGAAACGGGCCATCCAATTCAGCCTCGACCGGATGGGCGGGCACGGACTGCCCTGCGGTCTGCGCGCGGACTGGAACGACTGTCTGCGTTTCGGCCGGGACGGCGAGTCGGTCTTCGTGGCGATGCAGCTCCGGCTCGGCCTTGCGGTGTATATCGAGGTGGCCGGATTGCTCCGGAACGCCGAAGAGAAAGCGTGGGGAGAATCCGTCCTCCAAACGCTGGATAACAATCTCCAGAAACATGCCTGGGACGGGGGCTGGTTCCTGCGTGGATTCCGGGCGGACGGGATGAAATTCGGTTCCCGGGAATGTCCCGAAGGACAAATATTTCTCAATCCACAGGCGTGGGCCGTGATGAGCGGCGCGGCCTCCGCAGATCAGGCGCAGATGGCGATGGATGCCGTCCGGACACGCCTGGCGAGCGATTACGGACTGGCACTCTGCGATCCGCCCTATACCCAGACGGACTTCAACATTGTCCGCGCCGCACTCATGAACCCGGGAACGAAAGAGAACGGCGGCATCTTCGTCCACACCCAGGCCTGGGCCGTGATCGCGGAGGCCATGCTGGGGCGGGGCGATCAGGCGTACGCCTATCTGCGCGCCTATCTGCCGGCGGCGTACAATGACAGGGCGGAAATCCGCGAAATCGAGCCCTATGTAGTCTGTCAGTCCACGCATGGGAAATCCAGTCCGAAACACGGCGTTTCGCGACTGCCCTGGCTCTCCGGCTCTGCGACATGGACGGTTTTTGCGATCAGTCAGTACATCCTCGGCATCCGTCCCGAATACGACGGGCTGCGGATCGATCCCTGCATTCCGTCCGATTGGAAGGGGTTCACGGCCAGGCGCCGCTTCAGGGGGAAGATGTTCGAGATCACGGTCGTGAATCCCGATCATGTGGAAAAAGGGGTGAAGTCCCTGACTGTCCGGGGTGAAGCCATGGAGGGAAATCTGATTCCCGAATCGGCCATGAAAGAGACGAATGTCGTTCAGGTTGTGATGGGGTAAGGTTTTTTGATGTTGTGGTATATCTTCGAGATGGGCTACAAGTCGTTAATTATGAAAAAATTTATAAACATATTGAAACAAATTTTCAGATTTACCCTGACAGAACTTTTTGTTTGGGGTCCGCCAAGCGTCTGCTTCTTTTTTCTTTTTTTATGGTGTTGGCTATTTTGTATTTGCTCTCATGCTAGCACATAAGAAACTACTTGAGGGAAACGAGAAACCCTACGATAAAACCAAGTAGGTATTTTGTTTTGGGGACATAGTGGACATGTTCGTCTGTTTACGAGGTCCCATTTCTCTGTTTGTCCTCCCCGAAATCTTCTGTCGGGGATCTTCCGGAAGTTCTCCCTTTAGGATCCGGACGGGCGGGTTTCTCGGCCGTCCGGTCGTCGGGGTGGACAATTTTTATCGCTCCGCATCCACACCAGGGTCGCGCCCCATCCCCCGGATTCCGGCGGGGCGTCCCGGAACTCCGCCACATCCTCCCGCCCTTTCAGGATTTGACGGACCTCCCATTTCAGGCGGCTTTTCCCCTTGCCGTGTATGATCCGTACCTGTTCCAGACATAAATCCCGGGCATTTTCGAGGAATGCATGCACCACTTCGGGAATCTGTTCGGGATAGAATCCGTGCAGATCGAGGATGTCCGTGACGATCACCGCGTCGGGCAGTCCGTCCGGTGTGTCCGGTTTTTTGGAACGCGACATGCCGTTTCACTCTTTCCGGTGGATGGTCAGCCTCACCGCCGCACGATACGGGATGTCGAACGGGATGTTCGTCCCTTCATTCACATGGAAAGGATCGGGGCGGTTTTTCTCGAGCAGAAAGTGAAGCGGGACGGGCGGCATCGCGACCAGGGTGCTGTCGTTGAGCCGTGGGGGGCGGTCGGGGTCCCCCGCGAGCGCTTTCATTTCGATTTGCTGACCGTAATCCCGCGTCCAGAATTTGCAGACATATTCACCGGGCGCGACCCACTCCCTCTGTTTATCTCTTCCGTCCCAGAAAATCACATACTTTCCGGGATCGATGGATCCTTCGATCAACGTCCGGACGAGGGTTCGTTTGTCCCGATCCGAGAGCGGATCGCTGCAGGAGAAGAACAGGACGGCGAGCATCCCGAACGTGAGCGGTGTTTTGATTCCATTCATGATCATTCATCCGTTTTGGGAAAGAATGCCGAAAGCCTTCGACGTTCATGAAAACTAAGGAAATTTTTCGAAAATTACAATACAATGAGGGAATCCGTCCCGGATATGAGTCAACGGGAACGGAATAGCGGGCGGAAGATACAGGCTGACAGCGGATTCTGTTCCACGGGTCAAGGCTCCTGATGGTCTTCGAATCCGCCCCAGAAATGCTGGGTGACATAGATCGCATCGAGCCCCCGGTATCGGCCGGCGGAGACCCCGATGCCGATGCGCTGGAATCCCGGATTAAGCAGATTTTCGCGGTGGCCGGGCGATTGTATCCAGCGGTCGACAACCTGGCGGGCGAAGGCGTGATAGGTATAGGGACGGACCGGCTTACGGGTCCGGGCATCCATGTACCGTTCCGTTCCGGATCGGTTTTCCAGATAAAACGGGATGCCGCTGATAACGAGGCAATAATCCACGGCGAGATTCTCCGCCACGGAGGCGTTGACCGGCGCGATGCCGGCTTGTTCCAGCCGTGCCGGCAAAGTCTCCAGACCGTACGTCGGTGACACGTGCGAGATTTTCTGCCTCCGCCGCATATCCTCGCTGTATCTTCGGGCAGACTGCGCCAGCCGGTCGTTCCGGATGAGAGGAGGCAATCCTCTCTGTATCCGTTCCTGATTTGTGGACGCGAGCAGCGCGGATTCGAGTAGTTCCGGTTCAAAATTCCGGGGTTCGATTTCAAGATGGAATCGTCCGGATCCGGGATTGTCTTCCGTCTGCGGTTCCGGCGGGGCGGACGGCTGGCCCCATGCAGGAATGAAGCCGATCCGGATCATCATAAAAAACAAAGGGAACAGCCTGTGCCCTGTTCCCTTCCGATTTATGATTCTAAATAGCCTGTTCGCCATGATCCCGGCCGGATTACGGATAGTCCATCGGAGATACGGAGATGTCCGTTCCCGATTCGTCGTAGTCTTCCAGATTGATCCCGTCCGGTAATTCCTCGTCGGCGATGTTCAAACCGAGCAAGTCTTCACTGGAATACGGTTTTGTCTGGCTGCAGTCGACGCAGGTGGTGGTATCCGGAAGGATTTCGAGGCGTTCGGGCGGTATCTTCTTCCCGCAGATTTCACATAACACCTTTCCGGATTCTTGATCGGCCATGCCATCTCCTTGATTCATCCTTGTTTGAAATTTTTTTACAGACCAGGCACTGGTTTTGTTCCCTGAAACACCGAAAAATCGTGACACAAGATACATTTTTTTTTGATATTGTCAAGCTTTTTTTTATTTGGTTCGGTTCCTTGTCCCGTATCTGCTCAACCGGCCGATTTATGACAGATGGCCACTCCCATTTTTCTGTCCTCCGGAAGCGTGTTTCGATTGCATTTAATCCAGGGATTCTGTATTATTCACCATTCTATTCGAAACATTCGGACGAATCGAGGCGGATTTTATGTCGCTTTCGCAGTCGAAACGAACAGGAGGAAACCCATGGAAGAGAAACTTGTTTCCCGACGCGAGTTCCTCGGCAGGGGCGTCATGGTCGGAATGGCCGGGCTGGCATTCCCTGTCCTGAATCCGGCGTTGACCGGGAACGGACCGAAAACAGAATTCCGGACGCTTGGGAAAACCGGACTGAAAGTCTCCACGGTCGGATACGGCTGCATGCGGACGCGCGAACCCGCGGTCATCCACCGGGCGATCGATCTGGGTGTCAATTATTTCGACACCGCACGCCGGTATATGGACGGTTTCAACGAGACCGTTCTCGGACAGGTGCTCAAAGTCCGCCGTGATGAGGTGATCGTCGCCACGAAGATTCTGCCGAACAGAACAACGGAAGAAGCGATTATGGATTCATTCGACGCCAGCCTCAAGGCCCTGCAAACCGAGGCGGTGGATGTAATACAGCTACACAGCATCAACAGGGTGGAACAGATCATCCACGAAGAAACCCTTGGCACGCTTGTAAAAATCAAAGAGTCCGGCAAGGCGCGTTTCTTGGGTTTTACGACCCATTCCAACCAGACCGGGCTCCTCAATGCCGCCGCGTCCCAGGGGTTTTTCGATGTGATTCTCGTGAGCTACAATTTCAAATCGCCTCCGGAACTCACCGAAGCGATCCGGAATGCGGCCGAAGCCGGCATCGGGATCGTGGCCATGAAGACCCAGGCGGGCGGGTATGCCGATCACGAAATGGGAAGTTTCACCCCGCATCAGGCGGCGCTCAAATGGACGCTCCAGAATCCCGGTGTCCACACGACCGTTCCCAGCATGACGACCTTTGCGCAGCTCGAGGAAAACGTCCGGGTCATGGGCTCGAGAATGGGATGGCTGGACCGTAAAAGGCTCGAACAGTACGGAAAAACGATCGATTCCAGACTATGCCGGATGTGCGGGGCCTGCGAAGCGCAATGTCCCCGGCATGTCGATATATTGGAAACGAACCGCGCGCTGATGTATTACGAGGGATACCGGGACGCTGCCCTGGCCAGATCCGCATTTCGCGATATCCCCTTTTTTCGCTCCGCGAACCGGTGCGCGGATTGTGCCGTATGTACGGTGACTTGCGCATACGGACTGAACATCCGTTCCAAGATGGCGCAGGCGCAGGAGCTGATGAGGATGGCCTGAGCTTGGGTTCTGGAGCCTGTGATGCGGAGGGGACTTTGTCGATTCACTCTGGGCAAGCTCCCTGGTTAAAACACAAGATCAACTTCCTCAGATGGGTATTTTTATCGGAACCGGATGCAGGATTTCAAGAAAAAGAAAAAGCAACAAAAAAGCTTGCTCTTTTTAGAAGAAATGTTTATAATTTCTCATTCATCGGAAAATATAAATTGACGCAGTTTTTTCCGTCCTCGGAAGAAAGTCGATTCCGAAAGACAGGATCATCGAGATCATTGAAAAGTGAATCACGCTTTCTTTTGTTTGCTTAGGTGTTCGTACACGCAGATGGGATGAAGAAAGAGAGGTGTCGAGCACTTCCCAGAGGCGGGTGATCGTTGAACCGGGTATCAGACCAATCCAAAATCGTATCGGAAAGGAAAGGGGGTGGATGGAGGGTTTTGCCCCGTATATTGAAGCGAATTCACGGGAATACGGGGAATCAGAAAAAAGAGCTCGACTGGGGGTAACGGTTTCCAAGAATGGAAAGGAAGAAAAAGACGCATAAATTGGATGGAGGTGAAAGAATAAACAAAGTAAGATAACGTAACCGCGTGTCAGGGAGAGTCTCAATCGCAAAAAAATGGAGGTGGAAGAGATGTTTAAGAAACAAGCGTTTCTTGTGTTCCTGATCGTTTTCAGTTTGGGAACGATTCTGCACGCCCAGTCCAGAGGCACCATCGTTTTTGTTTTCGAACCTTACACCATCGATCCTGAAACGGGTGAACCGCCGGATATGACTTGGATTTACTTTTTAGAAGATGCGGGTTATGAGGTCATCCCATTCTACAACGAATCTTTGTCGACAGCCGAAGAAGCGACGTTGGATACCTTGAACAACGCCAACCTGATTATTGTGGGGCGTCGTGTCCCCAGTCTCGTCTTGGGAGATCACAAAGAGGCCTGGAACGGATTAACGACGCCCCTGATGACCCCGAATGTGTGGGGTTTGCGGAGTAATCGCCTAAACTGGTTTAATACGACAGATATCATGAGTGTCACGGAAGAGGGGGCTGTCTATTATGCGATCATCGAGGAAGCGGATGATCCTGTATTCGACAATATTGACATGCCTGGTCTGATTGTTCCCTGGGTGAATGCCCCGTTTGACGCTATCGGTACGGACGATGCCGGTTTCGGGATTGCACTGGCCCGGCTCGAGACGGATAATACCGTCTTATTTGCGCGTTTCGAACCGGATGTCGAGTTTTATGTCGGCGCCGGCGACTATCCGTCAGGCCATCGCACCCTGATTGGCAACGGGACCGATGTCAGTAGTGGCCCCCCTTTTAATTATTTTAATTTTACCGATGAATCTGCACAGGTTTTTCTTGCAGAAGTCGCGTACATGGTCGCACTGGGCGGTGGCCCCGACAATGCCGTGAAGAAAGAGACGGCCCGTCCGACAACTTGCTTTCTGGCTCAAAATTATCCCAACCCGTTTAATCCGACGACGAAGATTGAATTCATGCTGTCTGAAGCCGGACATACGACGCTTCAGGTATTCAATATTCAAGGCAAACTGGTCGGGACATTGGCCGATCATCATTTTGAAGCAGGTCGTTATACGTTTCATTTTGCGGCGGAGGATCTTTCCGCGGGCATCTATTATTATCGCATCCGGCATGACGGCTTTACCGATGTCAGGAAGATGATTTTGCTGAAGTAGCCAGCGTGTGAGGCAAACGGATGACAGTCGGCGTGATTCCGGGTCGGATGTGGAACATGCCGGGAGGTAATGTCCGAGGTCCATCAAAACCCTATGCAAGACCCTGCTTAGGGTTTTGTTTTTCTTGAATTGAACCGCGCCGATTTCCCGTTCATCGCCGGAGGCGTGGTGCCGGGAATACTCGTCGTGAAACCCGATTTCCCTGAAAATAAAGAGGACCGGCCATTCCTGTGGAGGGAAAACGAGTATGTGGTCAACCTCAGTGCAAGCTACATCCTGCTGGTCAACGCGGTCGATGATTTGCTGAATCATCCCGGCCGGGATCGATAAACCGGTTCCAGTCCGTTTTCCCGGTGCCGATAAGAAAAATGACAAAAGGTGCAATAAGGCTTGCATTTATTGGGTGGGGTTGTTAAACTTCGATGACCCGAATCGAGGGTTATATTTGATTCATTCTTCTCCTGGATTTCGAACACGTGAAAGAGCCCAAAATGAGACGGTCAGACGACGCGGATCAACGGGGTTTGATATGGGGTATATTTTGCCCGGTATGCCAAGATGTTTTGTTTGTCATCGGATAAAACCATGATTAACTGTTTGTGATCATCCTGTTCGTCATGCGCTGAGGATTAAAATAAGGAAAGACGGTTATGAAAACAGACAAACGCAGGGTCATTGCATCGGTGTTGTGCGGCGTGTTTCTCTGTTGTACGGCATTGTGGTCCAGTACGACCGGAAAGATCGCCGGGACCGTGACGGACAAAGAGAGCGGGGATCCGCTGCCCGGAGCCAATGTGGTGGTGGTGGGCACGGATTACGGAGCGGCGGCAGACCTTGAAGGGCGTTTCACCATCCTGAATCTTCCACCCGGGTTTTACAGCATTCAGTTTTCCGTGATCGGGTACGCCCGGGTCACGGTGACGAATGTGCGCGTGATGATCGACCAGACGACGCCTTTAGACATGGACATGGAGATGGAAGCGGTTCTGGGGGAGGCGGTGACGGTCGTGGCAGAGAAGAACATCGTCAAACGCGATGTAGCCACGAGCGTGGTGGCCGTGACCGGTGCCGAACTGGAAGAACTTCCCGTTTCCAGTATCCAGCAGGTGGTGGGTTTACAGGCCGGCATTCAAAGCGGTCTTCAGATCCGGGGGGGTGGGGCGCAGGAGGCACTCGTGTTGCTTGACGGCGTCACCCTGCGTGATCCGCGGAATAACAATCCGATATCCAGTTTGGCGCTGAGTGCCGTCCAGGAGATATCCATCGAACGCGGGGGATTCAACGCGGAATACGGTCATGTGCGCTCCGGTATCGTCAATGTGGTGACCAAAGAGGGAAGCGCGACCCATTACCACGGCAGTATCGACATGCGCTACAGTAAACCCGGCCCCAAACATTTTGGCATCTCGCCGTTTGATCCCAATTCTTTCTGGCTCCGGCCCTATTATGATGATGCGGTCTGCTGGGAAGGAACCCATAACGGCGCATGGGACACCTATACCCGGAATCAATATCCGGACTTTGTGGGGTGGAACGCCATTTCAGAACGTCTGATGACCGATAGTGATCCCACCAATGATCTGTCGCCCCTGGGGGCGCAACGGGTTTTTATGTGGGAGACCCGTAAACAGCCGCCGCTGGACCAGCCGGATTATGACATCGATGCCGGTTTCGGAGGGCCGGTGCCGTTCATCGGAACCAAACTCGGGAACCTGAGATTCTTCACCTCCTACCGGCGGCACAGGGAAATGCTGCTCGTGCCGCTGACAAGGGATGACTATATCGACTATGACTGGAACATGAAACTCATCTCGGACATCTCACCTTCCATGAAACTGATGGTGTCCGGACTCATGGGGAAGCAATACACGATGCAGGCAAACTGGTCTTACAGCTATCTGCGCTATCCCGGCCAGATCGCCGGCACGCTCAGCAATGAACTCAGTCCCCTTTTTGGGACCGGCATGTTCAGTCTGTCGGATATCGGGCATAAGAATATCGCTGCCAAGCTGACGCACACCCTGAATCCGAGAACTTTTTATGAGGTGTCTCTGGAGCATATTTATCGCACCTATTATACGCGTCCGCCTGCAAGGCGGGATACAAGGGAGATCCACGAAGTCGTTCCCGGTTATTTCGTTGATGAAGCCCCTTTCGGCTATGATGTTTTCTCAGGGGCGAGTGAGGTTTCCGGGATGATTTTCGGCCAATTCACATGTAAACGGCGTGACAATTCGAAAGTATCCGCGACCACGCTCAAGGCGAATCTGACCAGCCAGCTCAATTTCAACAATCTTGTGAAAGCGGGTGTGGAGCTGGTCTACAACGATCTGAACCTGGATTATGGCGAAATCGATAACTATCAGGAATCCAAGTGGAAAGACCACATCCGGATGCATGTTTTCCCGATTCGGGCTGCGTTCTATATTCAGGATAAGCTCGAAACGAAATATTTTATCATGAATGCGGGATTGCGACTCGACTATACCAATGCGAATTTCCAATGGTGGAATGTCGATCCGTTTGACATCAACTTCCTGTCGGCGGGTTATCAAACATACGAACAAGACGTGGGATTTCCACGGATCGATCCCAAACCCCAATGGCAGCTCAGTCCCAGATTGGGGATCTCCCATCCCATCACCGAAAACTCCAAACTCTTTTTTAATTACGGTCATTTCAAACAGTCCCCATCCTATGAATCCCTGTTCAGGGTCGGACGCTGGGAAGACGGGAGGCTGAACACCATGGGTAACCCCAACCTGACTCTCGCGAAAACCGTTTCTTATGAGCTGGGTTACGATCACTCCCTTTTCAATGATTATCTGGTCCAGCTCTCCGCATTCTATCATGATATTACAGATCAGCAGGATGTGACCACCTATCACGCGATCAGCGGATACGTGTATAACCGCAGTACGAGCAACAGTTACGAGGATATCCGCGGATTTGAGCTGACCCTGCGCAAGAGCCGGGGACGCTGGTGGACCTTCTTCGGAAATTATACCTATCAGGTCAGTTCCTCCGGACATTTCGGGAGGGCACAAATCTATCAGGATCCGTCAAAGCAGAAATATTACGATGAAATGACGACGAATCTGTATCAGAATAAACCCGTCCCGCAGCCCTATGCCCGATTCAACCTGTCCCTTTTTACACCGGACACATACGGGCCCTCATGCCTCGGTCTCTTCCCATTGGGGGGATATATGGCCAACATCCTTCTTGACTGGCAATCCGGGGGATGGGAGACATACAATCCGAAAAGCATCAGTTCCGTCGTCAACAATGTACGGCGGAAGGATTATTTCAATTCGATCCTGCGTCTGAGCAAAACGTTCCGTATCAACCGTTTCCGCATCCAGGCGTTCGCCGATATCAACAACCTGTTCAACTATCGCCGGATGTCGATGGCTAATTTCGGAGGACGTTCGGATGACCGGGTCAAGTATATGGAGAGCCTGCATCTGCCCGATAATCAGGCCTATGATAATATCCCCGGGAATGACAAGGTGGGTGAATACCGGAATCCCGGCGTGGACTATCATCCCATGCAATGGCGCGGCCTCATCGATTACGAAAATGATTTGGGTACAGAAGGAGTGATCTATTACAACGGTGCAACCCGTGAATACATGGTTTTTAATGCAGAAGCCGGTGCATGGTTTCAGGCGGATCCCGACCAGCTGAAATGGGTGCTCGACAATAAGGCCTATATTGATATGCCCAACATGAGCTCATTTACGTTTTTCAATCCGCGCCATATCTTCTTTGGCGCGAGAATCTCGTTTGATCTGAATAAATAAGCAAAAAGGGGTTTGTCGATGAAAATGAACAATGGTTTGAAATGGATTCTTTGGGGTTCGGTCCTTTTCTTAATGGCCGGAGACCGATCGCTACAGGCTCAGGTTCTCGGCGGATCCGGGGAATTGAGATGGCTCAGAGTCAACGCGCTGCACGCGTATTTCTCCGAACAGGGCTCGGAGTCTGAAACGGCCGGCACCGAGGAAAGAACCGTCAGTTTCTCATGGCCCGGTGAATACGGAATCGTTCAGGCGACCCTTCGGTCCAAGGGAATGTGGCTGGGGTGCAAAAACTTTTACCATTCTCTGGCCGATAAAACCGTTCAGAACTATGTGATCAATGTGGGCCTGAAACCGAATGAATACACCAACCGGCCCATATCGGATGCCTATGAATTCAAACTGCTGGGAAGACAAAACCATCCAATCGTCATGGTGGCCGGTGAAGCCGCTTCCAACCTCACTTATTATGATGTGCTGGATGAAGTCCCGGATCCGGACCTGCCGGCGGACCGGGTGATTGTGGTGAGAAACCACAGCGAGATGGGAGCGACGATCACTAAAAAAATCTATGCCTATGGGGATGAAGAGCAGGGTAATTATTATATCTACGATTATGTGATCAAGAACACGGGCATTATCGACAATGAAGGCACAACGAATCCGCAAACCCTGGAAGATTTCTATTTTTCTCTTCTTTACCGTTATACATTCGCCGGCGAATCCCAATGGGATGACGGATCCTATATGTGGGGCGTCAGTAATTCAGCATGGGGTATGAATGTCGTCACGGATAATGTCGGCCAGGATCCTACCATGCCGGAATTCAACGATCCGGGTTCCCTGTACTACAAACTGCGTGCCCATTGGGCCTATTACGGCCCCCATTCCGAGCGTCCGGTTCCACTTGAAGATGACTGGGGCTGTCCGAACGAGCAGGAGAACGGGATCATGGCCGCGGCCAAATTCGCGGGCCATATGACACTGCACGCGGACAAATCACCGCATGATCCCACGGACGATATCTATCAGCCCCGCACGACCCAGTGGATTTATTCGGATGGACCGGAAGCCAAGCGGGCGCAATCCGATTTCGATGAACCATTGATGAATCTGCGTTATGCGAAAATGACGGCCGGACATCCGGCACGCACCCATGCCGAAGAGGTCGAGGCTTCCGGACAGGCGGCCAATGACTGGGGCGAAATGGATCATGGTGTGAGTTCGGTCCAGTGTTACGGACCCTATACGCTGGAAGTCGGCGACAGCATTCACATCGTGGTGGCGGGAGGGGTGGCCGGTTTATCCCGGGAGAAAAACAAGGAGGTCGGCTGGAACTGGTTTCAGCATTACCGGGGTACCAGCAGTCCCGGGCTGATCATGCCTGATGGCTCCGTGGCACCGAATCATACACAATACAAGAAGGCTTGGGTCTGGACGAGCCGGGACTCCCTGTTGCAGATGTTCCAAAATGCACGCCGGAATTATGAGTCCGGTTACAGGCTGAGTTATCCGCCTCCGCCGGAAGAATTCACAATCACGCCGGGCGGGGATCGGATCATCCTTTCATGGGCCGACAATGCGACCTCAACCGCCGGATTCGACGGGTACGTCATCTGCCGTTCCGAGGGGACGGTCATGACTCCCAATACGGTGTATAAGAAAGTATTTGAATGCGATGCGTCCAATACGGTGCACACCTGGGAAGACACCTCTGCCTCCCGTGGTTTCGATTATTACTATTATATACAGACCAGAAATGACGGTTCGGACAATGACGGCAGGGCGCAATACAGCAGCAAATTCTGGACGATGACCAGTCGCAGTGTTCAACTCAGCCGCCGTGCCGAATCTTTCCTGAGCGAAGTCCGGGTCGTGCCGAATCCCTATGATATCCGATCCCGTACATTCCAGTTCGGTGACAAGTATCAATATGACCGGATTGCGTTTTACGGCCTGCCTCCCCTGTGTAAACTGAGGGTCTATACCGAACGGGGCGACCTGATCTGGGAAAAAGACCATACGTCCACTTCCGGTGACGAACTCTGGGACAGCCTGACATCGAGCCGTCAGATCATCGTCAGTGGCATCTATATTCTCTATGTCGAAGTCACGCAAGACATCTATGCCGAAGAGGACACGTACGCCTGGCACGACATGTATAATGAAAACCTGCAACTGAGATACCAGACCGGAGATCTGTTATATCGCAAGGGCGAGAAGATATACAGCAAGGGAGAGAACATTTTCCGTAAATTCGTGGTCATCCGGTAAGAGGGGAGAAAACAATGAGAAGGCACATCAAGATATGGACCGGGATTGCGGTCATTCTCACCATGATGACCGCGTCGGTTTACAGCCAGAAAAATCAGAAGCTTGCGCAGACGGGGTTTCAGTTTTTGAGCGTGGTATCGGATGCGCGGGGATCGGCGATGGCGGAGGCTCTGACGAGTCTGGAGACGGGTTCGAGCGCGCTTTTTTTCAATCCGGCGGGCATGGCGAACATGACGGGTCTGGTGGACATGACGGCGAGCACGAACCAGTGGATCGCGGACATCCGTCACACGACGTTCAGCCTGGCGCTTTCGCCGAAGGGGGGAGAGTGGGGTGTGTTGGGATTCAGTCTCCAGAGCGTGAATTACGGGGAGTTTTTCGGCACGCGCGTGGACAAGGGGACGGATCTGGGCTATGTGGACACGGGGATATTCGAGTTGACGGCGTTTGCGGCGGGTGTGGGGTATGCGAAGCGTCTGACGGACCGGTTCAGCGTGGGGGGGCAGGTCCGCTACGTGCATCAGGATCTGGGTGAGAGTGTGATCCCTCGATACGGCACGGTGACGGATTCGCTGGGAACGCGGCCGGACACGACGGAACAGCGCGTGACGAGCCGGTTGAATCCGCTGGCGTTTGATTTCGGGACTCAGTTCAAGACGGGATTCAAGAGTCTGGTTTTCGGGATGTCGGTCCGGAATTTTTCGAAAGAGATCAAGTATGTGGAGGAGGGATTTCAGCTTCCTCTGGTCTTCAATCTGGGGATTTCGATGGATGTGTTTGATTTCTGGGAGGATTCCCCTGAGGATCATTCGCTGGTGGTGAGTGTGGATGCGAGCCATCACCGGGATCATCCGGAGGAGATCAAGGTGGGGATGGACTACCGGCTTCTGGACATGCTGTCTCTGCGCTGCGGTTATATCACGAGCAATGACGAGAGCGGTTTTTCGTTCGGTCTGGGCGTATCCAGTTACGGGGTCGCCTTCGACTATGCGTACACGCCTTTCGGGGTGTTCGACAAGGTGCAGCGGATGACGGCCCGGATCCGGCTGTAGGAGAGTGACGCGTGACGGGTGACGGGATGCACGCATTTGCTGGTTTCAGATAGAGGGAAAAGAGAACGTTCAAAAGGAGTCTTCCGATGAGACGATTGATTGTTCTGGCGGGTGTCGTTGTGACGGCCTCGCTGCTGATGACGGGTTGTGAATATGACGGACCGACCGCGATGTACCATCGGCCGCAGGAGGAAACGACCGCGCCGGTGATCACGGCCCTGGATCCTCCCGAAGCCCCGGCCGGAGTCAATACCATCGCGATCGAAGGCGCACACTTTTCGGACACACTGGCTTGCAACAAGGTGTATGTGGACGGGTTTCCGGCGGAGATTACATCCCATTCCGCGACCCGGCTGACAATCCGGCGACCGAACCGGACGGGGGATTCGACGACCATCCAGGTGGTGAACACCCGGGCCCTCGAGATTGCGAGTTTCGGTCCCTACCGGATAGATCCGGTACATTGGCCGTTCGGTCATTTTACCACGGGTGATGAACTGAGCGCGGTGGCGACGGACGGATCCGGGAACGTGTATGTGGTCCAGCGGAGTCCCCGCAGCGTCTACAGGATTACATCCGATGGCGAGAAGACGACGCTTGGAGAAGCGGGCCGTATCGTGACGGACGCGGTGATCCATCCTTCAGGAGCGCAGCTGATTTTCCTGATGGCGAACCGGTCGATCGACCGGATGGATGTGGAGACGGGGGAGGTGGCGGAATATTTCCGGGGCGCGAAAAGGGTGTCGGTCGGTGACTTCGACGTGCACGGAAATCTGTATGCGGGCGGAAGCCGGACGGCCCTGATGGTCGTTACGTCGGCCCTTTCTGAGAAGGACACGGGTCTTTACGGAACCGACGAGATTTTGAGTATCCGTGTTTACGGGGGTTCGGTGTACGTGGCGGTCAGGCGTGCCAGCGGCACGCCTTCGGCCGGGATCTGGCGCCACGAGATCCTGGATGCGGCGGGAACGGTGGGTCCGGGTGTCCTGATTCTGGACTGGTCCGAGGCCGGCGCACATGCCGGATCGGCGATCCAGGACATGGAATTTTCTCCGGACGGAACGCTGCTGGTGGGCACGGATCATTCCGATCCCATCTTCCTGCTGCATGCGGACAACAGCCGGGACATCCTGTACAAGTCGATCCTGCCTGGGAATGCGGTGAAGCTGAGGGGGGCCGGGAGGTTCCTGTACATGCTTCAGGGCGGACAGCAATGGAACGTCCTACGCATCGATATGGGGGAGACGGGGATGTAACGGATATTAGGCATACGAGAATGGAGGGTCTCCGGGATTCCTGCCCGGAGACTTTTTTTATCTTCTTTTATCGATCGGGTTTTCAGAAAACCATTGGAAATTCAGGAAATATTTTTTTACTTTCTAACGATTCGATATCCATTCGGGGACACGATGCAAGTATAGTGGATCATGAGAAAGCGAATCCTGTTCTATCTTGTTTTATTAGCCGGGACCCGTCTCTCTGCCCTCAACACCGGTACCTCATTCCGGCATCTGACCACGGCAGACGGCCTCTCCGACAATACGGTCATGTCTGTTCTTCAGGATCGGTTCGGACTGATGTGGTTCGGTACGGAATTCGGGTTGAATCAATTTGACGGGTATTCCGTCAAGACTTATCATCACGACCCCTCCGATTCGACCAGTCTCAGCGATGATCATATCAATACCCTCATCGAGGGTCCGGACGGGAGCTTGTGGATCGGCACGGCTTCGGGAGGGATCAACCAGTTTCTCAGGCATCAACGGGTTTTCAAACGATACCAGAGACAGGATGACGACCCGACCAGCCTTCTCGACAATTCCGTCAAGATACTCTATCGGGACCGCCGGGGCGCTGTCTGGGCCGGTACAGCCTCCGGATTGTCCTTATATGTCCGGGAGACCGATTCGTTTCTCCACTATCTTTCCGGATGCTATGTCAAAGCCGTTTGTGAAGATTCGCAGGGACGCCTCTGGGTCGGGACGGGTTACGACGGCCTGTTCCGGTTCGATGCGGCCGAAAATCGCTTCATACAATACGGTCATGATCCGACTGACCCCCACAGCATCAGCACCAATTCCATCGAGTCGATCGCCGAAGATTCCTTGCAGAATCTGTGGATCGGCACGCTCGACGGCGGGTTGAACTGGTTTGATGAGGAGAAGCAGCAATTTATCCGCTATCGAAACCCGTCTGACGACGGGAAAGGGAACAACACGGTCTTTTCGCTGCATTGCGATCGTTCCGGAAGCCTGTGGGCGGGCACTGAAAACGGCGGATTGCATCGTATGTCGATTCGGAAGATTCGCGGATCCGATGCCCCGGGTGTGGGTTTTCAAATTTACATGAATGATAAAAATGATGCCGGTTCACTCAACAACAACACCGTGTTATCCATTTATGAAGACGGTCAGGGCAATCTCTGGGCGGGAACATTCTGCGGGGGCGTCAACCTGCTCCGTGTGGATAAAAAACCGTTTGAAAACCATCGGGTCGAACCCTTCAACGATCACGGACTCAGCCACAACATCGTTCAGTGTTTTCACGAAGACCGTGCGGGAAATTTGTGGATCGGAACGGACGGAGGGGGATTAAACTATTTCGATCGTTCGGCGGGCCGTTTTACACATTATACCCATAACCCGGGCGATCCGAACGGGATCAGCAACGACCATGTTCTCGATCTCTGCGAAGACCATTCGGGCCATTTGTGGATTGCGACCTGGGACGGCCTGAACCACTTTGACCGATCCGGAAGACGGTTCATGCATTACCGTCACGTCGATTACAGTTCGGATCCGGCCGGGCTCGGCAGCAATAAAATTACCTGCGTGCATGAAGACATCCGGAAGAATCTCTGGGTCGGGACGATCTCAGGATTGCATGTCCTCGATCCGAAACGCGGCCGATTCTTCCGGGCTTTCGAAGGGGACGGCTCTACACTCAGGAACGGGTACATCCAATGTCTTTATCAGGACAGGGCCGGGAATCTCTGGGTCGGCACCGTCTGGGGGTTCTATTTTTTGTCACGAGAGGATATACTCGCCGGGCGGTTTGAGTTCATCCATTATGTCAATGAAGGGCCAAATGCCGCGAATCTTTCCGAAAACCATATATTTTCCATCCTGGAAGACAGCCGGGGCCGGGTGTGGTTCGCCACCCTGAACGGCCTGAATTGTTTTCTCCGGGAGACCCGATCGTTCATCACGTACACCGTGAAAGACGGACTGGCTTCGAATCGAATCGCCTCGATCATGGAAGACGAAAAAGGGTTCATCTGGGTCGGCACGAACAAAGGCATCTCGAAGCTGGATCCCTCAAGTCATCGGGCGGTCAGTTTCGACGCCCGGGACGGTCTGGTCGGAGACGACTTTACACGGGGCGTCATCCGAACCCGTTCGAACGAACTGGCATTCGGGGGGAAGTCCGGATTTACCCTGTTTTCTCCGGATAGCATTCAAACCTGTTCCTACGTCCCGCCCGTGGTGCTGACTGATTTCCAGATATTCAATCGCTCCGTACCGCTCCATTCAATCCGACGCAAACGGGTGGCAGATCTTTGGCCGGATTCCCTAGCCATCGAACTGTCACATCGCCAAAACATCTTTTCTTTCGAATTCTCGGCCCTGGATTTCACGGCTCCCGAGAAAAATCAATATCGGTACATGCTCGAGGGATTCGACAGGGAATGGCGGCAGACGGATGCGTACCGCCGGTTCGTCACCTATACGAATCTCTCTGCCGGGGATTATGTGTTCCGGGTCCAGGGATCGAACAGCGACGGCATCTGGAATGAGAAAGGACTTTCTCTCGGCCTGAAGATTCACCCTCCGCTGTGGCGAACCCGCTGGGCGCTTTTTTTCTATGCCGCCGTCCTCGTATCCATTCTTTGTCTGCTGAGGCAACTGATATTGTATCGCGAGAAAATCAAGACCGAAATTTTGCTCGAACGTCAGGAGGCGAAAAGGATTCATGAACTGGATGAGATGAAACTGCGGTTTTTCACCAATGTGTCCCATGAATTCAGGACGCCGGTTACCCTCATCATCGGGTTGCTCGAACGGCTTATGCGTTCCAAGGGATCTTTCCACAAAAAAGACATGGCCGGGAATTATCAAATCATGCTGCGGAATGCACGACGACTTCTGCGGCTCATCAATCAGATCATGGACATCCGGAAGCTGGAATCCGGTGGCCTGCGGCTCGAACTCAAGAAACACGACATCATCCATTTTCTCAGGACGATCTTTGCATCCTTTGTCCATCAGGCCGAACAGCGAAGCATCCGGTATCATTTTTCTGCGAATCCGGAGAAATTGTCTGTCTGGTTCGATCCGGATAAAGTCGACAAAATCATGTACAACATGTTGTCCAATGCCTTTAAATTCACCCGGGATCAGGGGGAAATCCGCGTCGCTGTCGCCATCGCGCCCGGGAACGGGTCGGACGAAAATCCGCCCGATGCCGGTCCGGACAGCGACGGGAATCACCGGTTCCTGGAAATCCGGATTCAGGATAACGGAATCGGCATACCCGGAGAACATCTCGAGAAGATCTTCGACCCGTTCGTCCAGGTCGAGTGCGATGAGGGAAAAACCTCCATCGGCACCGGTGTCGGTCTCGCCCTGACACGCGAACTGATCACCCTGCATCAGGGCTCGATCGACGTCACGAGTCGTTTCGGCTCCGGTGCATGCTTTCAGATCAGACTGCCTTTGTTTCTGACCCCGGGTTCTCCGGACGTATCTCCGGAAGATCCGGTCAGTGACGAATTCGATCCCGTTTGCCGTGAATCCGAATCCGTGATATCCGACGTGAAAGTCCCGGATGAATCCGCCCCCCTGATCCTGATCGTTGATGATGACCGCGATTTCCTGACCTATCTGAAAGAGGAATTGAATCCGGATTACCGTGTGATCGAGGCCACGGACGGAAAATCCGCCGCCGCAATGGCCCTCGAATTCATCCCGGATCTGATTATCGCCGACATTCGCATGCCCAAGATGGACGGGTTTTCCCTGTGTGCCGCGATCAAGAAAGACATCAAGACATCGCACATTCCGTTTATCCTCCTCACGTCGCGGACCAATGAACAGAGCCGTATCAACGGATTTGATCTCGGTGCCGACGAATACATCGAAAAGCCGTTCGACAGCCATTACCTGCATACCCGGATCACGAATTTGCTGAAATCCCGGAAACAGCTGCGGGAAAGATACAGCCACGAAGTCTACTTGCAGCCTCAGAACATCGTCATCACTTCCGAGGACGAACGCTTTCTCAACCATGTGATCCAAAGCATCGACAAGCATATCGAAGACAGCGATTTCAGTGTCAGCGATCTGGGCCATGAGATCGGTTTCAGCCGCGTGCAGCTTTACCGAAAGATCAAGGCGTTGACGGATCTGACACCCAATGATCTGATCAAGACGCTGAGGTTGAAACGCTCCGCACAACTCCTCGAAAAGAGCCATCTGACCGTTTTCGAGATCGCCTATCGGGTCGGATTCAAGGATCCATCCTATTTTTGCAAGTGTTTCAGGAGCCATTACGGCGTTTCTCCTTCGGAATATGCACGGCTGCATGAGGGTGCAGCAGAAAAGGATGTCAAGGCGGATCGATGGGCCCGGTGCCCCGACTGATTTATTCTTGGGATCGTTCTTCGGCATGTCCTTTTTATTCGTCCGACAGATCTATGAAACCTGATTACCACAGAATGAAACAGGATTGATATGCAATTAGTCCAGGAAATGCGTATTATGAATCCGTTGAAATCCGGGCACGAATCGGATTCACATGGTTCTTCCCCAAATCCGGAGGATAACGGCTTGAGACTGAGTAAAGGCAGGAAATATGCGATCGCCGTGTTACTCGAGATTGTGTTCAGTGTGCTGTTGGTCGGCGTTTTTATCTGGCTGATTATTTCGATGAAATGATACAGAGTCAACCCACTCAACGGATTTGTCAAAGAAAAGAATTCCATCGTTAAAGGAGGACAGGATGAGAGGAAATCATTTCAGGGCTGTGATTGCCGTACTGGCGGTAATCTTTGTTCTGAAGTCTCCGCTTTGGTCTGCGACCACCGGAAAGATCGCCGGAACGGTGATCGACACAGATACCGGCGATCCCCTGGCGGGCGTCAATGTGGTTGTCCTTGAAACCGGACTGGGCGCCGCAGCCGATCTGGAAGGCCGCTATACGATTCTTCATGTCCCCCCGGGCGAGTACACCGTCCAGTTCACGATGATCGGATATTCCCGGATGACCGTGAGCGAAGTCCGTGTCCGGATCGATCAGACGACACGGATCGATGTCGGCCTCCAGATGGAGGCCGTCGAAGGCCAAACCGTCACCATCGTCGCCGAACGCACTCCCCTGAAGGTCGATGTGGCCACGAGCGTCGTGTCGGTCTCGGGCCGGGAGGTCCAGGATCTGCCCGTCTCCACCATCGAAGGCGTGGTGGGCATGCAGGCCGGTGTTCAGGGAGGCCTGAATATCCGGGGAAGCGGCGGAGAGGCAGCGCTTCTGATGCTCGACGGAATCACGATGCGCGATCCCCGGAATAATCAGCCGATTTCCAAGATCGCCCTGAGCGCCGTCAAGGAAATCAACATCGAACGGGGCGGATTCAATGCCGAATACGGCCAGGTTCAGTCGGGGCTGGTGAATGTCGTCACCTATGAAGGCCGAACGACCGGGTATTTCGGCAGCCTGACGGGCAAGATAACCCCGCCCGCGCCCAAGTATTACCGCGGGAACAGCATCCCGGATGTGCATGATCCGGACTCCTACTGGATGCGTCCCTATCTCGACGACGATGTCTGCTGGACCGGCACCAACAGCGGCGCCTGGGATGTATATACGCGCTCAAAATATCTGGAATTCAACGGTTGGAACGCCGTATCGGAACGGCTGATGACGGACAATGATCCCGATAACGACCTGACCCCGCTGGCCGCGCAGCGTGTGTTTCTCTACCAGGCCCGGAAAGAACAGCCCAACGACCAGCCCGATTACGAGATCGACGGCGGTTTCGGCGGACCGGTGCCGTTCATCTCAGAACCGCTCGGGGGGCTTCGGTTTTTCACTTCCTATCGCCGCCACCGGAATATGCTGCTCTGGCCCATGACCCGACCGGACAACGTGAATTATGATGCGACGCTTCAGCTGACATCGGACATCAGCAACTCGATGAAACTGCGTATCTCCGGTGCGATGGGCAAGGAATACACCATGGAGAACAACTGGGCCGCCGGCCATTATTTCCGATCGCCAAACGACATCGCGGGTGGCACCGGAGGCAATCCGCTGTTCAACATGTTCAGCGACTGGGCGCTGTGCCTGGCGGATCTCGGCTACCGATCCGTTTCCGGAAAACTTACCCATATCCTGAGCGGGAAGATGTTTTATGAGATTTCTCTGGACCATGTCCGGCGCAGTTATCATACCCGGCCCACGGCGCTGCGGGACACATCCACTCTGACCGAGGTCGTACCCGGCTTTTTCATGGACGAGAATCCGATCGGGTACTGGCCCGCAACGAAGGAAGGAATCGTCTTCGGCCGGGGCGAACAGGCCTCGCTGGCCCGGGATTTTTCCAGATCGAGTGCAACCACGCTGAGGGCGGATCTGACCAGCCAGGTCAATTATCACAATCTGGTCAAGGCCGGAATCGAACTGATATACAACGATCTCGATCTCGATTACGGATTCATCCAGATGCAGACCGAGGGCAAGACGTACGCCAACCGGGTTCAGATGCGCAATTTCCCCGTTCGGGGCGCGCTCTATGTCCAGGACAAACTCGAGACCAAGGGGTTCACCATGAACGCGGGACTCCGTCTCGACTACAGTAATTCGCAGACGGACTGGTGGGACGTCGATCCTTATGAAATCTATTTCATATCCTCCCGATACAGCGACTTGCGCGAGTTCGACATGAAGTCCTCCAAAGGACAATGGCAGCTCAGCCCGCGTCTCGGGATCGCGCATCCCATCACCGAGAATTCCAAACTGTTTTTCAATTACGGCCATTTCAAGCAGATGCCCCAGTATGAGACCCTGTTCCGCGTCGACCGCACGCCCCAGCAGAAATTACGGCGTCTCGGCGATCCGAACCTGATTCTGGCCAAGACGATCTCCTATGAACTGGGGTATGACCATATCCTGCCGTATGATGTGCTGTTTCAGGTGGCCGCTTTCTACCGGGACATCACGGATCAGCAGAACACGACACATTATTTTGCGATCAGCGGAGACGATTACTATCTCACGACCAGCAATCACTATGAAGATATCCGGGGATTCGAACTCACGCTGCGGAAGACCGCGGGACGTTGGTTCTCCGGATTCGCCAATTACACGTATCAGGTCTCGACGCGCGGAAATTTCGGCCGGGAGCAGGTGTACCAGGATCCTTCCCTGCAGAAACGGTGGGACGAGAACACCGTTAATCTGTATCAGGAACGGCCGATTCCCTCGCCTTATGCACGCGCCAATCTCAGTTTCTATTCGCCGGTAGATTTCGGTCCCAGGCTGATGGGCCATGCGGTATTCGGCGGCTTCATGGTGAATTTGCTGCTCGACTGGAGTCAGGGGGGGTGGACCACTTACAATCCGAAGGGCGCTTCCGGCGTATCGAACAATGTGCAGTTTGTGGATTATTTTAACGCCACGCTCCGCGCCAGCAAGACGATCGCGATGAACCGGATCCGGCTGCAGTTCCTCGTCGATGTGGGCAATCTCTTCAATTCGCTCCGTCTGCGCAACACGTGGGAACAGGAATACCGGATGTCCCTCCATCTTCCCGAAAGCAAGGCCTATGACAACATACCGGGCAACGACAAACTGGGCGATTACCGGAAGCCGGGCGTCGAGTGGCAGCCCATGGAATACCGGGCCGCGGTGGATCGCTCCCAACCTTCGGTCAACGAACGCGTGATTTACTACGAAGGCACGAGCGGGACCTACTGGCAGTATACGGACGGTGCATGGGGCGAGGTCTCCCAGGCGCGCATCGATCAGATCAACAAGGACAAGGCCTACATCAACATGCCGAATCCTTCGACATACTGGTTCCTGAATCCGCGCGCCGTGGTGTTCGGCGCCCGCCTCTCATTCGATCTGAATTGACGAAAACCAATCATGGGGATATGAGGATGCTGAAAAAAAACAGGACAGTCAGACTCTTGCTGCCGGCGATGGGGTTCATCCTGCTCACAGGCGGCCTGAGAACATCGGCCCAGGAAATGCGCTGGCTCAGGGTGGGTGAAACACAATGTTTCTTCCTGGATATCGGTGCGGAGACGGAATTGTATAACGCGGTGAACACCTTGACTTGGCCGACCCTCTATGGCGACAATCAATATACGATGCGCGCGAAAGGGCTCTGGCTCGGCGCCCGGGATTTCGATGATCCCGTCGAGAATGTCAAAAAGAGCGTAAAGGTGATCGGCGTGGGTCCGCGGCTCTCGGCCAATCAATTCAACATGATCTTTCCCGAGAGTATCCGGCTCATCGCGCGCTATCCACACCCGGCCGTGATCGTCGACGAAGAGCCCGGGACGAACAACACCCTCTATGACGTGCCGGACGATTACGATGAGGAACTGCCATGCGACCGGATGATCGAGATCCGGTTCAATACTTCTCTGGGCGTCTCGGTCACGAAGAAGGTGATGGCCTTCACCCAGCAGAATCACGGTAATTATTTCATCCACGATTACGTATTCAAGAACACGGGGATCATCGATGCAGGGGGCACGGTGCATGAACAGACCCTCAACGATTTCTGGATGTATCACAACTGGCGGGTCGCCCTGTCCGGCGTGACCTCGACCGGATGGGGTTCGACCTGGGGGGCTTTCAGCTCGGAATGGGGCGCCAGCACGCTTTTCAGGACACTCGGAACTCCGCCGGACAATACGCAGCAGGAGATCAAGGGGTTCTACGCCTGGTACGGCCCCCAGAGCGACCGCCCGGTGACCTTTGAAGAAGACTGGGGATGTCCCAATCACATGGAGGACAACGGGGTGCTGGGTTCCGCCAAATATGTCGGTGTTGTGACGCTGCACGCCGACCGGAGCCCCCGGGATCCTTCCAATGACCCCAATCAGCCGCGCACCAACGCCTATGTCGCGGCGGATCATTCCACGATGGAGGCGAATGTCAGCCAGTTCGACGAGGATTTCATGGGGCAAAGATGGCGCTGGATGACCGAAGGGTATCTTCCCCAGAGCTTGGTTGACGAGGTGGGCGAGGGCAAATACGTCTCCGATCTGTCCACGACCAATCCCGACCGCAACAGCGGCGGCGGTTCCTCCCAGGGCCTCGGATTCGGCCCGTACACCCTCGCGCCGGGCGACAGCATCCGCATCGTGTTTGCGGAAGGCATAAACGGAATCGGCTGGCCGAAATGCCGCGAAGTGGGCGGAAACTGGTTCGCCTACTACAAGGGGACCGGGGCGCCCACCCTGATCAATCCCGACGGAACGCCCGCGGTGAATCATAACGCGTACAAGCGCGCATGGTGCGAAACCGGCGCCGATTCGATCGTGCAGACCCTGCGAAACGCGCTCTCCAATTTCAATTCCGGTTATGCCATCCCCCGGCCGCCGCCGGCGCCCGAGTGGTTTACGGTTCAGTCCGGCGGAGACCGGATCCGGCTGACCTGGGCGGAAAATGCCGCGGGTCATGCCCATTTCAACGGGTATGTGATTTACCGGAGCGAGGGTAACGTCAAGGATTACCGGACCGTGTATCGGAAGGTATTCGAATGTGATGCATCCGATGCGGTTCATACTTGGGACGATGTCAGCGCGGTCCGCGGATTCAACTATTATTACTATATTCAGTCGAAAGACGACGGTTCGCAGAACGATGTGCATCCGGGAAAGCCGCTGTACAGCAGCGCCTTCCTGACCCTCACGAGCGTGGAGGCCTATCTCAGGCGGCCGCAGGGGCTGATGATCGAAGAGGTCCGGGTCGTTCCAAACCCCTATGACATCCGGTCCCGCCGTTATCAGTTCGGGGACAAATCCCAATATGACCGGATTGTCTTCTACGAATTGCCGGGTGTCTGTAAATTGAGGGTCTATACCGAACGGGGTGATCTGATCTGGGAAAAAGACCACACGGACGGATCGGGCGATGAAATCTGGGACAGCATGACCCGTTCACGCCAGATCGTCGTGAGCGGAATCTACATCCTCCATGTGGAAGTCACGGAAGATATCTATGCGGAAGACGACATCTTCGCACGTCGGGATTTTTATGGGGACCCACGGGTGCAAAGGACGTTCGAATCCGGCCAATACAACTATATCCCGGATGGTGAACCGATTTATAGAACAGGTGATCTGATGTTCCAGAGAGGTGATCGGGTCTACCGCAAGGGCGAGTCGGTCTTCCGGAAGTTTGTGATCATCCGTTGACGTGGGTGAGGCGCGGGGTCTCTGCAGCCTTTCCCCATGGGATAGGGTCTGGGGATTTCACGGGAAGCGACAAGAACGAAGGAGAAAAGATATGGGCAAGACGCTGACAGGGATAATGATTCCGGCTCTGCTTTTACTCTGCGTAAGCACGGGATTTGCGCAGAACAAGAAGCTTGCGCAGACGGGGTTTCAGTTTTTGAGCGTGGTATCGGATGCGCGGGGATCGGCGATGGCGGAGGCTCTGACGAGTCTGGAGACGGGTTCGAGCGCGCTTTTTTTCAATCCGGCGGGCATGGCGAACATGACGGGTCTGGTGGACATGACGGCGAGCACGAACCAGTGGATCGCGGACATCCGTCACACGACGTTCAGCCTGGCGCTTTCGCCGAAGGGGGGAGAGTGGGGTGTGTTGGGATTCAGTCTCCAGAGCGTGAATTACGGGGAGTTTTTCGGCACGCGCGTGGACAAGGGGACGGATCTGGGCTATGTGGACACGGGGATATTCGAGTTGACGGCGTTTGCGGCGGGTGTGGGGTATGCGAAGCGTCTGACGGACCGGTTCAGCGTGGGGGGGCAGGTCCGCTACGTGCATCAGGATCTGGGTGAGAGTGTGATCCCTCGATACGGCACGGTGACGGATTCGCTGGGAACGCGGCCGGACACGACGGAACAGCGCGTGACGAGCCGGTTGAATCCGCTGGCGTTTGATTTCGGGACTCAGTTCAAGACGGGATTCAAGAGTCTGGTTTTCGGGATGTCGGTCCGGAATTTTTCGAAAGAGATCAAGTATGTGGAGGAGGGATTTCAGCTTCCTCTGGTCTTCAATCTGGGGATTTCGATGGATGTGTTTGATTTCTGGGAGGATTCCCCTGAGGATCATTCGCTGGTGGTGAGTGTGGATGCGAGCCATCACCGGGATCATCCGGAGGAGATCAAGGTGGGGATGGACTACCGGCTTCTGGACATGCTGTCTCTGCGCTGCGGTTATATCACGAGCAATGACGAGAGCGGTTTTTCGTTCGGTCTGGGCGTATCCAGTTACGGGGTCGCCTTCGACTATGCGTACACGCCTTTCGGGGTGTTCGACAAGGTGCAGCGGATGACGGCCCGGATCCGGCTGTAGGAGAGTGACGCGTGACGGGTGACGGGATGCACGCATTTGCTGGTTTCAGATAGAGGGAAAAGAGAACGTTCAAAAGGAGTCTTCCGATGAGACGATTGATTGTTCTGGCGGGTGTCGTTGTGACGGCCTCGCTGCTGATGACGGGTTGTGAATATGACGTGGCGCAACCGCACTGGAACGACGAATTTGTCGAACCTGCCACACCCGAGATTACCCAGATCATGCCTGCGGATGCGGCCCCGCCCGGGGCCAATACCATCACGATTATCGGGAATCATTTTGCAGAGGGCACAGATCGCAACAGAGTGTATTTTGACAGGGTTCCGGCCGAGGTGATCACGGCCTCTCCGACATCGATCAGTGTGAGACGACCCAACCTGGTAAGTGAGGCCTGTGAAGTCAGGGTGGTCTCTTTCGACGCCCTCGAGGTCGCGAAGTCGGGGCCTTACCGGGTGGATTCCGTTTGGGATGAAGTCGGACTCTTCCCAGAGAATCTGGCATTAAACGCGGTGACGGTCGATCATAATGAGAATGTCTATGTTTTCCAGCACAGTCCGCGCACCATATACAAAATTTCGCCCGACGGACAGATGACGGAACTCGGTACCACTTCGCGGGCTGTTACGGATGCGAAATATGCAAGGATCGGTGGAGAGGAGACAATCATCATCCTGAACACCAACCGTTCGATCCAGATGTTGAACCTGTCGACCCTGGAAGAGACCGAATGGATACGGATCACCGGCCGGGTTTCTTACGGGGATTTCGACCGGCACGGCAATTTCTATGCGGCGGGCAGCCGGACGGATCTGCAGACCGTCACGGCCGATTTGAGGGAGAAACCCCGTCCCGGTATGTACTCGGCGGATGATATTCATGCCGTGCGTGTCTTTCAGGACCATGTCTACCTGGCGGTCACGCTGGCCAGACCGGCCGATGGAGAGCCGGTGACCGGTATCTGGCGTCATGAGATCCAGGATGCGGAGGGGAATCTCGGCCCGCGCAAACTGGTTCTGGACTGGTCCACAACCGGGGCGTTTGCCGAGTCTGCGATCAACGATATCACATTCTCTCAGGACGGAATCCTGTATGTCGCCACGGACCATGATAATCCTGTCTTGATGATGCATCCGGATGAACGAATCGATGTGTTGTACAAGGAGATCCTGCCGTCTTATCCGGTGAAGTGTCAATGGGGAACAGGCAATTCGTTTTATATGGTCCTGGGGGGCGAAGAACGGATCGCCGTCCGGGTCGATGCCGGCGTACCCGGCGCACCCTATTTCGGGAGATCGCTTTAGGACCTTGCCGAATTGGAATTGAAGATCATCCAGGATGACAACGGGTTATCCGGTGATTTGCCGGATAACCCGTTTCCTGTTTCAGAGAATGGGAGCCCGACGGGAAAAATCATTCGGCTTTCCGGACGGCTAATTCGTACTTTTCCCCGTAAACCGACCCGAATACGCCGATGCCGCCTTCGACACCTCCGCTGAGATGCGGATGCTCATCGGTCAGATAATGGTGATAATTGTCATCGATTGCGGACACGGTGAGGGTGTTGGACCCGTAAAATACGATCATCGAGGCATACCAGAAAATCGCATGGCGGTTCCCGAATTCTGGCGACAAGAGATCTCTGAAGGGAACCAGGGCCATGATGTGCCGGGGTTCTGCATTCCGACCCCCGTCGTATTCATCCTGGCTGGACGGATATTTCCAGCTCTCATGGAACGGGGCGATGTATTCGGCCCGTTCGAAAGGTTCATTGCAGAACATGTCCACGAGGATGAGCCGGTTTTCATCTTCCGTTTGGACGAAGATCGGTTTTTCATATCCCAGGTTTTTCGGATAGACCGGGTTGATCGCATCCGGGCATAACCCGGTCGTCTGAATCAGCCGCGGGGGAACGGTGGTCGCAGCCCAAATGGTTTCTCCATCGACCCGGACGGTGAGGGTGTAAGTCGTATTGGGCCGGACCCGCACGTTTTCGTTATAATAAAATCCGGGTTCATCATCCGTATGGGTCAGGTGGTAAGATTCTTGGAGAGTTTCATCGGTCAGGGTGACAATTGCATCCGCAACTCCGGCCTCCCCGAGTGTATAGACCCGGTCCAGCGGCTGTGTCTGGGTGATGAGGATTGCATGTTCCCGGTCAACCGGCCGGTCTCCCCAGAGAAATCCCCATATGGTGATTTCCTTGCGATATTCGGGTCCCGCAGGATTTTTCGTGCACCCGGCCGCCCAGCAAATCAGCAAAAGTAAAATTCCCGCATTGGTGAATTTCTTCATCGGTCGCTCCTGGTCAAAATTTGATCGAAATGCCGGCCGTAGGGATGAATGGCAGCATGGTGACATCGGTGACGGTCGTCGGATTGCGGGTGGTATCCCATTTCCTGAACCAGACATTGTCCTGGTTGTAAGCATTGATGGCCTGGATATGTATTTCGGTCGGCATACGGAAAAGCGTTGTCCTGTAAAAGACTCCCAGATCCAGGCGGTGATAGGAAGGCAGCCTGTAATTATTCATCGCGTCCATCAGGACCTCGTCGTAAAATCGTCCGAGGGGATCCATGACGGTATACCGGGCCGCGGCTTCGGTATAGGGCTGCCCCGAACCGTATTTGAACGCGAGGTTGATGCGCCATCTGCGGTTCACATGAAAATCCTGAATCGCCGTCACCGTATGCCTGCGGTCGTAGTTCGGATGATAGGTGTCGCCGAAATTAAATCCGGCGATTTTCTTCGTCGTCCAGGTCAGGGAGTATCCCAGCCACCCTTCGAACCTTCCCAGACGGTTTCTGAGATAGATGTCGCCTCCGTAGGCCTTTCCTGTCCCGCTCAGGAAGTTCTGTGCGGCGGTCTGCTCGTCGAGGCTTTCATCCGCCCTCCGGAACCGGCGATACTCGGCGATGTTTCCGTAATTCTTAAGATAGACTTCCGCGTCGATCGAGAAGACGGATTTGTCGTCATACGACACGCCGAAGACGAAATGATCCGCCGCGCCGGGGTCGAAGGTCCGGTCGACCGGAAACCACATGTCGGCAAAGTTCATTCCTTCCATCTGAACCAGATTCAGATACTGATGATACCGGCCCCAGCTCGCCGTCAAGTCGAATCGGTCGGTCAGGATTTGCTTGACCGAGAATCGGGGGGCGATGCGTATGTATGCGCCGTCCGAATAATGCTCGAGGCGTAACCCGGTTTGAAATAGCGTCAGTCCGGCGATCTTCAGGTTGTCCTGGATGAATAGGCTTCCATAGGCGCCGGAGAATGTGTTGCGATAATCCGTGTCGACGATTGTATAGTCCAGATTAAAATTGAGGTTTTTTCCTTCGAATCCCACCTCGATGGAATGCCAGGAGGACGGAGAATAGGTGAGGATGCCTTTCAGGGCGAAATCCGTGATCCGGTTCAGTATGCCGAAACGGACCCGGTCGAACTGCACCCGGGTATCGCTCGTGAACCGGCTGCCGGCGAGTAAGAAGTGAGAGAACAGGGTGGTCGAGAAGAGATGGGTCCATTGGGCCGAGAACGTCTTATTGCCCCAGTCCAGACCGATCGAGGTGCCGTCCTGTTTCAGATCGAGCATGTCGTTACCCAGATAAAAGCTGAGGCTCGCCTGATTCTTCCGGTCGATGTCGAAATTGATTTTGGCGTGACCGTCGTAAAAATAGTAAGGCAGATTGAAATCCGCAAGCCTGGCGGCGAGATCGAGATAGGTTCTGCGTCCCGAAACCATCCAGGAGCCGCGTTTCCAGGGGCCTTCGAGTGTCGCGCTCGCGCTGAGCAGGCCCAGGCGCGCCACCCCCTGAAATTCCTCCCGGTTGCCTTCCTTGTTGACGACGTTGAGGACGGAGGACAGGCGGCCCCCGTATTTTGCAGGGAATCCGCCTTTCAGCAGCTCGACGGATTTCACGGCATCGGTATTGAAGGTGGAGAAGAAACCGAACAGGTGATTGGGATTATAAACATCGATGCCGTCCAGCAGGATCAGGTTTTGATCCGGACTGCCGCCGCGGATATAGAGACCCGCGGAAAAATCGGAAAGCGTCGCGACACCGGGCAGCATCTGCAGGCCGCGGAAGAGATCCGCTTCCGCGACTGCGGGGATGGTCCGGATCTGTGACGCCTGGACCAGGATCTGGCCGGGTTTGATGTCCAGTTCCCGTTTATCCCGTTCCGCCACGATTTCGGCGCCCCCTATCAGGATCGCCTCGCTTTCGAGTTCGATGTCTATTTCGATGTCTTCATCCGCTCCGATCATAAAGGATTTCCGTACGGTCCTGTATCCGATGAAACTCACGACCAGTTCGTATTCTCCCGGCGGCAGGGCCGACAACACGTAATATCCCTTGAGATTGGTGGCCACGCCGATCTGTGTGTCCCTGATCCATACATTCGCCATGATCACGGGTTCCCGGGTTGTTTTCTCACGAACGAAACCGTGGATCGTGCCGGCGTGGAGCGATCCGCTGATCAATAAAATGAGAATAATCCGCATCAGAAAGAATTTCATGCATCGCTCCCTGTGTTGTGTGACTGAGATGACTTTCCCGGAATACGGGAAAAGAACGGCGGGGGTTTCACAAGATCACATTCGTTCAGGAGATAAGAATCCGGATGCCGTCCCGGATGAATTTGATGCTGAACAGGATGAGAAACGTCCCGCAGACACCGAACAGGATTTTCTGGAAAAGGTTGCCGAAAATATGGCCGCCCCTGCTTGAGGCAAAAGAAAGGATGCTCAGCCAGATCAGATCACACAGCCAGTGGAGCGTCGCGAAAAGCAGGAAACCGATCCATCCGAACGCCTTCGCCTGGAGGAGGAGCGCCGCACCCACGGTGGCCCACCAGATCAGAAAATAAGGGTTCCCCGCGCTCAGGAGGATGCCGGCGGCGACCGGAGATGCCTCGCTCTGTCCGGCAGTCATCTGGGTTTCTCGCAGATTCGTAAACATGTCCCATCCCATGAGAAAAAGGAGCATCCCGCCGACGATGAAGATGGTGAATTTCACGGGCGGATGGGCGATGACAGTTCCCAGTCCGAACAGAATCGCGAACATCAGCGGAATCTCGAAGAGTCCGTGTCCCACGGCGATCCAGGCGCCGGCCCGGGGAGACCGGGTGCCTTTGCCGACCGTGACCGCCGAAATCGGTCCCGGAGCCATGACGCCTGACAGGGAGATGGTGACCGTCTGCAGTAAAAAGGGAATCAGATTCAAGAGTTACTCCTGATCAAAGTCTATCTGACCGGTCCCATCCGTCCGGGAGGCCAGAAGATCTTGTACGCACGTCCGATCAGGGCATCTTGGTACACCGGTCCGAAGAGCCGGCTGTCGGCACTGACCGGACTGTTGTCGCCGAGGACGAAAACCGCATTATCGGGTATCACATACGGGCTGTTCACGGCGAAAGTCCAGCGCCTTGTGTACCCCTTCCTGCTCAGCACCGGATTGTCGGATATTTTTCCGTTGATATGTACCTGCCCATCCGCAATCTGTATGGTATCCCCGCCGGTTCCTGCAATCCGTTTCAGGAAAATATTTTTCGGGTCTTCCTGCATATGAAAGACGACGATATCTCCGGTCCTCCAGGATGCACGATCGCTTTTCCGGGCCAGGATCCGGTCTCCCGGAATAAGGAGGGGTTCCATGGACTCGGACGGGATAAAAAAGGGCCGGATATGGGTGTGGTAAATCCAATAAGGGAAACCCAGGCGCAGGATCCATATGACCGAGATTCCGATCAGGAAAGCGATGGATTGACGGGTCGGTTTCGGGTTTCCTTTTTGGGTGGCCATCAGTACGAGTCCGGCGCTCGCGGCGGCCAGGAGAGAAGATGCTATGATGATGAACCACGGCCGGCCTGAACGCAGAGACGCGATCCATGCCGTCAGGAAAAGGAGGCCGGAAAGCCTTTTCTTCAGCCAGAGTTGTCCGAGTCCGGGTATGCTTTGAGAGAGAAAGGCGTACTTCCAGGGCGATGTCCGATTTTGCTTTGCTCCGGGCATGCGTTCATAGGTGTCGATCAGTCCCATCGCATGGACGATCAATGCGCCGAAAAGGAGGTAGATTCCAATCAGGGTGTTTCCCGTTTCGGAGAGGCATTGATGCATTCCCGCGGCCATAAGAATGAGCTGAAGACACAGAACAAGGAGGCCGCGACGGATTTCTCCTGCATAGATCTGGCCCAGTCCCGGGAACCACATCGAGATGTTGACGGCGATCCATGGATTTCTCTCGGTGTTCATCGTGCGGCAGTTTCGTTCGATTCCGTCTTAACGATTCTCCTCCCGGCCGTCTGAATATCTCGCGAATCGTCCCTTGTCGCGGGGATGTACCTGATCATGCATCGGCCAGGGCCAGCCCCCGAAATGCGTCCGGTGAAAATCCCGGTATGCCTGCTGGACTTCTTCGGGTGTGTTCATCACGAAAGGTCCGTGGCGGGAAAGGGGTTCGTTGATGGGTTTGCCCTGAAGCAGTAAGATAAAGGCCTCGGTATGACCGTTCTCAAAGATGACCGGTTCATCCGCGAGCAGGTCAACGGCATGATAGGGATTGACCGAAACACCCGCGACGTTTAATTCGGAACCCCGGTAGAAATAGGCGGAGCGGTTGACCTCGGACGAGGCGGCGGGAAGCTTCCATTTCGCATTCTTATCCATTCGGATCAGCCAGATGCACACCGCGTTCGAAGCATCTGCAGCCCATGAATCCGGGGCGGGGGAGGGGGCTTGCAGATCGCCGATTTGACCGGAAACGAGGGTGATTTCGGTTTGTCTTCCACCGGAATCCTTGTCAATATAAACCGGAATATCCTCTGCCCATAACATGGCGTAATACGGGGTGGCAAATTTATCTTTACGGGGAAGGTTCAGCCAGATCTGGAAGAGTTCCAGCGGATTCGGACGGTCCTGATTCAAAAGCGGGAACATCTCGGCGTGCTGTAATCCCGCACCCGCCGTCATCCACTGGACGTCGCCGTTGCCATATCTGCCGGATGCACCGTGTGAATCCGAATGATCGACCAATCCTTTGAGAACGACCGTCACTGTTTCGAAACCCCGGTGAGGATGAGCGGGGAAACCGGGTATCGTTTCTCCATGATACATCCGCCAATTCTCACGGGTCGCGAAATCCTGACCCAAATTTCGCTCCTTGAGCGAGGCGGCCGGGCCCAGTTGTGCGTTTCCCGCCGGATAATCATCACGATGATGTACGCAGAACAGAAACGGATCCACAGTTTCCCACGTGAAGCCCAGCGGCTTGATGTTCAAAATCAAACGGTTATACATTCGGGTCTCCTGTCATTTCCCTGTCGGATCGGACAAAACTTCTTGAAAAGACGGGGACTATTCTCTGTCACAATATAATGCCGGCCAGACAAAATACAAAAACAAATGTGGTCCGAGGAACGGGAGCAGCCTCACGCTCGTTCAATCTTCGCAAAGTTGTTTTTCCTTGACAAATACTTGAAAATCTTTTATTTTTATGGCGAAATCAAGCGAAGGATTGATCATGAGAAAAACGGCAGTCTGTATCACGCTCATCGCCTTGACCGGATTCGCCAGTTGCGCCTATTTCAATACGTTCTATAATGCGAGGCGATACTATAGAAAGGGATACGAGGAAACCCGGAAAAACCGGACCGATCGGGTCACTTCCGCAGAGACGCAGAATTATCAGAAAGTCATCGAAAAATGTGCCAAGCTGATCCAGGAATATCCGGACAGCAAATGGGTTGATGATGCGATCATGCTCATGGGAAAGGCCTATTTTTACCAGCAGCAATACATGCGTTCGAACCGGAAATTTGTGGAGCTGCTCGCCAATTATCCCAAAAGCCCGTATGCCCCGGAGGCGCGGCTCTGGCTGGCCAGGACGAACATCTCTCTCGAAAAGTATTCCGATGCGGAGCAGGAATTAAAATTCCTGGTCAGGCAGGATATCAAAAAGGAATTGATCGCAGAAGCCCACTTTTATCTGGGACAGCTTCACAACAGACAGAAGGACTACCTAAAAGCGGTCGAAGCTTATGAAATCGCAGAGAAAGATATTCCCGGGGAATTGAAGGCGGCCACCCTCTTCGAGATCGGCGCCAATTATGATTCACTCGGCGTTTTCGACAGGGCTGCACAGGCGTTTCAGGACGTGTTGAAAAAGGCTTCTTTGCAGGAAATCAAACAGGATGCCCGGTTCAGATACATTCAGATGCGAAAGAAAATGGGGCTGTATAATGAGGCCATCCGCGAATTTGAATCCATGCTCATGGATCCGAGGAACAGCGGTCTATTTTCCAGGATACGCCTCGAAATCGCAGAGAGCCTAAACCGCAAGGGTGATGTTCGCGGAGCCCTTCTCGCCTATGAAGATGTGATTGAAGAATTCAAAGGAAACGATGCGGCCGAAGCCTATTACCGGATGGCGCAAATTTATGAGGCCCAAATGGGGGATTATGAACGGGCACTCACGCAGTACAAACAAGTCAGGACCGCGTCCGGTCGATCCGCCTTTGCGGATTCCGCCGATATCATGTCCCGTGATATCGAGCGGTTCAAGGCCCTGCGTCTTGTGGTCGATATGGGGCTGCGCGGTGAAAAGGGACAATTGAGCGTTGCAGATGAGCGTGTCGATGACGACACGCTCGATGTGACGCGACTTTTTGCCAGACTGGATACAACCCGGCTCGATTCGGCCAGATATGCACTGGTCGCAGAACTGCGCGGTCAGGCATTCCTGGATTCACTGATCGAAGAGGCCGGACTGAGCGATGCGCAGCGCATCCTGCCCCAGTGGCGGGAGCGGCTGGAAAAAAGGGAAGCCATGGGCGGTGTCGACTGGATTGGCTGGATCGAGAGGGGCGCACTGCCGACGGATGCAGAGATGGGAGAAGAGTTGTTTTATGTTGAATCGCATCGCCTGAAGCACGAAAGTCAGGAGATCATTCGAAGCGAGGCCTTGAGTTCCTTCCGTGTCGAGGAAGTCGACAAGAACCTCTTTTTGCTGTCCGAATTGTATCTTTTCAGATTCGATATGCCTGATTCGGCCGCCGCACAATACCGGACGATTGTCTCCGGATTTCCGGAAAGCCCGTTCGTCCCTCAGGCCTTGTTCAATCTGGCCTATATTTCCACAGACATCCATCATGATACGGCATCGGCAGACACCGCCTATCGGCGTATCGTCGAAGATTTTCCGGATTCACGATTTGCGAACTGGTCCCGAAGATGGCTGGGGCTCGCTCCACGTGTGGAGCCGGTGGACTCGCTGGAGCAAATATTCAGGAAAGCCGAGAAGACGTTAACCCAGGATGAAGATCCGGAGACCGCATACCGGATTTATGAAACCATCTTTGAAAACCATCCGGAAACCGACTGGGCGCCCAAGGCCGTTTATGCCATGGGGTGGATTTCGGAGCACCGTCTCGATTCACTGAGCCTGGCATATGTACTCTATGACAGCCTCATGAAACGCTATCCGGAGACGATTTATGCCAAACAGGTGCAACCCAAGATTCAGGCCGTAATCGCGGCTGAACAGCAAAAGGCGGCGGAGGCGGAAAAAGCTGTTTCGGATGAATCGAAAGAGACGGAGGATGCGCAGCTGAAACAGCCTCTTAAGGTGTCGGGGGGGGGAGCCCCTGCGGATTCTCTGGGCGAAGATTTCGCTCCCAGATCACGGGCGTCCGATCCGGGAGAAGCCAGGGATGAGGAGACGGAATCGAGTCACCCAACACATTCTGCCGATGAGCCACACCCTCAGGAACCCGGACCCCCTGAACCGATTTCTACGCCGGATGCGGCGGAGGATCGTGAAGAGAGTTTGATAGATTGATATGATGTGATGTGAAATGATAGGAGGTTCCTGATTGTACTCGGAACAGTGCCCCATCGATGAACAGCGATCCATCACCGAATCGGTTTTTTTGTTATCCTTCACATCCCGCGCGATCGCCCGGACCGGCCGGCCCGGGCAATTTTTACATATTCGGGTGAGGACTGGAATCGATCCGCTCCTGAGGCGTCCTCTGAGTATTCACCGGATTGACCCCCAGACAGGACAGATATCGCTCCTATTTCGTGTCGTCGGCCGGGGGACCCGATTGCTCAAAGACATGCGGCCGGGCGATCCGCTCGACGTCATGGGACCACTCGGCCGGGGATTCGATCTTTCCGGGAATTTCAGCCGCGCTCTGATCGTGGCGGGGGGCATGGGCGGTGCGCCGGTTTTCTTCCTGATCGATGCGCTCCTTTCCCTCGGCAAGCAGGTCACCCTGCTTTGGGGAGTCGGCGACGGACGCGAGATTTTCGGGACGGATGAATACGTCCGGAAAGGCGTGGATGTCCGCGTCGCGACCGAAGACGGTTCGCTCGGTCACCGGGGTTATGTGACGGAACTGCTCGACGTCTTTTTAAAAACCCACGCGCAGGATCAGTCGTTCCGCGGATTTGTCTGCGGACCGGAATGCATGCTTTTACCTGTCCAGCGCTTTGCCCGAAAGACGGTCTTTTCCTGGCAGGCCTCTCTCGAAGAGCGGATGGCTTGCGGTGTGGGTGTCTGTCAGGGATGCGGAGTCCGGATACGGAATCAGGCCGAATACCGGATGGTTTGCAAGGACGGTCCTGTCTTCGATTTGAAGGAGATCCTCTTCCATGACTGATCTAACCGTCCGGATCGGCCGGCTCACCCTGAAAAATCCCGTACTGACCGCTTCGGGTACCTTCGGTTACGGCCCGGAATACGCGGACTATGTCGATCTCAACCGGCTGGGCGGGCTCATCACGAAGACCATCACTTTGGAGCCGCGCGGTGGAAACCCCATGCCGCGGATCGCTGAGATGCCGGCCGGCATGCTCAATTCAATCGGCCTGGCCAATGTCGGCGTGGAACGGTATCTTGCGGAGAAACTCCCCCTGCTGGAAAAATACGAGACCGCCGTGATTGCGAATCTGGCGGGCAGCACGGTGGAGGAATATGCGCGGGTGGTCATGAAAGTCCAGAAACATCCGCGTGTGGACGGGATCGAGGTGAATGTCTCCTGTCCCAACGTCCGGAAGGGAGGGCTGGCGTTCGGAACGGATCCGGATGTGCTTTGCGAACTTGTCCGTTCCGTCCGTTCCGAGACGGATAAAACGGTGATCGTCAAACTGTCACCGAATGTGACCGACATCCGGCCTGTCGCGATGGCTGCGGCCTCCGGCGGTGCGGATGCACTCAGTCTGATCAATACGGTCATGGGCATGGGCATCGATATCCGGACGCGCAAACCGCTCATCAGCCGGATCACGGCGGGTCTTTCAGGCCCGGCGATCAAACCGATCGCCATGGCGAAGGTCTATGAGGCCGCCCAGGCCGTGGATTTGCCTCTGATCGGAATCGGCGGCATCATGAACGGCGAGGATGCGGTGGAGTTTTTGATGGCCGGTGCGTCTGCCGTTCAGGTCGGCACGCTGAATTTCGTCGATCCCGCGGGATGCCTGAAAGTCCTGGAGGGTATCGAGACTTTTTGCCGTGAACAGGGCATCGCGAAGGTTTCCGATCTGGTCGGGGCGATGGATCATGGCTGACATCAGGCATGTCATCGAGGCGCGCCGGAGTGTCCGGCGATTCGATCCCCGTCCGGTCGAACGGGACAAAATCCGTTTGTGCCTCGAGGCGGCCCGTCTTGCGCCTTCCGCGGAAAATTCCCAGCCCTGGCGTTTCCTCGTCCTGGACGATCCGGACCGGATACGAGATTTTTCATCCCGCGTCTTTTCCGGTCTGTACGCCCCGACCCGATGGGCCGCCAAGGCGCCGGTTTTGATCGTGATCCTGGCTGAACTGGATTTTCTGGCCAACCGGGCGGGAAAATTCATCACCGGCGTGCCCTATTATCTGATCGATGTCGGGATCGCCGGCGAACATCTCGTGCTCCGGGCCGAAAGTCTCGGACTGGGCACATGCTGGATCGGCTGGATGGACATGAGAAAGGCACGCCGGTTTTTCGGGCTTCCCCGGAGGATCCGGGTATGCGGCGTCATCGCGATGGGATACCCGGATTCCTCCGTCCGGAAAAAGACGAAGAAACGGAAAGCACTGGATGAGATTGTCCGTTGGAACGGGTGGGGAGAATAAAGCCTCGATTGATCCGAAATTTCGAACAGAGTGTCTTTGAGTTACAGAAAATGGGGGGTGGAGTGCCGGTTGACCGATTATCCCGATGTCGATATCCCGGATTCATGAAAGAACCAGGCCGATTCAACGTCCTCCTGTTATTCCTGATTCTGATTTCCTTATGCCGGCTCGAAGCCCGTTCCGTCCATGTGCCGCTCGGCCATCGGGTATACGATTTTCTCGACCGCATGGAGACGCGCGGCCTGCTCATCCATGTCAAGTCCGGCAGCCGGCCTTTCACGAGGGACCATTGCGCCGTTATGGTGGCGCGGCTCGATTCCCTGTCCCTCCGGAATCCTGCGGATTTTACGCGGGTGGACAGACGGCTGCTGGAACGGCTCAAGGGTGAATTCCGGGATGAATTGCAAAACCGCGGACTCTCCATCAGCAAGCGAGATAAAGAACCGCATTTCTATTCCCGTCGTTTCGATACGTCGACGGTGCATATCGACGTGCTTTTCGGGGGAGAACTGATCCGGCGCGGCAAAGGGGCTGATCCCTCGGAAAGAGAAATCAACCGGCCCCATTACGGTGCGATTCTGCGCGGGAATTACAGAAAGATCGGATTTTACTCGGAAAACCGCATATACAGCGAATGGGGCAGCCGCACCTATGTGTCGAATTACAGTCCGGCACAGGGATACCCGATGGGGGCGGAACACGACAGCAGCCGGGGAACCTGGGATGTGTCGGAAAGTCATGTGACATTTCAGGTGGGGGGGGTCGACTTTTCCTGGGGGCGCGACCGGATCGCCTGGGGTCCCGCACGGACGGGACTGATCTTTTCCGGTAAGGCGCCTGCATTTGATTTGTTTTCGCTCCGTATTCCGATCGGACCGGCCGTGTTTACCTGGCTTCACGGTGAACTGCGGAGCGATTTTTCTCACAGATGGATCGCCGCGCATCGTCTCGAGGTCTCCCTGAGAAACAACCTGAATATCGGCGTGAATGAAGGCGTGGTATACGGCAGGCGGGGTATGGAATCCGCCTATCTGATCCCGATCCTGCCTTATTTGACCGCCGAACATACGCTCGGCGACCGCGACAATCTGGTGATGGGGCTGGATGTGAACTGGCGGCCCTTCAGGAACTGGAAACTGTACGGCGATTTCTTTATCGATGATCTGTTCGCCCCTTGGGAGTTATTCGGAAATTTTTACGGCAACAAGCTCGCTTTCACCATCGGACTGCATCGGACCAATGTGTTTCGGCTGCCCGATACGGATTTGCGATGTGAATACACGCGGATCGAACCCTATGTCTATACCCATAAAGACCCCGTTAATATTTTCGAACATTACGACCAGGGGTTGGGTCATTTTCTTCATCCGAATTCGGACCGCCTGTGGATCGAGACGATACACCGGCCGTGCCTCGCGGTTGAGGCGGGCCTCTTTCTTGAAGCGATCCGTCGGGGCGCCGGCGACCGTCGTATTTCCGATGCAGAGCGACAGGATGACACAAAGCGGTTCCTTGACGGCACGATTCTGAAAACGGTCCGATACGGAATTTTTGCCGCATACGAGCCTTTTAGAGACCTGTTTTTCCGGGGGGAATGGATTTTTGTCGCCCGGAGAAATCAGCAATGGATATCGGGTGCACACGCCGACTGGTTCGAGGCCAGGCTGTCACTGAACTGGAACTGGTGATTTTCGCAAATCAATTAACCCCCATTTTAAATTATGACAATGAATTTTCAGGGTAAATAAAATTTTTACTTGACAATAATGTACCAAACGACTATATTCGTGTTATAGAAACTAACGCCTTCATCATGCGAAGCCTTAGAGGAGGTTGAAATGGATGCAAAAGTGAAGAGTCAGATTCAGGCGTGTGAAAAAATAATACCTTTTCTGAAGGTTGTGTCGAACACCACCCGGCTCAAGATCCTGTGTATCTTGACCGACGGAGAAAGACGGGTGGGCGAGATTCAGCAGTTCCTGGGTGCAAAGCAGTCCTATATTTCCCAGCAGCTCAAATATTTAAAAACACATGGTTATCTCGAGAGCCGCAGGGAAGGGACTCAGATCTATTACCGAATGGTCGATCCAACGTTTCCGGGACTCCTGAAAGCCCTGAAGAGTACGATTAAATAGGCATTCGTACGGTGCCGGAAACCGGAGAAAGGTCCCTCAGAAAGGGACCTTTCTCTATTGCAGTAGATTCCTAAAGGACGCTTTTCACCCCTTTTACATGTTGCGGCCTTTCAGAGACCGCCTCTCTATGATGTCGGCTTCTCTGTCCCGATGATTCAATAACCTGCATAAGAGGACTCCCATGACCGATTCAGGAAATATCTTTAATTCTGGTGTCGTGGTTCCTTTTTTCGTGCTCGCTTGTTTGTTGAACATAACCTTAGTCTTCGGTATGGGCGAAAAATCAAAAACGATCGAACCTTCTGTCACTCCTCCCGGGAATCTCGAACTCGATAAGATACCTCAATTTATTCTTCTTGGATTTGATGATAATTCAGATTTAGACCCCATGGAGTGGATTCTGGATTTTCTCGACTCCAGACGGCATGGCGACGGTTCTCCGTTGCGGGCGATATTTTACACCAATGGAAATTATCTGGTCGATGATCCGGAGTTACGAGCCGTTCATCTGCGGGCCTGGAAGACAGGGCATGAGATTGGAAATCATACTCAAAATCATGAACACGGGGGCGGGTTTTCTGTCGAGGAGTGGACTGTTGAGATCAATGCATGCACCCGGGCTTTCGTGGAGGCGGGTATCCCTGCAGAGGCGATCACCGGATTCAGAACTCCGTTTCTCGAGTACAATGCAGCCACATTTGAAGCGTTAGATAGGCTGGGATTCGCCCATGATTCATCCATAGAGGAAGGCGATCAGGCAGATCAGGATGGGACCAATTTTCTTTGGCCTTACACCCTTCATGACGGGAGTCCGGGAAACGCATTGCGTGCTGTGGCAGGCTTCAGGGAACGTGTAGGAAAACATCCCGGAATTCTTGAGATACCGATTCATGTATTTCTGGTTCCTGAAGACGGGGTATGCGAAGCCTATGGTGTGAAGCCGGGATTGCGTGGGCGTGCTGCTTTGAATATTGAGGAAAAATGGGGATGGCAGTGGTCCACAGAAAATGGCAAAATATCGGGTCTGGACTGGAATGTGCTGGAGGCGGCGTTGCTTGAACCAGAAGAGTTTCTCGCCATTCTGAAATACAATCTGGATTTGCGCAGGGAAGGGAACAAGGCACCGATGATGGTGGGTGGACATACCGCCCTGTATCCCGGAGAGCTGGAAGGGCGCCGTACGGCGATTGAAAACTTTGTGGATTATGCTCTTTCCTATGCCGATGTGCGTATTATTACTCCGGCGAACCTGTTGAAGTGGATGTTTCATCCCCAACCGTTGGATGCTTTTGTGGAGGTTCATTATGAATGAATGCCACGGGCTCTGGAGTACGGGTATCGATTCGTCTGGTTCCTCTCCCCGTACTATCGGTCAATGTGAATACAGGTTATTCCTGAGAGATCAGGCGATAGTTACCGGATCCGAAGCGGTCCAGAAAGACAAAACGGCGCTGCTGGTTTCTATAATACCAGATTTCATATCGGGACGTTTCTCCAAAAGTCATTTGAGGACGCTCCACGTCTGAAGGCGGACCGTGGAGGATATAGATGCGTCCCCGGTCTGTCTCCCAACCGGGGCGTGAACCGTCCCGAGTCGAGAATCGCTGATTGGCTGCGGCGACGCGCCGGTAATATTCATCTTCGAGTGCATTGAAATCCGTCTCAGGATCCGGATCGCGTTCCTTCCAAAATGTTTGGAGCCACTCCATTTGTTCCTCATGTGTGCGTGTCAGGACCTCATTGATCTCGGAATCATCCGCGACATAGACAAGTGACCGCAGGGCGAGATCCAGTTCCGGCATAAACGCAGGATGCGCCCCCCATCGCACAAAAAAGGCATCATACACTCTTTTTTTCGATTGGCCGTCGGTGACCGTAACTTCGATTCTGTATTTTCCGAAGGGAAAGTATTGTTTCAGATGAAGCCGGACGGGTTGAATCTTTCCGTGAATCGGGATTACTGTCTGATGATTTAAAATTGTGTCTGATTTTGAATCCAGAATGGTTTGAGTGAGGTGGATCTGTTGATGAGAACCGTCGGAAATCAGATAAAACAATGCCGTGAGGGAGGTGTCATCCTGAAACCGATCGGGTTCGAAGAGGGGGGATAGCGCAAGGGGGGTTGTTTCTTGATCTTCGATCCGGGTAAACAACAGCGGAGAAAGCGAGAAGGTGTCCCGGCTTAAATCCGGTAAAGATACTTCTTCCCGGCCTGAGTATTTCCGGCGTGTTTCGATATCAAATACTTCGTTATAGAGGTTGTATCGGCCGGGCGGAAGCCTGAACAGGAATCTTTCAAGGCGGGAATGTCCTGTACTCTTCGTTTTTTCGAAAGAATCGGCCAGGGTTTTTCCTCTCCTGATCCGGCTTTCGAGGAGTTCGTCTTCGGTGTTCCGGATGAGGATGGTCACCTCATAGGCGGCTTCAAAACGACCATCACCCGTAGAGATAAACTGTAGCAGATTATTGGGAATCTGAATGAATAAACAGATATCCAGTGTGTCGGGGTTTTGTCCGATCAGTGGTAATATTTTATATGGTATTTGCGCGCTACTTTGTTGTGGCTGTGCCTGGCGTCCGCCCGGCCCCCTCTGTGTCCAGGCGCAGGTTGTGACGGCCAGGGTAATCATGAAGATGAGAAAATGTGGTTTGCGAGCCATGTGACCGTCCTCGAGTGGATTGGGTGTAAAAATTAATTAATTTAAAATACAAACTATTCCGTATCAATTCAACAAAGAAATACAGATAAAGGATCCCCGGGGTGGCCTGTCTTCGTCCAGAGAGAATCGGTGAAGCGGTATTCAGGTATGGCATTAAATGCATAAATATCAATTGTATAGTACGATCGGTGGCAATCCGGGTACGAAAATTGCAAAAACTTCTTAAGCGGTTGATAAATATTGCTTGACAATGTATTAAACTTTTCTTATGTTAATTCAGGCTGTACCGATACGGCCGATGTCAAAGGCTTCAGGGGGACATATGAGATTTTTTCTTGTCACGGCTGTTTTCAGCGCATGCCTTGTGGATGCGTTCTGTACCGATTCGCCCACGATCGCCGTTCTGGATTTTGAGAATCACAGTTTTGTGGATGCGGACACCTATGCCTCATTGACGGCCGGCCTCTCCCAGATGATGGTGTCGGCAATCGCTCCCATTCAATCCCTGAATATCGTCGAGAGACAGCGCCTCAAAACGATTCTCGATGAAATTAAAATGGCCCAGGCCGGTTATGGGGCCGATGATAGTTCGGCGCGGATCGGACGCCTTGCCGGTGCCCGTTACCTGGTTCTGGGCGGATTTATGGTGGCGCCCGGGGATAAAATCCGTATCGATGTTCGTGTCATCGAGGTCGAGACGGGCCTGACCTTGCTGGCCGATGAGGTCACTGGAAAGACCCGTCAAATTCTCAAACTGATCGATCAGCTCAGCCTGAAACTCGTCCGGAAACTCGACATCAGGTTGAACCGGGATGACGAAAGGCTGCTCTCCAAATCCGAAGACGTGCCCATGCAGGCGATCCTCCACTATTCTGAAGGACTGCATCTTGAAGACCAGAGGGAGTGGAAAAAGGCCGGTGCCAGCTATTTGAAAGCGACACAAATCGCTCCTCATTTTCAGCCGGCCCGTGAACGGCTCGATATCATGGTACGGAAGGTTAAGAATCATTCCTCATAATTCGTTGAGACGATTGATGCCAAGACGAGGTTTCTCTATGAAACAATGGATTTCACTGGCCCTGCTGATCTTCGTCGGTTGTGCGGGTTCCAGCGCATACAAACCCGCCGAAAGACACCTCGAACGTCAGGAATACACCCAGGCGCTTCGCGCCTATCTCAGGGTGCTTGATCCCCGCATCCGGGATGGAAAACGTTATATCAATTATGAGAAGGAAGCGGTGACTGGAATGGGTATCGTCTACTGGCGGATGCAGCGTTTTGAGACCGCCGAGAGGATTTTTCAGACGGTCCTGGAAAAAGATCCGTTTTTCGGGCAGGCCCATTATTATCTGGGTATGACTTACGAAGGCATGGGTGAAGATCGCAAAGCCATCGACATTTATTCAGCCTATCTGGAACTCCCCCGGACGGATCCCTACAAAACGGTAATTCTCGGGAGGCTCGACTGGCTGAAACGGATCACTTACAACAGGGAACTGCAGAAAGCCTTTCAGGATGAGTCTCAGCTCAGAACCGACCAGCTCGACAAACAAAGTGTGGCCGTGATGTATTTTACCAACCTGAGTCAGGATGCTTACTGGGACCCGATCCAAAAAGGCCTCGCGGATCTCATCACCCGGGATCTGAAGACGATCGAAGGCATCACGGTCATCGACCGGTACAAGATCAATATGCTGATGGCAGAACGGAATCTGACGATCGCCGATCTTGCGAATGAGAATTTGATATCACAACATGCAAAACTGCTGGACGCCTATCACATCGTCACCGGCTCATTGATGATCAGCCGGGATATGCGGATGACACTGGATGCCACGGTTTTCAAGGCCGATGCATCCGTCTTCCCGCAGCGTATGGATTTTTCAGGCAGTCTTTCCCGGCTTTTTAAGATTGAGAAAGAACTTGTGCTCAGAATCATCGATCATCTCGGCGTCACACTGGATATCAACCAGCGGCAACGTTTACTCGAAGTCCCCACGGAGAACATGGAGGCGTTTCTCAGTTATTCCCGTGGTCTGGGTGCGCTGGACCAAAATGATTTCGAAAGGGCCCAGCAACATTTCAGGAATGCCATCGCACTCGATTCCGGTTTCGACTGGGCGGATAGTTATCTGATGCTTCCGGAGGTCTGGACGGCGACACAGAACCGAAACCTGGTTCGCGTCGATCATGAGGTCACCCGGCTGGTCCGGACCACCTCGAAAGGACGCGTCAGGATGGTTTACAAGCCGCCGCCCGAATTGTTGAGCACATGGAACCGTCTCCAATGGATGAGCTTCGGACAGAATGCGGGATACATACCGGGCAACGATACGCGTGAGGCATTTCAGGAATCATTTGAGGTGGGCCCCGGCCTGTTTCCTGTCCTTTTGTCCCAGCCGCCCGCACCGGTTCCGGCATCGGATTAAGCATAAATATTGTAATGAAGGAGACCTGACCCCATGCGAAGAATCGGATTTCTCCTGATCGTCATGATGTGGGCCCTGCCGCTGTTCGGGCAGGATCAGAACGTGAATGTCCTCGGCCGCTGGGCCGATGGACGGTGTGAAGCGGTGTTCCGCCGCGGCGGGTTCACATTTGTCGGGAACGGATCCTTTCTGGATGTCTATCAGAGGCGGAACACAGTTTACCAGCGTCTCGATCAGATCCTGTTGCCGGCCAGCGTGAAAGATGTTTGGGTTAAAGGAGACACGACCCATGTTTTTGTTGCCTGCGGGGATTCCGGATTGAACGTGGCGTATTTCGATTACAGGGATCGGCGTTTCAAGGCAAACGCACAGGGTAAATATATCATCGGACGTTATCAGACAACCGGTTATGCGTCTGCAATTATGGAACAGGATGGATACACCTATGTGGCGGACGGGCCTGCAGGTCTGACAGTTTTAAATACCGATTATCCGAGCAATCCATATCGTGTGGGTTC
>OMKS01000219.1_pt1 | contig 52730 bp, 47 predicted proteins | sample 1674721 | NCBI WGS metagenome assembly OMKS01 (sample SAMN06264996, study PRJEB25208) | sediment metagenome | isolation source: hot spring sediment | place: USA: California | collected 2014-09-02 | reverse complement strand
GGTGAGTAGAGGGACTCGAACCCTCGGCCTTCAGGGCCACAACCTGACGCTCTAACCGGCTGAGCTATACCCACCATAGAGGCGAATAATTTAACATATTCCCCCATCCAAATCAAGTGAAAAATGAAATATCATTGAAAAACCCGGCCTGTTTACCAGACCGGGCCCATCAGGTTCCAAATATACCCGGAATGCCGGATATCTCCTCCCCCTTAATCCTATCTAATTGGTCAGCGAATGCACGTGCGGCCGGGGATCCTTGACCGGCTGATAATGTTTGCGTTTGATCTCGTCTTCCAGAAATCCAATTCGTTTACCCAGGATGGTGTTCTCGCTGCATAATTTGGTTCGGGCGCTGCAAGCGAGACCGGCCATTCCCAGCATGCCGAACATGCCTCCAACGACAAATGCGATAATATAACCCACCATAATGACTCCCGATCAGCTTTTCAACACATTTCCCTTCCATAGGAGAGGGATCTTCAGTGGGTTATCCAGCAAAAAGCATACCGGATAAAACAGGCTGGAAAACAGCCGGTGAAACCGGTTTTAACGGAACATTTTTTCACAGACAGGAAGGAATTGCCGGACCGAAAGGCCGTAACTCGTGATTCGTGATTCGAAATCCGAAATGCTTCCTTTGCCTCCGGCGGGCTACTTAATGCGGTCCTGCGGACCGCGACCACGGACCACAGACCGCGGACCGCAAGCGGCCTTCGGCCGCGACGATGGACCATCGACCATCGACTATGGTCTATCGTCTATCGTCAGAACATCGTCTACCGTCCATCGTCTATGGTCTAATAACAGGGCGTTCGCTCGGCTCGCGTTCACGAGACGGCCATTTTTCTGAGGCCGGGATAAAACAAACCGGTCTTTTTCTTGCGCTCTGCACTTCGCGCTTTGCGCCACGCGTCTTTTCAATCCGCAATCCGCGATCCGAAATCCGAAATGCTTTTCTACCGTCTTTATCCCTCACGTTTTTTAAAACTTTTTCCCTCCTCCGTCGTCTTATAAGTAGACCAAAAAACAGACAAGGAAAAAACATGACCGACGGCGCCCTGGTGAAGCGGTATTTAAATGGAGAAACACAGGCTTTCAACACCCTGGTCTGGCGGTATGAGAAACCTCTGTATAATTTCATCCTGAGAAACATGGGCAACGAAGACACGGCCAGAGATCTTTGCCAGACGGCGTTTATCCGCATGTTCAGACAGCTGAAGCGTCTGCGCGATCCTGAAAAGTTCGCGCCGTGGATGTATCGAATCGCCCTGAACCTGTGCCGCGATGAATTCAAGAAGAAAAAGAACAAAAAATTTTTCTACCTGGACGAAAATCCCGGAGATCATTCGGCCAATACAATGACAAATATAGCCGACGAAAACACTCCTTCCCCCGAGGATCTCTGTCATCAGGAACAGATCACAGAGATACTCAAACGCTCCCTTTTGGGGCTGCCTGAAGAACAGAGAGTGGTGATTATCATGAAACAATATCAGGGATTGAAATTCACGGAGATCGCCGATATTCTGGAGACGCCCGTCAACACCGTCAAGTCCCGTCTTTACAGCGGCTTGCGGGGTCTCCGGCAGATACTGGAAGAATCCCGATTCAACAAGGAGGTTCTTTTCCATGAAATGTAACGAGATGCCTGAAATCCTCGTCACTTATCTTTACGATGAGTCGACGCAGGAAGAAGCCAAAAAGGTCAGGGCTCATTTGAAAACATGCTCCCGGTGTCGAAAATCATTCGAAGAACTGAAACAGACGTCCGGTCTGCTGAGCCGCTGGGAAGACCAGTCACCCGGGATCAGCCTGGTATTCGTAAATGAGCCCTTCGCCCGATGGAAATCCTGGAAAGAACATTGGAATTCGATCGGATGGACACGCCGCCTCTCACTGGCCCTGCCGGTCCTGGCGGTCTGCGTTTTGCTGGTTCTCAGCGCCCTGAATTTCCAGGCCCGGTTGGACAACGGCCGTTTTGAGATCGGTCTCAGCCTGTGGCCCCACCCCCAGGGCGTGTCCAGTGAGGATCTGCAATCTCTGCTGGTCGATTTCCGCCGGGAGACCCTGCAGCTGACATCCCAGCTTCTGGACGAAAGAGAATTCCGGCAGAATCAGGCCGTCACCAGCCAGCTGGTCCGTTTCGCCCAGGATATTGAACGCCAGCGCGTCCATGATCTGATGCTGGTCGGCCAAGGCCTGGAGGGCCTGCAGTTCAGCACGGAAAAAAGGCTGGATCAGACCAGTGAAGTGCTTCGCCGCATGATTCAGCTCGCCAACTTTAACCCGGACGGCCGCTGAATGCACACAGCGGCCCTGATCCATTATAAGGAGCAGACCATGAAACGATTAACCACAATCAGCATGATCGGCCTTCTCGCCTTTTCCGCAGGCGCCCTGTCCCAGATCGCGGATAGGGACCGTTTCGAACGGGATTTGCGAATCATGGAAGGCATTCTCGACAAACTCGTTTCAGAGAATCGGCAGAATCTTCCCTTCAGCAAAGCCCGAGGATTCTATCTGGACAATTTCGGTGTCATTTTTCAGCTGGACCATTCTTCCGACATCCCCCGGTTCATAGTCCGGGTACCAAATCAGGATCTCCAGGTCTCCCTCGAAAAAATGAAAAAAGATCGGGAGGAGATGGAAAAACAGATTCAAAAACAGGTGTCCGCCGCCGAAGAAGTGCGCGAGAAAGTCATCGTGAAGACCCGTGAAAACCTGAGAAACTGGTTTGAATTTGAGAAAGCCGACACGCTCGACGATCAGGAACGGGCCGAATTGCGTAAAAAAACCCTCGAAAACATGGAAGAAAACATCCGCGTGTTCTTCAGGAACTACGCCTCCTCCATCTCCCAGCTGAACGAGCAGGACCGCATCGCGGTCATCGTCCGGCTGAAAGACTGGCATCCATTGATGAAATTCAACGCGTATTTATCCGGCGGAGCTTCCCGTGCCGACATCATGCGGTTCCGCAGGGGTCAAATCAGCGAACAGCAGTTCGATTCTCTGGTTGAATTTCATTTGATCGACGAAACATCGGACCTTTCCTCGGATATCGAAATCATGCGTGAAGTGCTTAAACGAGGTCTCGAATCCGGCTCCTACCGGGTGGCCAATCTTCAGAATGGCCTTTATCTGGACGGATTCGGCGTGGTTTATTCCATGGAGATACCGTCTCTGTCATATGTCCGCGAGGGAAGCAGTCTCTTTTCCATTGTGATCGATAAAAACAGTTACGCCCTCAAATCCAGGGAAGAAAAAGAATACCAGGCCCAGACTGAAAAGAAAGAGAAAGAACGGGATTTCATGGATCAGATAGCTGCCAGGGAGAAACGCTCCAAAGAAGAACAGGAAAAAATGGAGCAGAGGAAAAAAGATTTCTTGAACAACCTGAAATCCGATCTCATCGAGCTGGCGGGTTCCTATGGACACACGTTGCGCCTCGAGCCGGACGAGTGGATGGTCATCACAGCCCATATAAACGGACACACCTTTTGGCCGGGCGGCCGAAAAGCAGGCCCCACCCATATGACCCTGCAGTTCAAAAAGAAAGATCTGGACGCATTCCATACCGGCGGCCTGACCGAAGAAGCTTTTCAAAAACGGGTTATTGTTCGTTCTTTCTGATTCACCCTCCCTCCATCTTCACACACCCGGTCCAATCATAAATGGACCGGGTTTTTTTATTGCTTGGATGGATTTTTTTTTCTATTTTGCGGCTAACCATTCTTATCCGATAAGTGTCTTACTGAATGAAAAAGGGATGTATGAGCGGAAACGACGTGAATGAACTCGTTCGAAGAGCCCAGGCGGGTGAAGCACAGGCTTTCGAAACCCTGATGCGGACTTATGACAGGCAGATACTGCATCTGGCGTATCAAATGCTGGACAATACCATGGATGCCGAAGATGTCACTCAGGAAGTGTTTATGCGGGCTTACAGACGGCTGTCCGATTTCAGGTTTGAAAGCGAGTTCTTTACCTGGCTTTATAGAATCGCGGTCAACTGTGCCATCAGTGCCAGGCGCCGCCGCCTGAGGAACCGGCATGCCTCTATTGACCGCAGCGATACAGCCGCCGATTCCTTCGAACGAAGATTGAAGGATTCCGGTCACGAACCGGACAAACAGATGATTCAACAGGAGATCCGCGAGACTGTGGAAAAGCACCTGGACAAGCTGCCGATCATGCAGCGGGTCGTATTTTTCCTTCGGTTCATGGAAGATTTCAAAATCCGGGAGATCGCCGAAATTACGGGAAGTTCCGAAGGAGCCGTAAAAAACTCGCTTTTCCGCAGCACCCGAAAAATGCGGAAACATCTGGCGCATTTGATTTAATCATAAGCAAGAAGGATGACTGTCATGCGATCCAAACATCCGACACAGAAACAGATTATGTTATACGCCCTGAATGAAGCCGACCCGGGATGGGAAAAGCCCATGGAGCGGCACCTGAAACAATGCTCGCAATGCCGGAATCTTCTGAAGCAGAACACCAAAATGGCTGAGCTCTGTTCCCTGTATAAAAAGGAGCTTCCCGCCGGCTCTCTGATCCGGGTGCGGAATCGCCTGAGTGCATCTCTGGTATCCACTGTTCAAACCGGGGACAAACCCGGCCGCGTCACAGGCGCGTGGTTTCTGCCGTATCCGGCGCTTCAGGCCGCCGCGGCCGTGGTTCTTCTCGCCCTGGGCGTTCTCATCGGCCGGTTCGGACTGCCGCCTTCCACTCCCTTGACCTCCCTGGATCCTTCTTCTCCTCCGGGCCTCGCAGCTCTTCTTGAGATCGTTCCGGCAGCGGACAACAATGAAGTCCGGATTCAGTATCAAACTCTGGTCAACCACCGGCTGGCCGGGGATGATACTCGAAAAGATATTGTCCGTCTTCTCTGCTACGCACTGCTTCACGACAGCCGTGACCAGGTCCGCCTGACCGCGCTGGAGAGGCTGGAAAAATCCGTTAACCGCGAGATGGTTCAGGAAGCCCTTGTCGGAGCCGTAAGAAAGGATATCAATCCGGGCGTTCGCTTGAAAGCCATCCGCCTGCTCAGGACACGGAAGACGGACGAATCGCTGAAATCCCTGTATCTGTACGCGCTTTTTCAGGATGGCAACAGCGGTGTGCGAATGGAAGCGCTGCACGCGCTGCTCGAACTGAATGATCCGGACATCCGGCCAATTCTTGAGAAAAAAGCCGCAGAGAATGAATACATCCATTCTCTGCTCATGCGTGAAAAAAACATCCCTTTTTCAACGAGTGATATATGACTTTAGATTTTCAACCAACAGGGAGGACCCCATGAAACGCTATCCGATTATCCTTTTTTTCTGTTTTCTCGGTTTGAGCATTCAGGCTCAGGACCTGCGCAAACAGGGAAGATACTGGGTTGGAACCATTAAGAAGACTTTTCAGGTCGAACCAGGCGGCACCCTTCACATGGATAAAGTGAGAGGAGACATCGTCATCGAAGGTTGGGAAGGTCGGGAAATCATCGTCCATGAAACAAAACGCATGGACATTTTCAGCGAGAAAGAAGCCCGGTCCGCCATGGAAGAAGCCGAGAAAGGATACCGGCTGGAAAACAACATCCTGTTCATCGGAGGCGACGGATTCGATCGCAGCTGGATTAAAAGCCGGTTCGAAATTCAAATTCCCCGTTCCTTTGAAGTGGATGTCAATACTCGGGGCGGTTCCATCCAGATCACGCGAATAGACGGCACCGTAACAGCCTCCAGTGGCGGCGGCGAGCTGCAATTTATTGATATGGGCGGAAAAGTTGAAGCCAGAACAGGCGGCGGAAATATACGAGTTGAACAGGCCCGCGACCTGGTGAATGCCAAAACAGGCGGCGGGGATATTCAGGCAACCGATTGCGCCGGCAGTCTGAAAATCGTAACAGGAGGCGGAAAGATTTATCTGTTGAACACAGGAGAAGCCAGTGTCACCACCGGCGGCGGTGATGTGGACATCCGCGGTGCGGCCGGCAGCACTCAGGTGAAAACCGGCGGAGGCAACATCAGCATCACGGACGCAAAAGGCGATGTGACTGTCACCACCGGCGGCGGAGCCATCAATATCAAAAACATCGAAGGCGATTTCTCCGTGAAAACCGGCGGAGGAGCCATCATTGCCAGAACCATAGCCGGAGCTTTGCAGGTCCGCACCGGAGGAGGAAATATCAACCTGAAGGATATCCAGGGCAGCATCGATGTGGCCACAGGCGGCGGAAATGTGGACGCGGAAATCACGCTCACAGACTTCACCAGACCCCATTCGGTGAAAATCGTGACAGGAGGCGGAGATATCGGTTTGTCCATTCCCGGCAGAATGCCTGCCACGATTTCCGCTGTAATCCGTTTTTACCGCCGGACCTGGGAAGATTACAAAATCACTTCGGATTTTCCCCTGAAACAGAATACATACGAAGAGGGACGCTATACAATCATCAAGGCGGAAGGAGAAATCAACGGAGGAGGCGAAACCGTTGATTTGAAAACGGGGGGCGGCAACATTCGAATCAAATCCCTGAAATAATCCTGTTTCAGATCTTCGAAAAAAGGCGGGTTCATTGACCCGCCTTTTTTGTTTCATCATGATACGTTTTTTCATGTTGATACAATTCATGCACAACGATTGGAAGAATGAAAGATTGGACAGGACACGGTATCCGGCTTGACAGCCCGCTGTCGAGGGATCTATTCGATCAGAAACCTGTTTTGTATGAAAAAGACTAATATACTGTTTTAACTATATTTATCGAACATAATAGGAGTCAATATTTTGTCTTTCCCTCGAAATAAAACATTAAATAAAATATTATTTGAAACCCGAACACTTATTACCGAGTTGTAACAATAGATGGCATGTTTTTTGTATAATATGAAATAAGAAAAGAGACTTTTTCGAGTCGATTCAGTGACTCAAAAAAAACAAAATCCCCCTAAGGCGCCCCCGACGGGAAACTGGCGATGAAAATCAATACCTGTCGGGGGTTTTTATTAATCGCCTGTTTAAACCCTATCTTTTGTTTAATCGATTACACGGTTACTACTTGACAGAAATAGTTAAAAATTGTATATTTTTAAATACATAAAAAACCATGCGGAGGGGGACATGAATTCTCGATTTCGAATATTGATTCCCGCGTTGTTGGCAAGCCAAATGGCTTTCGCGAAATATCAGCAAGGCCAATTGACCATTGCGCCGTACTGCAGCGGTATCAAGCTCATAGGCGGATCAACAGACCGGTCCACAATTCAATACGCGGCCGGGCTGACCCTGCGTTATGCTTTCTCTCCGTTTCTTTCCGGAGAAATAAACGGCGGTATGGGGTGGGTGCGTCCGCGAACCAGCGATTCACATTTTCAAGTCGATCCCCTTTACCCGTATCGAACTCTGCTTTATCCCTGGAGCGCCACCCTGCGTCTCCATCTTCTGCCCAGGCGCGGATTTGTCCCTTTCATTGGACTGGGCGCAGGTTTGACCTATTGGGATTTACGGGACATCTCCCAGGGAGATAAATTATCACCTTTTCCTCCTCCGGGGGAAACAGTGTATGGCTTGAAAAACAATCTCACCATGCAGGCCTCTCTGGGTTTTACACTTTTTCTGTCCCGTCATTTGAATATGGAAATTTCCACTCGCTATTCACATCTCCTCGATCAAAAGATCGACAATATAGGCCTTGATGACGCGAACAATGGAATAGCCGAAATAAGGCTGAACCTGGGCTATTCACTGGGTGTATCCGATGATAAGGACAAAGACATCACCCATTATTACATGGATCCTCGTTATCAGACCGAAGAAAGCGAGCCTGTCAAAGAAAGATTTCCAGAGCTGGAGAAAACTGAACCCCCCGATACCACAGTCATTCCTCCTGAAACCGAAAAAGAAACGGCAGTAACAGAGACCGTCAAAGAAGAAGTGCCTCCCCCTCGCGAGCCCTCTCCCGCCAGACCGGTCTTCGAACCGGGAAGATCGCTGGTCCTTCCCGGCATCTCTTTCCAGTCCGGCAGTACGGTATTAACGGAAAATGCGAGACGCATACTGAATCTTGTTGTTGAATCAATGCAGGACTATCCCGACATGCGGCTTGAAATACGCGGATTCACCGACAGCGTTGGCAGCGCCACATTAAACCTCAACCTTTCCCAGCGACGTGCCGAAGCCGTGCGAGACTACCTGGTGAGTCAGGGTATCGCTTTTGATCGCCTCGTAGCGGTCGGGTATGGAGAAGCGGAACCGGTCGCATCCAATGCCACACCCGAAGGCCGCGCCAGGAACCGACGGATCGAATTTATTCGGATTGAAGAGTAGGAATCGAAAGAAATAAAAACGTGAAGCGCCCGGTGTAAGATAAAACAAGAATCTTTTCTTTTTTATCTTATCATCTCACGTTTTGATTGAATTACGCCATTCGATTGTCTCTCTATGCTTTGCGTCACACAGTCTGTTCTTCTGCAGCCTCCTGATCCACCACCAGGCCAGAACACATCCGGCCGCATAATGGGGAAAATCCGGCCATGAAAAATGCGTGCCGATGAGCGCTCTCCCCACAAATGTGCTTCGGATTGTTTGCAAGACAGGCGGATGCCACAATTGAAGAATCTCCAGAGCGCAGGTTACGAGGAATACCCACAAAGCCACGCGAAAAGCTGATATCCGGGGCCATATCCACGAGACAACCGCGCTCCAGAATAGCACATAGACAACTCCGCCTGCGTGATGGTTCATCCAGCGGGTATAAGGTTCTGATGTCCATTTGGTGGCCAGACCCACAGGAATAAGGATGAGTATGACCAGGAACAACCGGCGCCGGTATGGTCCGGTCCAGTGGCGCTTTTCAAGGCATTCTTTACTTTTCTGCATGCAGGCCTCAAGAGCTCAACAGGGCATTACCGATGGATTCCATTATTCTCATGCCGTTATCCTCCCTGTTCAGGATTCGGTTTCTGATAAGATAGAACATTTGAGAAAAGAACTCAAGTGCTTTCATCGGCGCAGAGTACCGATGGATCTTTCAGAAATCCGGACAAAGGTTTTCTCTTGCGAAAAACCGCGATATTAATTATCTTTACCAAAGGTCAGAATGAACCACTCCGTACGAAAAAACCTGTTCAGTATAATAAAACAAAATCCCGTGGCTTGACCAAGCCTGATCAAGCATAAAAGGAGGATCATTCAACCCATGGAACATACCTATAAGGAACTCAAGAAAAAAACACTGGCTGATCTGAAAAAGATCGCGGGCGAAATGGAGAACGAGGCGGTTCAGGGATACACCCAGATGAACAAGGATCATTTGCTGGAAGCGATCTGCATAGCCCTGAATATCGACATGCACGAGCATCATGAAGTGGTCGGAGTGGACAAAGTCAGGATCAAGGGGCAAATCAAAAAACTGAAAAAAGAGCGGGACAAAGTACTCGAAACCAAAGATTCCAAAAAATTAAAAGAAATAAGGAAGAAAATAAAGAGTCTGAAAAACGAACTGCGCCGCGCTGCCGTATAGCATCAGGAGCACTGTATAAAAAGGGGCCGCATCCTCTGTAATGTTCCATCTAGCATGTCAGGTGAAAAGCCCCCAGAACCGGGTCCTTGATCAGAACCAGGCGGTTGTATATTTTCACCGCTTTTTCCGTAGAAGCGGCGTGAACCGTCCAGCCCTCTTTCTCCAATCGTTCAAGCACTTCACTATCAATACGCATCATGCCGAACTTGCCGGTTCCAACAACCAGATCGCCCTTTGGGCTTTCGTGAACAGGTGACAGATCGGCCCACTGAAGCCGATGCCCCCTCTCCCGTATCCAGGGCGTATGCACACCTGACGGCGTCAGGATCAGATCTTTATCGTACAACCTTCCGTCTACGACCATATTCCCAAATTGATACCGATCGATCATGTCTCTTTCCCGGCGTCACGTCGGCTGTACAGACAGCCGCAATAATTCTGACGGTACAGACCTTCTTCGCGGCTGATCGCACAGCTGATTTTAAAACCGTCCTTCTTCTTGAAATCCAGCGCAAGAAATTCCACTCCATATCGCCCGGCCAAATCCATGCCGATCGGATGAATCAAAGACGCCTTCTTGTGAGGACTGATGGTCAGGGTTGTTGAAAACGCGTCCATTCCTTTGCGAGCCGCCGTAATCGCCGTCTGTTCCAGCCGCAACCTGTAACAGATCACACAGCGCTCGCCCCCTTCCGAATCCTGCTCGTGATTTTTAATCGCCCGATTCCAGCGATCAAAGTCCGCAGCATTCTGCAGAAGCGGGAATTTCCATTTTTCAGAGAGAGCGATCATCTCGTTCAGACGCGCCCGGTGCTCTTCTTCAGGCTGAATATTGGGATTGTAAAAAAAGACCATCACGCGATACGATTCAGAAAGCATTCGAACAGGATGAGTCGTGCACGGCGCACAGCATCCATGAAGGAGAAGGGACGGTTTTCTGCTCATTTGGATTACTCTACACGAACGCAATGATTCAACGGCCCATGACCCTTACCCAAAGGCAGCCCCTCCCGAATAGCGGCTGTAACATACCTCTTGGCGGCATGAACGGCCTCATTGAGCGGATTTCCCAGCAACAGGCAGGCCAGAACAGCCGCCGAATAGGTGCATCCTGTGCCGTGTGTGTTCGAAGTCTTGATTCGCGGCGCGGAAAACCGTGAGAACCGATCTCCATCGAACAGAATGTCCACCGCATCTTCGGTTAAATGTCCGCCCTTCACCAAAACCGCTCCGCATCCGAGACGATGAATTTCAAAGGCGGCCCGCTTCATGTCTTCAAAGTCCCGAATTTTGACTCCAGACAGGATTTCGGCTTCAGGAATATTGGGAGTGACCAGAGTGCTGAGAGGTATCAGGTCGGCTTTAATGGATTTGACACCCTGCTCCTCGATCAGCGCGTCGCCCCCGGTGCTGACCATGACCGGATCAACCACGACTATGGCGATGGCATTGTCGCGCAGTTTTCCGGCAACTTCCTGAATGATGGCCGTTGACCCCAGCATGCCTGTTTTCAGACCATCCACTCCGATATCCGTCATCACGGCTTCAAACTGGAGACCCACCAGGCGGGGGGATATATATTCGATTCCGTGCACACGAACCGTGTTCTGGGCGGTCACCGCCGTAAGCACGCTCATTCCGTAAACCCGAAAAGCGGTGAAAGTCTTGAGATCCGCCTGGATTCCGGCACCTCCGCCGGAATCCGAACCCGCGATCGTCAAAGCTCTGAGTATCATCGTATTGTTCCCAAAAGATAGAAGGCAGAGCGAGTCTCTGCCTTGTTCTTAAAACATTTTAGCAACCGTGAACCGGATGAGTCAGGCTTCAACAATCGCGTCAACCGGACAAACCTCCACACAGGCACCGCAATCCGTACAGATTTCCGGATCGATGGTCGAAATCTCTTCACCTTCCGTAATGGCTTCCACAGGGCATTCGGCGATGCAGGCTCCGCAGTTGATGCATTCTTCGGTTATTTTATGAGCCATCTGTTTCTCCTTTAGTGATAGAACCGGCATGTTGATCAAGATCGCGTTAATATAATAAACTGTGTTTTGAAAGTCAACCGGTTTCACAGGCCGGATCACACCCGCCAGGCTTCCAGTGTTTCCTCATCCAGCGGGCGAACGACGCGCACGCCCCTCCTCGCTCCCTCAAATACGATGCGTCTTTCATCCCGTCGCGGCCCGCTGTATCGGGCTGTGATGGATGCCGCGCAGTCGATATCTTCATCCGACAACAAACCATCCGCCAGAACCAGAGGCCCCTTGTGGTCTTCCGGATGGAATTTCCAGTATCCTTCGAATGACTCCAGAATTCGATTCTCTTCTTCATGCCTGCCCACGACAACATGAATTCGTTCATGGGGCCAGAGGTGGCGTCCCACACGCATGAGCCGCAGAACCGGCACGGTCAATTGTTCCTTTCCGCGAATGCGCAGGAACATTTTCACACGACCCGCGTATTCAGGATCTGTCAAAATACAGCCGCCTGCCGGTGTGGAATACCCGTGTATGCCCATCTGCCTTGCCAGCCGTATCTGCTCTTTTCGGGAACGGCCGGCAATGCCCCGCAATTTCTCCCGGTCCACCCAGCCCTCTGTTTCCGGAATGGTCGGGGGCAGGCGCAGCGCGGAAAGAGGACGCAGAATCAGGCCGCGCAGTCCGGAAGCCTTGTCGATATGAAAAAGCACGGGTTTGGTCTGGGACATGGGACGCTGACCGACCACTTCGCCGGTGATCAGGAAACGCGCGCCCATCGATTCCATCAGAGTTCCGGCATGCCTGATCATGAACAAATGGCAATCGATGCAGGGATTGACTCCGGATCCGTAACCATGGGGCGGATCCTTCAGTACAGGCAAAAACGCTTCCGAAATATCGATGAACCGGACGGGAATGGATTGAGAATCGAACAGAGCCCGCATCTTCTCCTGCCGTTCCCGATCCGCCTGAATGTCAAAACTAAACAGGTAGGTGACCCCCTGGACTTCAACGTCCTGATCCTTAATCAGTCTGGCTGCCAACAGACTGTCCAGTCCCGACGAGACCAGGGCCAGCGCTATGACTGGATGATTGTGTTTCCCCGGGCCGGCCACTTTCACTCCGCGCTCTTGCCGACCGGGGTTTTTTGTTTGATAAGATCCTCATCGCTTTCCTGCAATTCCGAGACATGCAGGTCGAGTTTCTCGAAGTGAATGCCGCTGTATCGTTCGATATTGCCGATGATATACTGATGCAGACCGGCCATGACATCGGGCAGTTTCATCCCATAAGGAGCCGACACATTGACTTCCAGTTCATGGCCGTTTATCTTCGGTTCGATGCTGATCTTTCGAATACGCATGGAGGGTTCATATTCCTGAATACAGTGCATCACCATCTGGCTCAGGGCATTCTCGGAGATGGAGAGCACCCCCTTCCGGCTGTAAGCGGGCTGGACCACGGTTTTCTCAACTATTCTTTTTTTCCAGAAACTGTAGGGATGCCTCTTGACAAGAAAGCGAATCGTATCCAGAATCCGGTGAGCCGGATCTTCCCTGACCTCAATCACCGGAACAGGAATCACATGCTTGCCCCTCATGCGCCGGCTGTCACGCGCGCTGGCGATCTCATCCCGGGTCGCGATATCCTGAATATAGATCACTTCATCCGGATAAGGAAGGCCCAGGCGCTCCACGACCCGGCCTATCATCTTTTCCGAAGTCCCCAGAACGAGAATGGACCGGAACTTCTCCCTGCTTAGAACATCATGCACCTCTCGTGCGTGATCGGGATCATCGAACACGGCTCTCTTGATCGCGGTTATTCGGTTCTTCTCCCGCTTGGCCGAACGTCCGGCAAGAATTCTTTGATCCCGGATCAACAGTCCGTCATCGATGATCAGATCGATACCGCGTTTTTCAGTCAGAAGCTTGGCCCGAAAGCTCTTTCCGGTTCCTGTCTCCCCGACCAGGGCAAACACCTTTACACGCCGGATTTTGCGACGAGGTTTGAAAAATTGTTTTATTCTCTTCATGAAGTCCTGTCTATTCGCGCATCTTGCATCAATACGTTTGTCTTAATCACTTCTCCCCGTACAGACTCTCCCACCACTCCGGCTGATCCTTGAGCCAGCGGTCGAACCAGGCCAGAATGGTCTTGGTCCACTGAATCCGCTTGCCCTTCTGCATGATATGATGGTTCTGGCCTTCCACCTGAATCAATTCCACTTCTCGCCCCAGAAGCTTCAAGGCCGTGTACATCTGTATCGACTCTCCCGGCGGCACGTTTGTGTCCACAGCTCCATGGAGCAGAAGCAACGGTGTGTGAATCCTGTCCGCGTTGAAAAGAGGACTCTGATCCACGTACAGATCCCGCCGATTCCAGGGAAAACTGTTCGCCGAGGCAATGGCACTGTACAGGTATCCCCAATACCCTTCTCCCCAATAGCTGGACAGGGAGCTGATGCCCGCGTGAGAAACAGCGGTTCGAAAGGATTTGGTCTGTGTTATCAGATACATCGTCATGAATCCGCCGTAGCTGGCTCCCATGCATCCCACCCGTTTCGCATCCACAAAGGGATGCGCTTCCAGAAAACGGCGGGTCCCTTCGATGATATCGTCTGAAGTCAGCCTGCCCCAGTCATTGACATGCAGGGCGGAAAACTCCTGTCCGAATCCGACCGCTCCGCTCGGCTGAAGCACATAGACCACATACCCCATGGCCGCGTAAAGCTCCTTGGGATACCGTCCGCCGAAATCACGGGTCACCGGCGTGGTTCCCCCGTAATAATACACGATACAGGGGTATTTCTTTCCGGGATCGAAATCGACCGGATAATACACATGCCCTTCGATCTCCACGCCCCGGTGATTGATAAAGGTCCATTCCTCCACGCGGCCGAATTGAACCCTGCGGAAATTCTCTGCAGCCGGATCGGACAGAACCCGGAAACGGCGGCGCCTGAGATCCATGATATAAGCCCTTCCGGGCTGATTGGGTCCGGAGCCTGTGTACACGACCGTACGTTCCTTTTCAGCCAGATCAAACCCTTCCAGAACATCAACTCCCGTCTCAAGTTTTACAAACTCTCTTTTACCGAGATCATAACGATACACGTGTACGAAAGAACCCTCCGTCACGCTGAGATACAGGCAGGGTTCAATACGGCTCCACACGGCCTGATTCACCGAGGGGTCAAAATCACGGGTAATGGGATCGATCGAGTTTGTCTTGAGATCCACAATAAACGCCTGAGTGTCGTAGTCATTGGGAATCCTCTCCTCAGGCAGATTCCTTCCGATCCCGTTGAAGGATTCAGGACCTCCTGTAACCAGCAGTTTGTTTTCATCCGGCCCCCACTGCACCATCTTGATCCAGGGACTCGACCACAGGGTATCCGTTTTCATTGTGTTCAGGTTCAGCATAAAGAACTCGCTGTATACGTAGGGTCTTTCGGAATACTCCTGATGCTGACGCGAGAAAATCAGAAGGGAACCATCCGGACTGATGGAGTGAAGATAGGTGCTCATCTCTCCAGCGGTCAATCGCTGCCGTGTTCTGTCCTGAATGTTCAGACGATACAGATAACTCTGATTCCTGAAACCCGGCCAGCGGTCGGGCATCCCCCGAAGCCGCTTCAGCCCTGTCTGATCTTCTTTGGGTTTTTCGGTTATGCTGTAGACGATGAAGGATCCGTCCGGCGACCATGCGTGACCGCCGAAATCTTCAACACTCTCAAGAAGGGGCATCGATGTTCCCATGTCCAGATCAACCAGCCAGAGAGTGCTTTTTTCATCATGAGTCGTATAGGTAAAACGGCGGCCCGAAGGAGCCCATTGGACGCCGGAAATCCGCATACCGCCTCGAAATGTCTGAACCAGCCCGCCGTCACGCACCCGGCGAAGCTCCAGCCACGATTCTGACTTGTCCCCGAGTGAAAGACTTCGGGTGATGGAAGAAGCCGCCAGATCACCCTGGGGCGAGACAGAGACTCCTGTGATCTGAGGACTGTCCAGCAGACGGGAAAGAGTCATGTACTGTTCAGGCTTGATCGTGAGATTGGCATCCTCTTGTGTCCAGTCTTCCGGAAAACCGACCGAGACTCCCACATCCCAGCTCCCCGGGCAGGCGGGATCACGAAGAGCCTTGATCAGCACAAGATGCTTTCCGGTTTCCATTTTCAGTGTGCGGGAGACCTGTCCTCTCTGAGGATTGCCGTCTCCCTCAAAGCTGTCTGAGGTGTTTTTAACGCCCTGCGAAGCGCCGTCTATGAAAACCTCCAGGAGATGATGGGACTGAATAATCCACTCGATCTCACCGAAGCGATTCAGCTCCAGGTAAAAGGCCAGATAGGCCAAATCCGGGTTTTCACCGGACTGGGCTGGCAGACGGATACCGAGAGTATCGGTTTGCACGGGCCGCCAGACGAGCCTGTTGCGGTTCCACGGAACGCCGCCGCCCTGTTCAGGAAGCCAATGCCGGGTATCGAACTTTTCAAAGGCCAGGAGTTCTTTTAATCCCCAGACATTGCCCTGTACTCCCGGGTCTTCATGAAACGCGGGAAGCATCACGGGAACAGGCCCGATTTGAAGCCAGGTCTGAACCCTTCGATTCGTCCTGGGCCGGTCACCCCCGGTACGGGCAAAACTTCCCATACAAAGGAAAAGAGCGAAAAAGCATGCGATTCCCAAAGACCGATTCGAGCGCATATTGACTCCTTTCAGTGAGACATTCCAGCCGGATTCCGGATCATAGCCTCGATTTTCGAGACATATTCATCGACCCTGAATTTTCTTCGAAGACCGTTGGCATTCATGGAACGGACTTTGCCGAAAACCGGACGGGCGGGCCAGGCCCGGTCATGTTTGCCGAAACACCAGGCAACGCCCGCGTAACCGTTGGGGTCCCGGCCGTCCAGCTCATATTTATTGTTCATCAGCAGGGCCCAATGATAGGCTTTTTCAATATTCGGACTCCACTCCAGTATCTTCTTGCCCCAGTACATCCTCATATAACCGTGCATTTTTCCGGTCAGGCGCATCTGTTTTTGGGCCGCGTTCCAGTACGGATCATCGGTCCTGGCTTCGTCGAGCTGCTCAAATGAATAGATGGGGTGAGGATCGAGCCGATGTTCGGCCAGGGTTTTTCTGGCCCAATCCGGCAGGCAGTCTACAGAATCATACGCGGGCTGATAATGCACAAAGTTCACGCTCAGCTCACGACGTACAATCAATTCATCAAGAAATGCGTCCCGTCCCCGGGCGGGATGGTCCCACACTCTCAAGGCCACGGTGAGCGGTGAAATCTGTCCGAAATGCAGATAGGGACTCAGACCGGACTGACCCTCCAGAACCGGATCATTTCTCTCCTCGTCATAGCGGTCCAGCCTTTCATCGATGAATCGATTCAGCCTTTTCAGTGCGCAGGAAGTTCCCCCGTGAAAAAAGGGCGATGGTTTGACGGATTGATCCACGGATATTCGGCTCATGATCTCATCGGCGGACGCCGCTGATTCGCCTTTCAGATCCATGGAAAGAGAGGAGTTGCGAGGTGTGCGCGCCTCCAGAGGCTGCAGGAACGGAATCCAGCGGCGATGATGTCTGGGTCGCAATGTGCCCGCCGAATAATTCTCCTTGTCAGACACGGTCTCAACAGGCACGAGCACATCGCTCTCCACCTGAAAAACCGGACACTTCACCTTTCGGGCCGCACAGGTCCTCCAAGCCCTTTGATGGCGCAGATACCCGCAGTCCATGACAAGACAGGCGGCGCGTCCGGCCAGTTTGACGACGCCTTTGTGAGGTTCTTCGATACGCATGACCAGCCGAATGCGTCTGATCGACAGGGCTTCGGCCGTTTCCGTCAGTCCCTCGGCCATAAACCGGAAATGCCGGGCATTGGCCTCAGGATTCGATGGAGTGAGTCCGAAATAGACGACGACCGGCCGATTCATGGTATCGGCCAGGCGGATCGCGTACTCCAGCGCATGATTGTCCAAAACACGCTGGGAAGACTGCATCCAGTACAGAACATAATCACCGGAGCCTTCCGGTATACTGTTCAGCCGCTTTATACGCTCAGGCTGAATCATATTGTTCAGGATTTGGAGACCGTGTACTTTTTTCGCAATTTAAGCAGTGAAACCACATGCTGCCGTTCTTCATCCATCAATTTTTCAATGACGTCTTTGTTGGATTCCTGAACATACCTGGCCAGTTCCATAAAGAGCAGGATCGCGTCCTTTTCGAACCCAATGCCGTATTGAATGGCCTGCACAGGATCCTTGACGTTTTTGGCGAACTCATCCCCGCTCACTTCCCGGTAAAGACGGTCGTCAACCAGCGCGTTGATATAATGCTGCATCTCTTCGGGATAGGATTCGGCGATCTGACGGGATTCGAGGGTAGACCGGATGCTCTCAAATTTCCTGATATGAGCGGCTTCCCAGTCTCTCAGCTTCTGAAACAAATCCCGCAATTCTCCATCATCGAATTGGCGTGAAACCTGTTCGTAAAAATCACGCCGTGCTTTCTCCTTCTCGATACCGATGTCAACAACATCCACCAGTTTAAGTACACTCATCTTTTCGCTCCTTTCAGTAACATCAAGAATGAACCGAAATCACAATACAGCAGGGCAAGCGGCGGCTGTTCAGGCCGCTCACGGATTCAGAAAAACCATGGCGATGCAAATAGAATTCATATAGCCGATCCAGAGCCAGAGAGGCAGCAGAAGCCAAACTCTCGAAGAAAAAGGCTTGTGCAAACGAATCGCCAGGATGGTCAGCGCTATCCATTGAGAAAACAACAGAACCACAACCCTGTCGAGACTGGCCCTATAAAAATAGATCGGAGTGATCAGATGAAGAAGCCAGAAAATCCCCAGAATCCGAAAAGAGGTTCCCATATCCTTGGTTTGCGCATGCCGCCACATGCGATACAGAATTAAGGCCAGCATGATATACAAAAAAGTCCATATGGGTACATATAGCCAGGATGGGGGCATCCATGTAGGCCGATTTAAACCATCGAAAGCCGCATTGGAAGTAAAGACCCAGATGGTTCTCCAAAGAGCGGTCCCCGCGGCCGCTCCAATGCAAACCAGTAATTTGGATGCTTTGTCTTTGATCAAATCGAGTGATCCTTTCTGATCCGGTATGAATTTTGAAGCCCTTCCAGGAAAATAATCGATCAACCCTTTTTGGGAAACCATGGAACAAAAATCGGTGTCCGTCCGGCATATCGCCTGTAGGGTTCCATGTGTTGATACCGTTTCTCCAGCAATGGGACGCCGGAAACAAACCGCAAGAGAACTGTCATCAATACGGGACTGATCACAGCCGCCCATCCGCCCTGTACATTGACGGCCATCAGGAAAAGACCCCACCAGATCACCGCCTCACCGAAATAATTGGGATGCCTCGAATACCGCCACAATCCCCGGGTCATGATCGGATTGTCTTCACTCTTATAATACCGGATGAATCGATGAAGCTGATGATCCGCAGCGATTTCCACGGTCAATCCCGCAGCGGCGATCAGAAAACCCGCGGCATCCAGCCATGTTGCCGGCGGGGTAGAGCGGTTGATCAGAATAATCGACATGCCGGCCAGAATCATCAAAATCCCCTGAAGCAGGAAAATATGCGTCAGGCTTCGCAAAGGGGCCTTGTCTCCCCAGCGTTCCCTCATCTTCCGATAGCGGAAATCTTCCGGCTTCCTCCGATTTCTTCGAACGATGTGAAACACCAGACGCGAACCCCAAACCATGACAAGCAGAGTAACGGCCGCCTGTCGCCATCCAATCGCCGGACTCATCAGAAGGTTGATCAGGGCCATGAGAATGAATCCTCCGCCCCAGGCGATATCCGCCACACCATTGTTCCTTTGCTTCAACGCAACAAGATAAAATATTCCCATATAGATCAGAACACAAAGCGCGTTGACTCCCCAGGGAACCATGATCAATCTCCCCATTGGGCGGAAATACTGATCGCGCCGACACCGGCATGCGCACCGATCGTGGGTGAAATATCCATGACGTAATCCGCCTTGATTCCCAGACGTTTCTCGACCTGCTCCCTGAATGCCAGCGCGCCGCCTTCATTATGGGCGTGGCCCAGAGCCAGCCGTCGTATGGGTGTTTTTCGATGCTGTTTTTCCAACATATCGATGATTTTTTTCCGGTTGGATTTCTCGCTGAAAGCCTTTCCGGTCAGATCCGATACACCGTCTTTAAGCGAAACAATGGGTTTCAGATTCAGAATTCGGGCCAGGACTCCTTTCAGCGGACTGACACGCCCGCCGCGGACCAGGTATTTCAGAGTGGGCACACTGACAAGAATCTTTGACCGGGGCACGGCACTCCGAACGGCCATAAGGGTCTCTTCATGGGTCAGCCCCTTTTCCAGGGCTTCAGCCGCGTGCAGAACGATCAGGCCCTGAGCGGTGGATAATTGTCTGGAATCGATGACCGTGATTCTTCGCCGGTTCACGCATTTTGCGGCCTTCCGGGCCGCGTCACAGGTTCCGCTGAGACCGGAAGAAATATGAATGGAAATGACCGATTCATAGTGTTCCAGCAGGAATCGATACATCCGTTTGAACGTCTGCACAGCAGGCTGAGATGTTTTCGGAAAATCGGATAACTCGTCCAGCATGGTATAAAACCGGTCCGCGCTCAGAGTCGATTTGTCCAGAAACTGATGAGATCCGAAACTCAGATGCACGGGAATCATGTGAATCTGATACCGGTCCATCAGGTGCTGAGGCAGATCACAGGCCGAATCGGTGAGCAGAGCGACCGGAGACAGGCGTTTGAACCGGGCTTCGACCTGTCGTTTCATGTCATCGACTTTTTGATCCTGCAGGTTCCCCAAAGACCGCAGCCGATAAAACAACTCGGCGGGATCGTCGGTGTGAATATGCACTTTAATCTGTCTGGAAGAGCCCGCCACAATGAGCGAATCGCCAAAAGGATCCGCGATGCGGCGAATCTCCTCCGGATCCATGTTCTCGCCCTGCAGCACGGCCTCCGCGCAGTACCGGAGAGTCACGGCTTCATGCGGTTCGTGGATCGTTTCTTCCAGAACCATTTCCTGTTCCACAGCCGTGTCGATTTGAGAAGGATTCTTAAAGAACTCCAGCAGCCCTTCGATAAAATGGACGAACCCCTGAGCCCCTGCGTCCACAACACCGGCTTCACGAAGGACCTTAAGCTTTTTTGGCGTCTCTTTCAGGGACATCCTGGCGGCATCGAGCGAATGCGAGAACAGGTCCGTGAAACTCTCGGTTTTCGAATGCATGGCCTCCAGTGCGTTGGACCAGGCTTTCATCACCGTAAGAATGGTTCCCTCAACCGGCTTGCTCAAAGCGCGGTAGGCTTGTTCGACCCCGTTTCGGGCCGCTTCGGCGAAATCATGGGTTAAAAGAACCTTCTTGTTTTTCATCGATTCGCTAAGACCGTGAATGAACTGGGCGAAAATGATTCCCGAATTTCCCCTGGAGCCGGAAAGAGCCGCCTCGGCCATGCTGCGGCTAACATCGGCGACCGAATCATTCTGAGGGGGCTTCTTGACAATGGCGTGTATCGTGGAAACCAGATTCGTTCCGGTGTCTCCATCCGCCACGGGAAACACATTGATACGGTTCAGATGAGCCATATGGGCCATGACTCTTTTTCTGCCGTGATAAAAAGCGTAAAACAGTTTCTGACCATCGATATGGTCTTTTTTCATGGGAAATCTCCCTTTGTAAAGTTCCAAACCGGTCATTCAGGGGGTAAAAAATGGTTCTGATTATCGTTTTCTCCAGCCCGGCTGCTTCTCATTCTGAAATCGTTTGCTTATAAATCCCTCGAATAAAACATTCTTTTATTATACGATTTTCCGGCCATTCAATCAAGTCCCATTTTCTTTTTTTCAAGGAAATGGAGAAATCCTCATGGAAATGCGAAACCGCCTGCAGAACATATCGATGCAGGCGGTTTCACGATTTGAAAGACAATTTATTTTTTCGGCGGAGTCTTGTCCGGATAAGGTGGAACAGGCGGAAGCGATTTTTCCAGTGTGCGGAGCTCCTCCATGATCTCTTCGATGGCCCTGTGCAGCTGCTCATCGATTCCGGCATACTCCTTGACAGGATCATTGTCCACAAAAATATCCGGCTCCACGCCATATCCCTCGATGATCCAGCCCTTACCCTCCGGATCGTAGGGAGCGAACTCCGGTTTTCTCAGGTCCGTGCCGTCCAGCAGGGGCAGCGGGCCCCGAATGCCGACCACACCGCCCCAGGAACGCTTGCCGATGAGTTTTCCCATTTTGTAGTATTTGAAACGGTAAGGGAACAGGTCTCCGTCCGAGGCGGAAAACTCATCCAGCAGACAGACTTTGGGGCCCCATATCATCTCTCCGGGATCCGTCGCCGGCGCCGTATTGCGGGCCATATCCACCATGGCGATCTCGCGCCGCAGCCGCTCGATAATCATGGGAGACACATTGCCCCCGCCGTTTCCGCGCACATCGATGATCAGGGCTTTCTTGCGCAGCTGTGGATAGAAATATTTTACAAACTCATTGAGGCCCGCGGGAGACATATCGGGAATATGCAGGTATCCCACCTTTCCATTCGTCGCTTCCGCAACTTTGCGAATGTTGGTATGGACCCAATCCAGATAATACAGATTGGATTCATTGGAAACGGGGATCACAACCACTTCACGCGCCCCTTCCAAAACAGGCCGGCTGTTGATCTTGAGCACGGTCTGTCTGCCGGCTGTATGGACCAGAGATTCATAAATATTGACTCTTTCCGCAACAGGAACGCCGTTGACTGCCAGAATGTAATCCCCTTCGGACACATCGACTCCCACTTCAATAAGCGGAGAGCGCAGGGATTCATCCCAGTTGCGTCCGGGCAGGATCCGAACGATTCGATAGGCTCCGGAAGGTTTATGACGCTCAAGCTCCGCGCCGAGAAGCCCGAGAGGAATCCGTTCAGGAGAAGGCATGTCCCCTCCGTTGACATAGGAATGTCCCACGCTCAGTTCGCCCAGCATCTCTCCAAGCACGTAGGTCAAATCGGCGCCGTGGTTGACATGCGGAATCAGAGGACGGTACCGGTCTGCGGTCTTTTCCCAATCCAGGCCATGCATGTTGGGCGCGTAGAAAAATTCACGCATCTGGCGCCAGACTTCCTCGAACACCTGGGCCCACTCCTCATGACGGTTCAGCTTTTTTTTCAGGCCAGAAAGGTCGAGGGGTTTTTCGATCTTCACGGGTGCCGAAGGCAGGGGAATAACGCCATATTTTCCCTGATGCGCGATCAGCATCTTCTTGCCGTCCGCAGACACTTCGAATCCGTTGACGGAACCCAGTTCGGTTTCCTTGCGGGCTTCCAGATCGTACATGAGCAGCACCGGATGCTCATCCGTCCTGCCGCGCCGGAGGTAGTAGAGTTTGTCTCCCGCGGAAGCCAGACTGCCGTACGCCGCGGCCTTGATCGGCATATCGACAATTCGCTCCTCCAGCCCTTCCAGATCCACGGCAAGTTCCTTTTTATCTTCTTTCTTCCCGGCCTTGCCGCTGCCATCCTTCTGATTCTCTTCTTCAGAACCACCGATCTTGACCTCGTCATTCCTGGGGAGAAAAGGAGATTTCACGGATTTCGAAAGGGTCAGCAAATAGATCCTCGACATATCCTGATAAATATGATTCCACTCGGTCCAGCTGTATTCGGGATTGAAATCGCGGTTGGACACGAAGAACAGGTATTTTCCGTCCCGGCTGAACTCGGGCGAGGACGAAACATGCCACACATCCGTGACCGGAGTGGCCTTGCCTGTATCCAGTGAGTACAGATAGATGCGATTCGGTGTCTCCACTTCCGGCATGGTGAAAGCGATCCAGCGGCTGTCCGGCGACCAGGTGTACTGACGGATCTCAAAAGCCTTCGAATGTGCCACTTCCGTCATCTTTTTGGAATCGATATTCACCATGCGAAGCCTCTGACGGCGATCGGCCCAGAGCAGCTTCTTGCTGTCGGGCGACCAAACGGGCTGGTATTTGTAGGTTTCTCCTCCCCTGGTTAACTGTATCGGTTCTCCGATTCCGTCCTGAGGCATGATATATATCTCGTCTTCACCCGTCGCGTCGGATACAAACGCGATCCATCGTCCGTCCGGAGACCATTTGGCGCTGCGCTCATGAATGCCCGACGTATTTGACAAAATGCGCGTTCTGCCGTGTTCGGCCGGAACGGTATACAAATCCCCCCTTGCCACAAACAGGGCGCGAGCGCCGTCCGGAGCGATCTCAAACTGCTGGATGCGATCGTTGACATCGATCAGAACGGGACGCGCCGGAATTTGATCGTTCGCGATCATCACCGGAACTTTTACCGCCTCTTCAGCAGCCAGATCGAAGCGGTAAATATATCCTCCGTACTCAAAAACAATGGCATCCACACCCAGCGAGGGGAATTTGATATCGTATTCCGAAAAATCGGTCAGTTTTCGGACATTTCCGGAATTCAGATCGTGAACATACAGATTCATGCGCATATTGTTGTCACGGTCTGAGAGGAAATAGATTCGATCGCCGTGCCACATGGGAATGATATCCTGGGCCGGATGATCGGTAAGATTGGTCACGCTGCCGGCCTTGAAATCATAAATCCAGATGTCATCGGCCATGCCGCCCCTGTACCGCTTCCAGGTCCGGAACTCACGAAAGATGCGGTTGTAGGCCATTTTGCCGCCGTCTGAAGAAAAGGAGCAGAATCCGCCTCGCGGAACCGGGATCTGATCCGGAAGATCCCCCTGAAGTGAAACCGTATACAGCTGCCCGTTGAAATCGTTGTAGGACTTCATGCGTGAACGGAAGATGATTTCATCCGTACCCGGCTTCCAGCCCATGACGATGTTGTTGGGTCCCATGCGGTCGGAAATATTGTCACGCCCGAGCGTGGATGTGAACGTCAGACGGCGGGGAACACCTCCCCGGGCGGGCATGATGAAGACCTCTGTGTTTCCGTCATACTGGCCGGTGAAGGCCACCGTTCGACCGTCTGGTGAGAAGCGCGGGAAACACTCATATCCCGTGTGACTCGTAAGCCGCCGCGCGATGCCTCCCTTCGAATCGACCGTATACAGATCGCCGGCGTACCCGAAAACAATCTGATCCTGATACACCGCCGGGAAACGAAGCAGTCGCGCTTCTTCCATGGCATAAAGAATTTGTACCGCCATCAAGCATAGACTCACCGCCAAAAACCGTTTCTTCATGGCTGCCTCCTGTCATTGATTCATTTGATTTTAATGCACAAGAATTTCCCGTGCCGGTCACCCGGCATCGATCTTGCCTGTCAATTCCGCTTTCTGAATTTCTCAAACAGTTCGGTATCCTTTGTCTCAAGAGAAACCCTGTTCCCTTTTATGAACAGATACCGTATCTGCGTCCGCATCTCAAGAATATCTCCATCCGTTACCACCACATTGGCCAGTTTTCCGGGTTCCAGGCTGCCGATCCAGCGGTCAACCCCGAAAATCTGGGCGGGATACAGGGTGACGCCCTTTAACGCCTCGTCACGGTCCATGCCGAAAGCCGCGGCTGTTCCGGCCTGATAGGGCAAATTTCGGGCGTCCGCAGCGCTTCCGGTCAGAAAGGCCACTTTCACCCCGGCTTTGCTGAGAATCCCCGGATTGGCGTATATCGCGTCATAGGGATCCCGGGGTCCCACGGACCGGAAAAGAGACCCCACCAGAACAGGGATATTGTTCTCGCGAAGCAGATCCGCCACCTTCCAGCCTTCGACCACGCCCTGAAAAACAGCGCGTATGCCGGTCTCCCTGACGAATGCCACGGCATTCTCGATGTCTTTTGCCGTGTTCACACAGATAATTGCGAGCCGTTCACCCCGGACAAGCGGAATCAGCGCCTCGAGCATGACATCATGAAGAGGAGCTCTCAGGCCGGGATCTTTATAATGGGCCCCGATCGCATCGGCATAACGTCCGGCCTTGAGAAGCAGATCTTTCAGGCCTTGTATCTGTTCCTCGGTCCGCTTTTCCGTCGGTGTCTCCCCTCCGCGGCCGCGTCTCCGTGAGCCTGATGGCGAAGGCAAAGCGGGAAAGTTAATCCGCATCGCGATGGAGGGTTCCAGAACCATTTCATGAGCCGTCCACCCGTCCAGATTGATCAGGGCGCACTGACCGGACACCACGCCACCGTCCGGCGCAACCAGTGCCGTGGTGATCCCGTTCACCCGGGTAACGGGTATATGCACCGAATGGGGATTGATCGCCGCGATCGCCCGTATGTGGGGATTGTAAAGACCTGTTTCGGTCACGTCCACAGTGGCCTGAACGGCCCCTACTTCGGTCAGGCCCAGAGTCGAGAAAGCATCGATGAGGCCGGGATAGACCCATAACCCGTCTCCCTCAATAAGGGATGCATCGGCGGGGATGACGGCATCCGGTCCCAGTGATTCAATAAAATCTTCACGGACAATCAAATGACCTTTTTCAACGACCGGTCCGCTCACCGGAATCAGCCTGGCACTGCGAATCGCCCAGGTTTCACCCGCAGCGGGAACAGCCAGCGTCAATAACAGGCCGATAATACCGTTGAAGATATGATTTTTTTTCATGAGGATCCTCTTTGATTTCATGCGTTTTCCTGAATACTTGGCTCACTCACGGGATTCCAGCATTCCAGCCGCTGTAGCAACGTGATTTATGTCGAAATAGATCTCGCCCTCGATGAGCGTCATCTCCACTCTGGAATAGACACTCAGCGGATGCCCGTTGAAAATGGCCAGATCGGCATCCTTGCCCGGTTCAATACTGCCGACCCGGTCATCAATGCCGAGCATGATCGCCGGATTCAGCGTGATGGTCTTCAAGGCCTCGAGTTCGGACATGCCGCCGTATTTCATGGTTTTGGCCGCATCCATATACAGACGCCGAACCCGTTCTCCGCTGTCCGAGTTGATGGTGACCACCACGCCGTGAGCAGTCATGAGCGCGGCATTGTATGGAATGGCATCAAACGCCTCCATCTTGTAGGCCCAGGCATCCGAGAAAATGGACGCGATCGCGCCGTGTTCGGCCAGTTCCGCGGCGATTCGGTATCCTTCCAGACAGTGTTCGAAAGAGCCCACCTTGAATCCCAGTTCATCGCCCAGGCGCATCAGCATCAGCATCTCGTCGGCCCGGTAGGCATGACAGATAATGGTCAGTTTGCCACGCAGAATATCGGCCAGAGTCTCGAGCCTCAAATCACGGCGGGGAGGCATCAGATTCTTTCGGTTCTCCCAGGGTCCCGGCTTGATCTTTCCGGCTTTCCTGGCTTCATACTCTTCCCAGCGACGCATGTAATCCCGGGCCTCGGTAAAGGCGAGCCGTATGGTTGCCTCGATACCCATGCGTGAATTCGGAAAGGGATCCTCCGCGCGAAGTCCGCCGACCCGTTTGGGATTCTCACCGAGCGCGAATTTGATGCCCCATCGAACATTCTCGAGAAGAAGTTCCTCGGCCGGTTTTCCGAACTTGAGTTTGATGACCGCATTCCGGCCGCCGATCACGTTGGCACTGCCGTGCAACGTGTTGACGACCGTTACGCCTCCGGCCAGGGCTCGCTGAATGGTAATATCATCCGGCCGAATGACCTCGTGAATGTTGATCTCGGGCGTGACCTGCCCCGTGGCCTCATTGATTCCTCCTTCCGAAGCCATATGAGAATGGGAATCGATGATGCCCGGCATCACGGAGAAGCCGCTCGCATCGATCACGCGTGCCGCGGCGGGAACTGAAACCGAATTGCCCACCTCCTGAATTTTCCCGTTATGAATCAGGATGCTGCCCCGATCAAGGGTCTCCCCGGTGATTGTGAATATCGTCGCGTTTTTGATGAGCAGAACCTCTCCGCTTCCCTCGACAAAGAGCCCGCCGTAAAGAGTCTGAAATCCCGTCACAAGCGTCAACCAGAATGTTGTCATTGTTTTACTCATGAATGCCTCCGAAAATAGCCGTTGATTCATTCCGGATATTGAATTCCATCCCGGGTTTTTCACCGCTCCAGCCGGCCTGTCCCATGGGCCCCATGTCCAGAGTGCCTTTCACGGTGTTTCCGGTGACCGTGCCCGTGAAATAGAGATCAACAGGCTGAGGCCCGAGGGGCAGTGACACCGTGAAATCAAGGGTATTTCCGCTGACAACCCCGTTTCGAATCTCGACTTCCCCCATGGGACTGACCATTCTTCCGGTCAATGTCTCTTCTTTCTGGGAGAGTATCAGAGTAAAGGGCTGTTCTCCATCCGGGGTCACCGCCTTGCAGTCCCAGCGCCCCGTGACGTCCACTTCGGCTTTGGCAGGCGTCTTTTTGGATTCCTCGATCCTGAATTTCTCCCCATCGATGAATACAAACCGCGGAAGCGCTTCCTTGTCATGCCACTCCCGGTTCATGATCACCAGATTGGCGATTTTCCCGGCCTCGATGCTGCCCAGCTGTTCCGCAACACCCAGGAGTTTGGCCGGGCGGATGGTCATGGATTCGAGAGCCGCGTTCGCGGGCAGGCCGTGCTCTACCGCCTTCCGAATATTTTTAAGAAAGTCGCTTCCGGAAGTCCCCCATGAACCGAATCCATGAAGTACACCCGCCTCATTCAGAGCCGCTCCGTTGGCATAGACATCCACCCAGGGTTTTTGCTCCTTCCTGATCGTGTCCTTGCGGGTTTCGGCTGTTTTTCCGGCTCCGCCGGGCAAAGGATCGGTTTCGAGAAGCCAGGCGTATCCGGTTACTTCCTCGGGTTTTGGATAATTCACGGTCATGATCGCGGGCAGATTCGCTTCCCGAAGGCGGTCGACGACCCGCCACCCCTCGTTGACTCCGCTGAGAATGGGCTGCAGATTGAATTCAGCCGCCAATTTCAGGGCCCGCTTGATTTCATTTTCCGTATTCACCTGAATGATCAGGGGCCGGATTCCGTCAAAAACCGGAAAGATCGCTTCCAGAGGCTCATTGACGGTCGGCCGCCGAATACCCCGTTTCTGCTGCTCATACTGGCGCAAAAGCCGCTGATGGTGCAAAGCGTCCAGAAAAGTCTGCCGCTGAAAGGCGATGACAGCCATCAGAGTATTGGGATATTGTCCGGGCTGCCTGTCGTATCCCATATGCAGACCCACCGGTGATTTCACGACCATGGAACGGGCATCGGCTCCGGCCAGATTGATCAGAGTGCTCTGGCCGATGAATACACCGCGCGGCGGAATGGTCAGCACCGTGGTCACGCCCTGATTGCGCATTTTGTCGATACTCTGATGGTCCCGATCCAGCAGGCCGGCGGCCCTGATATGAGCGTCCGAAAGCGGGATTCGCAAGCTTCCGTTTCCTGCGGCCCCGGCACTTTCCGGCGCTTTCAGTCCGATGCTGCCGTGCGCGTCGATGAATCCCGGATAGACCCTTAACGTATCGGCTTCGATAATCTCGTAACCCGCAGGAATGTTTATATTCGTCCCAACCGCCTGAATGATGCCGTCCTGAATCAGAACCACCCCGTCGACTTTGCCCCGGGTCACGGTGTGAATGTGCCGCGACCGGATCGCGTACCGATCCATGTCATCGCCATGGAGCATATTCATCAGGACGATGAGCCCTATTCCTGCCGCCTGGATGAACCAGCGGCCTGTCAGCCGAGTATTGATCATAACTCCTCTCCTTACTACATTGAAAATGGGTGTTTTTTCCAATCAGGTTGCTGTATTCCGAATCCAGGAAGCGGAAATGACGTGAACAATCCTAGCGCATCAGAATCCATTTGCGCACTTCAACCCGGGTACCGGATTCGAACCGGCATACATACACGCCGCTGGGCAGATGATCGCCGCGGTACCGGACTCGATGCGTTCCGGCCGGCCGCAGCCCTTCATCCAGGAGGGCCACCCGCCGGCCCGTCATATCATACAGACCGATACGAACCCTGGCCGGCCGGCTCAAATAATAATCCATGCGGGTTTCGGCGTTGAAGGGATTGGGAACGTTCTGTTCCAGCCGGAACACCGGTTCCATACCCGTATTGTCCGCCTGCACACTCGTGATTCCGTTCCGGAACACGACATCCATGCTGTCTGTGCTGCTGTTTCCCCATTCATCGCGGGCTTCCACGTAGAACCGGTAGGGTCCGTCGGGATAATCAGCCGTGGCAAAGGCCCGGTCCTCCTCCTGAAGAGTCAGACAGGTGTCTCCGTCGTCATGAGTCAGAATATGATAATAGTTCCGGTTCAAAGACATCCACGAGCTCGCGCGCAGGTTGTCATCCTCCCTGTAGAGAATCCGGGCATAGGGAGTGTACCAGCTGCTCGCGTAGAAAGGATAGGCGTGATTCAGCCGATGACCCGTAGTGCGCGGAAAGATGAGCGCGCGATCCGGCAGGCTGCGCACCCAGTAATACGTTTCATAGGCCGGCTGCTGCCAGGGTGAATCGCCCACATAATCGTGCAGCTTGACGATCAGATCCACATCGCCCCAAAGGCTGTCCGGATCGAGATAGCTCCAGTTCATGTTGTTCGTAAACAGCATTTTTCGGCCCGGCCGCACACTCGAAAAGACCGGCGCCGTAAAATCCGAATCCGGAGCCATGACCAGAAGAGGATTGAAATTGATGCCCCATTCGCCGTCGTCATACCGCCATATGAGACCGTGATCCCGAATATTGACAAAATGGATATGCCCCCAGTCCTGATACCACTGCACAATGTCCCCCAGATAATCGTAACGCGACACGGCGTCGCCCACATCCACCTGAATGCTCCCTTCGACGAGATGGGCGTAAAGCCACCCGTCGCTCACGCCAACGGTCTGTATCGGAGACACCGCCAGCCGCCAGTACTTCTCACCGCCCAGGGTCAGCACGCATTTGACGAATCCATCCTCCACCGCATAAGTGGGTTCGTTCTCCGGCACGATGAGATCCAGTCCCTGATGCAGATAGGTGTACGTACCGGCCCCCATATGCTGTTCGTAGTAATTCCAGACCGTGGGCATTTGGTCGAAAGGCTGAAACATCCAGGGAAGCGCGTCTTCCTCTCCCTTTTTAAGACTTTTCCCGTCCGGCCGGCGAACCGAAGGCAGATCCCGCCTTGCCCCGTGAATCTGTTCCAGCAGAAAGCCGGACGAATCGAACCGGTAGACGAATCCCTGAGAAACCGTCTCGGTTCGTTCGTGAACGCCCGCCTCCCAGCCGGATTCCGCGGCTCGAAGATCCCGAAAAGACAGGGGTTCGGACAGAGCCAATTCACCCTTTGTTTCGAAACTTTCCCCGTCGTAAATGGTAAAACCGTGTTTATCGATGACCCCGATCCGTTTTCCGTCTTTCGACCAGCGAACCCGCCGAATGAATTGCGAATCGAGCTTTATCGATCCGGTGAGGCGGCCGTTCCGGTACACGGACAGCGTGCTCTCTCTCGTGAGCACCACGGCGTCACCCCCGGCATCGAAATCGAAACGGTCGGCTTTGGGAAGAAGCAGCCTGGCTCCTGTTTCGGGATAGAGCACATGAAAACCGCTTCGGTCGCCCACACCGAAGCGGTTTCCCGAAACCGAAAAGCCGAACAGACAGGCGCCGTGAAAGGTATCCGATAAAAGAAGCCGGCCCCGGCGGTCCACGAAATGCAGGGTCAGCTCGCCCCGGTCATGCCTCGCGTGATCCATGAACACCATGACACCGCTGTTGGAGATCATGAGGTCCGAACCCGGTACGATTTTCATCGTACAGATCAGCCGGCCGTGTTCATAGAGGCGAAGATTCTCCAGAATCCGTATCTCATCGGTGACGGCGGTCACGTCGTATTGCGCTCCGTAGCGCTGATTGCCGGACCAGACAGAATAGTCCGGATTCGAAGGCATGGACAGGAACACGCCGTTGAACGAAACCGCGCCTTCTCTTGCCTGGACCGGCTGATTTTTTACGAAGAGGATTAAAACAATCAATCCCAAAACAGGTTTTCCAAGAAAACGCAACATCGGGCCTCCCTTTGAACCCGGGCAATCCATTTCATCCGATCCGCTCGCCTTATCGCAGCAGAATCATTTTCCGGGTCAGAATCTGTGAAGGTGTCTGCATCCGCAAAAAATACAGCCCGCTGCTCACGGCCCGGCCCGAAACATCACGGCCGTCCCATCGCACTTCATGCCGTCCCGCTTCGCAAGGTCCCTGATACAGAACCGCGACACGCCGGCCGGACGTGTTGTAAACCGCCAGTGTGATGGAAGAAGGCGAGGAAATTTCAAAAAACACCCTTGTCCCGGCGTTGAACGGATTGGGATGATTCTGCGCGAGAGTGAAACGCAGGAGCAATTCGGACGGATCCTCTTTGACATGCGTGGTCTCAACCAGATCCATGGTGACGGGCACGGTAATGATGGATGAAGCCAGCGTATTGACCTTTATTCGAATGCGCCCCTCATAATGTCCCGCGGCCATTCCATGGGTGTTCGCGATGACGGACAAATCCACATCTCCCAACGGGCCGATCCGCCCTACGGAGACCGGGGCCCTGAGCCAGCCGGCCGGCTTGCTGCCGTATCCCTTGACCCGCATACCCCCGGTTTCATCCGCGGAGTTCTCGAACAGTGTTGTCCCCCCGTCATAAACATGAATATCGTCCACCAGAAAGCCGATCAGTTCCGGATCGTCCAGTGTGCAGTAGCCCATATCGGAAGCGAAAGCGAAACGGATCACCGCCTGGGAACTCTTGAAGGATGAAAGATCGAAGTCCGCTTCGGTCCAGCCGTCCAGCCAGCCCACCCATCCGGGAATCCAGTTTCCCATGTTCCATCCCTCGGTCGCTTCGCCGAAAGACCACAGGCTCTCGGCGTTGTATTCCGGGGCTGTGGGCCGAACGACCGAGAAATTGGATCCTCCGTCCGTGGAAACCCACACATTGCAGCCATCCCAACCGTCCCACCCCGGCGGTTCGCCGCCGGGCTCTTCCACCACATAATAGACCTGAAAGGAAAGCCGCGGAGAGGTCGTTGACGACAGATCGATAACCGGGGTATCCAGATACTGAAGCACGTGATTCTGATATCCGCCGATGGCCGAATCGCCGCACCACCAGGACATGCCGTCATAGCTGTGCCGGTTTGAGGCATGCCAGTAGACCGGTACTTCATCATTGAACAGCGTGTACTCCACGCCTCCGCTTCCCGTATTCTCCAGGTTCAGAGTCAGCGCGAGCGTATCTCCCGCATTGCCGGAGAATGCCAGTGATGACGGCGTCACCCGCAGTGGATTGACGTTCAGAACCTCATCATAGATAAACGGCATATACTTTCCGATACCGCAATTTCCCCATTTGATGCGGAAATATCCGTTTTCGCCCCAGTACGGCCCCCAGCTGTTCTTGCAGGTCCAGGAGGAGTCCGCGTCGTTCCATCCCACGATGAGCACCGCGTGACCGGTCAGTCTCTGACCCCAGGCATATTCATAAACCCCGCCCGAGTACCAGTAAAAATCCTCATAAACGATATAGGAGGCCGATACGGGATGATACATCAGCGCGTTCTTGATGTTCTCCACAGTGGGCTCCTGCAAGGTGATGTACCCCCAGCCTGCGATGCTCTCGGCGCGTGACTGCCAGTCCGCGCAGCTTTCCGAGCATAATTTGTCGTCTCTGCCCGCGTACGGAAAGCACGTTTCGTCCGGAATGCCGTAATAGACCGCGTAGTCCAGGGCGTCTTCGATATATCCCCCCTGCTCACAGTTTCCGGTTGCCACACAGCTGAGCACATGCTGTTCGGAAAGATCGATCTCCGTCAAAGGAGAATCATTGTAAATTTTCCACCAGCTTTCGATCTGGGCCGTGGCCGAAAATATCCAGCAGCTGCCGCAATTGCCCTGGTTTTTCACCGATGTCAGCCAGTCGCCGTCATGATTCCGCCAGTCGAACGAAGCGGGCAGCTCCGCGGCCGCGGGAGGCAGTTCGATTTTTCTTTCCAAAGCCTCCTGCGGGCTGCGCGGCCCCGGCCGGGTTCCGAGCAGCGCCCGCTGACCGGCCGAATCGAGGCGGGTCACCCAGCTCTCGCCGGCCTGCCACGACGCATTCTGCCGCTTGATGGCCCGGCGCACGGATTCGATGTCGATCCGTTCCTGGGCCGCCAGGGGCAGAAGCATCACAAAAAACAGAATGGCGGTCAGTCTTTCTCGTTTACGCATTTTCATCTCCTCGGGTTTCTCCGATTGGTTCATCCGTATGGGCCCTCCAGAAAAATCGGGCTTACTCTTTCTGAAGGCTGCCGGTTTCCTCCCGCTGCCTGCGGGCTTCGAAGAAAAAAAGAGCCGCCGCCACAGACACATTCAAAGAGTTGATCCGTCCCCGCATGGGCACGGAGGCCAGAAAGTCGCAGTGTTCGCGGACCAGACGCCTCAGTCCTTCGCCTTCGCTTCCCAGTACGATCGCCGCAGGCCCCCTGAAATCCATCTCCGCATAGGATCGGGGTGCATCTTCACAGGCGCCCACCACCCACAATCCCTCTTCTTTCAGGTATTCGAGACACCGCGTCAGATTGGTCACACGCGCGACGGGCACATGCGCCGCCGCTCCGGCCGATGTCTTGAAAACCGCGGGTGTCAATGAAACGCCGCCTTGTTTGGGAATCACGACGCCATGCACACCGGCCGCGTCTGCGGAACGAAGAACCGCCCCGAAATTACGCGGATCCTGAACTCCGTCGAAAATGACCACAAGGGGAGGTTCGCCCAGTTTTTGGGCAGAATGAAGTATATTTTGAGGTGAACGGTATTCAGGAAGATCCACTTCCAGAGCGATATTTTGATGAGCGGCACTGCCCGTTAAAGCGGTCAGTCTGCCGCGGCTCATGCTCTGTACGGGCAAAGCGAGCTTTTTTGCCAGATTGACAAGGGATTCCGAAGCATCGGCTGTTAAAAGAGTCCGCGCCGGCAAACGGGCTTCCAGCCATTCCCGAACCGCGTTCTTTCCGTAAACAACGCCTTTCATGAAGATACCGAATCTGCGTCAAAACAGGAAACTCCCTGTACGGAGAGAATTTCACCGAAATAAACGCGGTGATAATCGCCGCCGGGATAGTTGGATTCGATATCCGAATCCAGAAACTGTTCCGGTTCCAGGTCGTACCGGTAAATCTTGCGCGCGCCGATCATCAGTTCGGCCTCCTCGAAACCCGGCGCCTCCACTCCGGGGCAGGCGGCGGCATGGAGTCCGGAACGCGCGATCTTGTCCTCATCACGGCCCGACACGCTGCCCAGCAGCTGCAGCGCCTCCCGAAAGGCTTCGGGAAACGCGCACAATGTGAAGGTATCATACTTTTCCATAAACGTGTAGGTATGCCGGCTGGGCCTCACCACCACCTGAACAAAGGGGCGATGCCACATGGTGCCCAGGCTTCCCCAGGCCACGGTCATGGTGTTGAAATGCCCGCTCCGGAAATCACCGCTCGTTAAAAGCAGCCATTGATGATTCCATAAAAAATGCGGACGAACCAGCAATCGATCAACAGGGATGGAAACAATCATGAAAGATTCTCCTTGCCGGTCAGAACTGTCCAGACTGGATCATGACCAGAGTGCACGCCTTGACCGCCGGAATGCCCGCCGCCTCGAGACGCTTTTCCAGCTCGTCGAATTCGGTTCCCGGATTGAATATCACGCGTGCGGGATTCAGGGCGACAATTTCATCGACCAGTGCCCGGCATCGAAGGGGACCGACATACAGCGTGAGTGTATGCACCGGTTCGTGAATATCGGAAAGTCTCGAAACCGCCGTCAGGCCCTCGATGTCGGTTTCCCGGGGATTCACCGGAATGACACGAAATCCGGCCCGCTTCAGCATTCGAACGGCCATATTGGCATAGCGATCCGGATTGGAACTGGCGCCCAGAACCGCCACGGGCATCGATCCGTTCATCGCTTTTCCGGTTTCTTCAGGCCGCTTCATTCAGCATCCCCTCAGGAATATCATGGTCATATCGTCATTTTGCGGTGCGTCTTTGACAAAACTTCTTACATCGGCGATAATCGCCTCATAGAGCGCTTCAACCGGAAGATCATGATTTTTCAGAACGCACTGTTTCAGCCGCTCTTCACCGTATTCATTCTGATTCCGGTCCATGGCCTCCGTAAACCCGTCGGTATAAAAGACCAGCAGATCTTTACTGGACAGACGAATCGTCTCTTCCTTCACCGCATTCTCGAATTGAGGGCCTGAATCCAGGCCCAGTGCGATGCCTTCGGGTTCCAGCAGGCGAATATCCGATGTTTGATGGCGATAATACAAGATGGGATTGTGTCCGGCCCTGGAATAATTCAGGGTGCGCTGTTTCGAATCCAGAACCGCGTAGAAAAGACTCACGAACGCGTTGCGGTCGATCGTCCTGTAAAGGAGATTGTTGATTTTGATTAAAACGTTCCGCGGCGAGAGCTTGCCGTTCGCGTAGGACTGCACAATCCCCTTGGTCAGTGTCATGTATATAGCGGCGGGAACGCCCTTGCCCGAGACATCTCCGATGACAATGCCGAGACGATGATTATCGAACTCGATGAAATCGAAATAGTCTCCCCCCCCCTCTCTGGCCGGAAGACACATGCCCGCCACTTCGAATCCTTCGATCCGGGGCCGGGTTTTCGGCAGCAACCGCATCTGAACCTGCCGCGCGATCTCCAGCTCTTTGGACATGCGCACTCTTTCCGTAATGCGCCGGATATGAGCCGGAATCGACGGCCCTGAATAAATAAATATCTCCCTTCGAATCAGTCCGCCGATGGCCAGAAACAGGGGAATGAGAAGAATAAACAGACCCAAAAGACCCGTTTTTAACAAATCGGGAGACCGGCTGTATAAAAAAGGCAGGCAGTGGAAGACGCCGACCAGAGTAAAGTTGGCAAAGATAACCGTCAACAAATCATATTTCCAGAACAGAAAACCGAAACAGAGACCGAGAATAAACATCATGGCCAGGTTCAACCCCATGGGGCTCAATGAAACGGCGAGTCCCCAGAAAGCCAGCGAATACACGGCAAAAGCGGCTGAAGTGAGAACCGCGGTCAGGAAATAAAACCGGATCCTTTGTCTGAGGTAAAGATTCCCGAAAAGCCGAAACACCAGTTCCGCCATGAGGCTGTTGGGAAGCGCGATGACAAACGGCAGAAGAAATGCTCCCTGAACGGGCAGCAGGGTGGAAAATCCGTCGACAATCAGCCGTCCGCTGAACACTTCGAGGCCGATCCAATACAAGACAGCCGTGACTCCCAGGAGAAAAGCACCGGACGCGTATCCCTGAACCGCCGCCCGGGCGTAGGAAACGGTCATCCAGCGTCCGTTGAAGAGACCGTCCAGAGCGGTGAATTTATCCGCGTACCGCTCCCGGCCCAGAGACTCTCCCACGCTCCAGGCCGCGAATCCGAACAGGGTCAGAACGGGACGAATGACCAGGAAAAAGAGACAAAATATAAAGAGACCGACGCCGATTTCACTCAATTCACCCAGTTGGGTTCCCTGGGTGTGGACGGAGAATTTCAGGACGGCCTGAACGACAAACGCGGACCAAACAATCAGAAATATGAGACTCCCCCGGCGAACCTCCGCTTCGCCCTGATGGTATTTCTTCAGAAATACGATCAGGACGACCAGGCCGACGAGCAGGAAGAAAGAGAGGGAGACGACATAGACCATGAAAAAGGCCTGTCCATTCTCCTTTTTGATGGCCGTGGACGCCTCTTCCGGAGGCTGAAATTGTATATTGACCAGGCCGATTTTATCGCCCCTGACCTGCACGGTCAATTCCACCTGTGATTCACTGTACGGAAGGTCTTTCCTCCACTGAAACAGATGATCGGTTCGATGCTGCAGAGTCTGTGACGAAAACAGATGCCGGGTGAAATCGTCGAGAGAAATATCATGCAGCGAAAGAAACCGGACCGCCTGATCCAGAGCCTCTTGCTGCTCCAGACGGGCCCTGTCGGGTCTGGGCCACTTGAAAACAGCGGGGTATTCGTGACGAAAACCGGCGAAACGCCCGAATCCTGAAATCGAGACCCAAAATCGCTCCTGAGGCGCATTCCGGGGCAGATTGCGGAAAAACAAAACGACCCACTGGAAATCGATACCGTGATGAACCTTGTATCTGGACATGGCCTCGGCTGTTTCATAGCCGTATTTTTTCTGAAGAAATGTAAAGGCTTCGGCATCATGAACGAAGTAAACAAGATGACGGAAGGATTCAACGTCATGTCCCTGCTCATCGAGAAATCGGCGCGCCAGTTCAACGGCCTGCCTTCTTCCAATCTGCAGGTTGGCCGCCCTGGAGGGATAAAACCGGTTCAGCATCAGCAGCAGGAGGGCCGTTCCCGCAACCGCGGGAAGGATCCAAAGGGCCGAATGCCGATTTGGCAGCTTTGCGCTCATGGAATCACTGTCCGTTGTCCGATTATGAAAGCCCGGTCACATCGCCTTTTTCGTCAATATCGATTCTCTGCCCCGCCGGTTCAGACGGTAGCCCCGGCATGGTGGTCATGGTGCCGAGCAGAGGGTAAAGAAATCCGGCTCCCACAGACGCACGAATCTCCCGCACATAAACGGTAAATCCTTCCGGACGTCCTTTGAGCTTGGGGTCATGGGAAAGGCTCAGATGCGTTTTTGCAACACAAATCGGGAATTTATCCCAGCCGAGTTCCGTATACCTCTTCATCTGTTTCCGTGCCTTTGGGCTGTATTCCACATCTCTGGCCCCGTAAATGCGAAGAGCGATGGTTTCAACCTTCTTTTCGATGGGCCAGTGCAGTGAATAGAGGAATTTGAATCCGCACGGCTTGTCCACCGCTTCCGCGACAGCCCGAGCCAGCTCCTCTCCCCCTTTTCCGCCCTGAGCCCAGAGATGGCTTTCCACGGCGGCTTCCGCCCCCGCTTCCTCGGACTTACGCCGTATCACATCCAGTTCTTCTTCATGGTCCTGATCAAACCGGTTGATCGCCACTACAACCGGGACTCCATGAATCCGCACATTCTCGATCTGTTTCATCAAATTCCCGCATCCCTCTTCCACGGACCGGGGATCGGTTTCGAAAAGCTGAGGATCCAGCGGTTTGCCCGCCACCACCTTAAATCGGCCGCTGTGCATTTTCAGGGCGCGTACCGTGGCCACTAAAACCGCGGCACAGGGCTTGACACGCATGTTGCGGCATTTGATATTGAAACACTTTTCCGCTCCGATATCCGCTCCGAAACCGCTTTCGGTCACGACATAATCGGCCAGCTTGAGTCCGATGCGGTCAGCCAGAACCGAACTGTTGCCGTGAGCGATGTTGGCGAAAGGACCCGCGTGAACCAGCGCCGGCGTGTTTTCGAGAGTCTGAACCAGATTGGGTTTGATGGCGTCTTTCAGAAGAACCGCCATGGCGCCCGCGGCCTTGAGGTCTTCGGCGGTTACCGGTTTCTTGTCCCGTGTAAACGCCACCACGATCTTTCCGAGCCGCTTGCGTAAATCCTGCAATCCGGTAGTCAGACCGAGGATGGCCATGACTTCACTGGCCACGGTGATGTCCCACGACGCCTCACGGGGAAAACCGCTGCTCTTTCCCCCGAGACCGATAACGGTCTGACGCAGAGAGCGGTCACTGATATCCACCACGCGGGGCCAGCTGATTGAAAACGGATCCATATTCAGCGGATTTCCATGATGGATGGAATTATCGATAAAAGCGGCCAGCAGGTTGTGAGCGGCCCCGACGGCATGAATATCTCCGGTGAAGTGGAGATTGAAATCTTCCATGGGTACGACCTGTGAATAGCCGCCTCCTGCGGCCCCTCCTTTGATCCCGAAAGTGGGGCCCATGGAAGGCTGACGTATGGCGCAGAGGCTTTTTTTGCCTATACGGTTTAAAGACATGGAAAGCCCGATGGTCGTGACCGTCTTGCCCTCACCCAGGGGGGTCGGTGTGATGGCCGTCACATCCACATACCTGCCGTCCGGCTTGTCTTTCAAACGCTCCAGAATGGAGAGGTGTATCTTGGCCTTGTTTTTCCCGTACAGGTCCAGTTCGTCTTCCTGAATACCGAGTTCCGAAGCGACCTCGGTAATCGGTTTCAATTGAGAGGATTGGGCAATTTCAAGGTCGCTGATCATATAACCCCCGTATGATATTGAATGAATCGGTCATCTCTTGCGTCGTAAACGCCCTCACAATTTCCTCTACGTCTAATTTTGATTGTCATCATCCCCTGCAATGCTTGCCGAGACAATGACCACAACTTCGGTTGGGCTGTCTCCCCGGGGTCCACCTGTCTTGATTTTAGCGATTTTGTCCACGGTTTTTCGGCCTTCGATAACCTTCCCGAACACACAATATCCAAACTCATCCTGTGTGTTACCCCGATGATCCAATGCCGGGTTATCCACAGTGTTGATGAAAAACTGGGATGTCGCGCTGTTGATCTCCGGAGTCCGTGCATAGGACAATGTGTATTTTTTATTCTTCAGTCCGTTAGCGGCCTCATTCACGATGGGATCCCGGGTTTCTTTCCTGTTTCCGGCCGAATCGAACCCTCCGCCCTGGATCACGAAATCGGGTACTATGCGATGAAAAATAACGCCGTCATAAAATCCATCCCGAACATACTGAAGGAAGTTTTCAACAGAGACAGGCGCCTTGTCAGGATAAAGTTCGATCAACATTTCGCCCATGGTTGTTGTCATCAAAACACGGGGATTCTCCTCGGCCGCAGACGTCAACACTCCCGCCAGTAAAAACATCAGGATACAAGCACACAGATTCAGTTTCATAATCAAACACTCCTTCCTCGTTAACGATTTTCACCATGTATCGAAAAGCACTTGCGCCTTTCGGATCACTGCCGATTTCTCCGACAAGCCGCCGGTCCGATCGATATCCTCCTGAGCGGTTGCACCGATAAGATCGATTACATTCAACCCTTTGATCACTCTGCCGAATACAGTATGGCTGGTTCCCATGGGCTGCTCTTCCCGATAATCAAATTGATCATTATCCGATAAATTGATGAAAAACTGCGCTGTTTTACGTTCCATTACGGGTGTCCAGGCAAAAGCAATGGTTCCTCTTTTATGCGACAGGCCGTTATCGGCTTCCTGCACCAGTTCCGTGTTGGTCGCTTTCCTTTTGAGATTCACGGAGAATTCACCTCCCTGAATCAGCCATCCATCGATTACGCGGTGAAAAACGGTGTTGTTGTAAAAACCGGATTTCACGTACTCCATGAAATGGGACACGGCTATCGGCGCTTTTTCGGGAAACAGCTCGATATAGATGTCTCCGTGTGATGTATTCAGCACCACGATCGGACCCTTCGATCCCGATGGAATCTCCAAAGGGGGCGGTGTGTGGCACGCGCTCAGCCCGAGAACCGCCAGTATAAAAACCGTCGTAAATCGAACAGAGACCTCCATCACCCTCCCTCCCTTTTCGGAACTGCCGGACCGTGTTTCATAACAGAATGCAACTGTTCCCAGGTTTCTTCCAGAGCTTCTGAAATGACTTTTGTATGACCGACGATGGGCATGAAGTTGGTATCGCCTCCCCAGCGGGGGACAACATGAAAATGAAGATGTTCCTCTATTCCGGCTCCGGCCGTTCTTCCGATATTCATTCCGATATTGAACCCTTGTGGATGCATGACTTCACTGAGTGTTTTCTGCGAAAGATCGAGAAGGGCCATCAGTTCGAGTCGCGCCGGTTCAGACAGATCTTCAAGAGCCGCTGTATGCTGAAAAGGAACCACCATCAAATGGCCGTTATTATACGGATAACGATTCATGATGATATAAACATGCCGCCCTCTGTAAAGGATCAGATTCTTCCTGTCATCGGATTCAGAAGGCTTGGTGCAAAATATACAGCCCTCCTCTTTTCTCGTATTTTTAATATATTCGATCCGCCACGGAGCCCACAGGATGGCATCATCCACCCTGTCGTCCGGCCGGCATTTCCTATTTCTCCGCTTCACGCTCTTTCTCCGCTTTGGCTTCTTCAATGATCCGCGCCTCCAGTTCTCTGGGAACCGGCTCATAATGGGAAAAAGACCGGCTGTAAATACCGCGTCCGGAGGTAATGGATCGAAGGGTTGTCGCATACCGGTCCAGATCGGCCAGGGGAACCTGTGCCTTGATAATCTGGAAACGGCCCTGAGTGTCCATGCCCATGATTTTTCCCCGCCTGCTGGAAAGATCTCCCATAACGTCGCCCATGCAGGTCTCGGGAACTTTAACCTCTACGTTGTAAATGGGTTCCAGCAGGATGGGCCTGGCCTTGAGAAAGCAACTTTTAAACACTTCTCTCCCGGCTGTCTGAAAAGCGATCTCCTTGGAATCCACCGGATGCTCCTTGCCGTCATACACAATGGCTTTGACATCCACCACTTTATACCCGGCCAGGGGTCCCTCTACCAGAACGTGTTTGATTCCTTTCTCAATAGCGGGTATGAAGACTCCGGAAATGGATCCTCCCTTGACTTCATTTTCAAACGCGAAACCTTCTCCGCGGTCCATGGGTTCAATGCGCATCCAGACTTCCGCGAACTGTCCGGCACCGCCTGTCTGTTTTTTATGACGGTACTTGTCATCCGATTTGGCGGTAATGGTTTCCCGGTAGGGGACTTTGGGCCGTCTTTCGTCGACTTCGACACCGAACCGCTCTTTCAGTTTCTTGATGATCACTTTCAGATGCAGCTCACCCTGTCCCGAGATAATGGTCTGACGGAGTTCGGCATCATTCACAATAGTAAAACTGGGGTCTTCATCATGCAGCACATGCAGTCCGTTGGATATTTTTTCTTCATCGCCCCGGCTCTTCGGACTGATCGCCACACTGATTACCGGATCCGGAAATTGAATGGGCTTCCACACGATGGGATCGCGTTTGTCACACAAGGTATCGCCTGTGGATGTATGCTTCAGCTTGACCAGAGCGCCGATATCGCCGGCTTTCAATTGTCCAATCTCTTTCCGGTTTCTTCCATTGAGAAAATAGATCTGTCCAATCTTCTCGGTTTCCTGCTGCGTACTGTTCAAAACCTCGTTCCCGGACTGAATCGTCCCGGAATACATGCGAATCAGTGAAAGTTCTCCGACATGGGCTTCTGAAATCGTCTTGAAAACCAGCCCGCTCATCGGTTGGTCGGTTGACGCGGTTCTTTCCAGTTCCTCCTGAGATTTGAGTTTGTTGCCCTTCGGCACCGGTCGGTCGGAAGGGCCTGGCCCGTATTTACCGATGAAATCGAGAAGCGTCTTGATACCCAGATTTCTGAAAGCGGCACCACCCAGGAGAGGTTTGATCACACCGGACGCGATTCCCTTATGCAGCCCCTGAACGAGCTGCTCATCCGTCAGTGTTCCGGCTTCAAAATAGGATTCCAGAAGGGTGTCATCGCTTTCGGCTGCGGCTTCAATCAGTTTGTCACGAGTCTCGACAGCCCTCGCCTTGAACTCTTCGGGTATCTCGACCGAAGTGACTTTGCCGTCGCTCTCCAGGGTAAGAAGTTTCATGGAAAGACAATCCACTATTTTATTAAATCCTTCCCCGGAATTAACCGGAAACTGAACGGCCACCACTCCGTTGCCGTATCGGTCACGAGCGGAATTCAGGGTCTTCTCGAAATCAGCGTGTTCATTATCCAGACGGTTGGCGAAAAAGAGAAGGGGGATCTTGTATTCATCGGCAAATTCGATGGCCATCTCGGTTCCCACTTCAATGCCTTCGATGCTGTTCAATACAACAACCGCAAGGTCGGCTACTCTCAGACTGGCTTTGGTGTCACCGATGAAATCCGAATATCCGGGTGTATCCAGGATATTCATCTTCCATTCCTTCCATTCACCCTGAAGCAGCGAAGTGCTGATCGAGATCTTTCGCTCGATCTCGTCCGGATGATAATCGGACTGAGTGGTTCCATCGTCTATGGTTCCCATTCGATTGATCTCGCCCATATTAAAAACAAGCGCCTCCGCCAGTGTTGTCTTGCCGCATCCGCCGTGGCCTATAAGCACCATGTTTCGAATCTTGTCCACCATAAAATCCTTCACAGGCGTCCTCCTTGAATTAGCAATTTAGTGTTTTCTATATACATTCATCAACAGATTCTTCACCCTTTCACGCTGGATCCGGCCGTTGGGTCCCCGTGGCAGTGTTTCACAAAAATGAACTTTTTTCGGACATTTATACGCCGCGATTCGCTCCCTGGCGTATTCAATGATCTCTTTTTCCGTGATATCCTCTCCGTTCCTTGGGATCACGCAGGCATAAATTTCTTCACCATAAATCTTGTCCGGCAAACCAACGACCGCAACATCAGAAACTCCCGGATGACCGGCGATAAATTTCTCCACCTCCCTCGGGTAAACACTGAATCCGCTCTTGATAATCACGGCCTTCTTGCGAACCACGACAGCGGCATAGCCGTCTTCATGAAGCAAAGCCAGATCACCGGTATGCAGCCAGCCGTCGCGAAGCGTTTTCTCCGTGGCGGCAGGACGGTTCAAATAGCCTTTCATCACATTCGGCCCTCTGACAAGGATCTCACCGATCTGTCCCGCCCTGATTTCCTCCCCGCTTTCATCCACAATTTTCAGATCGATTCCGGGCAGGGTAAGACCGATGGATCCGGCCTTGCGCTCGCGGTTGGTACTGTTCAGAGTGACCAGAGAGCAGGCTTCGGTCAATCCATACCCTTCGAGGACGGCTGTCTTGAATCGTGATTCAAAGAGCTCAAGAACCTCCTGTTTGAGTGAATCCCCTGAAGACAAACAAAGCCTGACCGACTGAAAAAACGTACTTTTCTCACCGCTGATTTCCAGAATTTCCTGAAACATCGCAGGCACACCGATGAAACAGGTGCATCGTTCCTGCTCCAGAATTCGTATCCATCCGCCGGCATCAAAATACGGATGGAGCACCAATCGGGCCCCGACCTTGAGAAATGTTCCCATAACCAGGGTTTGACCCAGCGCCTGGCTGAATGGAAGTATCGCCGGCACGGAATCATCGGGGCCGATTTTAAGAAAAGAAGCCAGAATTTCCACACTGCTTCGAATATTGCCATGGCTCAGTTCGGCTCCTTTGGCCGTACCCGTCGTCCCCGCCGTATACATGACAACCGCGGTCCAGTCGTCATCGACTTCCACGTTTTCGGCGGAAGGCTCGCTGGTCTCCATTAAATAATTGACACGTGTTTCATTGGGTCCGGCTCTTTCGCCCAAAACCAGCATGTGTTTGCAATGTTCCAGGTCGCGCACGGCTTCCACCACTTTGTCCCGATATCCCTCCCAAAACAGAATGCCGCTGACTTCGGAATCTTCCAAAAGGATATGGATTTCCGGAGACATGCTCGCAACAGGAACCGGAACGAGAACAATGCCCAGCTTCAAACAGGCCAGAAAAGCCATGGGATAGTGCGGAATGTTCGGCAGCATCACAGCGATCCGCTCACCCTTTTGCAATCCCAGACGCTGAAGCCCGGTAGCCAGACGGCCGGCCGCATCGATCAGCGTCGAGTAAGACACGTGGTTTTGATTAAAGGTCAGTGCTGTATGATCGGAATATTGCAAGCCGGATTCTTCGAAAACCTGATACAGATTACCCACCGGATGTCTCCTTTATCCTTCCAATTATCTCATCGGCATTGTAGGAACTCCGCACAAAGGGACCGGCATGCACCCAGCGAATTCCCAGGGCCCTCGCCCTGGAGGCCGCTGTCTGGAAGGCTTCGGGATGAATATACTCAACAACCGGAACGCTGGTTTGAGAAGGAGCCAGATACTGCCCCAGGGTCAACACATCACAGCCCGCATTCGCCAGATCACCAAATACTCGAACCAGCTCGTTGAGATTCTCTCCCAAACCAAGCATGAGTCCGGATTTGGAGATAATTCCGGGACGAATTTTTTTACTTCGGGCCAAAACCTGCAAAGAGCGCCGGTAGTCGGCCTCGGGACGTATTTGAGGATACAGACGCGGTATGGTTTCCAGATTATGATTCAGAATATCCACTCCGCTCTGCAGAACAATCTCCAATAATTCGCTGCGTCCTAGAAAATCGGGAATCAACACTTCCACCGAGGTTTCCGGGCATCGGTCTCGAACGGCCCGCACTGTCGCGGCGAACTGCCCTGCGCCGCCGTCTGTCAGATCATCCCGGGTGACTGAAGTGATCACCACATGTTTCAGCTTGAGTGACGCCGTTACTTCCGCGATATGTTCGGGTTCCTGAATGTCAACCGGTTCCGGAACTCCCTTGCTGATCCCGCAGAAACCGCAATGACGTGTACACACATTCCCCAGTATCATGAAGGTTGCTGTGGGTTTCGAAAAACATTCGGAAATATTGGGACACCCTGCCGACTGGCAGACGGTATGCAGATGTTTTTCCCTTAATATTTTCTTGAGCCGCAGCACCTGTTCCGTATCCCGCTTCTCCCGCCGCATCCACGTTGGAAGCCTGCGTGCCGGTGTGCCGCCGGCCTGTACGTCGATCCTTTCCATAAATAAATATATTAAGAAATTGTTTGATGATAATCAAGTGAAACAATAAAAAAGCCGAATTTTACGATTCGCCGGCCGAAAGGTAAAACACGTCATTCAACCTGAATGATTCACAGATCTTTGAGTGAAATAAGAAGTTTCGGGAATGACAGCCCCCGACTCGTCCTTCCCGCTGTCGGATTCATGAATAATCCAGGCTAACCCGAATAATTCACGGAACTGTTGAGAGTCAAATAAAATCATATAAAACAATGATTTTATTTGACTCATAATTCTATTTGTGAATTATTCAGGCTAAATAAAAAAACGACGCTTTCGAAGTTTTTTATTGAGAGCCTCTCTTAATTTTTCAGCCGCCCGGGTTCCGCTCAGCATGATCTCTTCATGCTTGTGAAAATCCATCAGCTGGATATTGGTGAGCCCGGGTTTGATATAGATATCGGGCCTGGTTTGCTCCATCTGATTGCTGACCAGGGCCGTCTCCATAATCTGGAATGTGGCTGCGATGCTCTCGAAAATAGATGGCAGGCCGGAACGCTCATCGGGCTTGTTGGACCCCGACACATCGACCGCGATGAGAAGGTCACACTCATCCCGAATAAGGTCATAGGGCAAGGGATTCACGAGGCCGCCATCGGTCAGTACCTTTCCGCCTATTTTGACCGGTGTGAAAATCCCGGGTATGGATATACTGGCCCTGACTGCTTCCAGCAAATCCCCGGAGCTGAATACGACTTCACTCCGGTTCCAGAAATCGGTGGCCACTACCTGCAGAGGAATTTGAAGATCCTCGAACCGGTTTGCCGGTATGATTTCACTTAGATATTTGACGATACCCTTTCCCTTGACCAGACCGTTGCGGCTCAGCCAGTCGACATCCACCATCTTGCCGATCTCTTTGATACTCAAACCGTTCATGGTTTCTTCCATCTCTTTCCCGGTGACTCCGGCGGCGAACAGAGCGCCGATGATGGCCCCCATGCTGGTGCCCGATATGATAACAGGCTTTATTCCCATTTCGTCCAGGATCTGTATCATGGGAATATGGGCAATGCCCCGGGCGCCTCCTCCACCCAAAGCCAGCCCAATCGACAGACTCTTTTTCCGGCTCATTAATTATTTCCTCCATTATCCGGCCGCGAGACCTCGAGACGTGCGTGGTTCAGCAGCAGCATTCTGTCCGAATCAAAGTTTTTCAAATCCGCTTCCTTCACAATAAATTCGGAAATGAAACGAATCCGGCCTTGTCCGATATCCGAAAGCAATGCCCGCGAAGCCGCCTCGCGTGTTTCATCGGATTCCCTTGAAACAATACGGCCCTTCACGGCTTCGGATTGTATTATCCCGCCTTCCGGAGCGGATTCCCGCCACGTGACTTTCAAGGTATTGAAAGGCAGAAGCAGAACCGGAGTGTCATCCAGACAAATTGAAAAGACCCGGTCCGGTCTGTACCGGGCCGAATCGTCCCCGGCTTCTTTCTCATCCGCTTTGGCCAGGGATGCGCTTCGCAGCGTAAACCGGGACAAATCGATCGCGTAGAGATTCAGAAATTGCCTGAAATGCCGAAACGTGATACTGTCTGACTCAAGGGACCATCCGCGATCCGGTTCCATTCTCAAATACTCCGGAAACATCTTGAAAAAGCCCCCGGCATTCAGTGTCGAATCCGGTAATGAAAAAAGAAAATGCGGGCCCGCATCCGTGTTTAAATACACGACGCCGCCCGAAATGCCTGTTTCCGCCCGTGGCGGATAATGCACCGCTTTTCGAAAGCGCATCACTCCCACGGCTCCGAAAAGAACCAGCAGGAAAAAAATCAGGATCAACGCCGCGGCGCCGATCAGCAGCCTTAAGGGTTTGTAAAACTGTTTTGTTATCAAATCGCGTTCCATAGAAACTTATCAAGGATTATATCGTTTGTGTTCAATGTAAATTAGTAAAAATGAATTAAAAGTCAAGATTAATGTATCAACCGGTCAGGCCGTTTCACCGGAATACAGTGGAGCGACGGGTTTTCCAAGTAAAAATGAACCCTGCCGAATCCATTGCCGCAGAATGCCGGCAATCTCCAGGGCTTTCCGTCTGGACGAAAGCCCGAAAGCGGGTATTGTTTTTCCATTCAAATAAAAAGATCCATTTCGAAGATCGGCGTAGGAAACCTCCGCCAGAATTCTACCTGTGGCCATGGGATAATCTTCGGCGAAATCCACAACCGGAACCCGAATCTGTTCATCCCGGGCTGAGGCGTGGACAAGTACTTCTTCATTCAGAACCGGGATCGGAATTCCCAAACCCACCCGCAAGGTCGTCCCATATCCACGGAATGCGGTGCCCAGAAGCCAGCGTGGATCCATGCGCTTTAAATCGCCCGTGACCGCCAGAGTCGCGGCCGGTCGCGTCGGGAGCCCGTGTTCGGTTCGCGGAACCCGGCAGGCAAACTGTGTGCCTGGTCCGGTGACCGTTCCTACCCCTCCTCCCAGGAATATCCGGGTCCCCACTCCAACCACCCGGCAGAACGGGTCTTTCATTAACGGGCTCAGGCATCCGGCCCCGCTGTAATGGGCGTTGCCGAACCGGGGTTCCAGGACGCCCATATAAGTTTCCAGCCGGTGGGTACCGCTGTTTACGGCGCAGACATAATTTTGATACCCGTTTCGGGGGCTGAAAAGTATTGCATCCCCCATCGCATCCAGTGTCAAGGTTTTTTCCAGAACTTTTCGGGGGTAACAATCGGATCCGTCACTCAGCGCCTTGAGATGAACCGGCTTTCCCGCAGCCAGATCGTGGATCACGTGTCCGCCTCCGTATAACCGCCCGTTCTCCGTTTTTCGGCATCGCCGGGTGGCTCCCAGATAGCAGTCCACAGCCGCAATGCCGGCATAGGCCTCCACACCGTTTATCCATACGCGGGTGGCCCGTATTCTCGGGCTGGCATGTCCGAAATTAAGAAACACTCCGGAAGAACACATGGCGCCGAAAGTCCCGGTGGTCACCACATCCACCTTCCGGGCGGTGCGGCGTATCCCTTTTTCTTTGATCAGCCGGTCGAGCTCCACGGCGGTGACCACCGCGGCTTTGCCCCGGCGGATCCGGTCGTTGATGGATTCATATGTCTTCACGCTTTCCTCCCTGTGATGATAAATGAGCATTTGGACACTCTCTATTCCGATGTCAGTGATTCGAACCGGCTTAACGGCCCCGTGTGATCAGATCAAAATCGACCGGACCATGAAGAATCTCCGGTACGTACCCCCACAGAGCGGCCCGGTCCTGAAAAACAACGAATGCGCCTTCGATGCCCGGAACATCGATAAAATGAAAACATTCCGCCAGATCATCGGCATTCCTCACATGATTGGCAAGAGCCGTAGCCGCCGCGTCGGCCAGTGCGGGACTTTCAGAGAACACCACGGCGATATCGGCTCGACCCCGGCTGTAAGAATGCCCCACGGTTCCCGAGGATGCAGACAAAGCCTGAATGTGCGGTCCGGGCTTTATCTCAAACGCCAGATTCCGAAACCCGCCTTCTCCGGCATAAACACCAACAAGCAGCGGGGAACGCAGCAGCATGGCCATATCTCCCCCGTTATCCACCACAGCCTCCCCGTCCCCCACCGATATCATGGCACGCAGGCAGCGTCCCGCCAGAACTCCGGCAACGGCAGCCATGGGGCCGACATTCAGAGCTCCCCCCGCTTCAATCATCTCCCGTACCGGTTCGGGCGCATTTGGGTCCCATGGAAGAGGCTCCAGAGATGTTTGAAATTCAGGATGGTTTTTGATATAGGTTTTCAGATCCATTCGGTCCTTTCGAAGAGATATTTCCGCCGCCGTGCAGGCCGATTGAGTGCCCAGCAGAGTGAGAATACTCTCCTCTGCTTCCACATGTTTTCGAATCCATCTTTCGGACATAAAAAAAGCCCGCGAGTATATCGCGGGCCGGTTCTCCATATCTTTTCCACCAATACCTTCAGCGGAATCCCACGATCCTCCGTTCCGGGTTCCGCATGCACATGTTTTTGGTATGGTTGAAATGGTTAAACATAGTATCGGCTTTTCTCTTATTTCATGACAGAGTGGGTAAATATAGTCATTTTGTCGAGCGGATGCAAGGGAAAACAGAAAATTCCAGCCTTAAATTGGAAAATTAATTTCATCATTCTAACCCGACTTATTCATAAATAGAAAAGATAGGATTGAAAGAACATAGAGACGTTGCAATGCAGGTCTCTACTGACTTACATTTCCTTCAGCATGTGACATACAAGAACAGGTTGAGTGTATTTCTACAGGTCTCCCGCCGATTTCTTTCTTCTATTTGGTTTGTTCTTGACATTTTATCTTTTAATGCCTACCTTGGCTTTGAATACTGTATTCTATTCATTGCTTCGGTATTCATTTTGTGTTTTTAAATGGCATGAAAGAGCAATTATAAATAGAAAGGTGTCAGTATCTTTTTTGCTTCAAACATTCAAATTATTATTAAACCGCAGATTAATTGTATGGAACCCGGAAAATTGGTTTCCTATACACACACCCATTTATTCTCAAAATATATTTTGATTTCAAGCTATCCTGATCACAATAAACCGGAATAGTTTTCGATGGTAAAAGAGCATCGCCAATGCGGCTGTTTTACAGGCGGCCGGTGAATATCTCTTTTGATTCAGATAAAGAAAGGAGGTGTAGAGCCATAAATTGCTGAATAGAGATTAACAAAGGTCGGAATTTGCCGAAGAGACCATAAATCGAAGTAGGCAAAAATTAAATTTTGGAGGAGATATGAGAACCGCTGAATTGATGCGAATAACAGTTTTTGCAGCAGCATTTGTATTCGGATGCTCTGCAGTAAAACCTCCTGTTGCGCAAGATATGATACCAAGAAGTGAGCCGGAAGTTGAGGAAGCAGTTACTAAGGGAACAGTGGATGTTATTGAAAGTGAAATGGAAAAAAATGAAGGCTACAGTTTTAGCGAAAAAAAGGGTATAATAATAAGCGGCATGGCAAAATATATTCCCGCTGAAGTTAACCCCGTATCTTTTGAAAATTTTGACGGGGAGTTTCAATTTATACTTTTGGATGCTGACGGAAATCAGGTAAGGCTCTTTCGAAGCGGATGGGCAACAACAGAAATGGGTGAGGATGGCAAAAAAGCAAATGTTGAGCCGAATGAACCATTTCCGTTTACGATAGAAAGCAAGGAAATAGACCCGGATGACTGGGAGAAAATCGTGAATCATGAGTTCAGAAGATGGTATTAAATCCGGATTAGCGATATATATTTTTATTTAATCAGTAGTGTCCGGTTAAAATTTTAAATAAACTATCTAAATATATATAATACATGCTATTATTTAATGCTAAAAGTTGGGATCGATATGAAATGAGTTGTATATTATTGCCATTCCTCAATTTTTTGATAGGGGTGGCAAATGAATCCAGGAAAAATTGTATTTTCTCAGTTAACATCATATCTCCCAATCAAGGCATTCCGGAGTTGTGTAAATAAGTATGACGGCAATAAACGAGTACGAAACTTTTCATGTTGGGATCAATACCTAAGCATGACCTTCGCTCAACTGACATATCGAGAAAGCCTGCGTGATATAGAATCATGCTTACGATCCATGCATCCCAAACTGTATCATATGGGTATTCGAGGACGAATATCACGAAGCACGTTGGCTGATGCAAATGAAAAAAGAGATTGGCGAATCTATGCTGATTTTGCTCAAATATTAATCCATCAAGCCAGAAAGCTTTATTATGATGAGTCATTTGGAGTCGATCTGGACAATACTGTCTATGCTCTCGATTCCACAACGGTTGACTTATGTCTTTCTTTATTTCCATGGGCCGTATTCCGAAAAACCAAAGGGGCAGTAAAGCTTCATACATTACTCGATCTGAGAGGAAATATCCCTACATATATATGGATTACTGACGGAAAAGTCCATGATATAAACATCCTCGATGAACTCATTCCAGAACCCGGTTCATTCTATATATTCGACAGGGCATATATCGATTTCCAAAGGCTTTTCAGACTGAATCAAGAGAAAGCCTATTTCGTCGTTCGTGCAAAAAGTAACTTGAAATTTACAAGAATTTATTCTCATCCGATTGACAAATCCACTGGTTTAAAATGCGATCAGACAATAGTGCTGCCGAATTATTATACTTCCAAAGATTATCCGGAAAAATTACGCCGAGTCAAATTCTATGATTCGGAACATGATAAAGACCTTGTGTTTTTGACCAATAATTTTAATCTTCAAGCGATTACGATTTGTGAACTTTATAAATGCCGATGGCAAATCGAAATCTTCTTTAAATGGATTAAACAGAATCTGAGAATAAAATCATTTTATGGAACATCTCCGAATGCTGTAAAAACGCAAATTTGGATCGCAATCTCTGTTTATGTTCTGGTTGCTATTGTGAAAAAACAGCTTAATTTATCAATAAATCTCTACACTTTTTTGCAGATTTTGAGTGTCTCTATCTTTGAAACAGTTCCTATTTTTCAATTAGTTACGAATGGTTATTACAATGCCGACACTATAGATAATGAACAACAACTGTTTTTATTTGACTTATAACCGGACACTACTGCGTCAATATTTTGAATCAGTCCGATTCCCTGAATGATGCGTTCTTCAGCGCCCTGTACAATAAAGCCGCCTCCAACA
>OMKS01000218.1_pt1 | contig 52815 bp, 55 predicted proteins | sample 1674721 | NCBI WGS metagenome assembly OMKS01 (sample SAMN06264996, study PRJEB25208) | sediment metagenome | isolation source: hot spring sediment | place: USA: California | collected 2014-09-02 | reverse complement strand
ATGATACGGCGACCACCGAGATCTACACTATCCTCTTCGTCGGCAGCGTCAGATGTGTATAAGAGACAGGTTTAAATGGTGGATTGGATTTGGCTGTACACTGGGGAATGATTATGGCTGCTTATCCCTATTGGGGCGAGACGGCCAGAAGTGTCGGTCGTTTGCTAAAACTGCAGAATACGGTAAGCAGCCAGGAAATCCGCCGCCGCATGCAGGAAAGCTTCGGCGACAGAGAAACTGTGGCCAGGGCAACTCGAAACGTGGTCCGATCCTTTGTCGATTGGGGCGTTCTCAAGGAAGAAGGTCAAAAGGGCGTATATGTTGCGGGATTACCTTTGTTGATTGAGGATGATCATCTGAAAGCATGGATGATAGAAGCACTCCTTTATAATCGATCCAACCGCTCAGCACACTTGAATGTACTATTCACTCACCCAGGTTTTTTCCCATTCAAGATAACCCCAGCTAATGCGGGTGCTATTGCTGCAGGCTCATCCAGGTTGGAAATCCTTCGTCACGGATTGGATGAAGAGTTGGTCATGATTCGGAAGGCATCGGGGTCGGGTCTCAAAAATGAAAGTTGAGGGTAAGATTGGGGAATGGTTGAGATGGATCGGGTGATTGAAGGAGCGTGCCGATGATCGGGCCGGCGCCGAGGTGTGTGTGGTGAAGGTGACAGGAAGGCAGGAGACAGTCCCCTCGCCTCTCGCTCCTCAGCGCGGTGATGCAGGTCTTGAGGAGATGTGATGAGGGGCTCAAGGTGGGGATGATACTCAGTTCCCTTTATGTGTTTTTCTTTCTGGTGGCCCGCGGGTATGCGGACCATATTTTCCGGTTCCGGCGGTTCCGGTTGACAACAAGGGGTGTTTAGCGCAAGAATCATAGTACCTGGGGCGCCGGTATCAAAAATTCAGTTCACGATTGGAACCATGAATAAAATAACAAAAGAACCAGGGGTCATGAAGCGGTTCGCGCGCAAGGGGGTGTTTCCCCATCAACTGGCTTTCACCTTGCTGTTTCCTCTGCGCAATATCTTTCTGTCGCCGAAAGCCCTCGTAAAACGGCTTGAATTGCGTGATGATTTCCAGGTATTGGAAGTGGGGTCGGGTCCGGGGTATTTCAGTCCGGAGATTGCGCGAAATGTGCCTCGCGGGCGGCTGGTCTTGGCGGATATTCAGCAGGAGATGCTGGATTGCGCGAAAAAACGCCTGGACCGCAGGGGGTTTACCGATGTGGAGTACTACCTGTGTGACGGGGAAACCTTCCGCTTTCCCGACCAAGTGTTTGACCGCATTGTCATGGTGACCGTAATCGGCGAGGTGGAGAATCAGGATGCCTACCTGCGTGAGATGCACCGCATCCTCAAGTCCGGAGGTATCCTTTCCATTTCCGAGCTGGCGGGAGACCCTGACAAACTCTCGATTGGTGAGGTCCGGCGCCTGTCTGAAACCCATGGTTTCCGATTGGATAAACTCTATGGTAGTGAAAAGAACTACACCATTAATTTCAGGAAATAGGCGAAGAGGCGAATGTCGACATGAAACCCACAGATCTTCTCGAACATCCGGAGGGCGGCCGTTTCCGTGAGATATTCCGCTCCGGTAGAAGCGTGCATACCCCGGCGGGAACAGTCCGCCCGGCCATGACTCACATCTATTTCTCGCTGAATCCCGGTGAGGTCAGCCGTTTCCACAGGGTATCTTCGGATGAAGTCTGGAACCTCTATCAGGGCGAGGGAATTCGGCTGTACACCTGGGACGGGACGGATTCGCCGGTGAAGCGTGTCACCTTGTCAGTCGCAAAAAACCGCTTCTGTCACGTGGTTCCGGCCGGAACCTGGCAGGCGGCCGAACCTTTGTCAGACACCGTTCTGGCGGGATGCACCGTGGCCCCGGGCTTCGAGTTCGCCGATTTTGAACTTCTGGAGCTTCAATCCGTAACGGCGCGTTCCATAATCGACTGCGATCCGGAAATGAGACGCTTGATTCATCCCGGAGGGGCACGGATTGACGGGCAAAGTCATCAACCTGAATGAAACGCATGAACACATGGAAGAGTTGCCGGCAACCCTGGAAGGGGTCCGCGGGTTCGGGTCTCAAAAATAAAAGTTGACAATCCGATGGGGAAAAAGGGGCCGGTGCGTGTAAACGCATAAACTCCGGCAGGCCGTGCTGTTGGGAAAGGGAAGCTGTCCTTGACAATTTGACGATAGAAAGAAGGTGGCAGGGAACAGGCGAGCCCGGCGAACAACCGAAGAGATAGTCGATTAACCGGGGTTACAGTTCGTTCCCAGCAGCCGGGTGATCGAGCGATTAAAGAATCCGAAAAAGCGTTGATCCCGTTCTTGACCCAAGTCCCTTACGGGCAGTTTCCCGCCCTTTTAAGCACCCTGAAGCCCGGCTCCTTTACGGCGAATTTCAACATCTGGCTACCGAAACCCAGGTGCTGTTTGAGGCTGATCTTGTTTAATTGATCGAAAATTTCCTTCGCCTTGCTGTCAGGTATGTGAGATTTAAAAATAATCCAAACCGTAGCACCCTTGGGATTCTCGGCGATCCATACATCTGCGATTGGTTCCGACAGATATTTCTCATCCTCCACCAGCTGAACCAGCCTTCCGTGCACGGTTTCCAGCTCCTTCCGGGTATACTGGTAATACGGCATCTGCATGACCGTCACTTCCATGTTTTCAGGTACGCCCGGCGGCAGAAAACGGTGATCGGGGTCGTTTTTGGCGGATGCATCGGATTCACCGGAATTTTTCCGGAACAGGCCCATATGATTCTCCTTTGCAGCAGGCTTGGTTATTGAATAAACTACAGGCATTTGGGAGGTGATTGTCAAAGTGCAAGAAGAAGGAAGAAGGTGGGATCGCTCTCTGCATGAATAGCGTGTAGGTTTACACATTTCAAATGTCAAAAAAACCAGAATAATAAACGAGATCGGGGTTAAGTCTTGCGCGGCAGGTTCCGGGCTGGGCGGAGGATTATTCGTGATGAGGGCGTCGAGGGGATGTGATGGGGGTCTCTATGAGATGTAATGATTGGCCCGTTATCTTCTGTCTCCTGTCACCTTTTGTCTTTTTGCTAATTCCGTGGCTACTTGTTAAAGAGAAGTTCGGTTTGCTTTAATTGGCGAGGTTCTTATTAAAGAAAGCGTCTGATTATTTTAATAACGAAGTTTCTTAATAAAGAAAAGTGCGCTATACTTTAATTAGACTCGAGAAAAAGTTCCGGGAGGGCGCATCATGGCGCGGGGAATGTCGGGAGAGTACGTGGTATCCAGGGTTGGCGGTGAAGAAGTGCGGGCATTCGTGCCGTTTCCCCTGCCGCCGCAACCGCCTCTGGACCTGTCGGGTTCATTGAACAAAAAACTGGAAAAGGCTCACTTGGCCCTGGGCCGATTGGACAGCATCACCTCGCTTTTGCCGGAACCGGGCATCTTCCTGTATACCTACGTTCGCCACGAAGCTGTCATGTCCTCCCAGATCGAAGGCACCCAGTCTTCCCTGGAACAATTGATGCTGTTTGAACTGAATGCCGCCCCGGGTGTACCCCTGAACGACGTCGCGGAAGTTTCCAATTACGTGGCCGCCATGACCCACGGCATGCAACTGCTGAAGAATGGGCTGCCCCTGTGCAACCGGGTGTTGCGTGAAATGCATGTAAAAATGTTGGCCGGAGGCAGGGGAAGCTCGAAATCTCCCGGGGAATTCCGCCGATCCCAGAACTGGATCGGCGGTATTCGTCCGGGGAAAGCCCATTTCGTGCCGCCGCCGCCCGACCGGGTGGAAGCATGCATGGCAGAATTTGAACGCTTCCTGCATGCGGATGATCTGCCCTTCGGCACCCTGGTTAAGGCCGCTTTGGCCCATGTGCAATTCGAGACCATTCACCCCTTCCTGGACGGAAACGGCCGAATCGGGCGCCTGCTGATATCCTTCATCCTGCACCAAGAAGGTGTTCTGGCCGAACCGCTGCTCTATCCCAGCTTGTATTTCAAGCAGAACCGGGATGAGTATTTCCACCGCCTGGATCAGGTCCGCAGCCGGGGGGAATGGGAGGGGTGGCTGAACTTTTTTCTGGAGGGTATAGAAAGAACCGCACATAACGCTGTAAATACGGCGCATAAACTGGAGAGCCTGTTTCAACGTGATCGGGGCAGCATTCGGAAAGCCGGTGGGCAGGCGTCCAGCACCTTGAGGGTGTTCAACCAATTGTGTCGACGGCCCCTGCTGACAATCAGTGAAGTCTCGAAACAGACGGGCCTTTCCGCACCCACTGTGACCAAAGCTGTAAACGCCCTGATTGACCTTGGTATCGTCCGCGAATTGACGGGGAAAAAGCGCAATCGGGTCTTCGGCTATCAGGGCTACATCACCATTCTGAATCAATGCGCAACGGAGCTTTGATCGGAAACCTGGTCGCCAATCACTCTTGCCCGATTGTTTTTCCGGAAGCAAAATAGAGCAAAAAAGCAAAATAGGGGTCGCGTCTCAACATTAAACAAAGAATTGAAAAATTGAGTTTGGTAGAAGAATGGTGTCAAGCCTTTCTTGCCTGTTTTGGCAACAGCCCGATTAAATAACACTTTTTGGAAAGAATGGGGGATGGTAGTTGAAATGGATCGGGTGATTGAAGGAGCGTGCCGATGATCGAGCCGGCGCCGAGGTGTGTGTGGTGAAGGTGACAGGTGACAGGAAGGCGGGAGACAGTCCCATCGCCTCTCGCTCCTCAGCGCGGTGATGCAGGTCTTGAGGAGATGTGACGGGGTTGTTGAAGCCTGGTGATTGGGTTACCGGCCGTGATCTTTTCGCGTCTCCAGGTGGGGGATTTTGTGTTTTCACCGCGGACTGATATCGAGGTTCCGGAAGAGTATCGCTAAGCCGATTCAATCCGGTTACCGGAGCCCAATGTCATACTGTACAGCACCGACCCCTTTCGTGCAAGATCAATGTTGCAGGTCGCCGTGTTGCAACTTCCCCGCCCTCAGGTCGTCGGCGTACCGGCGCAGCATGTCCACGGCCCGCGCCATGCGCGGTGCCGCCGCGTGCACAAACGCCCCTTCTTTGCCGTTTTCGGGAGGGTTTGCTTTGAATTTTTCCAGGGCGGCGGCGCCGTCGTAATCCACGAACGCCACACGGCCACCGAAATGGTCAGGGGGCAGCATGCAGGCGTCGCCGGTGACCGTGGCGATATGATAGGGATGGGCAAGCAGAGAGCGGCCCAGGGCGTTGGATGTATCGACTCCCTGGGCGCGCAGCCGGGGAGCCAGATCGTTGAGATCAATGAAAAAGTAAAAACCGCCGTGGGGAGAGGAAGCGTGAATGCCTTCTATTTTGTTGAACTCCCGGCTCAACCATGTTCCCATCATGCGATGGATACGTCGCGTCATAACGAAATAGGCCTCGATCTCCACGTTGCGTGCGTAGGCCGTGACCGCGGCGTATTGAACGGGCGTGGTCACGTTGGTGTACACCGTGGCCGCGACCTTGTTGAATGCGTCCATGAGGGCCTCGGGACATTGTTCCGGCAGGATGATGTGACCCAGTCGATAGCCGCCAGCGGAGCGATCTTTGGACAGCCCGTTGGTCACGAAGGTGCCTTCCGGGTAGACCTTTCCCATGGAGACGAAGTCATCGGGCGCGTAGGTGGTGAGGGCGTAAATTTCATCGGCCAGTACCAGGGTCCTCCGGCGACGGCAGACCGCGGCCAGGGCTTCAAGTTCCGTGCGGGTGTAGACCGCCCCCGTGGGGTTATGGGGATTGTTGAGCACCAGTACTTTCTGTTTATCCGGCCTGTCTGCAAGGAAATGGTCCAGCTCATCCGTGTCGATCTTGTAGTGGTTTTCCCGGTGCAGGGGAAAGGCGTGATATTGCTTGGCCATGAGCAGGGCCTGGGGGTAGTAGCCGATCCAGGAGGGGAACGGAAGCACCAGGTCTCCGGCCACGATGTGAAACACGATGTCGATGAGAGGCTTGGTGCCGGGTCCGATGAAAATGCGTTCCGGTGAAACATGCAGGCCGAAGTGGTGGGCGTTGAACCCCGCCGCCGCTTCGCGCAATTCCTCGATGCCGCGGGCGTCGGCGTAGTGGCCGTGACGGCTGTTCCGGGCCAGGGCTTCCACCAGGGGTTCAGGCACCGGAAAAGGGCTCTGGCCGAAGGCCAGACCGTAGTATTCGTCCGTGCACCCGATCAGGCTGCACTTTTTACGCTGCTCGGCCACCATGAGTCCGACTTTCAGGTTTTCCGGCATAACGATGGACTTCACCCCGGGGTTCATTTGTATTTTCGTGCCCATCTTTACCTCCCGTCAAACGGAATTTGCGGATGTTTCCCGCTCAATGACTACAGTTTAGTATACAACCGGCGGTTCGTCCACAAGACCCCCGGGAGATTGGGAACACAGATCTGGACCTGACGCTATCACAGCTACGGTAAGCTTCCGGGGTTAGCAATCATTGCCGCGATACGGTATAGTATACCGGAACGGATGGTCCGCTAACCCGGCGGCGGCTCCTTTGAAACGCGGCATCCAGGAGGTTAACATGACAGATCATCAGCAAAGCGATTCGCGCGGCGTTTCGCGCCGCGACTTCATCAAGGTCGGGGGCGCCGTGGCTGCCGGCATCCAGATCGGCGCCGTGGCCGGCGCGGGCCTGGAAGCCGGCCGTGATCCGGCCACACACACGGGGTGGCAGCACCTCGGTGAACATACCCAGTTCGTGGACCGCAAACCCCTGGAAATCGACACGCCCCCATACGAAAAAGTGGGGCCGACAAGACGCCCCCGGGAAGAGGAATCCCCATTCGGCAGACAGCGCCTGGTAATGCGCGACACGATGCGGGCACGCGGCACCCATCCAACCGCGAAGGCCACCAACGGGGAGTTGGGAAGCGGTGGCCCGCCGGATGGAGAAAAAGATCTTGCCGATCGAACTCGACGCACGGTTACTGATGCGCATCCCGCTCCATCGCGCCAGCAGGGATACCCCCCCATGGAAGCGTTTTCCGAGCCCGTCAAGAGTTACTATGAACGTTTTCCCGAAGTATACGATTTTGATCAATTCCGCGTGGAATCGATCCTGCCCAAGCGCCGTGAAGACCAGATGAAGTACGGCGCGCATTACACCTTGATCAAAGCCTGGTCCAATGCCTGGGAAACAACCGAACCCATTACCGAGCCTCCTGAAATTTCCGACTTCACTATGGCACATGGTCGCCCCATTCCCGGCGCAGTGCCGTTTAAAAGCCCACGCAAAGCCGCCGAGCTCATCAAGAAAGTGACCCATCATTTCGGCGCCAGCATGGTTGGAATCGCCCGTTTGAACCCAAACTGGTGCTACGATTACGGGCTCCGCGGCTCCCAAAACCACGGTCCCTACAAGGTCCCGGACCACTGGACCTGCGTGATCGCCCTGGGAGTTCCACACCAATGGGAACAGGTGCAGTCCAACCCCAATTGCGGTACCAGTTACGACGCTTATTCCCGGGCCAGTATAGCAGCGCGGCGGCTGGAGCATTTCATCAAGAGCCTGGGCTATCCCGCCCGCCGCCATTCCCCCATGGACGGTTACGACCTGATGGCGGTCCCGGTGCTTGTGGATGCCGGGCTGGGCGAGCAGGGCCGTCACGGTATCGTGATCACTCCGGAAGCGGGGTCCAATTTCCGCGCTGCCTTCGTCACAACGAACCTGCCCATGCAGGTGGACAAGCCCATCGATTTCGGGGTCCGCAAGTTCTGCGAACATTGCAAGATCTGCGCGGAGATCTGCCCATCCAACTCCATCAGTTTCGCGCCCGACAACAGCGATTCCCATTACCGGGGCTACCGCCACTGGCAGATCCGTGAGACCTCCTGCTACAACTACTGGATGCAGAGTATGGGAGGCCTGGGGTGTCGCTTATGCCTCATCGCCTGTCCCTACAGCCGCAAGGCCAATTGGGCCCACACCCTGGCCAGGGCCGCGGATACCCGGGACCCAACCGGGCTGGTGCGCAGAACCCTTACCTGGATGCAGAAAACCTTTTTCAAGGCTCCTTCCGCCCGGGAGTACCTGCCGCCGCCGGACGGCCGCTTCGCCAATTACCGCCAACCACCCGAATGGTTGCAGGTTAAAAAATACCTCAAAATCAGCGCACCGGATCCCACCCGGGGGGAGTAGAGCCATGATTACACGTCTGGTAATATACGCATTCATTGTTGGTGCGACTTTCGGATTGGTGATTCCCGCGGCCATCCGCTGGGCACGGGACCTGGGGCTGAGGATGACGTGGTGGAAATGGCTGATGGCGGCCGCCTGGTACCTGTTTCTCCTGTTCAGCATCCTGCTGGCGTTTACCTTTATCGGAGAAGGAGAGGTCATTCCGGGCTGGAAGTTGCCGGCCCTGTTGATCGTTCTGGAGGCGGTGGCCGGCGCCGTCCTGGCATGGGTGTTCTGGCGGGGCCGCGAAACCTGATTCCCCGGGATATCCGCTCGAGCCGGCAGGTGTGTTGGAAGTGGCATGAATGATTCAAGGAGATAATAAGTGATCGGGCCTTCCCCGGGGCGCGTATATTGCCGGCATTATGATCAATACAGGCCGGGGTTGAATTGCTTTATCTAAGAAAATCGATGTATTGAAAACCCAAGTAATCCGCCAAGTATTGTTGTCATTATTGCAATTGGAATCAAAGTAAACGGCTCACTCCAACCAATCAATATTGCGGACGGCAATAAAACTAAAAATGCGACAAGTATCCCTTTGATTATTGAATTCATTTTCAAATCAATCGTGGCTATCAGGAATCCCACCACAATCCACATTGAAAATGCTGAAATATTTGCATCCCAAGTCAGTTTTTGCATAATCATTGGAATCACATCAATAATGCCGGCAACAATGCCCAAAAGAATACCGATTTTGATTTTGATCATAATGTTATCATGTTAGCGAGTGTCTGTTTGTCAAGCGGCATGACGCGCAACCAGCGCTTGCGGCGCATGATCGGCAAAGCCCAAAGGCGCTTTGGAACAACAGGCCGGCCCTCACTTGGATCGAAGCATCGTCAAAAGCATCTTGAATCGCTTTCCAGCTCTCACGGCGTGAGGAACATTGGCGGGCATCAACAGCACTTGGCCCGCGGCCGCGCAGTGTACTTTGCCGCCTACGGTGAATTCACCCTCACCGTCGAGGACCTGGACCAGCGCGTCAAAGGGAGCGGAATGCTCGCTCAGACCCTGGCCCGCATCGAAAGCGAAAAGCGTAATGGTCCCCGCGTTGTTTTCTACCAATGTGCGGCTGACAATACTGCCATCGGCATAGCTTACCATACCCGCAGTGTCGAGAACTTCGTCGGCGGGCATTCTTGACTCGGCCGGCCCATCAGTGCCCATGCTCTTCGCCTTGTCCTTCTTCTCCGTGACCATGTGCGCCTCCCGCCTGAATCGTGTTGTGCAATCCCTCGACGTAGTGGACAAATATCACGTAAGCTGCTACATACTTTCTTCCGGCCTCGACAGATTCATCCTTGTGTTTCATGGCATCCATCACGAGCTCAAAGCGCTCCTTGACGGCTTTCTCGGCGGCTTGGCCGATGTTTTTCGCAAGCTCGTCCACGCTGCCCACCTCAATCGCCCTGTCGGCGGCGGCCACGGGCGGCTCAACGTGACCGGCGGGTTTCAGCCCCGTATAGGGCGCACCCTCGCCGGCCCGATGAATCCTTACGAGCGTTTCAAAGAAATACATGTCGGCCAACTCTTTCGCCTCGGGACCTTTGGTTCTCACGACGAGCGTCTTCTTGAATGCCGTTTTGATTTCCGCCTCGTGTTCCTTCGTCACCCATTTGAGCAGCGGCGTCACGTCTCCCTTCTCAAGTGCGGCTTTCGCCTCGACCACCACAGGCCCATTCAAGGTGTCGCAGTGAGCCCAGACTAAATGAGAGGTGAACAGCAAGGTCACAAGTACGGCCATGGCCAGAAAAATACCCGTAATCATAGTCTTTTTCCGATTCATGGTATATCCTCCTTTCTCAATCACATTGCCTTCTCTGAATGAAAAAACCTTCATTTCAGGTATTCCTCCTTCAGGTGTTCGAGCATCGCGTGAAACTCCTCGTGTTTCCCGGCACCGATCCGTTCACGCTCCAATTCCTCGAAATGCTCGACAAGTCGGGAATCGGCGGCCGCGTTGATACGTCCTTCAGCCACAGGGAAGAGGACATTATTCTCTTTATCAATGTGCTGACTGAGCAGACTCACATATTCGTTCGCATCCTCTGATATCTCTTGAGCGGCGGTACTCCGGCTCGATCCGTACGCGGCGAAAGCGCTCTTCAGGCGGGAGATGATCTTCCGGCCTTCGGCATGCTCGGCGAGCATGACCCCGATGGGTCCGAACATCCTTCCTTTCCTGACAACTGATAAGAACCCCAAATCTTCCCTTGTTGATTCTAGCGGCGTGAGCTTGAAATTGCAAATATATTTCCGGAAAAATGGACAACGGCCATCTTTTTCCCAACGCACTGGTCTGGATCGAATTCAGTTGCAAAAATTCGGTTGTCGATCCACTTAACGCTCGTCATCCTCAGCCGCCTTGTGTCTCTCAATTAACTGGATCAGATAATGGGATGCGATTCCGGTCAGGAACCCCAATGCCATATTGGAGATCAATGACACGGTTACGGTCACTGCCAGAGCAACCATATCCTTGCCCAACCGGATGTCTTTTGCGCACTTGGTAAGTTCTAAGCCGACAAGAAACATCATCGCGCCGATTATGGCAGTGGGGAATACAGTCAATATCCCGGCGATAGAACCGCCGAGCAACAACCCCATCGTAACCTCCATCAATCCCTCGATGATGTTTGCTCCACCAGTCCTGGCTCCGAAGTAGTACTGGCCTGCCAGGCCGCCGGCGCCATGGCACATCGGCATACCGCCGAAGAATGGTAGAACCAGATTCATAATCCCCTGATTGTAGGAGAGTTGCCTTTCAGTAACCGGCCTGTCAGGGAAGTACTTGGCGATCAAGGATGATGTTGCGATCGTAGCGTTGGTGATCGTCAGTGGAATCTGGGCGAAGCCTGCAAGGAGCAGTGTCTTCCAGACCTCCCCCAGGCTGAATCCGGTCAGGATCGGCATGCTGATGACAGTAGGACTGATCTCTGGATACTGTCCCCTGATGAGTATGATCGTGCAACCCAGCACCACCAGTACGACGGCAGCGGGGGCGTACCTGTTGCGCCGGAACAGGAGCACGATGAGGATGGAAGCTATGCCTGCCACCCACCAGGAGGCGATCATTTTCGCAGCCTGGATGGCCAGTAGCACACCCAGCGTAACCTGGATACCGCGCACGACGGATCTGGGAGTGACTCGCGCTATCCAGCCGATGATCCCCGTCACCGCGAAGAGTATCCAGACTACACCCATAGCGAATCCGGAGGCGTACACCATCGAAGGCGACCATTGCTGGGCGATTGCAACAACAGCAAGCACCTTCATCGGTTCGATGGGCATGGGAAGTTTATAGACAAGCCCCGTCACGATGTTCGCAATGCCCATCATTACGAGGAATCCGGCCGGGTTGAGACCACAGACGACTATATAACCGATCGCCAGCGGGAAAAGTGTGCCGAAGTCTCCCATGGATCCCGCCAGTTCTCTCATGCTGAACTCAAAGGACTTTATCTTCATTGTCCCCCTTGATGATCACTGATCCAGTATGTGTTGCGGTTTTACTTCTGATTCTGCGGATCTTGCCGGCAGACCGTACTCGCTCTCAGCGCTCTGACCGAACGAGCAACATAAGCAGTTTGCATCCAGAAAGGTTACGGAATATGTCACCTGAGTTACGATGAAACGATCAAAAGACGCCTGCGTCCCATGCAGTCGATTCCGTATTCAGTGCCGGGATGCAAGCTCAGTCCAGAAACGCAGAACAAAACCTGTAATAATGAAAGACTTGATGCCGATCATTGAAGAGTGGCCCTCTCTCCGGAAAAAACATTCCGGGGAAGGGGCGGGGGATTAATCCGTTTTTTCCGTGGCGGTGGTCGCCTTATCTTCAGCTTCGGCCTTGCACGGCTCAGCGGCTTTCCCGTCTTTGTGCATGGCGCATTTGTGGGCCTTCATCTTCATCATGCCGCGGGCCATCATCTTGCAATGGCCATGTTCCATGACCTCGAGGCGGGTGTAGTAGTCGTCCAGCTCTTCCAGGTGATCCATGGCGATTTCCAAAGCCAGCATGGGGTCCTTGGTGTGTTCCATCTCCGTCTCGATGCCCTTGATCAATTGTTCCAGCGGAAAGTCGGTGACAGCCTTACCGTCGGCCCGGCCGCCCTTGAGCTGTTCTTTGAACACGTTGATGTCCAGTTTGGCTTGCTCCAGGATGGCTTTGCGGTACGTTTCCTGTTTTCCCTCTTTGGCGGGCGTGCCATCATTCGCAGCTAAAGGTGCAGCGGCCATCAGCAGAGCCGTCAGCATCACAACCATCATCCATTTAATCTTCATGCGATTTCTCCGTTATTTTTGATTTCCCCCAGGCTATACCACACCACTCGCGAAAACGCAACTTACCAGGTTACCATCAATGAATGGGGTCTTGAATTGCTGCATTTTGTGTGGATGACAGATCAGCCGAATTGATAATAGCGCGGCCTTTCGTCTGGACGGCAAGCGCTACGGTTCCAGCGCTCTTGAGTAACAGGTAAAAAGAGAAATGACAAAAGGCTATGAAGGAGGCCGGCGATTATGTCGCTTTGTCCGAGGCGATCAAGAGCCTGGGAATTGAAAAAAGTAAGGCTCGCTTCCATTCTGTGTGGGTTTGAAAGCTATTCTTTTTTGAAAAAGGAAAAGCTGTAGGGAGTACCCTTCAGCCGGCCATCCTGTCTCAGACCATGGGTCCCCGGAACCTACGTTGCGTTCGCTTATGCTTTATGCCCAGCGGGTATGTATGCCCTCTGGGTATGTATGCCCTCTGGGTACTCTTCCTCACAACCGCTCGCTCATCATCTATGCGAACTTACTCACACGAAACGGAATAGATCCAAAAGCAATAATGTAAGAACTGACCCCGAACGAGTTCTTATTTCTTTTTGACCGGCCAGATGATCTCGGTTTTGCGTTCCTCGGGTTTGACCGCCATCGGATTCATGTCAAGGTATTTCTCAATACTCGCTCCGGCTGGCTCATATCCGTTCAGTTCACAGAATGCCGTCATCTTGCCGTAGGCGTACGCGACTTTTTCCTAGGGGCCGACATAAAGGTAAACCACCGCCTGCGTCGGCGTGAACTCGCCCTTTTCCAGCGGTGCGCTTGGAACTGTGTCCGCCGCGACGGGGAATCCCAGTCGCCATTGCAGCTCTTCCTGTTTTACCTGTTCGGGGGAGTTTTGGTACATGGCAAAGAAGTTCCCGCCGGGCGTCAACCCCTGATTAAAGAACTGCCCCATGAATTCTCCTACCTTTGCCTGGATTCGCGCATAGGGGCCCTCGCACTGCAGATATACATAGGTGAAGCCGGGAATCTCCCGGATCTCCGCTTGGCGCAGACGCTCTTGCTTGGAGATCTTCGGCAGTTGGCCCGAAGCTGTTTCCTGGGCCGGCATCCAAAAGCCCATCAAGACCGGGATAAGCACTAGTAAGGCGGGTTTTTTCATTCCCTCCTCCGCAGGCCTGCATTTCGTCACAGTTCTGTAAATCCAGGCTGAAAAGAACATTATCGAAGATGGATACAAAGGAGTCAACATTTCCGATGCCGACCCCATTCCTGCAACTGCCTCAACTTTTTCTTCGGATTTGCGTCTCTCCTCTCTTCCAGTCTTGGCCTTTACACGCGGGTAATTTTTGGGAAACCTATATATTAATTCATTGTTCAATATTGAGACGCGACCCCCCCAACCTTCCTTTCTTGATTCGCATCAGCTAGCCGCAGTATCCACAGACACCGGTACGGGGTGAGTTGACGAGAGGGAGGTAGCCTTCTTCTTCGTCATCGCCTACGCAGGCTTCGCAGAACACGGAGTCAATATCGAGACCCCAGCCCGTCGTCTGAATCTGCGTGGCCGACTTTCCGCACTTGGCGCACGTCCACGCAGGCGGTTCGTTCCGCGCGAGCAATGTGATCCCCGGGTTCTTTACCAGGCGTTCCCGGAATTCTACAACACGGAGCTTCAGTTCCGTGGTCGAGCCGTAGTCGTATTCGTACTGGAACTTCGTGCCCGGCCCCAACTCCTTGTATAACTTCTGCCCCATGGTCTTCTCGCGAGGGCCAAAGAGCATGTCCTCCGCGGGGTGTACGGAATATCGTTGTCCGTCAATCGTGAAACAGCTCAGATGCCCGCAGCACTCCAGCCATATATCCCGGAGGAAGCCGTCCAGATGCTCTAATGTCAAAGCTCCGGGGATCTCCACATGCAGCCAGTACATGGGCATATGGTTCCCTTCGACCACAAGATGGAACATCTTGACGGACATGCCGGTTTCTCCCTGATTCTGAATGACGCACTTCCTGAGATGGCGCGCCATTTGCGCCTTGTTGAACGTTTGCTTGCACAGCATGCATTGACCGGGGTACTGCGGTTTCTCGGCAATCATCTCAAATCCACCGCTTCGGTTTGGCGTTGTCCAGACAATCGATGACAACTTTCAGATAGGTGAAGATCATTCCGCTACCCTCCTTGGTGACGGCATAGATGTCCTCTGGCGACATCAGGGCATCAGGCACGAATTCCAGTAGCGGACGTTGGCTGTGGTCTTCCATCCATGCTTGCACCATGTTCGGTCAACCGGATTCCTGTTCGCCTTCGGCATAGCGGGAACTGATAGGAAACCCGATTTCCCCAAAAACTGATTTTAGGGCTATGGTTTTGGAATTACAAGGAGGTCTCCAGAGATTTTCGGAAAAAAGTGGTGGTGGAACCTTCTGACCCCACCAGAAAAAAAACAGGAAATTAATGTTTTTCTAGCTTTACATCATAAACTGGTTTTTGCTAGCAGGAACTATTGGTTTTTTTAATAAATAAAATGGAGAAGGATAAAATGGACGAAAGATCGTTTACCCCTGAAGAAAGTCTCTTGTTAATTTCAAGGACAATGGAAGAGACAAAACAAAGACTTCAAGAAAATGGTCACATCATTATTTTTTGGGGTGTTTTGCTTTTTACCGTATTTTTCAGTCAGTATCTTTTTGAGCTCATTGGATGGCATAAGAAATTTGACATCATATGGACGACTGTCTTATTTCCCCTTGGGGCCATTTACACCTTTATCTACACCAGGAGAACCGTAATGAAAAAAATGTGCCCAAGACCCTTCTTTTAAGGGTCGATCCTGTGATTAGCCTTGTGATTGCCACGGTTATTTTTGTCGGCACGTGGAAATTGCTGCGTGATTCCATCAACTATGCGGTCGATGCCGTGCCAAAGAGCATAGATATCACCGATATCAAGCGATACTTGCTCAGTTTCGAAAACGTCCGTTTTATCCACGATTTGCATGTCTGGCCGTTGAGTACCACCGAAAATGCGCTGACCGTTCATGTAGTGGTTGATAACGAGTGGTTGGATAATGATTTCCTGAGAAAGCTGCAGCTGCACTTGCGCGATCGTTTCGGAATAAAGCATTCGACAATTCAGGTTGAGACAGCCCGGAAGGATAGCAACTGCTTGCTGGATCGGCCTGAATGCGAATAAACGGTCTGCAAACCAGCCTTTTCGCAATTAAACCAATCTGCCGGCCGGGAGAAGAAAAGGCCAATCTCTTGAATGCCAAGCCGGACAGGCGGTACCGGTTGGTTTTCGCTGATTTCGCTTGCCGCCCAAACGACCACGAAATGAGAGGTGATAAAAAACGACTGGGTTCGGCGGTCTTAGGCGGGCTTTGCAAAAGTGGTTGAAAATTCCTCAATCACCGCCCACAAGTCCGCGGGCAATATTTCTTTGACTTTTGTGCATACTTCTGCGGGTACACCGCCGTAAAACGCCTGGGCAATGCCTCCGGCAATGCAGGCCTGGGTGTCGGCATCTCCTCCAAGCGAAACCGCGTTGCGTACCGCGTCCTCATAGGAATTGGAATCCAGGAACGCAATTATGGCCTCCGGCACCGAGCCCCCGCAGGACACGTCAAAGGAGTAGTCGGGTCGGATGTCGTCCACGGTTCGGTTCAGGTCGTAAGCGAAACGGCGGGAAATTTCCCGGCGTATTGATTCCTTGTCCGCTCCAGTCCCGGCCATAAATACCGCCAATGCCGTGGCCTGAGCACCTTTCACACCCTCGGGATGGTTGTGGGTGATTTCCGCGGAAGTTTTCGCCTGGAGCAATACCTCCTCTTCTGTATCAAAGGCGAAGCCGATGGGGCTGACCCGCATGGCCGACCCATTTCCCCAGGAGTTGTAGGGCTTTGGATGGAGCGCATGTAACCAGGCAAAAAAGCTCCTGCCGTAACCCGCGTCAGGATATTGTTGTCCCAGCCGCCGGATAACCATTCCGTAAGACTCCCCAGTGAGGATCGCTTGGGCTACCGCAATGGTCAAAACCGTGTCGTCGGTAAAACGGCACGCTGGATGAAAGAAAACAAAATCCTTGGTCTTGATGGAATAATGCTCGTACACGGATCCCACTATATCGCCGGCTATTGCCCCAATCATGATTCTCCTCCAGTGCGGGCAATCCGGCCTTGTTGCGGTTTTGAGAGACCGGAACCCGGTGCTTCAGTATAACATTTAACCCCAAGAGAAAAATTTTCAACTCTCTAACTCTGCAACTATTTTTACAAAAACAACTGCAGACTCATGGCCATGACCGCCATGCCGGCTACCAGGCCGTAGATGGCCACGTGGTGTTCCCCGTACTCGCGGGCCGCGGGCAAAAGTTCGTCAAGAGAGATAAACACCATGATGCCGGCGACCGCGGCAAAGAGGAAACCGAAAATCGTGTCGCTGAAGAAGGTCAGGAAGAGAATATAGCCCACGACTGCGCCCAGGGGTTCGGCCAGACCGGACAGGAAGGACAGCCGGAACGCCTTGCGGCGATTGCCCGTGGCAAAGTAAATGGGCACGGAAACGGCGATGCCTTCGGGAATGTTGTGGATGGCGATGGCAAAGGTGATGGCGATTCCCAGCGACAAGTCCGACAGGGCGCTGGTAAAGGTGGCGATGCCCTCGGGAAAATTGTGGATGGCGATGGCCAGGGCGGTCATAAGCCCCATGCGCATCAGCCTGGGGTCCTCCCGCCTTTTCGGACTATCCGTTTTAATCTCTTCCACGCGGTGGACTTCGTGGGGGTTTTCAACGTTCGGCACCAGGCGGTCGATTACGGCGATCAAGAGAATGCCGGAAAAGAAGGCGGCCAGGGTCAGCCAGTTTCCGGTGCGGACTCCCCAGATTTCGATCAGGCTTTCTCTGGCTTTGCCCAGGATCTCCACAAACGAGACGTAGATCATGACGCCGGCGGAAAAGCCCAGGGCGGCGGAGAGAAAGCGGGTGTTGGTGCGTTTGCACAGCAGGGCCATGGCGCTGCCGATTCCGGTGGACAAGCCGGCAACCACGGTCAACCCGAACGCGATCAGTACAGTGGTACTTTCCATGGTGCTTCTCTCTGCACAAACGCGGATATTGTAGCCCATATCCGCTGATCAAGGCAACCCATTGATGTGCCTTGTCGGGCTCGCTATATCACTATATGTAGTCGTTATTTTAAAAACGACACCATATATTGTGTTTTTCTGTTGACAAACCCGGATTGGCTGTGTAACATACCTGTTAGAAGGAGAGAGATTTTCCCCTTTTCAGGAGTGTGTTCATGTCGCAGGAGATGTCTATTCAGAAACGGGACGGGCGTTACGCTCCCTTTGACAAGGAAAAGATCGGTCGCGCAATCGCCAAGGCCTTTCGCGCCGTTGGCCGCAAGGATCGTCAACAGGTTTCCCGCCTGACCGACGCGGTGGTCGCGGTGCTCGAAGAGCGCTTCTTTCAATCTCGCCTGGTTCCGAATGTGGAAGAGATCCAGGATATCGTGGAACGGGTGTTGATCGATGAGCAACAGGCGGAAGCGGCGAAAGCCTACATCCTGTATCGCGAAAAACGCGCGGAAATGCGCGACATCCGCCAGAACTTCCTCGACGGCATCAAGGTGATCGATGAGTACTTGAACATGCGTGACTGGCGCATCAAAGAAAACTCCAACATGTCTTATTCCCTACAGGGGTTGAACCTGCACGTGTCGTCCAAGCTGGTGGCCAAGTACTGGCTGCGCAAGTTGTATCCCCTGGATATCCGCATGGCCCACGAAGAGGGCGACCTGCATATTCATGACCTGGGCGTGCTCGGGCCGTATTGCGTGGGTTGGGACCTGGAAGACCTCTTAAGTGTGGGTTTTACCGGCGCGCGGGGCAAGGTGGAGTCGTTGCCGGCGAAACATTTTCGCACCGCCCTGGGCCAGGTGGTAAACTTTTTTTACACGCTACAGGGCGAAGCCGCGGGCGCGCAGGCTTTTTCCAATTTCGACACCCTACTGGCCCCGTTCGTGCGTTATGACCAACTCGATTACGCCGAGGTCAAGCAGTCGATCCAGGAATTTATCTTTAACCTGAACGTACCCACGCGGGTGGGATTTCAGACCCCGTTCACCAACCTGACCATGGACCTGGTACCCCCGGTCACCCTGCGGGACAAACCGGTGGTGGTGGGGGGTAAAACCCGCGAAGAAACATACGGCGATTTCCAGGCCGAGATGAACCTGATCAACCGCGCGTTCGCCGAGGTGATGATGGCGGGGGACGCCAGGGGCAGGATCTTCACTTTTCCCATTCCCACCTACAACATTGCTGATGATTTTGACTGGGAGGACGATGACCTTGAGCCCTTGTGGCGCATGACCGCCAGGTACGGCATCCCCTATTTCGCCAATTTCGTTAATTCCGATATGAAGCCGGAAGACGCCCGCTCGATGTGCTGCCGCCTGCGGCTGGATAACCGCGAGTTGTGGAAGCGCGGCGGCGGTTTGTTCGGCGCCAATCCCCTGACCGGATCTATCGGCGTGGTCACGGTGAACCTGCCGCGCATCGGATACCGCGCCGATGACAAGGAAACCTTTTTCAACCTGTTGGAGCGTCAGATCAACCTGGCCGTGGAAGCATTGGAGATCAAGCGCAAAAACATCGAGCGCTTTACTGATTCCGGCCTCTATCCCTTTACCCGTTTTTACTTGCGCTCCTTGAAAGCACGCACCGATGAGTTCTGGAAATTCCATTTTTCCACAATCGGCATTGTGGGCATGAACGAATGCGTGCGGAACTTCCTGGGTAGTGACCTGGTGGATGAAAACGCGCGGACCTTCGCCCTGGAAGTGCTGGACTTCATGCGTGAAAAGATCCAGGAGATCCAGGAAGAAACCGGCAACATGTACAACCTGGAGGCCACGCCCGCGGAAGGGGCATCGTATCGACTGGCGCGGGCGGACCGGGAACGCTATCCCGACCTGGTCAGCAGCGGCAAAAACGAGCCTTATTATACCAATTCGGTGCATCCGCCGGTGTCGGCGTTTTCCGACGTGTTTGAACTGCTGGACCACCAGGATGAATTGCAGGGCAAATTCACCGGAGGGACCGTGGTGCACCTGTTTTTCGGAGAGCAGATTCGCGACTGGAAAGTGGTGCGCGCCCTGACCCGCAAGATCACCCGGCGCTTTCACCTGCCCTATTTTTCATTTACGCCCACTTTTTCGGTTTCGCCGACTTCGGGCTACATCGCCGGCATCCACCATTTCGATCCCAGCGCGCAGCGCCGTGAAGACCTGGAAGAGCACGGCGTGGAAATCTTCGTGGACAAAGAGGTGCTTTCAAAGTTGCACCCGGATTCCTACCTGGTAATGGAAGAAACAGGCAAAGAGACCGACAACGCATCCACGTCGGCATCGGCCCGCAACAACGGAGGAGATCATGATAGAGAAAGAAACACAACCGCGAACTGAGCAGCAATCCGAAAAGGTGCGCATAAAAGTCATTCCCACTGAAGTCTATTCGCGCGTGGTGGGCTACTATCGCCCGGTTCAGAACTGGAACAAGGGAAAAATGGAAGAATTCCTGGAGCGTAACCTGATTGATCCGGATTCTTCCACCCTGTCGCAAAGCTGAAAAAGAGCCGGGTGAAGATCTGCGGGTTTATCGGCACCACCCTGATCGATTACCCCGGCCGGGTGGCGGCCGCCCTGTTCGTGGCCGGATGCAACTTTCGTTGCCCTTTTTGCCACAACCCTTCACTGGTGGTGCGGACCGCTGATTGCGAAGCGATCCCACAAGAAACGGTGTTTGCCGAACTGGAGCGGCGAGCCGGATTTCTGGACGGGGTGGCGGTTTCCGGCGGCGAACCCCTGATTCAGCCGGACATCCTGGAGCTCTTGCAAAAACTTCGTTCAACCGGCCTGGCGGTAAAAGTGGACACCAACGGCGCGCGCCCCGATGTGCTCAAAGAAGCGTTGCACCGGAACCTGGTGGATTTTATCTCCATGGACCTGAAAGCCGCGAAGGAAAATTACAACCGCGCGGCCGGAGTCGTGGTAGACCCGGACCTGATCGATCAATCGATCGATTTGATTATCCACGGCGGTCCGGCGCACGAGTTTCGCACCACCATGGTACCCGGCATCGTGGCTCCCGAAGACCTGCCGGCCATCACGGCGCGCATCGAGGGCGCCGCGCGTTTTGTCCTGCAGCAGTTTCGTCCAGACGTCACCCTGGATGCGCTCATGAAAGCGGTAAAACCGTACGCGGCGTCGGTCCTGCATGATGCCGCCCGCGCGGCCCGCGGCCATTTCGCCCAGGTCGATATCCGCGGAGCCTGATCCCCTTTTCCCGCCGCGCTTGCGCCCATGCGGGGTTTTAGATACAATGGCACTGACGCTCCGGCGCTCTTCCGTACCGGGTTTTTCAGACGAGGATATGAGTATGGCTGATTCCGTTCGAGTTCGTTTCGCGCCTTCACCCACGGGTTACATGCACGTGGGCGGCGCCCGCACCGCCTTGTTCAACTTTCTTTTCGCCCGCCGTCACGGGGGCTGCTTTCTGTTGCGCATCGAGGATACGGACCGCACCCGTTTCCAGCAAGAGGCCATGGATGAGATTTATTCCAGCCTGGAGTGGCTGGGCCTGGACTGGGATGAAGGCCCGGGCCGCGAAGGCGATGTCGGCCCCTATGTGCAGTCCGAACGCGCGGAGCTGTACCAGGCACATGCCCGCAAATTGCTGGATTCCGCAAACGCCTACCCGTGTTTCTGCACGCCCGAGCGGCTGGCCGCCATGCGCCTGGAGCAGGAACGCGCCAGGCTGCCCGGGGCCGGCGGGTATGACCGGCATTGCCGCAACCTTGATCCCGTAGAAGCGGCAAAAAAAATGGCCGCGGGCGAGGCCCATGTAGTGCGTCTGAAAGTTCCAAACAACCGCGTGGTGGTTTTCCGGGACGAAATCCGGGGCGAAATCGCCACCCGCGGCGAGCTCCTTGATGACCTGGTTCTGCTGAAATCCGACGGTTTGCCCACTTATCACCTGGCCAATGTGGTTGATGACCACTTTATGGGCATTACCCACGTGCTGCGAGGCGATGAGTGGATCTCTTCCACTCCGCGCCATATCTTGATTTACGAGGCGTTCGGCTGGTCACTGCCGGTGTTCGCCCATTTGCCGGTAATCCTGGCCCCGGGAGGCGGCAAGCTTTCCAAGCGCCACGGGGCGGCCTCGGTGACCGATTACCGCAACGCGGGATTTTTGCCCGAAGCCCTGGTGAACTTTCTGGCCCTGCTGGGCTGGTCCCCGGGAGAAGACCGCGAGATCATGAGCCGCGCAGAGATGATCGCGACTTTTGAGTTGGCGCGCGTATCGGCCAAGGCCTCGGTGTTTGATGAGCGGAAGCTGGAATGGATGAACGGGCAATACCTGGCGCGGCGCGACCCGCAAACCCTGCTGGATCCGGTGACGGAGATCTGGAAAAACAAGGGCTGGTTGAGCGGCGATGCGGCAGGCGATCCGGACTACCTCCTGGCGGTGATTCAGTTGCTGCAGCCGCGCAGCCGCAAAATCACGGAGCTGGTGGAACAGGCGGAGTATTTTTTTTGCGACCCGCGTGAATACGAGGTCAAACCCGCGCGCAAGCATTTCCGCGTGGAAGCCGCGCCGCGACTGCAGCGCCTGTTGAGCGAGCTGGAGTCGCAAAAAACGTTTTCCGCGGTGGAGCTGGAAGACCTGTATCGTCGCCTGGCCGAAGAAATGGAGATGTCCGCGGGCAAGTTGATCCATCCCACCCGGCTTGCGCTCAGTGGGGTCGGCCATGGCCCGGGATTGTTTGAGCTGATGGAAACCCTGGGCAGGGAGACGACATTGAGGCGCCTGCGCGCGGCGCTGGACTGGATTTCAAAGCGGGAAGAGAGCCCGGAGGCGGAACCTCCGGGTGCCGCGGGCAAAGGAGACGGGCAATGAGCGGCGAGCGGGAAATCACCACCAATTTCATTCGTGAGATCATCGCCACCGACATCAAAAGCGGCAAAAACGGCGGACGCGTGCAGACGCGTTTCCCCCCCGAACCCAATGGTTACCTCCACATCGGTCACGCCAAGTCGATCTGCCTCAATTTCGGGCTGGCCCGGGATTTCAACGGCTTGTGCAACCTGCGCTTTGACGACACCAACCCCATCCGCGAGGACGAGGAGTACGTGGAGTCGATCAAGAATGATGTGTGCTGGCTGGGATTTGAGTGGGGTGATCGCCTTTACTATGCTTCCGACTATTTTGAACGTCTGTACGATTGCGCGGAGGAGCTGATCCGCCGCGGCTTGGCGTACGTGGACAGCCTCAACGCCGAAGAGATCCGCGCCCATCGGGGCACGTTGACCGAACCGGGGCGGGAGAGTCCCTACCGAGAAAGAGGGGTGGAAGAGAACCTGGACCTGTTCCGGCGCATGCGCGCGGGCGAATTTTCTGAAGGCGCCCATGTGCTGCGGGCCCGGATCGACATGAAGTCGCCCAACCTCAATATGCGTGACCCCACCCTCTACCGCATCAAGTATGCCCAACACCACCGCACCGGAACCGACTGGTGCATTTTCCCCATGTACGATTTCGCCCACAGCCTGTCGGATTCCTTTGAAACCATTACCCACTCCATCTGCACCCTGGAGTTTGAAGACCACCGCCCGCTGTACGACTGGTTCCTGGAAAAACTCGAGATGTTTCCCTCGCGCCAGATCGAATTCGCGCGCCTGAACCTCAGCTACACCATCATGAGCAAGCGCCTGCTCCAGGGTCTTGTGGCTTCGGGCCGGGTTTGCGGTTGGGACGACCCGCGCATGCCCACCATCGCAGGGCTGCGGCGCCGGGGATACTCTCCGGAATCGATCCGTGATTTCGCCGACCGCATCGGTGTGGCCAAGCGGGACAGCACGGTGGACCTGGCCCTGCTGGAGCACTGTTTGCGCGAAGACCTGAACCAGCGGGCGCTGCGGTACATGGCCGTCCTGGATCCGGTCAAGGTGGTGATCGTCAACTACCCGGAAAACCAGGTCGAGATGCTCGAAGCGGTCAACAACCCGGAAGATGAAGCCGCGGGTACGCGGGAAATCCCGTTTTCGCGGGAGATCTATATTGAAAGGGAAGACTTCCGCGTGGATCCGCCCAAAAAGTACTTCCGGCTGTCGCCCGGCAGTGAAATCCGCCTGAAGCATGCCTACTACATCCGCTGCGCGAACTTTTTCATGGATGAAGCCACGGGGCGGGTCAAAGAGATCCATTGCACCTATGATCCCGAAAGCCGCGGCGGCTGGTCCCCGGACAACCGCAAGGTGAAGGGAACGTCCCACTGGGTGTCGGTCCAGCATGCCCTGGACGCGCAGATATGCCTGTTTGACACGTTGTTTACCGACCCCGATCCCCGGGCCCGGGCCGCGGCGGAAGAAAAGGAATTGTATGACTTCCTGAACCCGGAATCGCGGAAAGTGCTGACGGGGTGCAAAGTGGAGCCCGCCCTGGGCGCGGCCGTTCCGGGTGAGTATTACCAGTTCCTGCGCCGGGGCTATTTTTGCCTGGATTCAAAGAATTCCCATCCGGGGCAACTGGTTTTCAACCGTTCCGTTACCCTGCGCGATACCTGGGCCAGGATTGAAAAGAAACTGGAGTAAGAGATCAGGGATAGAGGTTGTACAGCATGCGGGGGAAGGGAATGCTTTCGCGAATGTGAGGCAACTTGCAGATCCAGGCCACGGTGCGCTCGATTCCCAGTCCGAACCCGGAGTGGGGCACGCTGCCGAAGCGGCGCAGGTCCAGGTACCACTGAAACACTTCCTCGCTGAGGCCGTGTTCGCGGATTTTCTGTTCCAGCAACTCCAGGTCGTGGATGCGCTGGCTGCCGCCGATGATTTCTCCGTAGCCTTCCGGCGCAATCACGTCCATGCACAAAACCTTTTTGGGGTCGTCGGCGTCGGGTTGCATATAAAACGCCTTGATGTCGGCGGGGTAATGGGTGATGGCGAGCGGGCGGTCAAAACTTCTGGATACAATGGTCTCATCCGTTCCGCCCAGGTCTTCACCATACGGGGTTTGTGATTCACCCGATGCTTTCAGCAGGGCGAATGCCTCGTCGTAGGTGATGCGGGGGAAGGGGGGAACGATTTTCTCCAGCGGGGCGGTATCCCTCTCCAGGGTTTTCAGGTCTTCCCGGTGCTGCTCCAGGACCCGGGTGACCACCGCGGCCAGAAGGTGTTGACTCAACTGGATGATATCGTCCAACTCGGCAAACGCCCACTCGGGTTCCATCATCCAGAATTCGATCAAATGCCGGCGTGTCTTGGACTTTTCGGCACGAAAAGTGGGGCCGAACGTGTACACTTTGCCCAGGGCCATGGCCGTGGCTTCGGCGTACAATTGTCCCGATTGAGAAAGGTAAGCGGATTCTCCGAAGTACTTGGTTTCAAACAGGGTGGTCGTACCTTCGGCGGCGTTGCCGGTCAGGATGGGCGCATCCGTCAATACAAAACCCTGGCTGTCCATGAAATCCCGGATGGCCCGGATGATGGCGGCGCGGATTCTTAAAATGGCGGTTTGCCGCTGGGAACGCAGCCACAGATGGCGGTGCTTCATCAGGAACGCCGTGCCGTGGCTTTTGCGCGCGATGGGGTATTCGGGGGCGATGTGGACCGGTTCCAGGTGGTCGACCTGCAACTCATATCCACCGGGCGCGCGTGGGTCGGCCTGGATGGTGCCGCGAACTTTCAGGCTGGATTCCTGGGTCAGTCGGGCAAAGGCCTTGAACATGGGGTGATCGGGGTCTTTTGACCAGATCGTGGCCTGAATGGTGCCGCTGCCGTCGCGGATCAGCATGAACTTGATGCGCCCGCTGTCGCGTAGGTTGACGATCCAGCCGCGCAACTCAACTCGTTGGCCGGTATTCTTTGCTGCTTCACGAATGGAAATCCACTGAGTCATTGCCCAATTATAGGAACCCGGCCGGTTCAAGTCAAGCGGGCGAATTCCAGGGTTACCAGTCCGGCTGGTATTTTGAAACGGAAAACATCTTTAGGTGGGGGGCGATCTGATCCGCGTCTCCTGTAATGATGACCACATCTCCCAGCACCAGGCTCTGGGAATCGTCACGGCGTTCGCGCGCCTGGTTGCGCAGCAATCGGTTGACCTGTTCCAGGGACACCTGTTGAAATATGCGCTGAAAGTTGTTCCGGTCGACCTTGGAATGGCGGATATCCACGTCGCACAGTTTTTCAAGGGTTTTTAGGCGCAAGTCGTTGGCAAATGAGGCGGAGTTGACCTTGAAGCGGCTGTACAGGTAATTGACTGCGTAAAGGTATTGCTTGCGGTCCACGTTCTGCAGCGCCAATTTGCGCCGTTCGCTGCGCGCCAGCATAACGAAGCGGCTGATGTTTTCCGCTTGCAGGCGGGAAATCGTGTTCGAGATAACGGAAAAGCGGCAATGATCCTGAATGTCGGTCTCAATGCGGATGTTGCCGAGTCCGGATAGGGCGGCGCGTTGGAAAACCACTCCCAGCGGCATGCCGAAGAGGATCTTTTCCGTGACCAGGGTGGCCATGTGGGCGTCACTGTTTACCGGTGGAATCACCTTGAACCAGAACATGGTCATGGGCGAGTTCTTGCCGGTGTGGAAAAGAATGACGTCGCTGCGGGGAAAATCCTGTGGATCTTCCACGCTCAGGGGTGTTTCATCGCGGCGGTAGTTGTTAAACGCCTTCTCTACCAGGCCGAATGTTACATAGGGCTTGATGTCTCCCTTTACAATCAAGGTGGCGTGGGAAAGGCGGAAGTTGCGGCGGAAATAGGTGACCACGTGGCCCAGGCGGGATCGCGTCAGGACGTCCCGGGAGACGAGGCCGAAACCGAGTGGATGGTCGGGGAAAAGATGCCTGTAGGCGAGCTGATGCACCACCCGTGTTTCCCAATCCTGGGTGCGGCGCATGCGGGTTCCAAAATAGAGGGTGCTGGATTTGAAACGATTCTGGCTGAAGTCATTGAAGGTAAAGAGCTTTTCAATAAACTGGATAAACGCGTTGAGCTTGTCCGGCAGAAAGGATACCTGGATACGGGTGTGATCTCCGCCGTTGATCACGGTAAAATCGCCGCCCAGGCGATTCAGCGCGGTCAGCAGCGAGTTGTGGCCATCCGCCAGCATGGGGTTGAACAGGTTTTCATAGGTGATCTGGGAGATCCCCGGGTAGGTACCCTTGTAGGGAGTCAACACAACCAGTTCAGCCACACAGAGGCGCGAATGGGGTTGGGGAATGACCTGCAGCCCCAAACCCTTGGAGCTGGTGAAACGGTACGTGGTATCTTGCGTCTGGGCCGGCAACATGGCAGGGGCAAACCTGAAGATAAGCCAGGCGATCAAAACCATTCCCGCAATGCGGATGTAACTATTTTTTGAATACATTGAAAATCACACGGTTCTTTTGAGAAAGGTATTTGCGACAGACCTGTTGAAGGTCCTGAATGGTGAACGCCTTCAGTTCACTCTCAGGCGAGCGCGCAAGACCTTTGGGACCGAATAAGTGGACTTGCTGCGCTTCCCTCAGCGCGCGCTGCTCCGGCTCCAGCATGGCTTTGCGCAAATCGATCTCCATGAGTGTGCGGGTCTGACGCAGGTCGTTGTTGGTCAAATTACCGCCGGCGAGAACGTCCAGCAATTGATTGACAAGATCGGCGGCTTTCTGAATGGCCATGCGGCTGGGTGAGGAGATCCGGAAGATGAGCGCGTTGGCTTCGAATTGATGCGTCATCTCCCTGGCGATGCGAATGTTGAGGTGGTTGTCCTGGTTGAGGATGCGGTCCAAGCGGGAATGGCGCGGGTCGGTGAGGAAAGACTGGATAATCTGGAAAGCCAGATAATCCTCGCTGACCAATCCAGGGGTGCGAAACCCGTAAATGATCGCGTTCATACTGGTGTCTGTATCTTTCCAGGTTTCTCTGGCCGCCTGCTCGCGCGGCGGAATCGCCTCAAAAGGTGGAGACTTTATTGCGGCACCATCGCTGTTAAGGGGAAAATGCTCTCGAATCAGCGATATGGCTTCACGGATTTTCAAGCTACCGCTCAGCACGAGAATGATGTTTTCCGGATTCTGGAAAACCGGGTAGCGGCTGCGGATTGAATCGTTGTCCAGGTTGCGCAGGACGTCAAGCGAACCGTATACCGGGTCCTGGTAAACCGTGTTTTCAAAAACCTTGGCGCGCACCCATTCCTGGGCGCGGAATATGGTGTTTTCACGAACCAGGGCAGACAAACGTTGGGAAAGATTGCGCTTTTGCGCATTCACGGACGGGTCGAAAAAAAGCAGGGAGGTCAGGCGTTCATGCTCCAGCCATAACGCGTTGGCAATGGTGTGATCCGGGATCAATTGCGAAAAATAGGCGTAGTCCATGCCCACACGCACGTTGCTTTCACCGGCGTTCCTGCGAATAAACATCAAACGATCAAAATCATCCAGGTTCTCCGTACCCAACATCATGAGGTACTGGTACAGGAATGAAGCACCGCGGATGGCCGGGGGATCATGGCGCACTCCGTTTTTATGGTAGGTCAGTACGCAGGTGGCCTGCATGCCGGGGATCGGACACAAGATCACCGTCATTCCGGAGGGAAGTTGATAGGTGTAAGGAGCCCCGGTATCTGCATGGGTGGAAAGGGGAATAAAACAAACGGCCAACAGTCCCAGCAAAACTCGTTTCACCAATCCATTGTACAGGGGAACCCTCGGGCTGGTCAATCCAGGCATCCGCTCATTTCTTCACCCGGACCTTCAGTTTGCCCTCTTCCCGGGCAATACTGATCTTGGCGTCCACCAGGTTGGCGGAGATCATCTTTGCTTTCAAGGAGTTGATCCATTTCTCTTTGGCCTCCAGTGAAATCGCGGGATTGAGCGTCATGTTTCGATAGCTGTTGAACAGTTGTTCGAACGAATCTTCACGGTTGAGGCTGACGTCGATTTCCTGGAATTTTGTGGTCGGGGATATTGTTTTGCCCCCGGCGGCGGAGCGTTCCGATTGCCGCTTTTGCGGATGATAATCGACTTCCAGTTCATGGAGTTGCTTCAGCCAGCGGTTGTTAAACAGGTTGAAGCGGGAGGCCAGGTTCTGGACCAGCAGGTTGATGCGGGGGGAACGGTGCTCTTCGCTCAGCAATCGGCGAATCAACATCTCGATGGTTTCGCGTTCCTTTTCAGGGGGGGCGGTGATCTCTCCGGCAAAAAACTGGTTATAGTGAATTTTCAGGTTTTCAATGCGGCTTTCAATTGCGCGAATATGCTCTTCCGTGCTTTTAATGCGGGAATCCCCGAGCCATTTCGGTTTGCGTTCATTCATGGATTCTCATCGTCCGAATCAGTATTTCAGTGCCCTCTCTTCGTTGTTTAGAATTCGGAATACGCCCTCCGCCAGCGCCTGGATCTCATCTTCCCCGGGATAGCAGTGAACCGGGGCCAGAAAACGAACCCGTTGTTTGATCAGGTCCGTGAAATACTCTTGATACGCCATGCCGCCGGTCAACAAGATGGCGTCGAGAGCCCCGCACACCACGGTGGATAAAGCGCCCACTTCCTTGGCGATCTGGTAAACCAGGGCGTGAACGATTTTCACGGCGGCCTCGTCATGCTCATGGAAGCGCTTGGTGACTTGTTTGAAATCCCGGGTTTCCAGGTAGGAATATACGCCGCCTTCGCCGAAAACCATGCGCGAAAATGCATCATATTCCATGCGGTTTTTCGTGATATACCGGGCCACCTGTAGAATGGGCAGGCCCCCGGCACGGTCCAGTGAAAAGGCGCCTTCCTGGCACGGATCCATGGCGTCCACCATTCGCCCCTTGTGGTGCATGGAGATGGATACCCCGGTTCCCAGATGAACCACAACGAGATTCAGGTCTGTGTATCGGCGAAGGGTTTCTTTGGCGAAACGCTTGGCCACCGCTTTCAGGTTCAGGGCGTGGGTGCGCATTTCCCGGGAAAAGGCTTGATGTCCGGATATGCGGGCCACGGGGTCGAACTCGTCAACCGTGATGGGATCTACGATATAGCAATCTATGCCGCCTTTCTGCGCGATTGAATAACCGATCTGCGCGGAAAGGTGCGACGCATGCAATCCCCGCCTGGCTTCGATCAAGTCGCGGATCATGGTTTCATCCACCAGATAGGTTCCACTCTCCATGGGTCTGAGGATTCCGCCGCGGGCGGCCACCGCCGCCAACACGCCGGCGTCGAGTTGGTGGGATTTGAGATAATCCAGCACCAGGCTTTCGCGGAACTCCTTTTGATCGTTGATCCCGGTAAATCGGGCCAGTTCCGCATCGTCGTGGCGGATCACGGTGGCGTCATCCAGCATGCCGTCTGTGTACAAGCCCACCTTGGTTGAGGTGTTTCCGGTGTTGATGATTAATATGGTTTTGGGCATCGGCCTAGTCCAGGTAGTTTTTCAATACCGGGTGCAGGCGCTCGCGCACCCCGGGGGAAATGTTTTTCGCGTCCGTCATCAGTGCGAATTTCAGCGAATTCGCACAATTACACGCTTCCGCCTGATCGATTTTGTCCAGGATCGCGGCCATCAACTTAACCGAATTGGCGATGTTCTTTTGCAGGATGCGCACAACCATGTCCGCATTTACGGGTCCTTCTTCTTCGTGCCAGCAGTCGTAATCCGTGACAAAGGCCATGGGCAGAAAGCACAGTTCCAACTCCTTGGCCAGCTTGGCTTCAACTGCCTGGGTCATGCCGATGATATCGAAATTCATTTTGCGGTAGGTTTCGGATTCCGCCCGCGATGAAAACTGCGGACCCTCCATGTTGACGTAAATACCGCCTTCGTGAACGGTCAACTCCAGCTCCCGCGCGCACTGGGCGGCAGTCCGGCTTAGCGCGGGGCAAGTGGGGTCCGCCATGGACACATGGGCCACGATGCCGTTTTCAAAAAACGTTTTTTCGCGCTTGAAGGTCAGGTCCACATATTGATCGGGTATGACCAGGTTCGAGGGGGCAATGTTCCGCTTGAGAGAACCCACTGCCGTAACCGAGAAAACCCGCTCAACTCCAAGTGATTTCATGGCGAAGATATTGGCGCGGTAATTGACCTCAGAGGGATTCAAGCGGTGTCCCTTGCCGTGCCGCGCCAAAAAGGCCACATTTCGCCCCCGGAACTCGCCGGTCAGAATTTGATCAGATGGGGGGCCATACGGCGTGTCTACGGTAACGAAGCGGGGGTCGCGAACCTCGTCCATCTGGTAGAATCCGCTGCCGCCAATGATTCCGGTTTCAATTGGTTTCATGAGATCTCCATAAGGGATAAGGGTTTCTCTCCAGTTCTAGCGGAATCAGGGGGAAATGTCAATCAATGGAAAGGGGGGGCGATTGCAGCAGGAGCAGGTCGCTGTAGCGGCCGTCCACCATGATAACGGGTGTGGTGCCGACGGAGTGTACCTGATGCAGGGTCCGGGATTTAATGACATGCGTTTTGACGGCGGAGCGGTTGATGAAGCGGCCGTATTTCAACTGCGCGTGCAAAAGGGGATCGACATCGGCCGGAAGGGACAGGCGCAGATCCGAGTGGCCGGCTTTAATGTTCAGCGTTTCCGGTATTCGCGCGAACTGGAGGTCAAGGTCCCCATGGGAAACCATGGCATCCAGGGTGGTCACGGCCAGATTGCGGCCATGGAGTGATTTGTAGTCGCTCTTGATGGCAAGAGTTACGGCATCCACCCGGGACAGAGAGATCGGCGCATCCTGGACCTGCAAATTGATGTTTCCTCGAATGTCTTGCAAATCAACCTGTTCATGGCGGTTGGACACAACCACGTCTCCGCGGACCTGTTCCAGGCGTATGCGCGCGTGGTGTCCCTTGACGAAAACGTCGCCGCATCGGCGAACATCCAGTTTTGAAAAGGAAGTGTGGATGTCGAGCGCGTCACGTATTTCCGACAGATGAACCCTGCCGTGCGTATGCTCCACGAATAGGGTGGACGCGTGATGGGCGGCTTCGAGATCGCCACGGGAAACATTGATCCGGCTGGGGTTCTGCAGGTGGTCCATTTCCACGATGCCGTAGCGGGAATAGACATCCAGGGGTACGGTCCGGGGCAAGCGGATGTCCAGGCGCACGCGAAGCTGTTTGTAGCCATAGTGTCCGGGAATATTCGTATGAATCGCGATTGTGCCGTCATCGCGCAGCGTTTTTTTGATTTCAACCTGATTTGCCATCTTGCGTGCTTCCTGGGCGGAAGCGTTGTAACATTCCACGGTGGGCAGGATTTCCAATGCTCCGGTTTCGTTGTTGCGAAAGGTCATGTCTCCAGCCGGGTTCACAATCAGGATTCGTTTCACTGGCGAATGGGTGACGGCCGGTTTTTCGATTCGTTCCACCGGTCCCTGCGACAATTTGCGCAGTGGTTCGCCGGCGTTGACACCCGCGGGGTTTTTCCCGGAATCGAGCAATTGAAAAACCAGGCCGAACGCGATCAAACCCAGCACGATGAGAATTTCGCTGCGCTTCATTACCGCTCGATCAAGTGAATGATGATGTTTTTCATCCCGATGTAGATCAGGATGACCGGCCAGAACCGTCCGAAAAACGTCCACAGGCTGAAATGCAGTACATTCATGTTATCCAGCAAAAAGAGTACGCCCAGTACCAGGAACAGAATGCCCGTGAAAATGGCGTCTATGCGATTGCTGTTCATTCGCCACCTCCTTTGCGGTTGGATTGATGCGAAAGCATGATGTGAATGCCCAGGGCGATCAGCAACAGCGGCCACAGGCGAACAACACGGGAAAAATCCAGCAGGTCCAGATTGTTCAGTTGAAACAGGACGCCCAGTAGCAGAATCAGCACGGAACCGAAAAGCGAGGGGGTTTCGGTTTCAGCGGGTGCCGCAGCGCCCGCGTGGGTCCCGCCTTTTCGCGGCACGCCCGCGGCATTGAAGCTGTCAATGATCTGGAAGATGTAAAATCCGGCCATCATCAATGCCAATACCGTCACTTCCATGGCCCGGGCATTGTATTCACTGACGTTTACCAGGGCGACGATCAGGGCGGCAAAAACAACCATATACGTGATGCCCCTTCCAATCATGCCCAGGTAGAGAAAACCGGATCCAGGGAAACAAACGGAGAGAATGGCTGCCAGGATCGGGCTTTTGGCACGTTGATCATAATGTTCCCGGTTATCCATTTTTTCCTCCTTCGTGATTGGCTCTGTCGGGGAATGGCTGGTTTGCATCGATTCTATTGTCCGGCGACATAAACAAGCCCAGGAATGGATTGCGATCGGACTCCGATATGCGTTCCACGTAAGCGCCTGCTTCAACGACAAAGGTTTCGATTTTGGAAACGGCCAGGTGCAAAACGCGGTTCGCCGGAGGGACGATGCTGGTAAAATAAAGCAGGTTGAGCAGCAATACCGCGGCACCCACCATGGCGGCCGCCCATTTCAGTACGGCGACGGTGCGGTTACTGATGGCCGGTTCTTCCGGAACCGGGATTTCCGCGATGTTGTATAAACGGTTTTTCAGAAAGAAAGGCACATCTTCCGTCAAGTCTTCGCACAGGTACAGAACTTGTTCCATGTGTTCCAGCAGGTCGCGACACCCGGCGCAGGATTGGATATGTTCGCGGACGGCATCCATCTCCGCCGCGCTCAGGTTGTTTTCGATATAGTTGGAAATCCGTTCTTCCACCAGTTTACAATCCATGGTCGTCTCCTTGCTGAAACATCCGCGCCAGTTTGATCCGCCCGCGGTTGATCCTGGATTTAACGGTTCCCAATGGGAGGTCCAGTGAGGCGGCGATTTCCTGATAAGAGTGGTTTTCAACATCGCGCAGGATCAAGAGGACCCGCAGCTCCGGGTCCAGTTGGTGGATGTGGCGACGCAGGCTCTGGATGTCCATGCGGTCGATCATGTGTTGCTCTTCATCGTGGTCATGAACACGAATGTCTTCGTTCAGCGGGAGTACATTACGGCTTTTACGGTTTTTTCTCCAATAATCGATGCAATGGTTTTTGGCCAGGCGCATGAGCCAGGCGTTAAAGTTTCCTTCCGGAGTGAACTTGTGGATATTGGAAAAGAGCTTGATAAAGATATCCTGGGTGATGTCGGCGGCATCGTCCGCATTCCCGGCAAAGTTCAACGCCAGGCTGTAAATACCTTTGGAGTACCTGTCCACTATCATGTTCCATGCCTCGGGATCACCAGTTGCGATTCGGTCGGTCAGCATCGTGATGTCCGTCATTTTCAACGTTTCGGCGGGCGAAAAGTTCCCATACTCCCTTTTTACGTTCTCACTTGCAGGAACAATCCCATGGACAGAGCCGCGAAAAGAATCAACGGTGCGAAAGCGGAAAGGGCCGGAGAAAGCAGGGTGGCCGTGCCCAGTGAGTTGAACATGCCAACGATACCCCAGAAAATCATGGAAAATCCCACAGCAATGCCGATCCCATATAACGTTCCCTTGCTGCCCATCATAAATGAAAAGGGAATGGCGATCAACACCATGATCAAGCTGGAAAAAGGGAACGCGTACTTCTGGAACAGTTCCGCCCGGAATCGCTGGGTGTCCGAGCGGTTTTCCTCCAGATAATGGATGTAGTTCCGAAGTTCGCGGATGTTCATGTGTTGGGTGTAGGCCACTTTGTGAAAAAAGAAATCGCGGCCCTCCGGTACCGGCAGTTCCAGGGATTCAAAAGCCGAGAAATCGGCGGGAGTGCCTTCCTGGAAACGGCGCTGGAAGCCGTCCGTCAATTGCAGGCGCTTTTCGCCAACCCAGGCGGCTGTTTTGGCGAACACCCGCTTCCCCATCTTAAAGTTCGGATCCAGTTTCAGCATATTGAATTGATGAATGACCTGTGTGCGTTGGTTCAGATGGTTGTAGAAATAAAAAGTGTTGTCTTTACTCTCCACCCAGTTTTTCTCTCGTTCCTTCAGGGTCGGATTTTCACGCTTGTGAATGATGTTGAGGGTTTCCTCCGCCCGCCGGTTGGCGTCGGGGGTGATTCTTTCCTGCAGGAAAAAGGCCGCCACGGAAAAAAGCATGCCGATCCACAATGCCGGCAAAGCAAGGCGGTGCAGGCTGGTGCCGCTGATCTGTATGGCGGTGATTTCGTTGTTTTTGCTCATCCAGGAATAGCTGAGCAGCACGGCGGTCAGCAGGGAAACGGGAATGGTGAACGCAGAAACGCTGGGGGCGTTGTAAATGACGTATTGCAGCGTGTAGTAGAATGGCACGCCGTTGTCCACCACGTCGTCTACGAGTTCCACGATGCCGATGATAAAGAAAACCAGCATTAAAGAGACGTAAGTCAGCAAAAAGGTCAGCAGGATGCGCCGCGACACGTAGTGGTCGATGCGTTTTAGCAGCCGGAGCCTGAACGCCTGGACGGTGACGACCAGGAAGGGTTTGCGGCTTTGCCTTTGTTGCTTGTTTTTGCGGACGGATGCTTTTCTTTTAAAAACCCGTGGCAGATTGCGTTCGCGCGAGTTCAGCTGGAAAAGCAATACCCCGATAATGATCAGAAAGATGTTGGCGGTCCACATTCCCACTCCCGGAGACAGGGTCTCTTTCAGAATGAGACTGCGGGCTGCTGTACTGATGGTATAGTAGACAAAAATAATGACGAGGGAAAGGATAAATCCACTGATTTTGCCGCCTTTCTGCGTGGACAAACCCAGGGAAAGTCCGAGTACGCCGAAAAGCAGGCAGGTAAAAGGCAGGGCAAACTTGTTGTGCAATTCCATGCCCAAAAGGATGTCGTCGGGCTTCTTTTGCTTGCGTTTCAACAACTCCGGAAAAACCAATTGGTGACTTTTGCGCGCGAAGTTCATCTCTACCCGTGAAGAGACATCTTCCTTGAGCAGACTGTAATGCGTAAGGGAGTAGGTTTCCTCCGGGTTGTTGCGTTTGTAGCTGTGCACCCGGGCATTCTGCAAAAGCAGGTGACTGGTATCATTTTCCCGGGAATGCACGAAACGCCCTGAAGGGGCCAGGATGACGCTGTCCGTGTCGCCGGATTTCACAGAGTACACAAACACATTTTCCCAAATGCCGGAGGCATCGTTGATATTGGAAAAGTACAACGTGACAAAAGGGAGTTCCCTGTAGAAGGTGCGCGGCTTAATGGTGGAAACGGCGCGTGAAACGCTGACCCGGGTCAACAGGCGGTTGAGGCGGAAATTGGCTTCAGGCGCCAGGAACATGATCAGGTAGGAGCTGAGCAGCCAGGTACCGAGGCAAAACAGCATTACCGGCCACAACAGGCGCCGGTTGTTGATTCCCATTGTTTTCAGGGCAATGGTCTCTGAATCCGAGCTCATACGGCTGAATCCGGCCAGTACTCCCATTAAAGTGGACATGGGAATGGTGAAGGCTAGAAGGTCGGGCAGGAGATAGAGAAGGATATTCAGGATAGTGGCCGTACTGGCCGCCTTGGCGACCAATGTATGCGACAGGAGCATGATGTTGTTGATCAACAGTGTGAAAGTGTAGACGCTCAAGCCGATCAGGAAAGGAGAGGCGATTTCTTTGAGGATGTAGCGGTCCAGGGATTTCCACATGGCAGATATCATAGCACAGACGCGGTCTTTGGGTCTATGCAGACGAAACATTTGCCCTTGGGGAAAAACTGTGATACGAGAAAGAGGAGACAGGTGGCAGGAAGGCAGGAGACAGGTGGCAGGGTTTGACACGTGTACGGGCGGTTCGCGAACCGTCCGAGTGAAAAGTGAAAAGTGAAAAGTAGAAAGCAAGGAATGTTTTTTCTGCCTTCTGCGTTCTACCTTCTACAAACACAGATAGGGCTAATGGCGAGAGTAAGCTGTTACTTCTTTCCCTCCCTCAACTCTCTCAACTGCCTCAACTCTCTCAACTTGTCATGTGCAAGGAGATAAATTGACAACTGACCGCAGATACCGCCAGGCAATCTGGGGATTGCTTGTATTCGTTTTGATCCATGGCGTGGGAACCCTGGCCGCGGATACGCCGCCACTGACCCTGGTGATGTGCCACCCCACGACCGGGCAGATCCGCAACATACTTCAATTGCGCAACCAAGGCTTGTTGCCTGCAGAGCCCATGTGCTTGATCGGGGTGTATCATCAGGATGAGAAAACCGATTACGCGCCGGCAAGAGATTTTGTTAACAAAGAAGGTCTTACCTGGGTTGAATTCACGGTGCTCCGCGGGCTGGCGAGCGCGGATGCCGCGCACGGCCAAAACCCATGGACCGCGGATTTTCGCCGCTTGCTCGGCCGTGCCCACGGTGTGTTGTTTACCGGGGGCAGCGACCTTTTGCCCAGGGCTTATGCACAGTCCCACATGTTGTTGACCGATGCCGACAACCCGGCTCGCAACCAGTTTGAATTGTCATTTTTCCGGCATCTGTTGGGGAATCCCCATCGTCCCAATTCTGACGCCTGGTTGGAAAGTGAAAAAGGCTTTCCGCTGCTTGCAATCTGCCTGGGCGCGCAAACCCTGAATGTGGCTTTGGGGGGTGCCCTCTGGCAGGATATTCCCTGGCAGGTGTACGGTTTGCACACGGTTGAGGAGGTGTTGGCGTCGGGGCCGGATCAAATCCACTCTTCACGGTATGCGGCCATGTTGAATCCGGGCATGGAAGATCTGCCGCCGGCTTTTCATTTTATTCGCTGGCGGGACGAGGCGGATTGGCTGAAACGTCTGCCTGCCGCTGCTGAACCGGTCGCCGTCCTCTCGAGTCATCACCAGGCCATCTCAGAATTGGCGAAGGACCTGGTGGTTGTGGCCAGATCAATGGACGGGCGCGTGGTGGAAGCGGTGGCCCATCGGCATTATCCCAATGTACTCGGTGTTCAATTCCATCCGGAATTTGCCGCCCTATTTCAGAGGGATCGGCTTTATCGTGCGGCTCCCGGCCGAGAACCTTCCATGTCTCTTGTCGATGTGTTGGAACGGCGTCCCGGTTCAAGTGAATTTCACCGGCAGTTGTGGCAATGGTTCAGCCATGCCATGAAACAAACCCGGCGCACCCGCTTGAAAAACCGGTAAAAGCGGCTGTTTTTCCCCGTATTGCCTTTTCTTTAACCGCCCTGGTTTGCTTTTTTCGTGGATCTCGCCTATAATATCCGCCAACATGAGGCAGTTAAATGGCAGAAGAACTGTTGAAGAGCATTACGCAACTGAGCAAAGAGCGCGGAATCTCTCCCGACATTTTTTATTCTGCCATTGAAGACGCTCTCTTAACGGTTTCCCGCAAGTACTTCCCTCCGGAACAGGAGGACAACGTTCAGGTTGAGATCGACCGTGACCGCGGCCGGATCAAGGTTTACATTACCAAAACGGTGGTTCGTGAAGTCAAGGACCCGGCTTTCGAGATTGCCTGGAAAGAAGCGTTGAAACTGAATTCACGGGTCCGTGAAGGTGATGATATCAAGATCTTTTTACCTGGGGAAACCCTGGGCCGGGTGGCGGCTCAAACGGCCAAACACATCATCATGCATAAAGTAATGCAAGCGGAACAGCAACGGATCTACGACAAGTACCACCCCCTGCAGGGGACATTGGTTTCGGGTGAAGTGCGCCGCGTGGAAAAAGGCAACGTCATTGTGGGAATGGATGTGGGTGAGGCTGTTTTGCCTCCCAAGGAATTGTCTCCCAAGGATGAGTTTTTTCGCGGCGACATCGTCAAGTTCTATATCAAGCGCGTGTTTTCTGAAGGCAAGGGCCCGTTGATCCTGGGGACCCGTTATCAAAATGATTTCATAGAAGCACTGGTGAAACGGGAAGTCCCGGAGGTTTCCGAAGGGATCGTGGAAGTTTATGCGATTTCCCGGGAACCCGGCATCAAAACCAAAATCGCCGTCTTTTCCAACGACAAAACCGTAGACCCGGTGGGTGCCATCGTGGGTATGAACGGCAATCGGGTGTTATCGATTACCAAGGAATTGCGGGGCGAGCGCATTGATGTTATCGCATGGAGCGAGTCCCCGGAACGCTTTATTGCGTCCGCCCTGAGTCCGGCCGACGTGTTGAAAGTCGTGATTCTAGACGAAGAGAACCGCAAGGCGGAAGTAACGGTTACCGATGATTCCCTTTCCGCAGCCATCGGCAAGCGGGGAGTCAATATCCGTTTGGCTTCAAAATTGACCCAGTGGAATATTCAGTTGACCAACCGCATGGAAAACCGGTCGGACATGGTTCAGAAAAAACTCTAGGGGGATTGTGTATGCAGAGCATCAAACTACATGAAGCGACAAAGCAATTCAAGATATCGAATAAATTGGCTATGTTTTTCCTGGAAAGGCAGGGCCTGCCGGTAAAATCGCATTCTTCGGTGATTTCCATGGAGCAACTTGAGTTGTTGCGCGAGTTTTCCGCGGGCGGCCCGGAATTCAATGCGATTCAGAAAGAGTTCAAGGCCATGGAAAAAGCCCGTAAAGCGGCGCCCAAAAAGACGGATGCGCCCAAACCGGAAGCGGAGAAGCCGGTTGAAAAAGAGCCGGAGCCGGTTGCAATTCCGCGGGAAACAAAGCCCGAAACGCCATCGCCGACCGAAAAAAGAAAGCCGCACACCCCTCCCCCTTCACCCCGTAAAGAACCCTCCGCTGAAAAATCCGCGACGCCATCCACTTCCAAAGCGGCCCCTGAAGAACGCCGCATCGTTCGCCCCGAAAAAGCCAAATCCGGCACTCCAACGAAAGCACCGGTTGCGGCTAAAGATAAGGCTGAAGAGGCCCCGAGAACACCCAGGCGCACGCCGCCCGTGTCTGCTCCAGATGCGTTTATGCCCAAAATGCCCGCGTCGCGACCGCGTCAGCGTTTTCGTCAACCTCCCATGATGCGACGCCCGCGCCGGTCCGGGGGACGTGGCGCCGGTACGCGTAAGCAGCCTCCCACCACCTTGCCGCCGAAAATAGAAGAAATGGATCTGCCCGAATTAATTCGCATTTCCGATTTTATCACCATCAAGGAACTCAGTGACCAGTTGAACATCAAGCTCAAAACCCTGTCCCTTCACCTGGAGGAGCTGGGCCGGGAATACCTGGCCAACCAGATCGTAATGCCCGAGGACGTGGCGGCATTGTGCGAAAAACTGGGAGTGAAGCTTGAAATGGAGTCCTACGAAGACCACGTTTTCGGCGTGAGTTTGAAACATAAGGGTGTGGCTGAAGTGGTTCGCGCACCGGTGGTTACGGTGATGGGGCACGTGGATCACGGCAAAACCACTTTGTTGGATACGTTGCGCAAAACCCGCGTGGCCGACGGCGAAGCCGGGGGCATTACCCAGAGTATCGGCGCTTATAAATTGAAGGTGCGGGGAAACGACATCATTTTTATTGACACTCCGGGTCACGAGGCTTTCACCAACTTGAGGGCCCGGGGCGCCAAGGTGACCGATATCGTGATCCTGGTGGTGGCCGCCAACGACGGGGTACAGCCCCAGACGGTTGAAGCCATCAACCATGCCCGCTCCGCCGGGGTCCCCATGATCGTGGCCATCAACAAGATGGACATGGAGGGAGCCGATGCCAACCGCGTCAAGCAGGAGCTCAGTCGCCATGAAGTGCTGGTTGAGGATTGGGGGGGTGATGTGGTTGGCGTGGAAATCTCCGCCACGGAAGGCACCAACCTGGACTCACTGCTGGAGATGATCGTGCTCGTGTCGGAAATCCAGGAATTAAAAATGTACGCCAATATTCCCGGCCGCGGCATAATCATTGAGGCCCGCCAGGATCCCAAGTTGGGCCCCATCGGCACGTTGTTGCTGTTGCACGGGGACGTAAACCGGGGCGACCACTTTATCTGTGGAAACGCCGTCGGCAAAGTGAAAACCGTTTTCGATGACAGCGGGAAAACGTTGAACCGCGCTTCCGCCCCGATTCCGGTCGAGATCATGGGTTTTGACGCCGCTCCGGATTCCGGAGACCTGTTTCAGGTGGTCAAAGATGTGGACAAGGCGGCCAAAGTAATCGAAATCCGCTTGCAACGGGAAAAAGACAGCCGCACCCAGGAAATGGACAAAGAAAAGAAGTTGAGCCTGCACACGTTGTTTGAAAAGATGCAGGAAACCGAGGTGAAACTGATTCCCGTTGTGGTCAAAGCGGATAATTTCGGCTCGGCGGAGGTTTTGCAGGATGTGCTGTTGAGAAAGGTCACGGAGAAAGTCAAAATCAACATTGTCCATTCCGGAATCGGCAATATCACGGAAAGTGATATCCTGCTGGCCTCGACTTCTGAAGCGTTGATCGTGGGATTTAACGTCAAAGCCCCACAAAAGATCCTTTCGTTGGCCAAACAGGAAGGCATCGAGATCAAACTGTACAACGTGATCTATCATTTGATGGAAGATATGGAAAAGGCCATCCGCGGTGAGATGGAGCCTGAGTACGAGGAAACCCACATCGGGACGGTGGAGGTGTTGCAGAAGTTCAAGATCTCCAAGCTCGGGGTTGTGGCCGGTTGCGTGGTGCGCGAGGGCAAGGTGACCCGAAAATCGCGAATCAAGGTGATGCGCGGCAAAGACCTGGTATTTGAGGGCGAAGTCGAGACCCTGCGTCGTGTCAAAAATGATGTCAGCGAAGTCAAAGCCGGCACGGAATGTGGAATTCGGGTCAAGAATTTCAATGCCATTGAGATCGGCGATATTCTCGAAGCGTACGAATTGACCGAAAAACCGCTCTAATGATTGTGGGGATCATGGTGCTGGATCTCTATTCCGGAAACACCCACAATTTAAAGGAAAAGCGTCGGCTTGTTCTCAGCCTGAAAGAACGCTTGCGCCGCCGTTTCAATGTGGCCGCCATTGAAAGCGCCTACCAGGATTCCTGGCAGCGGGCGCAGATCTCAATGGTTACCCTGTCCATGAGTCGGCAAGTGTTGGATCAGCTTCTTTCCCGTATTGAAAACTTCGTGGCGGAAACCTACCCCATGTTTGTGGTAACGGTTGAACGGGAATTTTTTTAATAGAGAAAATCTGGTGAGTAACCACAAAGAGGATCCAGCCGGGCAAGACATTCCCACCCGCATTGCCCGGGTGCTGCGGGAAGCTGATCGCATTGCCGTGACATCGCATGTGCGTCCGGATGCCGACTGCATCGGCAGTGGATTGGCCATCAGCGCCATGTTGCGGCAGATGGACAAAGATGTAGCCTTTTGCAACACTGATCCGGCGCCCTTTCCTCTCACACGCCTGCCCGGCTTCGAGTCCATCCAATACCGCCAGATCTATCCGGACCCTTTTGATGTCCTGGTTTTAATTGAAGGCAGCACCGAAGACCGGAATGGTCAAAAACATCTGGACCACTATCGAACCATTAACATCGATCACCATGCCACCGGGGGCAGTAACGCCGACATCAACTGGGTCTGTTCCGGGGCTGCAGCCGTGGGCGAACTGATCTATGAGCTCGGGATTAAACTCGGGGTTGCCTTTACTCCGGAGATCGCATTCAACCTGTATGCAGCCATTGCGTCGGATACCGGTTCATTCAAGTATTCCAACACCACTTATCGTTCACTGTTTATCGCATCTGAACTGGTGCGACTCTCCGGGATCGAGCCCAGCGATGTAGGCGAATTGCTGTTTTACTCCAATCCCCTGGAAAAAGTACGTTTGATCCAGAAAGTCCTGTCCACCCTGGAGTTAACGCTGGGCGGCCGGGTCTGCATTATCCGCTTCGAACGGAATTTTCTTTCCCACCTCACCCTGAACGACATTGAAACAGAGGACATCGTTTCCATTGCCCGCTCAATCCTGGGAGTGCGCATGACCTTGTTTTTCAAAGAGATTGGAGAGGGGCGCTTTCGTATTTCACTGCGGTCAAAGGGAGAGTTAAATGCGCAGCAGGTGGCCCGCCGTTTCGGCGGCGGTGGTCACGACCATGCCGCGGGTTTTTTTTTCGAGGGTGATTTAGAGGAAGCGCGAAGAAAAGTACTCGCGGTTGTGAAAGAGCAGTTATCATGATCCACGGATTGTTGCCCCTGGCAAAACCAGCGGGGATTACATCCCATGATGCGGTGCAGCATGTGCGCCGCGTGTTCCCCGGCCATAAAGCCGGCCACTTCGGGACCCTGGATCCCATTGCCGAGGGTTTGCTGCTGGTTGGAATCGGTCAGGGCACGCGATTGTTCCAGTTTTATCAATTGTGTCGCAAGGTGTACTCGGGTGTGGTGCGTTTCGGTGTGGCCACTACCACGTACGACGCAGAAGGTACACCGGTGGGAGACCCGAAAGAGATCGACCTGTTCGGGGTTGACCTGGAGACATTGCTGAACCGCTTCCGCGGGCGAATCACCCAGGTACCTCCGGCCTATTCCGCCAAGAAAATGCATGGACGTCCCCTCTATGCCTATGCCCGCAAAGGCATCGAGGTGATTCCCAAGCCGGTCGAGGTGGAAGTTTTCGCCTTAAGCGGACGTGTCGTCGATGCCCGCAGGCTGGAATTCTCTGCGCAAACGGGTTCCGGGGTTTACCTGAGGTCTCTGGCCCACGATATGGGGCAGATCCTGGGCTGTGGAGCTTATCTGGAACACCTCAGCCGGGACGCGGTGGGGGAATTCAAGTTGGAAGATGCGGTTGACCTGGCTGAACTGGAGCGGCGGCAGGATGGCGGGAATGATCCGTCCCGGTTCGTGGTTCCCATGGAAAAGCTCTTGCCCGATTGGCCGACCCTGGCGGTCGGCAAAGAAGGGAAGCGATCTGTCTTGAACGGCAACCCGCTTTGGGTTCGGGACGTAACTCGCATGGTGTCCGCTGTTCCCAGTCCCATGTATCGGGTGATGGATGAATCGGGGCATCTGGTAGCCCTGGTTTCGCGGGAAGACAACGGACCGCGGTTCAGCCCTCGCATGGTCTTTCCGGAAGACGACAAGTAGAAGGTAGGGGACCTCAGGAGTATTTGTAGGAAGATCTCCTGGGAGCAACAGTAGGGATTGCCTGGGAGAACTTGTAGAAGGTAGAAAAGAGCACTCCCGGCACCAAGGTTTCGGGCGACCGGCCGGTCGCCCCTACATTCCCAACTGTTTTTATTCCAGGCGGGCGTATGCCATACGCCCTCTACCGAGGGTTTTTCCTGTCACCTTTTTTTAACCTCTTTCCTCTTCAACTCTTCAACTTTCTTAATAATAGATAATTACGGAAAATTCCCCGTTGTTGTCGGACAAGTCGTGATCGTTGATGCCCATAAACAACGAACCCTGCCTGGAGACGTGAAATGGTGCGCGGTCATCGCCCACATAGAAAGGCGGGCCGTCGGCGCCGATTTTGGCGATCACGGCCCCAACGGGTTGATTGGGCATGGGGTTGCGGGCGTCCAGTTTGGGAGAGATCTTGCCGTTCTGAAAGACTTTGGTGTTGTCGTCGATCTGAATGGAGCCCGAAATGGAGAAGAGGATATCCTGGCCGATCTGCAGTTGAATGCCCGTATTGACCCAGCGTTGATCGGCGGGCAGGCTGATTTTTTTGATGCGCTTGCCGCGACGGAATTTGCGGTAATTGGCTTCGGTTTCAAATGATGAAACCAGGCTGGCGTTCTGTGGATCGTTGAACTCCAGTTTCCATACCTGGTAGAGGGGAAAGCGCATGCTGGAATGAAACTTGCCGAATTTGTATACATTGAAAAAGATGGTGCTGTACTTGAAAGCCACGAATTTTCCGTCATAGACTTTGCCATCCACGGTGTACAACTGGTCGGCCGCAAGGGGTAACGCGATCAGAATCATCAGTAGCAAACCGATGATGTGAGTGTCAATTTTCTTGGCTGAGCGGCGCATATTCACCCTTATAAACGATTTGTGTGGTGTTTTCAACCGTTATTCCGTCCAAGTTGCCGCCGACATGGATTCCGGAGGCGCCGGCAGAAAAGATAACCGTTTTTTGGGCTGCGAGGCGCTGTTTGTGCAGTACGGCAAAGATGGCTGCGCACCCCGTAGAAGATGATTGCGTGATTCCGACTCCACGCTCGATGAAGCGGGCATGCCAGTGTCCCGGCGTATTTCCGGGGCGCACGACTTCCACGTTGATCCCTTCCGGGAAGCGGGTGGAACTCTGCAAGTGTTGCCCCAGTTCAACCATCTCTTTTTCGGAAATTCCCGATGGTACCAGGCACACCGCGTGGGGGTTGCCGACGGACACCGGGAAGAAATCGATTCCATCGGAAGCGTACCCACCCGCGCGCTTATCCAGAAAGGGAAATTGTCGATAATTTGCAAAGTCAGCCGGGCCGATTTCCACGCTCATGTCCACCCGGGGGAATCGGCGTTGTTTGCAGGCGATGCGGCGGGGTCCCACGGCGGTCTGAAGCGTGATGGAATTGAGTCCGGGCTCCAGAGCGAAAACGACCGCGGCGCATCCGGCCATGCCGTTCCCGGACAACTCGGCTTCGCGACCGTCGCGGTTAAAAACTTGAAATCCGAACGTTCCGGAAGAAATGGAGCAACGTGCCACCAAGCCATCGGCTCCCATGCCGTTGTGCCGGTCACAGATCGCGTGTGCGAATTGCCCCAGACGGGAACGCCGCTTTTCCGAAAGGGATTCGAGATCGAGCTGCAGAAAATCGTTGCCGCAGCTGACCGTTTTGATCAAGTCGATCCGCTGCGGAATGCCGGCAAGAGAAAACAGAGCGTTCATGGTTGCAGGTTCACGGAAGCCGCGGTTTGTGAGTGTTCTCCGCCGGGTTCGGTTTTTCCCAGGCTGTGGATGTAGGCCAGGATGCCATCATAAAGGCCTTTGGCGATTTGTTCACGGTACGCATCCGTGTTCAGCAACCGCGCTTCGTCTTTGTGGCTCAAGAACGAGGCTTCCACGAGAACGGAGGGCATTTCCGCTCCGGCCAGCACATAAAAAGGCGCCTTTTTTACACCCAGATTTGCGACCTGCTTGTGTTGTTTTCTCAACGTATCCGCAAGGTTTTTCTGCACGCTCGCGGCCAATGCTTTGGATTCCGTTACTTTCGCGTTCTGCATGATTTTTTCGATCAGAGATTTCATTTCCCCGATCGATTTGGTGCTGACGGCGTTTTCCTGGGCAGCCACCTGGGTCGCCCACGGATCGGTGGTGAAACTGAGATAGTAGGTTTCCACCCCTCGGGCTTTTTTGTTGGGCGCCGCGTTCAGGTGGATGGACACAAACAGATCGGCTTTGTGTGAATTGGCGATCGCGGTGCGTTCTTCCAAAGAAATGTAGCGATCGTCATCACGGGTCAGGGTGACTTTGAATCCGGCTTTTCCGCCAAGCAGCAGTTTGAGCCGGCGTGCGATGTCCAGGGTAATGCTTTTCTCTTGAAGCTTGAGTTGGGGGTTCGCGGTGCCGGGATCCTTGCCGCCGTGTCCCGGGTCTACAATGATGTGATGTACGCCCAGTCCGAGTTGCCGTGCCAAAGAATAACCGCCGTCGCTCGTTTCAGGGAGAGTCGGGGCCGACGCGATCTCCCGCTGTTGCTGATAGATGTCGAAGACGATCCGGTCCGGTCCGCGCAGGTAAAATTGGCGATACCTCCCGATCTGGAAAAAATCAAAAACCACCCGCAGGGTGTCTGCGTTTTGTTGCCCCAGGCGGACCCGTTTCAGGTTTCCCGTATCGATCGGGATTTCCGGGACTTTTTCCCTGGGGAAGTCCGCCCCCATGCGACAGGGCGTGAGATCAAAATAGAGCCGGGTTACTTCTTTTCCCGGGAGTACTTTTTCCCGGATTTGCATGGGACGGCTCAGGTCCAGGACCACCCGGGTGTAATCGGGATAATTGTAAAAGCGAATGTTGTTCAGCGTTGCCCGGGTCGTTGCCGCAAAAGCAAGCGACGACAGGGCCAACAACAGAATCCCGCAGAAGATGGACTGGTAGTTATGCGTTGATCGCGGCACGGCGGGATCTTGAGTTTTCCGAAACGGGCCCCCAGGGGGGGTGTCCCCCCCCGGGCAATGATACTGGATCAGAACCGGCCCATGAAAGACCCGATGCCGGGAAACGCAATGACACGGGCCAGGTAGTTGATCAGCAGGGAAACCACGATGACCAGAATCAGGGTGACGACAAAATAAGCGACGGCTTTGTCTTCGGGTGGGTTCTTGACGATTTTAATGCCCAGGTAGAATAGAAACAGGGCATAGAGGCTGACGATGAGGGTGATTACGGAAAGCGAGGGGATGAGCAGCAGGATTCCGGCTACCCAGGCCGGGGTCCAGGCGTATACCGCGATTTTCATGGATTCATTCAGGTTTTTCTCAGCTCCGAAGGAAGAAGCCAAGAGATCGATAATCATGCCCATAACATAAACCCCGACCAATGCCAGTACGTACTGGAATATGGCCCAGAGCAAACCCCGGCCCACGGGAATCCGGAACGTGCGCAGACCGAAGTTGATGCCGATCAAGGAATACCCGATGAAGCCGGCCAGGGCGGGTATGGCGGCCAGGATCATGGCGTATTGGGTAAAGAGGGCGGCAATGGATGTGTCTTTCCCCTTGATTTTTTCCCATTCTTCTTTGGGCTTGGTTACGAGGGCCAGACAGCGCTGCAAGATGGCGTTAAAATTCATTAGAGCCTCCTACCTGGATAGTTATCCAAGTCTGTATCAAATTGTACCTTCACTCTTCAGGGAAAGTCAATCCGTTGTGATTCATTCCGGAAACGGATGTGCAAACGGGGGTCGTGGGTGATTTACCTGCTGCCGGCGCTTTTGTCTTCGTTTTCCATAGCCCTGATTTTGCGCTGGGTGGAGCGCCGCGATCTTCCGCGGCTGGTTGTAATCGCGAGCAACTATGCCACCGCCACCTTTGTGGCCATGGGCGGCCCTTCCCGGCGAAGCATAGCCATGCCGCCCGACGCGCTTTTTGCCGGGATGGGATTGGGCGTAATGTTTCTGGTGGGGTTCATGGTTTTCGGGCTGGCCCTGCGCCGGGAAGGCATGGCGCCGGCTGTTACCATGGGCCGCATTTCCCTGATCATTCCCGTCCTGGTGGCGGTGGCGGTTTTCGGTGAGTCGCCGAGCGCGATCGATGTAACGGCTCTGGTCCTCATTATCGTGGTTCTGTGGTCATGGGAAGGGGGCAAGAAGCGCATCGCGCCGGTGTTGCTGGTGCTTTTTGCTTTGTTCGGATGCATCAGCGCGATGTTGAAATGGTTTGCCGTGGTGCATCCGCATGTTCCCGAGAGTCGCTTCCTGACTGTGGTTTTCGGCGCCGCCCTGGTTGGCGGCTGTATTGTGGTGGCAGTTCGCAGGCAACGGCTTTCCGGTTTTGCCGTGGGTATCGGATTCGCCCTGGGCATTCCCAACTACTACTCTTCTTTCTTTCTTGTGAAGGCGTTGGAAAAGATGCCGGCCTTTGTGGTGTTTCCCGTTGTGGATACGGGGGTGATCGTGTTGTTCGCCCTGGCGGGGACGTTCTGTTTCAGTGAACGACTGGGCAAAAGGCGCCTGGTTTCCGTGACTCTGGCCATGGTGGCCCTCATCCTGCTGGGAATCTCGCGCTGAAATGTGTGAATTCCGGGTATGGTTCGGGTAATTGTTACCCGCAATCTTTTTTGCAGGCAGTGTCCGAAGCAGTCCAAACAAAGACCCCGTGGGGCCCGCGAAGCAATGCCGGGTTATCGGAATAGAGGCATGAGTTTTGCTGCTTAAGGGAATCAAGGAGGCGGTGGTCCGGATGGCCAAGCGACAATTTCCGCGCTATCAGAAAAACCTGTTGGTCAATATCAGCAGCAATGGATTTGACGGCCTCGGGCTGGTCATGAACGTATCCAGGCGGGGAGTTTATGTTGAATCCCCGGAACTGTTCGCTCCGTATACCCGCCTTTCATTGCTGCTGGCCGCGGGCAATGAGTTGATTCCCTTAACCGGAATCGTGGTCTGGAACAACACGGATTCCGATCCCAATGTTTCCGGAATTTCCGGCGGAATGGGCATTCAGATCAAACGCCCGCCCCGCAGGTACGTGGAGTATCTGGCGGATTTCAGTCTTGATCAACGGCCTTGACAAGCTTTTCCCCGCGGCATAGAATCTTTCCATGATCCGGGACAAGGTGACCCTGAAGATTCCCCGGCCACTCTATGACCGCTTGAAAACAGTCATTGAAGGCAGTGGGTTCAGCAGTGTAAACGAGTTCGTGGTGTACGTCTTGCGCGATCTAATGTCAACCGGCCTGGAAGACAGGGACGACCGCAGCCGGGATGAAACCGAGGCCATCCGCCGCCGACTGAAGAACCTGGGTTACTTTTAGTCCGCAGTTCCCCAAACGAACATTTTTTATTGCGGGCTTGTCTTTTTTTTCTTTCTGTACTATAATCGTACTAAGATCTGACTACAGGAGGAGGAAATGAGAATTTTCCGCAGGCTGGTTTGTTTGGGGCTGTTGGGGCTGTTGGCCGGGTGCGGGGGACATACGGATACTGTTTCCGATACACTGACCCTGGGCGCGTACACGGTGCCGAAAGAGGTTTATCAGCGGGAATTGATTCCACGATTCCAGCAATTGTGGAAACAAAAAACCGGCAGAGACCTTCATGTTCAGCAATCTTATATGGCTTCGGGCGCCCAGTCCCGTGCCATTGTCCAGGGATTTGAAGCCGATATCGCCGCACTCTCTCTGGAAGCGGATATTGAGCGCCTGCGGGATGCGCGGTTAATCACCCATGACTGGCAGGAGGCCCAACACCGGGGATTCATCACCCGATCCATTGTGGTGATGATGGCCCGCCCGGGAAATCCCAAGAATATACAAGGCTGGGAGGACCTGACCCGAGAAGATGTGGATGTAATCTATCCCAGTCCCAGAACCTCGGGAGGCGCCATGTGGGTGGTCAATGCCATTTACGGATCCGAGCTCAAGAGGACCGAGATAGAGACGGGATCGGCCGATCCCTTGGCCGCAGGCAATTTTCTGGCCGCGGTGCAGTCGCGGGTCCGGGTCATGAGCAAGTCCGGTCGCGCATCGGTGACCACCTTTGAAACCGGAGTTGGAGACGTTCTTCTCACATATGAGAACGAAGCCTTGCTTCGTCAGAAACAGGGAAAAGAGTTTTCAATCATCGTTCCGGATGAGACCATTCTGATCGAGAATCCCATTGCGGTAGTGGACGCGAACGTAGAGCGACACGGCAACCGCGAGGTGGCCGAAGCGTTTGTTCAATTTCTACATTCGGCTGAAGCCCAGCGCGCTTTTGCCCGTTATGGTTTTCGTTCCGTGAATGCCGACGTGGCGGCAGAGTTCGCAACCGTCTTTCCCCGGCCGCCGCGGTTATTTGATATTCGCTATCTGGGTGGTTGGAAAAAGGCGACCGATCTCCTGTACAGCAGCCGGGGAGTCTGGACGCGTATATTCGAGCAACAGGGCAATTGACGTCAACCGTGTTCATGGGCGCAAAACCGGGAGTCAGGGATAAACGCGAATACCCGGAGCGCAATCGGAAGGGAACCGGGGAGAGAGATGCGTACTGATCAGGCTGCCGCAAAACCCCGACAGGCATCCGACCTGGTCTTGCGGGGGATTTTTCTTTTTTTTATCGGGCTGCTGGTGGTATTGCCGGTTCTTGCGATTAGTGTGGAAGCGTTCCGCAGCGGATTCGGATCACTGTGGGCGCAGATCACCCATCCCCAGGCCCTTGCGGCGCTATGGCTGACCCTGCGCATGGCCATGATCATGGTTCTGATCAATGTGCTAACGGGGACGGCAACCGCCTGGGTACTGGTGCGCCACCAGGTGCCGTTTCGCGGATTGATCAACGCCTTGGTGGATATCCCTTTTGCCATTCCCACTGTGGTAACCGGCATGATGCTGGTGGTTTTATACGGTCCCCGCAGTGTACTCGGCACGCTGCTGGCCAGGCATGGGATTGAAGTGGTTTTCAGCCGGCCGGGAATCGTGCTGGCGCTGCTTTTTGTCACGTTCCCCTTTGTGGTCCGAGCGGTTCAGCCGGTATTGATGGAGATGGAAGGCGACATGGAGGAAGCCGCGTCTACGTTGGGCGCCGGCCGGATTCGCACGTTTTTCCGGGTGGTTTTGCCGACATTGTTACCCGCCATTCTGAGTGGCGCGGCCCTGTCGTTTTCCCGGGCTTTGGGGGAATTCGGCTCCATTATCATCGTGGCGGGAAATATCCCGATGCGCACCCAGGTGGCGTCGGTATACATCTACGGCGAGATTGAAAGCGGCAGTCCCGAAAGCGCCATGGGGCTTTCCGTGGTATTGCTGGTGATTTCGCTTTTGACACTGCTGGTGTTGAACTTTCTGCAGCAAAGGAATCAGGGTCATGCGGAATCAAACTGATATCGCCGCTTTGAATCTGCGGAAACGGACCCCGGTGGGTCGCCACCTGTTGACCGGCGCGGTGTTGTTATGGTTCGGCTTGCTGATTCTGTTTCCACTTTACGGAATCGCCCGCGAAGCACTGGACTATTCGTGGACAACCATCCGCACCGCCCTTCATTCTCCGGCCTCCCTGCACGCATTCTGGATGACCCTGATCCTGACGGTTGCGGCGGTTGTGATCAATACCGTCCTGGGGACCATTTCCGCACTGGTGCTGGCACGCCAGCGCTTTTTTGGAAAGATGCTGCTGGAAAGCAGCATCGACTTGCCGTTTGCCATCAGCCCGGTTGTGGCGGGGTTCATGTTGATTCTGCTTTTCGGACCGAACGGCTGGCTCGGCCCGGTACTGGAGCGAATGAACGCAAAGATCGTGTACGCGTTTCCCGGAATGCTGTTGGCCACCCTGTTCGTTACCATGCCGTTCGTCATCAAAGAGATCCTTCCGGTCTTGCGGGAATTCGGCGCAGAACAGGAGGAGTGCGCGGCGGTTCTGGGGGCAAACAAATGGCAGACATTCCGGCGGGTGACCCTTCCCTCTATCCGCTGGGGCCTGGGGTATGGCGTCACCCTGACCATTGCCCGCTCGATCGGTGAATTCGGCGCCGTTCTGGTGGTCAGCGGCAGCATTATTCAGAAGACCCAGACCGCAACCCTGAGGGTGCATGACCAGTTTACGGATTTAAACTATGCCGGGGCGTTCAGCGCCGCATTGGTTCTGGCCCTGGTGTCTTTTGTGATCCTGAATGTGATTCAGTACGTGAATCGGCGCAAAGGAGTTAATTGAGATGAGCGGGATCCGCATTGAAAACCTGTGCAAGTCTTTTGGTGATTTCGAGGCCGTAAAGAATGCTTCTTTTTCAGTGGAAGAAGGAGAACTGGTTGCCCTGCTGGGACCCAGCGGATCCGGCAAGAGCACTATCCTGCGCATTATCGCCGGCCTGGAAAACGCGGACAGCGGCAGGATTTACTTGACCGGTAAGGATGTGACCGCCATACGCACCCAGAACCGCAGGGTCGGGTTTGTGTTTCAACACTACGCCCTTTTCCGGCATATGACCGTGTTTCGCAATATCGCTTTCGGCCTGGAAATCCAGAAACGCCCCGTCGCAGAGATCCGCTCTCGCGTCGAGGAATTGATCGACCTGGTGAAACTGCATGGTCATGAATACCATTACCCGGCCCAGTTATCGGGAGGGCAGCGCCAGCGGGTCGCCCTGGCGCGAGCCCTGGCCCCGGAACCGCGGGTATTGTTGCTGGACGAACCCTTTGGCGCTCTGGACGCCAAGGTGCGCAAAAACCTGGCGCAATGGCTGCGTAATCTGCACGACCGCATTCACGTAACCAGTGTGTTCGTTACCCATGACCAGAGTGAAGCCATGGAAATCGCAGACAAAATCGTGGTGATCAACCATGGGTGCGTGGAACAGGTCGGCACGCCCAGCCAGGTCTATGAAGCGCCCCACTCCCGGTTTGTCGCCAGTTTTGTCGGCCATGTCAATGTGCTGGAAGCGTTTGCGGGAAGCGGAAAATTACGCATTGCCGGTACCGGTGAAACCATTCCCTGGCCGGCCGCTTCCTCCACAAAAGAATGCGCCGTGGTCATACTGGTGCGTCCGGAAGAGATTGAGATCCATCCGGAACCTTCTTCTCAAGCTGTTTCCTCCGTGATATCGGGAATTCAATACCGGGGCAGCCATTATGAAGTGGAGGTGAAGCTGGGAGATAACCAAGTAAAATGCATGGTTTCACGTAACAGGGTATCCGGGGCGGCGCTGGAGCCGGGCAAGAAGGTGGGCATGACCTTTGGTTCATTTCAACTCTTTTCCGCTGATGAAGGACATCAATCGGTGCGCACCATGTTGAGCAGTCTGGGGTATATAGAATAAAGTTGGAAAGTTGAAGAGTTATATATCAACACCTTACCCAAGGGGCACTCATACTGATCATTTGGTTTTGTCAAGCGGCATGTATGTTTACGAGGTTTAGCGGCACATACCTTTACGAGTTTGGGGTATAAAAAAGGGCTTGTGG